>ENA-UOJC01000590-UOJC01000590.1-human-gut-metagenome-genome-assembly--contig:-C104-NODE-590-length-62175-cov-18.275885_pt1 | contig 62175 bp, 67 predicted proteins | sample MGYA00242339_ERZ723886 | MGnify/ENA metagenome assembly ERZ723886 | reverse complement strand
TTCTTTTCTACAAAAATGTCAATATCATTATGGGCTCTTGACTGATATCCAAGAAGAGCATCTACACCCCATCCACCATCAAGAAAGACTTTAATCTCCGCATCTATTGCAAATTGAAGAATCTGTTTTACATCTGTTATATTGACCATCTTATCATCTCCACAAATTCTAATTAGGCGACCAGAGGAACTGCTGGTCTGTTTGATAAATCTCTGCATTTAGCAGTTTTCAATGTTGCCAAAACAAAAGTTAAGAAGATGTTCCTTTTCTCCATGTCGCTTTCTTTGGCGTAATTTACAAGGTTATTCCACACAAGATAGTTTTTCAGATACTTGGTAGAAACACCGTTAAAGCCACGCATAAACCTCTTTAGCTGGCTATGGTAGCTATTGATATGTTGGATATTATAAATGCCTTTCTTGGCTTTGCCAGTCTTTAACTGCACAAGGTCAATGCCATTGGCATTTGTAAATCTCACATAGGAGTTCATCTTGTCCGTAACAAGAGTGGAATTGGTCTTAATCCTACCATCATAAATATGATGTAAATCTCTTGTAGAAACTCTACCAGTATTCGTAATCTTGGAGATAGACAAGCCATTCCTATTAACCGCACAAGGAACACATACCTTTTCTTGGGACAAGCCTCTGATATGTGTAGAATGACCACGCTTATGAGCCTTGCGTGGCATAGCAAATGTCTTACTCTTGCTATGATTGCCCTTGTACGAGATGGCGAAAAAAGTTTCGTCAGCCTCAATAATGCCGTCAAGGGTAACATCGTCTGCCATATTCTGAAGTGCATCCAAAATCTTGTGTCTCCAAAGGAATGCGGTGTTTCTGTGAATCCCACAAGCAACAGCAGTCTTACGAATGGATAAGCCATTCATCATACAATCAATGTACTGCTCCCACACGGACAAGTCTTTTCTTGTACCAGACACAATGGAGTTCGTAGCAATCACGAAGGACTTGCCACAATCCTTACATACATATCGCTGTGTTCCATCTTTACGATGACCATTGCGAACCACATGGATACAGCCACAAAGAGGGCATACACGACCATTTGCAAAGCGTTCCTTTGCTACGAAATCTTCAATATTCAAAGACTTTACAAAGGCAGGACTTAAAAGCATTGTTTTAAGGCTTTCCTGCTCTGCGACAGTCAACTTACCGATAATATCTAATGCGTCTTTGATAGTAGGCATATCCAATTACCTCCTTCGGTGGTACTGTTTCTTACTATTATTATACGCTATTTCTCGTCAAAAATCAACAATTTGTTGTGACAGAGCCTTTGGTTTACGCGCCTCTCTTTGCAAGAGTGACGAACGGCGAAACGGTCGCGCTACCCTTGTAAGGAGTGAGCGGTTTCGTCCAGATAGGTTTGCCGTCAACCCTGTAAATGAAACGGAACACGTTCTCATCGTAAAGGAATCTGACGTGAATGGAACTTGCCGACTTAATACCACCCTTATCAATGAGAAGGTACTGACCGATATCCGCAAGGATGATGTCACCGACTTCGCCTGCGGCACTGCACTGTTCGATAGGCACGACAGGTCTGCCGAAGAGCGTGCCGTAGGGTTTCTCCGAAAGGCCGCCTGCCGGGATATACACGGGTTTATCTCCGATTTTGAGCGTGTAAAGGTAAGGTTCAAGTTCTTGGTTGATATACCACACCGCATTCGCTCTGGAACGAGACCACAGTCTGTTCCACATCTTGATGAGGTTCTCCACGGTGATTGTATCCGTCTGGCTTGCTTCTTTCGCCACGGTCACGATTGCACCGCTGTTAAGGATGCCGAGCGGTTCGCCCTCGCCGCTACCCGAAAGAATGGCATCGTCAATCTTGAATCCGAACTCTTCTGCGAATGCCTGACGAATAACGGCTTCGAGTGCCGCCGCGTCCTGCAAGAGTTCATCGGTCGCATAGCAAAGTCCCGTGAGTTTTTTAAGCGACAGTTCCATCTGTCTGAACTTGGGTTTGCTTGCGGTGATCTCGTCCGCTTCGCCTTCCCAGTAGGTCTGAACACCGCCCCAACGAGAACCGTTTGCACGACTGTCTTCGTCAATGGCATTGATTTTCATGCCGTTCGCGTTTGTGCTGATAGGAATCTTTTTGACCTTGCTTGCGAGAATACCCGTTTCATAGGTTTTCTTCAAGAGTTCGGTCACAAAGTCCTGCTGTACAAGGAAACCGCCATCCGAGGGAGTGGTTTCGTTAAGACCGCTTGCCGCTCTCGTGGAAAGTCTCTCGTCCACTTTACCGCCCGGCATTGCCGCTCTATATGCCGCCATGAGCTGTTCGCCGAAAGACGAAAATCTCTTTTCATTGTCCTTGGCGGGAGTGGGTTTTACTTCGGGTTTCTCGCTCGAACGATCTTCGGGTTCGATAGCGAGAAGTTTTTCCGCTCTGCCGATACTCTCATCCCACGCACGGATTTCCTCTTCATACTTGTCGATGTCCTTCTGCTCTTCTTCGGAGAGGAAACGGTCTTCGGCTTCTGCCTTATTAAGTACTGCCATCGCCTTGAGTCTTGCGTCCTCTCTCTTTGCTTTCATTTCGAGAATTTTCTTCATATTCATCTGTTTTCCTCCGATTAAATGATTTTGAATTTTGCTTGCAGTTTCTTGAGTTTTTCCTGCTGTTTTGCCTTTTTAACTGCGTTTTCCGTTTCTTCCGCTACTTTGCGTTGCTCGGTCTTATACACGTCATATTCTTGCATCGCACGAACCCCGACATCGGTTGCCGTGTATGCCGGAAACGTTACAGGCGAGACGTCAAACAAGCGAACCTTTTTGAGTTCTCTCGTATCGATTCCGTCTTTGGATGACCACTCATCGTCTTCCACTACGAAGCCGATTGACATCTGCGAAATATCCCCACGGCGGATGCTCGTGGTGATGTCCCTTGCCCAACTCGTATCCGGCGGAGTAATGCGGACACGGAGTCCTACATCGTCTTCTTCGAGTTCGAGCGTTCCCGCTCTGTTTCTGCCGAGTACATAGTTTGGATCGTGATTGAACAAAGCGCGGATATCGTCTCTGCCGATGCTCTCCGCAAACGCGCCCTTTCTCACTTTCTCTTTGAAAGGGAAAATGCCACCCAAGGTTTCAGACCACGAATCGAAAACGGCGGCATGTCCTTCGATACACATTCCGGCGTCACTTTCGTTTATTCTTATTTCCTTTAGCGGGAGCATTCGGAGTTCCTTTTTGTTCGTTTTCTTCTCCATTGCTACCTCCTTCGTCTGGATTGTTTTGTTTGTTCTGCTGTCCGACCTGTGCCGACATCATCGAACCATTGACGAGATAATCGTCACCGCCCTGTTCCGCCGAGACAAGACTCATATCTTCAAGCCGCCTTATATCGTTGATAGACAACCACCCGTTTTGCCGCCCTATGGAATAGCCTTCCATTCGGGATTTGTAGTCTCCGCGCAGTAGTCCGTCGACATTGAACTTGGCGAAATACAAAAGCCGTTCTTTCTCGTCAAGGAGTGAACGGCTTATCTCTTGCTCCCACCTTACAAGCCACGGCCGTATGGTGTGCTGAACAAACTCTATGGATTGATGTTCTATATTGGAAAAGGTTGCCCTTTCAAGGTCTCCGACAAGATGTGGCGGAACACGGAAAATTCGGCATATCTCGTTCACTTGGTACTTTCTCGTTTCCAAGAACTGCGCGTCTTCGGGCGCGATGCCTATAGTGTGGTATTTCATGCCTTCTTCAAGAACCGCCACCTTATGGCTGTTCCGTGTTCCCTGATACACTTGATTCCAAGACTGTCGGAGTTTTTCGGGATCTTTGAGCGTGCCGGGGTGTTCCAACACACCGCCCGGTCTTGCTCCGTTACCGAAGAACTTCGCTCCGTACTCTTCCGTTGCCAAGGCGAGTCCGACAGCCTCTCTTGCTTGCGCTATGGGGCTCAACCCTTTCACTCCGTCTATGGACATCGCTTTGATGTGGAAGATTTGGTCAGGACGATAGACATAGGTTTTGTTGGTTATTTCGTCCGAATAGGTGTACTTAATCTTGCCCGTGGTGCTGTCGCGTTCCACTACCATTTGATTCGGCTTTAAGTACCACAGTTCGGTCGTATGACCTTGTTTTCGGATGATTCTTGCGTATGCGTTACCCCACAAAAGGAGCGAAGTCATCATCGTTTCTCTGAACTCGAAACTCGTCATCTCTTCGTTCGGGTACTCATAAAGGCAAGAAAAAAGCGGATGTTGCTCCGCCATTTCGTTTTTGCCGTTCTTTCCCTTTTTGTATAGGTGCAGCGGCAAACTCGCTATTGTTTCCGCCAAGATCTTCACACAAGCATAAACGGCGGAAGTTTGCATCGACCGCATTTCGTCCACATTGATGCCGCTGTTGCTGTTGCCGATAAAGTCGACATCTACACCCCTGATGAACTCTTGTAATTCCTTTGATGGTGCTGTTCGCTTCTCTTTTTTAGGAGCGTCTCTGCTCCGTCCGAATATTCCCATTTTACCTCCATAAATGCCGAACACCGCCTTTGTTTTGGCGGTGTCCTTGTGTTTTGTGTATCGTTTATTTATTCGCTTTGGCGGCTTTTTTGCCGAGTTCGTATGCTTCTTCAAGCATCGCCTTTATGCTCCACACACTCATTTCGATGAAGTCTTCGCTGTCGCTGTTCCGGGTTTCGAGGTCACCCCTTTCTTCGATGCTGTATGAGTTCCTTTTTGCGATTTCGATGAGTTGTTTGTTCATGGTTCTCTACTTCCTTATGCCACCGTGATGTATCCGTTTTCGTCCATCGTGTATCCGATTTTGATGCCGTTTCTTTTCGCGTAGTCGACAAGGTCTCCGATTGCCGTTCTGTAGTCTTCGACCGCATCCTTGTATTTCACTTTGTTGTAGTGGTTATGGTCCCTCACCAGTGCGTTGAGCTTGTTTTTGCAGTAGTTGCGGATTTCCTTTTTCGTTTCCATTTTTATGCTCCTTTCGGCTGTTGCCCTTGCTTTATTTTTGTACCTACAATATACCGTAAACACTTGAAAGAGCCCAGCGAAAACGCGCCAAAACACAAAGAATTAACAAAGAAAATCAAGCCTTTTAATCATAGATTTCGACACCGTCACGAATATGTTTGACCTGCACCGCCGGGCAGAGTTCCTTGTAGCGCTTGACTATGACATCGCAATACTTCGGTTCGAGTTCTATGGCACAGCATTTGCGGTTTAGTTGTTCCGCCGCCACCAAGGTCGAACCGCTACCGCCGAATGGTTCAAACACCGTATCCCCTTCGTGGCTGCTGTTGTAGATGAGCTTGGCACAAAGGGTTATCGGCTTCATTGTCGGATGATCGGCGGACTTGGACGGCTTATTGTCGAGTATAACCGAAGTCGGCTGCTCGAACAGTTTGTCGATAAAGTCCACAAGGTCGGTTTTGCTCATCTTTCTTGCGTTCAACCTTACGTCTTCATAGACCGTTGAAAGCGTTCTATCGTTGATGAAATAATGCCCAGCACCCTCTTTCCATCCGTATAGGATAGGCTCGTGTATCCACTGATAGTCCTGTCTACCAAGCGTAAAGTGGTTCTTGTACCACACAAGCGTTTGCGCGTATTTGAACCCCGCATTCACCATTGCTTTGATGAAGTTTACGGATTCTTTCGTGCTATGGAACACATAAACGGGTGCGCCCTTTTTTAGGTTTGCTTCCGCTGCCTTGTAAAAACTCAAAAGGAACTGGTAGAACTCGTCTTCGGAGAGATTGTCGTTGGCGATGTTTCTGTCTTTCCCGTTTATCGTTCCACCGTAGTCCACGTTGTAAGGCGGGTCGGTGACCATAACATCGGCATACTTGTCTTCCAAGACTTTTGCCACATCTTCCTTTTGGGTGCAATCGCCGCAAAGCAGTCGGTGCTGTCCGAGTATCCATAGATCGCCACGTTTTGTCTTTGGTTCGGCTATCTCTTCGATGGCTGTTTCGGCATCGAAATCGTCTTCGTGGACATTCTCCATACTGCCGCTACCAAACAGTTCCTGTGCTTCGGCAAGGTCAAAACCCGTGAGCGTGATATCGTAACCGCTCCCGTCAAGGTCTTTCAAAAGATTTGCCAATAGGTCGTTATCCCACTCGCCGCTGATTTTGTTCAGTGCGATGTTGAGTGCCTTTTCCTTCTTTTCGTCAAGGTCAACCACCACGCAGTCGACTTCTTCATAGCCAAGGTCTTTCATTACCTTTAGCCTTTGGTGACCGCCGACAACCGTTCCCGTTCGCTTGTTCCATATGACGGGTTCGACATAGCCGAACTCTTGAATACTTCGCTTGAGCTTCTCGTATTCGGCATCTCCCGGTCGCAAGTCCTTGCGCGGATTGTACTCGGCGGCTTTGAGTTCATCCACTTTTCTTCTCTCTATTTTCATTCATTCCTCCTGTTTTGGGTATGAAAAAACCGCTTGAATTGCTCCAAACGGTTCTTTCTTTTAGTTAGTCTTCATCGTCATCATCGCTGTCACCACGGCTATGCCAATACTCATCGTTATTGGGATTGCACTGGTTAGCGTGATTGTCTTGGTTTGCCCAGTAAGCAGAATTGTTCGGATTATGCTGATTGGCATAATCATCAAGTTGTCTTTGGCTGTGGGTATAACCAGATACTCCGCGTCCCTTGCTCATGTGTAGCACCTCCTTTTGAACCCATAATAAAAGCCACATACACTGCTGTGTGTAAGTGGCTTGGGTTCAAATCTATGGCACTACACACAACAAAACAAAGCAATCTTTTAATTGCCCTTGTTTGTATGGTGTAATGCATTTAACAATTTCGGAGGCACCTATGGCCTCTCTCCCACTTTCTCGATAACTTAACGAGAATTTCAACAGTTACCGATAGTTAAAAGGATTACTTGACTTTCAAAGAAGAAACGCCCAAATGAATCCGTAATGTATTGGATGTATCTCGTTTAACCTTGCAAAATTTCTTCATTCTTTGCGAGCAAGTCTTCTTTTACGCTGTCATTATATCAAATCTTTTAGTTTTTTTCAAGCCTTTTTGCCCTAAATCACGATAATTCCGCGTTCGTTATATACGCTATCGGTCGGGCCTTCGTTTCGGATTGCTCGGTCAAGTGCCATAACGGTCGCTACCGCGCCGTCTATTCGTTCAGTGGACTTTTCTTTGTCCATCTTGATGTTTCCTGCCGGGTCGGTTCGGACATACACGTTATCCATCATCCATCGGAGCGGGACATTCCCGCCGTGCGCTATCTTCTGCTCCAACACAAGTTTCATCAGTTCTTTTGTTGGCGGACTCATATCCTTAAAACCCTGACCGAACGGCACGACCGTGAACCCCATTCCTTCCAAATTTTGTACCATCTGCACCGCTCCCCACCTGTCGAACGCAATCTCTTTGATGTGGTATTTCGTGCCGAGGTTTTCGATGAAGTTCTCAATGTATCCGTAGTGAATGACGTTTCCTTCCGTTGCGATTACCTGTCCACGACCGAGCCAAGTATCGTATGGAACGTGGTCGCGTCTTACTCGCAAATCTATCGTGTCTTCGGGTATCCAAAAGTACGGAAGAATGCTGTATTTATCGTCATCGGCTGTCGGTGGAAACACCAACACGAATGCCGTTATGTCGGTGCTTGACGAAAGGTCAAGTCCGCCGTAGCACTTTCTGCCGAGAAGCTTCTCCGCATTTACCGCAAAATCACATTTATCCCAAGCGTCCATCGGCATCCACCGCACGTTCTGTTTTACCCATTGATTGAGTCGCAGTTGTCTGAACAAGTTCTCTTCGGCGGGGTTCTCTTTTGCCGAGTTGAATGCCGTTTTCAGTTTGTCTATATCGACCGTGACACCAAGAGACGGGTTGGCTTTATACCACACCTTTTCATCTCCCCAATCGTCATCGTCTTCCGCTCCGTATATGACAGGATAGAACGATTTGTCGTGCTTTCGTCCTTCTATGATGTCTTTGGCTTTGGAATGGACTTCCCAACATATCGAGTTGCGATCCGTCCCGGCTGTCGTTATCAAGAAGAAAAGCGGTTGCTTTCGTGCGTCACCAGAGCCGTGTAGCATTACGTCGTATAATGCTCGGTTCGGCTGTGCGTGTAACTCATCGAATATGACGCCGTGAACGTTGAGTCCGTGCTTGGTATAGGACTCTGCCGAAAGCACCTGATAGAACGAGTTAAGTGGCAAGTACACGAGCCGCTTTTGCGAAATTATCGGTTTGATTCGCTTTTTCAATGCCGGGCATTGCTCTACCATCTGACAAGCAACATCGAACACAATCGATGCCTGTTGTCTGTCGGCTGCACATCCATATACTTCAGCACCCCACTCGCCGTCACCCGCAAGGAGATAAAGTGCGACAGCGGCGGCGAGTTCGGACTTGCCCTGTTTTTTCGGTATTTCGACATAGGCTGTGTTGTATTGTCGGTATCCGTTTGGCTTTACGGTCCCGAATACATCCGATATGATTTGAGTTTGCCACGGCAACAAGTCGAAGTTTTTGCCGTGCCATTCCCCTTTGGTGTGCTTGAGCATATTGATAAATGTGATTGCCCTTTGTGCAAGGTCAGGGTTGAATAGTTCGCCGTTTGGTTTTGTAATTATCTTACTCTCTCCCATTCAACCTCCATAAACGACAAGAAGAGAGACATCTCTATCTCTCTTCTCGAACACACAGTATATTATCTTTATTGTTTCTTTTTCCGCATTTCCGTATCTTCCAAGGCTCCTTTTAGGTATTGTGGATCAAGTCCGCAGTCGTGATACCCTTCTTCTATCGTCCTGTAGTACGATGCATTGGGGTAATCGGGCAAGCCTCGGTTCATAATGTACACCATTGCGGTGACTTTCGTTCCGTCCGACATCGTCACTTGAATGTCTTCCTTGCGATAAAGGTTCGGATACCCTTCGTATCTGTCGAGTGCGGCCTCGTCTCTCGGTTGTATTTCCCATACTCCAACGGGTACTTCCTTGCCGATCTCTGGCTCTATTGTTGCCACACACCTAAATGTCAGTTGGTAGTCCTTTATCGTACCGATACCGAACACCTTGGCGGTCGGACACCTACGAGCCATTTGCCGTAGGTTCAGGTTACTGCCGTAAGCCACATAAAGTCTTTTTTTCATAGATTTATCTCCTTGTATTTCATAGGGTGGCTTATGCGGCCACCCTGTTAGGTCTTCCGTTCTTGAAGGCGATGTCTCCGTTAAGTTTTTCGAGTAGGAACTGTCTTGCCGTTTTGAATTCATCGCCTATCATTCCCATACGGAGTAGCCAAGTCCGCATGGTGTATTTTTCGTTCGTGCTTGCTGTCTTTCTTGCGCTTGCCGCGTTTTGCGTCAGTGCTTGGTGACTGATTGCAAGGCACAGTTGTATGTAGGTCTTTATCTTACCTGCGTGGGTTGTTCCGTTGAAGCATCTGAACTCTATGCCTTTGCCTTGCCATAGGCTATGCAGGTTGAGTGCGTGGTAGCGACTGATATCGTAGTGGGTTGTTCTTCTCGATGCTCCGTTATACCATAATCTTTCGATGCCCGATTCGGTTGTCGGTTTTCTGCGGTTCAGGTTTGCTACGAACCCCTCTTCCGTTTTTTTGCACCATCTGTCCGCGCGGTTTTGGCTTACTTCCAAGGCTTTGAAGAGTATGTCTTCTTTCGCCGTCATGATATTTACAAGATTTCGTAGCGTCTTTGCCGTGTGATTCGTTGCATCTACGTGTACGTGAATTCCGCAACTCGCGTTCGCTATCGCTCCGTTCTTGCGGAGCAGTCTCACGATCTCTTGTAGGGTTTCGATGTCATCCCATCCGAGTATCGGTGTTACGAGTTCGCATTTGTATTCATCGCTCAAGCGGTTGTCGTTTTTGTCTCTTGCATCGATGCTGCTGTCGTACATCGCCGTCCATTTTCTGCCGTCTCTATCGCGCACCGAGTATTTATTGTACCCTGTGCCTTCATAGGTTGACGTTGTTTCGAAGTAGTCAGCGATGACTTTTGCCGCGTCTCTTCTCGTGATGCCCGTAAGCTCGATTTCGACTCCGAATTTTTGGTTTTTCATACTGTGTGTTCTCCTTTTTCGGTGTGCTTTCCGCACCCCTGTTTTGTAACACAACAATACCGTAAAGGTTTGAAAGAGCCCAGCGAAAACGCGCCGAAACACAAAGAATTAACAAAGAATTTTTAAGCCTTGTAAAAGGGGTTTTTATACCGCCCCGTCAAGGTCGATAAGGTCTACCGTTTTGCGGATTTCGTCAAGCGCAGCAGGGTAACTTTTGCTCTTTTGCACCCGCTCCCACATATCGTTGTAGTCGCTGATTCTCCGCTCATGGCGAAGCGCATCTCTTGTCTTGCCGAGTATGAAGTAGATGTTCCCTTCGGGCCCTCTGCTATGGAATTCTATTCTTGGCTTGCTCATCGTAGCCACCTCCTATCAAGTCAAACAAAATACCGTAAAGGCGATTGAAAGTCCAGTATAAATTTCGTTAATTTTGAAACTTCTCTCGCATTTTTCGAATTCGCCTTGAAACCTGTGCTTGACTCATTCCGAGGTCTCTTCCGATCTCGATTTGTCGCTTTCCTTGCTTCAATTCGTTAATGATTTTCTTATCGATAGGAGCCTGCTTTTCTTCAAAATCTTCGAGCATAATCCGCGTGATGATTTCGTCTTCACTCTGGCTCTCGTCTTCTATAATGTCCGCCAAAGTGAGTTCTTTGCCATCGGCATCTCTTCCGACTGTTTCGTATAGCGAAACTTCCCGTGGAAAATGCTTTTTTGTCTTGCGGATAAACATCAGCATTGCGTTCCGTATACACATGGCTGCGTATGTACTGAATCGGACACCCCTGCTTTCGTCAAAGGTATGCGCCGCCTTGCATAGTCCGAGCATTCCCTCGGAGATGATGTCTTCCTTGTAGTTTTCCTTTATGGGACCATCACCGATTTTTCCGTACATATGGTAGACGAGCCGCATATTGTCCGTGATGAGTTTATCCCTTGTTGACGGCATCGCTGAGTTCCTCCGCTTTGTCTACGAGTTCCCAAGCAAGGAAGTCCTTTCCGAAATGTCCGCCTACTGCCGTCTGTGCATACACGGGTTTCTTAAGGTCGAGTTTTTCAATTGTTCCCGCCACCGAAAGGTCAAAGACCTTTTCGATTGCTTTCTTGATGAGAACTTCGCTGACCATTCCCGTGTAAAAGGTATTGACGTCAACGCTGGTCGGTTTAGAAACACCGATAGCATAAGAAAGCGCGACTTCGCACTTCTCTGCAAGTTTCGATGCAACGACATTCTTTGCAATGTATCTTGCGAGATATGCGCCGCTTCTATCCACCTTGCTTGCGTCCTTACCGCTCATTGCACCGCCGCCGTTATGGGCGATTCCGCCATAGGTATCCACCATTAGTTTTCGCCCAGTCAGTCCCGTATCCGCAACGAACCCACCGATTACGAATCGACCTGATGGATTGACAAGGATTTCGGTTTTGGAAATGTCGTACTCCGCAAAAACGGGAGCAATAACCTTTTCCCTAATCTCTGCCGTCAGTTCATCGAGCGTCTTATCTTCTCGGTGCTGTGCCGACACAACGATGGACACGATTCGAGAGAACCTGTCTCCGTCATATTCAACCGACACCTGACTCTTTCCATCGGGCAAAAGTCCCGCTATAACACCATTAACGCGACATTCGGTGAGCCTATCGGTCAATCGGTGAGCGAGTTCCACCGGGAGTGGCATATAATTTAAGGTTTCACTTGACGCATAGCCGTAGACAATGCCTTGGTCTCCTGCACCCTGTTCTTTCTTGCCGACTGCCCCCGCGATGTCCGCACTCTGCTCGTGAATACGGACTTCGTATTCAATGTTGTTCGCATCGTAGCCGACTTCGGCAATAACACACCTTGCAATGTACTCGTAGTCGACTTTCGCCTTGGTCGTAATCTCCCCGGCAATAAAGCATTTGTTATGGGCAAGCAATACTTCGCAAGCCACTCTGCTGTCTTCGTCCTGTTCCAGACATACATCGAGAATGCTGTCCGCAATAAGGTCTGCAAGTTTGTCGGGGTGACCGCAAGTCACAGACTCCGCCGTGTAGATATGTTTAATCATTTTCGTTCTCCTCTGCTAAAAATAAAGCCTTGAAGATTGCCTCCAAGACTTCAACCACTATTCCATTGCCCGCTTGCCTGTATTGCTGCGTTCCGCTTATCTTTGCCGCAACGATTTTGTCTATCTGTTCGTCTTTCCACCCCATAAGGCGAAGACACTCTCTCGGTGTGAGCTTGCGGATTCTCACATTCTCGGTGATCACCGCATTTCCGTCACCGCAAGTTAAGGTATGCGCCACTCCGTTACCCACTCGACCGCGCTTGGTCTTGCTACCGGGATATGTAATGTTGACATAATCGCCGGGGTTGGCATCTTCGTAGCCTTTCTTGTTTGCCACATTCACCTTGACAGGAGTTTCGAGTTTTAACACAGCAGAACTTCCGGACGGAGAGCTGCATTGCCCTGTGAGCGTTGGAGCAACATCCTTTATCTCGGTCTTGTTGTATGCCACGAACATCTCCGGGACATACCCATTTTCTTCGATGAATTCGTTATATCTTCGGCTTACATAGTCCGTTTTGTCTTCTTCAATCACGAGATTGTCCTTTTGAACCGTAGTCAAAGCATTGCAAAGACCTTTTTCGTTGATTTCAAGTCTTTGTTCGGTCGGAACTCCCGCCGTTCTGTCAGACGGATCTTCGGGGTTTCTTCCGCGCATCGCCCCTACCACGGGAAGAATTGCTGTCTTGAACCCTTCCGGTCGAGTAGTAAGAGTCGGACACACTCCGCTCTTGTTTACTTTCTTATTGAAAGCGTCTATAGTATCTCCTACTTTGCACTCGTTTTCTTTCAGGGTTTCGAACGCTTGCTTGTAAAAGCGTTCTTTCGGCTCGGCCGTGTCGATAATGATAGGAGTTTGACCTCCGCCTTTGCCCATCGCCTCGGTGAGCGTTGGACTAATGCCGTCCGTTCTCGGTGTTTGGTGTTTTTGCAAGCCACCAAGCACGAAGTCTTCGGCTATTTTCAGTTCGGTGTTGCCGCCCTGCTGACAATGCACGGTCGGAGCGATACCATCAGGTTCATACACACGCTTGCTGATATCGTGCATCTTATCCCATTTCTCGCCTACCACTTCTCCGACTTGAACACATTGCGGTCCGCGCCAATCTCTTGCAAGAAGTGTATTCGCGAGCCCGTCACCGGGGCGAATGCTGTCTCTTCGACTGTTAAAAGTTGAACGTAGAATGCTTCGTATCGTGTTTTCCTTGAGATAGAACTTCTCTTCAACCATTTCATCAATCATATCTCGCAAACGAATAGTCAATTCTTTGGGTTTTGGAAACACAAAAGGCTTGTGCTCACCCCTGATAGATACGCAGAAAACCCGTTCTCGGTTCTGCGGAATGCCGTAGTCCTTGGCATTCAACACTTTCCAATAGTTCGTGTATCCAAGTTCGGCGAGAAAATCGAGCCATTTATCGAAGTCTGCCTTGAACTTCTTGCTAACAAGGTTCTTGACATTCTCAAGCAATAGGTACTTCGGGAGCGTTCCCTTTTCCGATGCAACACGCAATAATCGCTCGACTTCAAACAGCAAGCCACTGCGAGTTCCTTCCTTAATGCCCGCACCCTTGCCTGCGACCGATATGTCTTGGCACGGGAACGAATAAGTCCAAAGGTCAGCGTCCGGGAGTTCTTCTATCTTGCGGATATCTCCGAGATTATTGGCTTTGCCGTGCATTGCTTCGTAACTCTGAATGGCATACTTATCAATTTCGCTTATCGCCACGACTTTATGTGCAATGCCGATATTCGTTAATGCCTGCGTTTGCGAACCGATTCCCGCGAACAGTTCAATCAATCGCAACGGATTTTCGGTTGTGTATTCCGTCATGCTTTACCCCCTAATAGTTTTTCCATAATGTCATCGTTCGGGTTCGTTTCGTCCCACTTTGACAGTTTGCTTTCTCGTACCACGATGTAGATTTTGCTCCACACTTCGTTGGTTTGTTTGAGATACTGCTGTGCCATACCCACGAACGGGGACGGCATCGGTTTGCCGTTTTGGTCTTTTACAAGCAGTCCGTGCTTGGTGTTCATATCTTCGCATTCAAGCCATCTCGCTTTGCAAAATGCGTACTCTTCCAAGTTGTACGGCAGTATTCCCTGCGTACACCCGATGCTTTTCAGCCATGCATACACGGTCTTGTATATCTCTTTTGCTTTGGCTGATAAATAAGAAGGCGGTTCGCTCGGTAGTTCCAGTCCGTTATCGGTTGTGAAGTTCACGACTTCTATCGGACGCTTGCCGGGATTGCCTTCCAGTATCTTTTGCGTGACCGCTTTCTTCGGTCTTCCCGCGCCCGGTCTTGCACCGCCACTTGCCATACTGCCTCCCTTTTGAATTTTGATTTCCGTTTGATTATTTTGATTTCCCGCGAAATCAAAAAGGACGGCTCACCGTCCTTCAATACTTCGTATTGGTTTTGATTTCTTTGATTTTTCCGTTTGATTTTTGATTTCGCGTTTTTTCGCGTTGGACTGCGGCCCCGCTCTTGGGGTGGAAATCGCCAGATTTTCGACCTCCCCCTCCCCGGCGGTCAGTCGTACTCTCTCGGCTTCGGTTTCCACCTTGAGCCTTCCTGTGCGCTCTTGCGTGAGTGACACGACCAACACAGGCTTTGCAGGTTGCTCGGAGCGAACCGCTCTCCGCCTTGCTTGATGGGAACGATATGGTCTACCATTGTCGCTCTCGTTCTTTTACCCGCTTTCAAACACTCCGCACAAAACGGGTGCTGATTGAGGTGCTGCTTTCTCGCGTGCAACCATTCGGGTGTCTTATAAAAGTTCTTCGTGAAGTTATCTCGTCCGTACTCGTTGTATTGCTTGTCTACGAGCCTCTTGTGTTCTTCACAGTATTGCCCGTCCACGAGCTTGGGACAGCCGGGATAACTACATGGTCGTTTTGGTTTTCTTGGCATATTTATCTCCTGCCTACACTCTTATTATATCTGCCGTTTGTCGCGTTTTGGCGGTTTTTGGCTCGGTCGTGTCGCTTTTTATAACTCGGCTAAACAGTCACTTATAATGGCTATCGCTTTATCCCTTCTTCTGGCGATTGCATCGCGTCCCAAGAAGAACCGCTTGCTCATCTCTCGCAAGGACATCTTTTGCAGATAATACTTGCGGATGATCTCGTCCAGTCCGTTAGGAAGTCCTGCAATACAGTCTTCAATCGCCGTGATACATACGAGTGTCCTATCTTTGGTCAAGCCTTGTTTTTTCTTGTATTCCGCTATGGCTTTCTTGGCCGTATAGTTCTCCAAGTATTCCTTGATTTCAGTCGTTGTCATTGCAGTAGTCCTCCATTTCCTTTCGTCTTTTTTCTTCTCTTACCCGCTCGTCCCAAACCCAATCGCCGTTTTCTTTGGGGTCGATCTTGCTTTTTAGCCAACTTCGTATCTGTCCGCAGTCTTCCAAGTTTTCGTTCCAATCGTCCTCTAAACAGACTCCGCACAAATCCCACATTTGCATCGTTCCGAACTTTTGCCCCTTATAAAAGAACAGCAAAAGCATTTTATCGGCGGTTTCGTCATAGTACTTCCACTTGTAGTAATATCCCCAAAGTGTGCGACCGCCGTCATATCTGGATTCTATGTAATTTTCGCAAGCCTCTTTTATGTCGGCTTTCGGCATCGGCAGTCCGAGTATTACCTCGTAATCGAATTCCGCCTCTTCCGTTATCACCACTTTGTTGATGTCTGCCATACTACTCCTTTTCAAACGCTTGAATTATCGCTTTTACCTCGCCTACGCTTTTTACGACTACCGCGTATCCGCCCGCTTTCAATATTTGCCGAATCGTTTGCTGTTGCAGTGCCGTTGCCGTGTTTTTACCTACCTTGCATTCGAGACCTATAAATCTGCCCTTATAACAGATTATCAAATCTGGAATTCCCGCCGTTCCGTACATCCCGCCGTGTTCCTTCCAAAAGAACAAGTTTGGAACTGTTTTCAAATAATTGCTTATCGCTTTTATCAGGTCGCTTTCCTTCACTTTTTTCGCTCCTATATAAAACTACCTGTCACAACCGTCACACCTGTCACTAAATGACACTTTACCAGTGTGACAGTAACCCCTCTATTAGAAATCTCGTTTTTGTGACGGATGTGACGGTTGTGACGGAGTGACAGTAGTGACGGATAGTGTTGTGTGAGAACTGTTTTCCTGTCACTTGCCGTCACTTTGCCGGCATTATCCGTCATTCTTATCAGGTCGAAATCGACCAGTTTAGCCGTATTAGTCTTCCGATTCATCGAATATCGCCCGTTGATATGTCGGGTTATAAGCCTGTCTTTTACCGAAATAATGTACTCTGCTCGAACCGCTCCGTTTCATCGAGTGCTCGATGCCGTCATAGTAGAGCTGCGTTTCAATGCTCGTTATCTCTTTGCCGAGTGCCGCCGTTGAGTAAATGCACGGACTTCCCGTCACATCGTATACAGCCTTGATTAAGTCGGTTGCAGTGCCTTTCCAACCCATCGGATATTGTTTTAAGAGGTCTTTGACCGTTTTCACGATAGGATTGTTCTCGTACTCGCGCTTTTTGCGTTTCCGCTCTTCTTCCTCTGCCGTTCCGACCATATCCCATCGATACTTTGTTTCATCGAAATGCACCACGACGTCTTGCTGCCGAATATCTCGTCCCGTCATAAACAGCACGGCATTTTCGTCTTGCCGCTTTTTCTTGTAGATGATGAATATCGTGTCGCATACACCCATGATGCCGTTCGAACCCGAAATCATATTGAATACGTCATTTTCGTCCGCCATCTTTCGCAAATGGTGAATGAGAAAAATGCAGATCCGTTTGTTGTCGGCATACTCTTTCAATGCTCCGAGTTCTCGGTAGTCCGTTGCGTAGGCGATTTCGTCTTTCTTTGCCGAACCCCTGACCTTTTGCAAGGTGTCGATGATAATCAGTTTTATGTCCGGGTGTTCTTCGAACTCTTCGTCCAACTGCTTGATAAGACCGCCGTCCAAGCCGTTCGCCTTTATGGACAAATAGAAATTGCTCGGTGCTTTCCCGCCGTCAAGCACTTTGTTGAGTCGGTCTTTCAGACGAAAGATACCATCTTCGAGAGCGAGATACAGACACCCTGCCTGATTGCTTGCATAGTCCAAGAACTCTTTCCCACGGCTTATCGCCAAGCACATCTGCATCGCCATCCAAGACTTTCCGACCTTGGACGAAGCACACAATATCGCCAAGCCTTGCGGCAACACATCCGGGATTAACCATTCTGGTGGATCAATTTTCGCCGTTTGCAAGTCGCTTGCCGCTATGCTCGCCACGCCGCGTTTATAGACTTTCCGAACTTCTCTCTTTGCCGCCGCCACCGCTGCTTTTAGTTCTTCGGGGTTAGACATCAAGAGTTCGTTAGGGTCTTTCTTGCTCCCTGCAACGTTGAATACTATGTATGGAATCTTCGTCGCTTGGAGTTCTTTTTCAAGTGATGCAGACGCCTTTTGCCCCGGCTCGTCATTATCCAAGCACAGCACAAGCGGAGCGTTCGGCTTTTTCGACTTTACCTCTTTGACGAGTTTGTTTGCCCCGCCAACACCGCAGAGCGACACCGAGGCACCGCCGCATTGCATAATAGACAAGGCACAGAGCGGACTCTCCACGATAAAGACAGGTTCTTTGCTCGTCCCCCACAATGCTTTGCGATTAAACAGCGGCTCCGCACCCGCCTCTTCGTTTGTCGGTTTATAGAACTTTTTGTCGGATATACTCCGCGTTTGGTAGTATCGTAGTTCCGATGAGTACGGCAACACGATTGCGTTTCGCTTTACGTCATAGCCAAGGCAATATTTCTTCACCATTTCTTTGGTCAGACCGCGCTTTTGAAAATAGTCGGTCTTGTCCGCGTCTTTGATGCACGCTTTCAGGTAGTCCTTGATGCTCGTCCGCTTGGAGCAATCGTCTATGTCGATATGGAACATCTCGGCAAGGAGTTTCGCCGCCTCTAACGGCTCTACTTCTTTTATCTTTGACGCGAAGGTTATGACATCACCCGTTTCTCCGCAGCCAAAGCAAGTGAAGATATTGTTCTTGCGGTCAATCGAAAACGACGGAGTTTTTTCCCTATGAAACGGACACAGACCTTTATCTCTGCTATTCAATTTGATGCCGAATGCTTCGACCGCATCGGCTATTTTAACTTGGTCTTTGACCTTCTCGAAAATGTCCGTCATCGTCCCTCCGTTTTGGGTTTCCGGGCGGCGGACTCTTACCGCCACCCGTTGCCCGTTTGTTTTTATTCTTCGTCAAGTACCATGACCTTGGTTGCCATTGCCTTGACCTGTTCTGCCAAAGGAAGTACATTTTTGAGTTCTTCCTCGGTCAAGTTTCGATCGACTGCGAACACCGCCTGCGAGTAGTTGATACCGCCGCTGTTCTGTGCCTTTTTCAGCGTGAACTTAGTGACCACACTCATGGTTTTCTTTCCTTTGGAAAGAAGTCGCATTACGTACTTACTGAATTCGGCAAGACTACCCGTCGGGAGCGAGAGAATAATCGGCAGAGCCTCACCCTCACGAAGAAGGTAGATTCTTCTCTTCTGCTTGCACGCTTTTGCACCGTTCTTGCCGCTGCCGAACTTATTGAACTCACAGTCGGCGCACTGTCTGATTTCTCCACTTTCCGCTTCGATTCCGATGCGTCCGTCCATCGAGCCGCAGTCAGGCGGGTTGTTCCCGCCCGTGTACTCTTCCTTGTAGTAGCACGAGATGGGATGATGATACAAAATCACCGCTTTGAACTCTTTTACCGAATCGGGACTGTCGGGATCATCGCCCGGCACTTCGTATGCAAGACCGCCGCCTGCCGGGATTTTGATTCTCTCGAATGCGGGAGTCAGTCCGTCAAGCTCTTCTGCGAAGATCTCGCCAAGGTCTGCGCTCGCTTCGTAAGTAAGTGCCGTGTCTTCTTTCTTTACGATTTCGTTTGCCATTGTTGTTTCGTCTCCTTAAATTAATATTTTTTCGATTTGGCAACGCGGATACTGTTCTTCTCCGCGATTTTTATGAGCCCGTCCAACCATTCCGGGAGTATGCCCTCGTTCGCCGCAATGAGTTCCTTGACCGTCGCCGAAAGGGTTTGGCTGTTGATAGTGAACAAATCTTCGAAGCCGTTTTTCTTCATGACTTCCCATAGTTCGCCTTTCCTTTCGGGTTCTGGTGCCGGGTACTCTTGCGTGACGAGCGAGAACGTCGTTCCGTTACGATTGAACGAAGTCAACTCTTCCGTGGTCATCAAGTCGATCATTTCGGTTGTTACCCCGTCAATCTCTTCGTTGATGCCTTTGACCTCTCTTTCAAGGTCGCTCTTTTGCGTCCGCAGTTCCTTGAGTCTGTCGGACAGTTCCAGCAGTTTCGTATTCATCTGATACCTCCTGTTTTGTTTGATTGCTTTTTCAAGCGGAATACCTTTCTTCAATCGAGACGCGACCGTGCTGCGAGATACCCCGTATATCCTGCAAATCTCCGCAAGCGTAAACACCTTCCCGTACATCACATATCGTTTCGTTCGGCTCGTGTTGCTGTTCTGCCTGTGTTTAGGTATCCATTTACAGTTATTCGGGCAATAATCTCCGCCGTTGTCGATACGCTCTATCGTCAAGCCGTCTTTGTATCCGTGCGACATTGCCCAGTAGAAGAACGTCTCAAAGTCTTCCCATTCGGCACACACGCTCACGCCCTTTGCGCCGTAATACTTGAAGTCTTTGCTCTTCGGATTAGCGCATCGCTGTTTCATATTCGCCCATATTCGATGCAGTCGCAGTTCTCCGTTCGGCATCGCCTTTTGCATCTTTCGGTAACATCCGCACGACATCGTGTGTCCGTTGACAAGGTCCGTTCCCCGTACAATCGCCGTTCCGCCACACTCGCACTTGCACGCCCACATCAAAGCCGTGTTCTTCCCGTGCGGTGGCAATGGCTCTAACGCCGTAAGCCTACCGAACTGTCTTCCCGTCAAATCCTTAAACTTTCCCATGCAGTAACGTCCTCCAGTTATCTACCATCAGTTTCGCAATATCGCCTTTGTGTTTTAATGCGTTCATTATCTTTTCATCCACCGTGTTCTTCGCCACGAGATGAATGTATAGACACTTTTCTTTCTGTCCGATTCGGTGAATTCTTGCTCGGCTCTGCTCATAGTTCGCATAGGAGAAGTCCAACGAATAGAACACCGCCACACTTGCCGCCGTCAACGTTAGCCCCATTCCCGTGGTTTGCAGTTGTCCCACGAACACTTTTACATCCGGGTTCTCTTGGAAGTCTTTCACTTGCTCCGCTCTATCCTTCGTTGCGCCGTAAATCAACCTATAGCACAACTTTTTCTTTTCAAGCATTGCTTTTATGGCTTCGATTTCCGGGACGAACCGTGCGAACACGACTACCTTTTTGTCTTCTTCCACGCAACTATCGATGATATCTTCGAGAGCCTCTATCTTTGCCGTACTTACTGTCTGCGGCTTGGCGGTTGCATCGTCACGGATAAACCCACCAGTACATTGCGACAGTCTTAAAAGCTGCGTCAGAATGTTCCTTGCCGTCACTTCCGTATCGGCGGAGAGTTGAGCGTAGCAGTCCTCTTCTATCATCCGATACACCGCCTCGGCTTTCGGTTCGAGTTTTATCGTTCGCACTTCGTCTATGAACGGCGGCAAGTCGACTGCGTCCTGTATCTTGATTCGGAACGCTATCTTATGCACCTTTTCTACGAGTTCCGGGAGATGATTGTACCCTACGATTTGGTGGTTCTGATAACCGCCCATCACGGCATAGCGGTTGCGGAATAAGTAGTAGGACGGTCCGAGTATCTCTTCGTCCAAGAACTTATACTGCGAAAAGAAGTCCAACGGATTGTTCGTGACGGGAGTTCCCGTGAGTATGACGTTGAATTTGGTCTTCTTTCCAAGTTTATGCAGTGCCTTGGACTGCGCCGTTGCCGGGTTCTTAATCTTGGACGATTCATCGCACACGATCATGTCGGGATTCCACTTTCCTATCTCCGTTTCAAGTCTCCAAGCCGATTCGTAGTTCACGACTATGACCTGCAATGCCGAGCCGTTCATATATCCGAACGCTGCTTTTTTCTTGGCTATTGAGCCGTCCAAAATCGTCAGCGCATACCGATAATTCGCAAACTTTTGGAACTCTTCTTCCCACACACCGACTATGGACTTTGGTGACACAACAAGCACTTTACCGATGCGCTTTTGACTGTTTAACGCACCTATTAGCGCAATAGTCGTAATGGTCTTGCCCGTTCCCATATCCATTAGGAACGCTACCGCCTTACCCGTATCGAACTGTTTTAGCGCGAAGTTGTATGCCTTTACTTGGTGGCTGTAAAGACTGCCTTTAATCGGCGGTTTGATGGACGGTTCGGCATTTCCTTTGGTGTCCGTGCTATCTGCCGTCAAAGCCTGTAATTCTTCGTCAAGCGTTGCACCGAGCAGTCCGAGCGTTGCCACATTTTCTTTCGTGAGCGGAACTACCCAACACTTATCGTCCGCATCGTAAAACCTGTCCTGCATATCCTTAATGCTCCCTCGATATGCGAATGAATCGTAGATGCGTATCGTTTCGTTAGATCGGACAGCGTACATTCATTCCCTCCCAGTCGATAACCTTGACCATCTTCTCCGCACCGAATGCGTTCATCATTCTTTCGCTCTGTTCGTAGTTGAACGGAAGACCGCCGAGCAGTATTGCCGCAAGTTCCGCTCTGCTGATTTCGAACTCGATACAGAACAGCGACAGACTTCCGCATTCGTCCTTTACCATTCGGATGAATTTCTTTGTATTTACTTTCACTTATTACCTCTCTTCGGCTCTTTGAATGTCTTGAGAATGCCTTTCATCATTTCCAAGTCTTCTCCCGTGAGCCCTTCTGCGATTCTTTCAAGAAACTCGGATTGTTTTTGGGAGAAATACTTTTTCCCCAGTCGGTATCCATCGGCTATGTACACGCCACCACCATGTCCTTGCACCGTGTAGACCGGGTAAGATAAGGAAAGCGTCAGAATGTCTTGGCGAATCGTCCATTCCGTCACACCGAACTCGAATGCCAAGTTTGCCACTTGTTCGCGTCTTCTCTCGCATAAGGCTTCTAATATCGCCATGCGTCGTTCATTCGCTTTCACTTATCTCACCTCCTTTGCTCTTGATGGCTGTATTCTAAAGGTCAAACCGTTGGGGTTTTCTACGGTTTGAAAAATTATTTTCAATTTTTTTGAATTTGTTTTGGGGAAAATAAAAAGGCCACCGACTAACTACTCTCCTATTCGGATTTCGTTAATCGGTGGCCTCTCAATACTGGTTTAACCTACCGCTTTAATGCTGATTGGATGTCTTGGTTTTACAGTGTCCCTGTTGCAGACCGACCAAGTTCCTTTCGCAAGTTTATTTAGTTAGAGCGTAACAGTTCTTGCCCTTGTGGCGCGAACACATCTACTTGGACGTGCCGCCTACTGATTGGCTTTGATACAGTTACCGTGCCGCAATGCGGACACTTTATTCGCGTAAGACCGTCTTCGCCTTGAAAGCCTACTATAATGTTTCGGCAGTTCAGGCACACCCATTTTATAGGGACATCGCCATCTTTGAAGTGCATAGTTGTTAGATTGCCTCCTTTCTCCCTGTGATACCTCGGTTTCGTATTTTTTCTACTGCTTTTGTGCGGTTGGGACTTCCTACACAGAAGTAGAAAAGCCGTTGTATCTTCTGTTATTATCTCACTCGGCAAAACGGGGCGGATTTGCCAAGATCAATGATTATTTATGAGTGCGACAAGCGTTCGGCTATCGTATATCGGTATCCGCTTCGGCTTTTTGAAACGCGGAATCTCTATTTCACTTCCGCATTTGTCGCAGACGAATCGTCCCTCGGTTTCTTCGAGGTACATATCCTTGTTTAGTTTCCCGCATACGGGACATTTTGCATCATACAGCATTTTCTTCACGCTCCATTTGCGCTTGGATTTCCAACCCCTTATCGCTGACATGGATGAGTTCCGTGAAGTTTCCGTTCTTGTAGAACTTCCACTCGCTCTCGGATTCACACCTTGGACAGGTGGTTTTGGCTGTTTTTCTGTATTCAAACTCTATATTTAACTTTTGACCGCATATTCCGCAGTACTTCTCTGTTTGCATTTTTACTCCTCCCGGCTTGGCTACACCAAGTCCCTATCTATGCCATAGATATCGTCAAAGTACACCTTGCCGTTCCCTATGACTATGTACTTAAAAATCGTGTTGATTTCCTTCACGGCTCCTATGACTTTTACATAGTAACCGTCTTGATAGCAAGTGAGTGCGATTCTGTCCCCTCTTTGAACTTTCGACAATTTATCCGATATTTCGCTATCCAGTTCTTCCGAGTGTTCTCCACGCTCTACCTTGCCAAGGTCGTATTCCTTTTTCGCAAGAGCTTCTCGCAGTCCGTTTAACGCATCGAACGGCGCAAACTGCTTGGCTCTGTCTTGTCTATTCATCATTGCCGCTGTTATGTCCTCCGATGAGTTTATTTCGCATAATAAGGGTTGCTCCCTCTTGCAAGTCCGATGCCATAAGTAAGGCATTCTTCCCGAACTTCGACTGTAGCTCAAGAGTCGCTCTGGCAAGTCGCTTTTGTCGTTCGACCTCTTCCCAGTCCGTGAAAAGGTCATAGCCTTCGCACCCTTCATCGCATATCCCGTCAAAGCCGATACTTACCCTGCGTATCAACGAGTTCCTGTCCGTTGTTTTTTCGAACACCCCCATTGCGCTCGGCATTATCTTTTTCGGGAGATTCGTGGATGCTCCGATCTTCACTCTTCCACCTGTCGGCGCGTGACAGTCCTTGGAGTATCCAATGGTGACTGTGACATGGCTTGCGATTACTTTTCGCCGCATCAGTTCCAAGCAACCGCTCCGCACCATCTCTTCAACGACAATCTTTGCCTTGTCGAAAGTGTAGTCCGAAAACAGCACCTGCGATGACGATACCGACTTGCTCTTGCTTTTGTAATTCTTGATGTCGGACATTAGGCAGGACTCTCTTCCCCATGAATGGTCTATAAGCAGTTCGGCATTGATTCCGAAATCCTTATAGAGTATCTCCGAGGGATAGTTTGCGATTCCCGCCATATCCACAATTCCGCGCCGTTCAAGTCTACGGACCGTTCCCGTGGAAATTCCCCAAAAGTCGGTCAGCGGTCTGTGATGCCACAGCGTTTCTCGGAAGAGTTCTTCGTTCAGGTATCCCATATGGTCTGGGACTTTCTTTGCCGTGATGTCAAGAGCGATTTTGGCAAGATATAGGTTTGTTCCTATCCCCGCCGTTGCCGGGATATGCAGTTTCTCCGCTATCTCGTCTATCAGCATCTTTGCGAACTCTTTGGGTGTTTTGTGGTACATCGGCAAGTAGTCTGTCGCGTCAATAAACGACTCGTCAATCGAGTACACGTGAATGTCTTGCTTATCAATGTATCGCAGATATATTCCGTATATCTCGGCTGCGTAGTCGATGTATTTTTGCATGCGTGGCATCGCCGTTATGTACTGAATGTTCTTCGGTATCTCGTACCGTCTACACCTGTTTCGGACTCCCAAAGACTTCATTTTCGGTGTTATAGCCAGACATATCGTTCCGTTGCCTCGGCTTTCGTCTGCGACAATGAGATTGGTTTCGAAAGGGTTCAAACCTCTCTCCGCACACTCAACCGATGCAAAAAACGACTTCATGTCGATGCAGAAGTAGGTGCGCTCTTTCATAGAATCACAAGTCCTTGATTACCTTAATAGCAACACCTTGTATCATGCACTCGTCCACGATGATGTCCTTCATCCGTTTGTTCTCCGGGTGCAAAATAATTCTTCTGTTTGCCGGGTCTGGGCGATAGCGTTTCAGCGTTACTTCGTTGTCTACAAGTGCGACTACGATGTCGTTATAGTTCGCCGTTTCTTGTTGTCTGACAAGCACAAGGTCTCCGTCATGAATGCCTGCATCTATCATCGAGTTTCCGCATGCTGTCAGCAGAAAACACTTCTTCGCATTTCCTACAAACGATGCGGGAAGTCTGACGTATCCGTCTATGCACTCATACTCTTCCGATAACGGTCCGCAAGGCACGTATCCGAGTCTCGGCACGGCAACAACATTCGTTTCGGTCGCTCGCGTCACTTCGGTTTCGTATCCGCCTTCCCCTATTTCCAAGAGTCCTTGCTCTTTTAGATAGTCGATGTATATCGTTACGTTGCTCTTACTGCAACCGACGTTCTCCGCTATACACCTGATGGACGGGCTTGTCCCGTACTGACCGTAATACTCTTCAATAAAGTGTTTGATTTTGTTCGTCAAGTCTTGTTTCTTCGTTTGCATTCGTGATGGCCCTCACTTTTCAATAACGGACGCTCTGTCCGTTTTTGATACCTTTATTATATCCATTTTCACTTTCACTGTCAAGAGCCTGAAAGGTATAAAAATAGGGGTGTGCAAGAACATGCACACCCCACTAAAATATTTGTCATGATTTACTTAATCTATGATGTTTTCGGTCGCAAATAGCGGACTATTGAAGAACTCCACGATTTCAATGCCTAACCCTTGGCATAACTCAAAAAGAACGCGGACATTGACCGCCACATTGCGTTTGTGTTTGATATCCCCTATCGTTGTTTGATTCACGCCCGTAAGCATTGAAAGGCGGTATGCGGTCAAATGCTTTTCTTCCATCAGTTCCGTCAATCTCGCTGACAGGGCTTCTGCTATTGTCATGACTGCTCCTCCTTTTACTAAACTTTGGCTATGCATTTAGTATAAACTTTTTCTTTTTGAAAATACTGTGCGCAAGTTTAGTATTGCTTGATTTTCGCCCAGTATTTTGGTATAATCGTTTATGAAAGGAGCGAATTATGAAGACTGTGTGCGTTACCGGGCATCGGCCCGCAAAGTTGCCTTGGGGTTATAAAAAAGAAGGACCCGATTACGATGAGTATATCGAGTCCCTTGCTTGCACTATTGCTGACTATCTTGAAAATGGTTACGACCACTTTATTTCCGGAATGGCTCTCGGCGTCGATATGGACTTTGCCGAAACTGTCATTCAATTTAGGGAGCATTACGACCTTGACGTCAAGTTGGAATGCGCTATCCCCTGTCCGAATCAGACCTTGAAATGGTCTCCCACCGAAACGGCGCGATACAAGGCTATCCTTGAAAAAGCGGACAAGGTCACGTTGGTCAATGACCACTACTTCCGTGCCTGTATGCTCGTACGGAACGATTATATGGTAGACCACTCCGACTTGGTGCTTGCCATTTGGAATGGTGAGCAATCTGGCGGGACTTGGCACACAATTGAGTATGCCAAAGCCAAAGGCAAGCAAGTCGACATCAAAAGTTGACCGAAAATAAAGATAACGCGCTATCTGGGATTTCCCAAACAGCGCGTTTTTGTTAACCACATATCGCATCTTTTATCGATGAGTAGTTCATTTGTATTTTTTACCTTTTGCCTCTATATTTCGAATCAATGCTTAATGCACATCATAGTAATTGATAAAATCAGGCAACTTTACATTGGGAACCCATAGGTTATCTCTTTTCCAACCAAACTCACCGATTATTTGGTACATTGTTAATACGACGCGATTACTAAAGCTTTCGCCCAAAGCTCTGTCATTAGGAGAAAGCAACGACCCAGTTCCTTGTGTAATAGCTCTATTCCTACGCACAATTAAAACGGCTTGTTCCGTGGGATTTTTTGACATAATAGCCTTAATCACGCCCTCAAATGCAGCAATGTTAAAATCGTCGGACGGTATTATATGCTCAAGAATTTGCAGTATCATTTTTAAACCGACTTGATAATACCCTTGACCATCAAAGTTTGACAATAACGCATTCAATTCGCTTATTCCAATGTTGTCGGGATCATTGGGATAATAATTCGTTCCGCCCGCAACAAGGTTCACCATCTGCATGTCTATTACATTTTTTCTCGTAGGACTAATTCCTTCTGGGTAGAATATTTGAATTTTATCAAGCCCTCGTTCGACTTGTGAAATAATGGAATTGTTTCCCGCATTTATATCCGCAAACAGTTTGTATAATGATTTCGTCAAATACACCTCCATTAACCCTGCATCGCGATCATACCCAAACATTCTTGAATGTTGCCACATTGTATCAGCCTGAGGTTTTTTCGCGCTTCTCGTATAATACAACGTCTGCAGTTTAGGGAATGTAACCCCTCTACCCAATACATTGCCACCAATAACGATATTTGCTCCCGTTTTGTATTCATTTTCACTTACACTGGAGTCCGCATTCATAACAAGAACTTTAATGCATTTTGTTTCATTTAATTCTTTAATTTTCTTGCAAACTTCCGAGAATGAAGCCTTCGTTGATTTCATAGGAACTATGCGCTTCCAAACCTCTTCAATATCAGACAATTGGTCGGGAGAATCGAATGACTCAAAAATGAAATTCAATCGTTCTTCGACTTTTTTTCTTGAAGACAAGTGCGAAGCTTTTTTAACTCCGGGATGTATAACAAAATTGCATACTTGGTCTCCAGATAAAAATAGTTGAGCAGATACCACTAAATGATGCAATATTGCCCAATACAAACCATTTTTTATTGAGGTATTTGTATCATCAATAAAATGAATGTGTGATTTATCATCGCCGAAGAAAAACTCGCCACCCAAATATCCTTTCCCCGGCGCAAAATATGTTGTAAATGACGGACGAAATGAAGAATTTGACGATTGCAAGAGTAGCGCCTGTGGTGTTCCAGTAACTTGCAAATACACACTTCCTATTGACGAGTTGCGAATATTATTTAATCTCGAATTGATTGTGGAGACCTGATGTGAATTTACTAAAGTATTTGGCGATGCCGCATCCGCTTCATCATCAACAATAAAAAGCGAATTCCCTTTTACAAACGAAGACGATGCCAATGTATTATACCACTGGAGAAGCACCTTCGAGTTCTTCTTAAGAACTATAATTGCTGGCTTTGCAAGTTGGTTGTCAACAAATTTTTGTTTATCCATTTCACCACATATGCAAAACCCACACCCCGCAAGATCACTAATTACTCTTTCGTACGTCTGCGTTTGAAGTGCTACGCTATCCGTTGTCAGCAAAATAAATATTGGGAAAGACGAGTCGGCTGCTGCACATATAATCCCGAACATCTGTGCAGTCTTCCCTGCTTGAACATTTCCAAAGAGAAGACCAATTTCGTGGTCTGCAAATGAAAAAGTGTCCAAATAGTTATGGACGAATTCGCTGGCCGTGGTTTTAATTGAAATTGCCAAATCGTCATTTCCACGACTCTTTATTTCCTTTATGTACGCATCCAAATAAGAAGCCATTAGTTCCTCCCCTATTTTACATTATTAGGCAAGAACGACAACACCCAAACATCTCGCATTATTCCATCATCGTCAGCCAATCGATTAACCGTTTTTGTAAGCGACACAGAGGTCCTTCCATACTTTTGCAACTTTTGATACGTTATTACACCCTTGCAGTTCTTATAAATATCCTGTTCGATCGTAGAGGCATGTTCCAAGTCTGCGGAGGGCGAATCTACGGGTTCTATAAATCCTGCGGCTACAAGCCTTCCTTTTAACCAATAGCCTAATATTTTTAAGTCACCATCAGATTCAAGGTTCTTACTGTGGTCACCCGAAACATGCATCTTAAATTTCCAACCATCATCAGTTATTACAAAGAACGGAACATCTTTTTCCGGATATGTAGGTAAAGATGTAATATTGTTTGAAACTATGATTTCTGTCTCCCACCATCCTCTTTCTGTAACAACTCCGGTCTTTGAATTAAGTCTCCCTTTGGCATAACATTTGTTTATGTTGGATTTCATAAAGTCTTGTGATGAATGAGGAATGCCGGGGACTTTCAATGGAATAACAAAGCTGATCGACGTTTCCGCAAGTTTATAAGTTTCTACGTCGGCGGAGGATATTTTTACAACCCCCTCGACACCGTCCAATTTTGTATTTTCCTCGTGAACAATGTTGGCATCAGTAACTTCACTCAATGGAAAGGACACTGGAGCAAGAATAAGTCGTTGAAGGTGGTCATCTATTTCTTTGCAACTGTCGTTGTCTTCAACAAGTATGGATAATTCATACTGGCGCAAATTACTTGCTTCTTGTGCAATCGCTCCTAAATTGTGTGAACCAACTACGGCTGAAACGAGCTTATCGTTTTGATAAAAACCATAAATCTTTCCATGGTATTTCATAGATTTGGTGACACGTATTTCGCCTATTCCACCATTACGCCACTCTTCATCAATATGTTTCGCTGTATTGTAAATACTTTCCGGAAACCCTTCTACGTAGTACATTCCCAAAATCAAAATCACTTTTTTAAGATTTGATTCTAAAACTATGCTATTAAGTTCCAGTAATGATTTCTTCGAAGCATACCCAACGGCTATATATAAACAATCCGAAACCAATGCTTTTTGCTTTATGCAATCTAATAATGTCATTCCGCCCTCTGGTGTTTTCAAAGGTGGGACATTTGAATACAGCAGTGCCATTTTTCCCTCCATTCATTTCAAAAGAGACAACCCCATGTAACCACAGGGTGTCCTGATTTGACTTATTATTTCATTTTTGTTGCTTGCGCGATAGACTCTGCAATTCTTGCAATAACTGACACGCAGACTGAATTTCCTGCTTGTTTGTATAGTCTTGCATCGCTTTGATTGTTGGGGAGCTTAAAAGATTTTGGAAATCCTTGAGTATTAAAACATTCTCTCGGAGTCATCTTTCGTATTCCATATTTTGTTTTGATAAGGCATACATTATGTCCCCCCTCTCCCTGATTCGCTGTAAGCGTCGGAACAACGCCAGACTGATTTTTTCGAACATATTGCCTTCTCCATTGATAGATCGCTGGATGATTCGGATCATCATCTGCCATCGCCTCGCTAATGGAGTGGAATATGGAATCCTTATACTTGCCTTCAGTATAATAATACTTCTCTTCAACATCGTGTTCAAAGTCAATCACATCAACGACTGATTTTGTTAGGGGCGTCTTTGATGGCCATATAAAGCGATCGTAGTCCTGTTGATCTTTGAATGCCACTATATATATTCTTTCTCTATTCTGTGGGATATTGCCATGTTCCATGGGGTTTAGTACTCTATATGTATATCTATAGCCCAATTCTTCAAGTTGCTCACATATAACTCGAAAGGTATTCCCATTATCATGACTGACTAAATTCTTTACATTTTCGAAAAATGCTATCCGAGGTTGTTTATCTTGTAATATCCTAACCAATTCGAAGAACAACTCTCCTCTTCCTTTTTCATCGCCAAACCCCTTTCTTAGGCCAGCAATCGAAAATGCTTGACAGGGGAATCCCGCTAACATAACGTCAAAGGCGGGAATATCATGCGACTGAACAAGGTGAACATCCCTTTTGTCCACTTTAATTGGATAATTCAACTCGAATGTTGCTGCTGGATACGGATCAAACTCATTAGCATATACTGTTTCAAACACGCCTGCATTTTGGAATCCTAAATCAATTCCGCCAACTCCAGCAAAGAATGATGCACACTTAAGTTTTTCCACCTTATTTTTCTCCTTAGTATCTATAGCGCTTTGTCCACTACTTACCCATTTATCGAGATCCGATATTTTGAATTTCCATTGGCGTCCAATTTTATGTGCCGGAATCCCTTGCCCTTTACGGATCCAGTCTCTGATCGTCACTGGTTTTATTCCCAAATGGTCTGCCGCCTCTTCAAGACTTATCCATTTTTCATTGCTATCATTCACGTTTCGGTCCTCCATATTTTTTATGATTCGAACTTTTCTTTATTATAGCACTTTCTGTCGAATAAATCAACCGCAAACGCGATAACAAACCATATTAACCACAAGTTTTTTAATGTTTTGCGTTATTTCGTGATATTTGTTTATATCCAGCTGTTATAGATTCTACAAAAATATAAAGCGTCTTCAATTGCTCAGATTACTTTTTAGCAACATGAATACCAGTTATTTTTCTTGCAAAGAACAAGATTACTGTAACTACGACCGTCGGAACGCCAAGGCAAAGCGCAATCATACCCGCCGGGGTGAAATAACCCGCAATTTTCTTTATCTCAAGGATTGCAGGAAGGTTTTCCCATATTGCTGTTCCTATGGCCGTAAACATTCCCCAAATGGTTTTCCAAAGGATTGTAATTACTTCTATAAATATTGACATTTGACCTCCTTATAAGATTATACCGACCACTATGCCTACAATTCCTATCAAAGTTCCGACTCCAAACGAAACCCAAGCGAATATCTTGTTACGCCGAGTTTCCTTTTTCGCCTCTATTGCATCGAGTCTTGCCTGTTCACTTTGCTGGCATAGCAATCTATTCTGTGTTTTTAATTCTGTTAGTTGATTCTGTAATAATTTGTTTTGCTCCTGTACTGCCCTTGCGGCACTTTCTATCGTTGTTTCGTGCCGTTCCTTTTCATTCCGGGCCACATCCTCTTGCTCACATTGCAAATGGTATGCGTATGCAGAGCATGGCATTTCCGTCATATTAGTTTTCTCCATTATTATTTGTCATTTTTTGTTTATACCGCCTCAGTTCCAGTTTCCTCTTTAATACTGACATCATGTGTATTTGGGTTTACTGAAATCTTCAAATGCGGCTTTTTTCTCATTTCTTCGTGATATTTCCCATACCAATAATCTTGAATAGCGTTTCTTTGCTTATATTCATCGCTGTTCGTATAATTAGCATCTTTTCCAAGCCTTGCCTTTGGTAAGAAATACTCACCGTAACTTTCCAAATAAGCAGTATAATCGCAAGTCCCGGCACACCATATTATATTTTTTGATATCTTTTGCTCACTGCCCAGTCTTAACCGCAACTCCCTTACAGCAAGTTTTTTGAATCCTTTTTCGAAGAATATGTAATTCGTCTTTGTTCGGTCAATTTCTGACTCGTAAGCCAAGCAATCCGGATTCTCTTGCTTGATTTGTTGAACAAGCGACTTTTCCCCTTTCGTCAACTCTTTTCCATTTTCTATTTTTAGCAGTATTTCTAAAAACCCGAAATGGATACCGTCAATTATTACCAGTAGCTCTCGCTCCTTTGATAGTGTTGGAAAAGACGCAGTCGCATCGTCATAAGCGAAAAAAGTCAAGAGATTGCTGTTTGCCCCATGTTTTTTCACCTCCGCCCTTGCCGTTTCACGGTCGCTTGCCCAGTATGAAATTTTTTCTCCCGGAAAGAGATTTGAATACCTTCCTTGGCTCATTCGTAGATTCCCGGCATGCAACTCGCTAACAGTTTTTCCATAAAAACTATCTTGGAATGGAACGCATCGGAAAAAGTCGAATTCGCCTGTTTCGACAATCGGCAATGATTTATGCTTATATATCGGCACGCTTAAGTAATGATTGCTATAGAAATTACTCATTGGGGATAATATAACCTCTCCTATCCATTTTTTATGTACTACCGTCTTCCTTTTCTATGCAATGCTCCTTCATATCTCGGATTGAAAGCATAATGCATAACCGCCTCTATCAACTCAATCGCCGCATCTCCGCAACTTGCATCAACAAGTATATTTATACGATGAGTATTACCTTTTATCCAATCGGATGCATTTTCCTCATTCATTTTTGTTTCCCACATACTTTTATCGGCAACTAAAGATTTTGCCAATGTACTTCTCGCATTAAATCCATAATGTTGCGATGAATACCTTGCATTCGACTTCTCGTTTGCTTTACCGATTTTTAGTGCTTCGTCTTTGTAGAAAAACATATATACTGCGCACTTTCCCTTGGGGAGTTGTGAGCTTTGATGTGGGCATCCCCTATCTTCTATGATGTAATCTTTTTCTGTTATCGGATTGCCAAGCTCAATGGATAGACGGCAAACGATATCCATTATATTTTTGACTTGATCTACAATGCCATTGCTCATCTTTTATCTGCCACCTCCCTCGTTTCTGCAGTCATTGTCAGGGCAATCTTCACATTCACAATCTTCGTAATACTCATCGCATTCCGAACATCTTTCATCCCAATCGTCATCAAAGATGTTTGATTTCTTTTCTTTGACCTTTTTCTTTGGTGTTCCAAACAACACATCCCACAACGAAGGTTCTCTATCTCTCATATTAATTATTCCTCCTATCTTTTCTATACCCGTCCATCAATGATTGAATATAATCAGTAACATTTGCTACCACTTCATCCGGACCTATGACTTGCAATTTGTCTCCGAACGACAAGCACCACCCAAAGAATGTCGGACTCAACTGCACCGCCGCTTTGAAACGGAGTTTTCCGTTCTCGTCCGGGGTGATTTCCACATTATCTCCAAAGATATCAAATATCGGATCTAAAATGTTTGCATCGGCTTGGAACTCTACCAACTGTTCTTCGCCTTGAAACATCCCAAACAAAGTTTTTTTGTGCCTTTTCAAATCGATCGGCTCGCCTTTATATACGTCTATAGGTTGATTAACGACCATTTCGACACGATCCATTCGGTCTATGCGATAATGCACCACGCCCTCAAATCTCCCGTAGTAGCATATTAGGTAATAGTTGTCATCGTCATAAATTGTGGCAAGCGGGTTGACGAAGTATCTCTTCCCGTTTCGCCTATATACCCGCTCATGCTTTGAGTTGAAGTCGAAGTATTCAAACGAAACTTTCTTATTGTTCTCTATCGCCAAGTTGATTTCGCTTATCGAATAGAAGATGCTTTCGTTTGCGCTCTTTGTAGTATTGAATTTTACGATATTGCTCCGCAAGAGTTCCGCACGGTGGCTACCGCCAAGGTCGGCTATTTTATCTAATAGGACCTCGGTTTTACTCGGTGTAATAAAACTCGATGCCTGCACTGCGTCCATAAGAATGCGAAGTTCCGGGACGTCAAAGCTGCGGTCCACCACGCAATACTTATTCGGCTTGCCGGGGTTTTTCTCGCACAATACTTCGTACCCAAAATCATTGAGAACGTCAATATCTCCGTATAGCGTTCGTCTGTCGCACTCTATGCCCATAGCAGCAAGTTTGGACAGTATTTCCGTGGACTCTATGTAATGGTCTTCGTCCGAATCTTGACGCAGAATCTCAAGTATTTTGACCAACTTGATTTTGTAAGCCTTCTCCTGTCTCATAAACCGCTACCTCTATACCTCTCCATTTTAATTAACTATATTATACCATATTTCTATACGAATGTAAAGAGCAGGCTGTACCATTTATGCGACACCTTTGTATTTGTGTAAAAAAGGAGCGGCTCTCTTTTCGAAAACCACTCCCCGCGGAGATTAGTCCGCTTTCTTGTTGTAAACCATGTTTGCTTTTGTCAGATCATAAATGATAGCCTTTTCTTCGGGGACGAAGATGCCATTCATCTTGCGCGATGCACCATCGCCCCACTGCATAAGCTGCACGATTGTTGCGTGTGCCGCTTTGAAAGCCACATTGATGACCGACTTTTTGCCCGATTGGGACGGCTCCGATACTTTGAATTCAATCGAGTTCGCGTCCTGTTCGTCCGTTGCCTGTATAGCAAACTTTTTGTTGTCTGCGTCAATGAGCATTTGGATGTACTTGGGATAGCCGAGTTCGACGGCGGTGTCCGCATTGAATTTGAAGTATTTGTTGGTGACCGTAACGGTCGATTCACTGGTGTTGCCATATACACTGATTACTTTGAAACCTTTTAACATTTTTTTGTTCTCCTTGATTTTTGTTTTTTAGAAATTTCTTTAAGTTGTTCGATGTCTATCTTTTCAACAGCGCACGGGATAGGAACGAAGCCTGTCAAAATTCCTGACTTAATAGGTTTGAACTTAACCTTTACTTTGGGTTCTTTGGTGTGGCGAGCCCTATTGCCACCATCGAGGAAACGCTCTTGCACGTCCTCGTAGACCTTGCGTGAGACGATTGCCGGGTGAAAATTCTTCATTCGGTATTGGGAAACGATTCCCTCGTTCTTTACCGACTTATGCGAGAACATATCAACCGTGACCGTCTTTTGCATTCGCATTTCGCCGCAATACTTTTCGTTATGTAGCATACCCGCGACCGTCCCCGGCTGCCATCTGGCTTTGCCTTTGGGTGTTGGTATTTCAGCCATTGTCAATGCTTCGGCTATCTCGACTGTGCTTTTGCCATCCAAGTATGCAGTGAACATAAACCTTACGATTTCAGCCTCTTTCTCGATTATGAATATCTTGCCGTTTTCGTCTGTGTCATAGCCCATTATCGCCCACATATTGTTTACGGGTATTCCCTTCTTAAACCGCTGACGATATGACCATTTCAAGGCTTCCGACTTTGCCTCGGACTCACCTTGCGCTACCGTGCTTAACAGTGTAAGGAAAGTTTCGCTGATGGTGTCCAAGGTGTTGTATCCGTTCATCTCGAAGAATACTCCGACAGGCGGTTTGAGTGCTTTGAGTCTTCGCACGTAGGAAATACAGTCAAGGGTATTCCTTGCAAAACGGCTGATTGATTTTGTAACAATCATATCTATCTTGCCGTCTTCCGCATCTTGGATCATCTGCAAAAACTGCACGCGATGATTTACCGATGTTCCCGAAATACCCTCATCGGCATACACGCCGACAAGCGTCCAATTGTCGTGCTTATTGATGTACTCCGTGTAATGTTGGACTTGCAGTTCGTAGCTCGATTGCTGCGACTCTTCATCGGTACTTACTCGGCAATAGGCACAGACACGCAATTGCTTGTTTACTGTATCCCTGACATACTCTTCCTTTGGCGGTATCTCTTCGATATCTATATGGTTCTCTTCCAAGAATGCCGCTTGTATCCGCTTGGCAGAGGCTGTCCTCTTTTTGTCTCTTCGTTGTATCATTTTCTCACCTCCCCCTCGCCCATTATTTGCCTTATCAGCACGAGCGAATAGGCCTCCTATCCGAGCCTACATATATAATAAACTTTCGCCCAGTATTTTGCTATGGGATACGCGCCCCAAGATGCTATAAATAAGAATTTTTAATTCAGTTTTGGTATTCAAGTCCTGCTGGACGGTGCTTATAGTCCGACAGACTTCAAGTGTGAAATTACGCTTTTTTTAGACATAAAAAAAGACCGGACAACGGGTTCTCCGTTACTCGGTCTGGTGATTTGCAATGAAATTGCTCAAAAAGGGGCGAAAATGCCCCTAAAAATGCAAAAATGATGGTCTATAAGAAAAGACTTATAGACCATCACACTTGGCTCCACTTATAGGACTCGAATATCTGCCAATGTATCATTATTCTTCCTTTATCCGTTTCGTTCCCTTGGACCAAGTATCCAAGAACATATAGTACTCGCTACCATTCGACAATCGACATATTGCCAACTTATTTGTTACAAGTTCTATTTCGTCCACGATATAACGCACTAAGTCTTCGTTGAAGTGTTCATACAGCGTTTGCAACTTCAACCTTTGAGATATTTCTTCTATTCGTTGCTCAATTGGTGCAAGACATTTATTTTCTTGTATCATTTCCTCTCTTTCCAATTCAAGGAATGGCTCAGTATGTATAAATTGACGAGATAAGTGGCAATATTCCTCATACGTAATCGCATCTTCTATATAATCGTCTTTTATTTGTTGTATTTGTCTTTGAACCCTTTTGATTTTTGCATTTACACTTTTTATGCTACTCTTGTGTGCTTTCCTTGCAGAATTGATAATCGTATCCGTCATCTCTGTGTACAACGGCTCTTTTTGAAACAATATCTGTCGTATAACCATTTGAAGCCCATCGATTATCACTTTTTCTTTTATTTGCATCATAGAACAACTGCCTTGGTCATGTCTTTGGCAAACCCAATATCCGATGCCACCACCTTTACGGTATTGAACATGTCGACGCATTACACCACCACACTGTCCGCATATAAGCAATCCGCTTAAGCAACTCTTCCCGCTATATTTACTTGGATACGCTTTCGAACCAGTTCGCAAGTCTTTTCTACGTTGCATCTCATTTTGAACCTCATCAAACATTGCTGATGATATAATTGGCGCATGGTGACTTTTTACGTAATAACTGCGAAGTTGTCCTGTGTTTTTATATCGTTTGGAAGCCAAGAAATCCGGGGAATAAGTTTTTTGCAACAAGCAATCGCCCTTATACTTCTCGTTCTTTAATATAGATAAAATTGTGCTATCTCCCCAGTTTTTATTTCCCTCCGGCGATTCTATCTCCCTTAGTTCCATTTCCAAGGCAATTTGGTGAATGCTTTTTCCGTCCAAGTATAACTGGTATATACTCCGTACAGCCAAAGCCTGTTTGGGAATTATAATAATTCGGTTATCTTCTTCTCTTGAATAGCCGAGAAAGTGTTTTGTATGTATTAAATAATGGCCTTGAGCAAACTGTTTTTGAATAGCCCATTTGATGTTGTTGGAAATGCTTCTGCTCTCTTCCTCGGCTACTATTGCCATAATTGATAAGACGAGAGCACTCTGCGGAGAAAGCGAATCAATCCCTTCTCTCTCAAAATATACGCCGATACCTTTTTCCCTTAAATCTCTAACAGTTTGAATGCAATCAATTGTGTTACGCGCGAACCTACTTATAGATTTTGTAATGATTCTGTCTATTTTCCCAGCATGGCAATCATCTATCATTTTGATAAACTGTGGACGCTTTTTGTTTTTCCCACTCAACCCGAAGTCAGAATATATACCGACAAACTCCCAATCGGATCGTTTCGAGATATAATCCATGTAGTAGTCTCTTTGATTTTCGAAACTGTATTCTTGCTCCTCTTTTTCCGTTGAAACCCGCGCATAGGCGCAAACTCGAAGTTTTTTCGGCTTATGCTCCTCCGATTCTATTTTCGCCGATTCTTGGATTATGGTTACCTCAGGCAATACCGAATAGTCTTTTTCACTACTCATTGTCTTCCCTCGTAATTCTTGGCCGTGGGTACTTTCGTTCAATAATTTTCAATACAAATTCGGACTCTGCCTTCGTCAGCAATTTTTGTTGTCGCAGAGAGAACACGATTCCTTTTATAAGTAGTTGCAAATCTTCTTGCCCCATAGTACTTTCCGCCTCCTTTTGCAATTCAGCATAATACCATTGTTTTGAGAAGATATCCAGTGAAAAATGCTACGATTCGTGAGATTTTTAAGAAAAATTTATCACGGTTCAAATCCCCGTGGACGCCTGCCCTACTTTCGTCTTAAAAAGACGCTCCTTTTCGTTCGGCATTGACATTAACCTGTCGTTCGGCGTGAATAACGCTGAACGACTTTTTTTCTTCTAAATTTTTTATTGTATTCTCAATCTTTTCTATATCTTCTTTGCTGTTAATGACTATTTCTTCACTATCGTTTGGTTTGGTATTATAAATAATTATTAGTCTGTCATTATAATAAATTATTTTTGATATAAATTTAGTAAAAAATTCCACTCTTTCATTATGATTTAAGTAATCTTTACTCATAAAATAGTAAATAAAATGTTTTACATCTTCTGCTTTTATTGGTTAAGAACACACAAGACACCGTAGAAGATTTGAGAATATCCCCCCCCCCTGACAATCTCGTTTCAGCGATTATTAAATTACTCGAACTTACACACGCTCGCAGACTCGACGCCGAAGCGGTAGCGGCTTTGTCGGATTGTGGAATTACGCTCGAAGTCGAGGAAGGCTGAGTTATGGCACGAAGTGAGGCACAAAAAGCCGCCGACAAAAAATACAGAGAAGCGCGCAAGGGCGATCGTACAACTTGGACAACAAAATTTAAGCCCACAGAACTGGCAGAAATTGACGCCGTTATAAAATCGAGCGGAAAAAGCCGACCCGGGTTTATTCGATGGGCTGTCGGAAAATTCAAAGAAGAAAATAACTTCGATATAGCGAGTAAATAAAAAAGCCGTTTAAAACTGTTCGAGTCGCCAAACAAAAAACAGTTAAACGGTGAAAAACAGAAACGCAAATACAAAGCATAGCGGAAGTTTTCCGCACCGCTGTGCTTGCGTTGTCTGTCTCTTATTATATGCGGAACAATTAAAAAGTCAACCATTTTTACGAAAAAATTTTAATTTTCATAGGAGACAAAAAAATGAATTACACTATCGCAAAAAACAATCAATTTAACAGTATTGAAATTAACTTCAGCGGCAAACCGTGCGAGGCTATCCGCTCCGCCCTGAAAAATATTGGTTTTCGCTGGAACAGCGTGCGCCGCATCTGGTACGGCTATACAAAAATGTAAAATCGAATAATTCTTGACGATAAAACGTTCAGCCCAGACTTTTTACTTGATTTTCCTAAATAAAACCGTTTTGTCCTTAATGGGAATTTTTACAACCTCATAGTCATATTGAATCAGTTCCTTTTTAAATTTTAAAAAGGAATGGTCTATAGGAATACCGGCAATTTTTTCGATTTCGTCGTAGCTTAATTTTATATCGTTGTTTGCGTAATCGCAGATCCATTTCCACAGAGTATCGTACTTACTACTCATAATCATCCCTCTAATCAAAAATGCTGCGCCCAAACAACGCCGACATACAGTCGAAAACTCCCCGCAAACAAATTCGATTCTCGGCTTTGTTCGGAGTTTACATCCCCCTGTCGTCATAAAAATGCAAATACGTATTTATTTTTCGTAATCAGGTTTACTTAACCCCGCTTGCTTTAGTATAGCCGATAAAAGAACGTTCTACGACTATCATCACTAACATCTTTACGGAGGCGCCCCGATTTATGCAGCGTTAACAGCCGCTCGCAGTACACCCGGCACAGCTTCGAGGTTTTCTTACCTAAATAAACCGGAACGTCGAATGGAATCCCTAAATAACGATAAACCGCAGAGAGCTAAGCGTTCACAGGATATGGATACGTCAACTGATTTTTACGCCTGCCAGAGCAAGAAATTTCTTGTCAGACTGTATCGCATGAGTGACGAACTTTCCGTCCCTAAACAATGCGTAAGTCGTAACCGGCGACGGCACATGTCTTGCAGATTCTTTATCTGTAACATGTATGGCAGTAAAGCGGATGCCGTGTTCTTTTGCCGCTTCCGCCACTCTCGGCACCCAGTAATACGTAAACGGACATTGATCGGTATAATACAAAACAAACCCCGTCTCACTAACAGTCGGGTGTTTGGCGCATTCACAAAATTTCGGAGGCACGGCGTCGGAAACGACAGGCAGATACATAAGCGTAATACCGCAATCCGATTTATCCGCCATCGAAAAGCCCTTGTGCTTCAGATATTCCGCATCGGAAAGAAACTCTCTTTTTCGTCCCTCTGCCGAAAGAATACAAACGCCTTTTTTATTATGCTCTTTAGCGTCCTTGATACATTCGCCGAGTAAGTCGTTAGAATACCCCTTTCCTTTCATTGCCCCTGCAATCCACAAACAGTCTATATACAAGTAACCGTCGGCATCGATAGGAACCCATGCGTTTTCGGCAGGAATGTACTCGATAAAACATTTACCTCTATCTTCGCTGCGATAAAACACAAGCCCTTCGTCGAATCGTCGCTTTAACCACTCTTTCTTCGTCAGACTCTGATTCCCGGACATTGCGCAGCAAATATGCTCCTTGTCAATATTATCTTTGGTTATTCTTACGTACTTCACCTTTAATTTCCTCGGAATTACGACGCCGTTATAACGAATGATATACCCTTTTCCCAAACGGCTGATACTCGCATTTTATAGTGACATTACAAATCGAAATGTTTTTTATCTCATCGAATGCCTTCTTGCGCAATAACGTGTTCGACCTTACATGCGTTTTCCTCTGCCAACTCAAAAAGCGAGTCCGATTTTTTCACAAGCTTTAGTCAAAACCTCATGTCGAGATAAAACGCTTTCGGCTTTCGACCGTCCCGGTTCGGTAAGCTCGATAACTCCGTCCGAGCGAACAACTATGTAACAGCTCTTTTTCATAAATACTTACAGTCCTGGACACGCTCGGCTTACTGTAACCCAACTCGGCAGCGACGTCGACAGCCCTTGCGTTTACACCTCGCTTTTGAATTCTCAGAAGCGTTTCGAGATGCATTTCCTGAGATTCGTTATCTGCCATAATACTTCCCGTCCTTTCTGTATCGTTAGGCTTGCACCTGCGAAACAGCGGCGACATGCAGCTTGCTTTAAATCGTTAACTCTTACATTATTAAGTGCTAAATATCGCAAGCAGCTTGTAAAATCGCCCCCCTGATTTATTGCAAAACGCATAAAATATAAGGCTTATATTTTATGCGTTTTTCTTACTCCGTTACGTACCTGCAAGCAGCCATCCGTTGTTTGCTCCGTCTTGTACCGTCTCTCGATTCAGCCGTCACAAAAACACCGATACGCATATAAGTTTTTTATTCAAGGACTGCTTTAATTCTTCTTACTCCGGCAGAAGAAGACTGTTCCTTTACAACACGGAAATGTCCAAGCTCGCCGGTACGCTTTGCATGCGGTCCGCCGCAGATCTCTTTAGAATATTTTCCCATAGTATATACTTTTACTTTTTCGCCGTACTTAGAGGTAAATAAGCCTACTGCGCCTTGCGCTTTCGCTTCGTCAACAGTCATCTCTTCACATGTGATTTCCACGTCTGCTTTTATTGCTTCGTTTACTTTGTCCTCTACCTCTTTGATTTCTTCGGGAGTAAGCGCTCTCGGGAAAGTAAAGTCAAAGCGCAAACGTTCTTCGGTAATATTGCTTCCCTTTTGGTTTGCGTTTTCGTCGTGCAATACTTCTTTTAACGCCCTGTGCATAAGGTGCGTTGCCGTATGAAGTCGGGTTATCGCCTCCGTATGATCGGCAAGACCTCCCTTAAACTTTTGTTCGGCTCCTGCATGACTCTTTGCCTGATGCTCCTTATAAGCTGCGTGGAAGCCTTCTACGTCCACCTTTAACGAGTGCTCTTTGGCAAGTTCTTCGGTCATTTCTACAGGGAAACCGTACGTATCGTAAAGACGGAAAGCCGCCTTACCGGAAATCGTGTCTCCTTGCTGATAATGAACCAGTTTTTCAAATTCTTTCATGCCGGTAGAAAGCGTTTTTTCGAATCGCTCCTGCTCGAGCGTTATTTCTTCTATTATGCGACCTTCGTTGGCTGCTATTTCGGGATAAACGTCTCTGTATATGTTTATAACGGTAAGTGCGATTTCTTTAAGCGCATTGCCCTCGAAGCCGAGCTGACGGCCGAAACGAATAGCTCTTCTGAGCAACCTTCTGAGTATATATCCTTGGTCAACGTTAGAACACGTAACGCCCTTTTCGTCCCCGATAATAAACACCGAAGTTCTTATGTGATCTGCGACGATTCGTTCTGCCTTTTGATCGGACACGGAGGCAAGTTCTCGTATCTTATTGATTATAGGTACAAAAATGTCTGTATCGTATACGCTTTTTTTGCCCTGCAAGATACAAAGAGTACGCTCCAATCCCATTCCCGTATCGACGTTTTTTTGTTTGAGCGGCTCAAACTTTCCGTCTGCAGTCTTATTGTACTGCATAAATACGTCGTTCCAAATTTCCAAATATTTGCCGCAATCGCACGAAGGGTCGCACTTGTCGCCGCAGTCAGGAACGTCGGCTACGTAGAACATTTCGCTGTCCGGTCCGCACGGACCGGTAACTCCTGCCGGTCCCCACCAGTTATTCTCCTTGGGAAGATAGAATATACGACTCTTATCTATACCGCACTGTTCCCAGAGTTTTGCGCTCTCATCATCTCTCGGGCAGTTTTCGTCGCCTGCGAAAACCGTAACGGCAAGATGCTTAGGATCTATACCGAGATACTTCTGATCGGTAAGGAACTCATAGCTCCAAGCTATTTGCTCCTTTTTAAAATAGTCACCGAGCGACCAGTTTCCGAGCATCTCAAAGAACGTGCAGTGGCTTGCGTCGCCGACTTCGTCTATATCTCCCGTACGAACACACTTTTGAACGTCCGCCAGCCTATTGCCTGCCGGGTGCTTAGCTCCCAGAAGGTAGGGAACGAGCGGATGCATTCCCGCAGTCGTAAATAATACGGTTGGATCGTTTTCGGGTATAAGCGAAGCGGAAGAAATAATAGCGTGACCCTTCTCCGCATAAAAAGTCGTCCACATTTTTCTTAAAGTATAACTGTCTATGTTTTTCATGATAAAATATCCTGCCTTTACTGTTTTTTGTATCCGTCTTTCAGACTAACTACCCTATTGAAAACCACGTCATCGCTTTTGCTGTCCCTGCAAAAATACCCCATTCGAAGGAACTGAAAAGACTTAAGCTTTGGTGCGGTCTCCAAATATTTTTCGACGTAACCGTCGCATATCGTCAGTGAGTCAGCGTTCATTCTCTCCGAAAAATCCACTTTTTCCTCGCTATCGTTCAACAAATAATCATATATACGCATTTGTGCTTTAGCGCAATTCTTAGCGTCTACCCAATGAATAACGCCTTTGGTCTTGACAGCGCAATCCTGCCCGGACTTGGTACCCTCGATGATTTCCGCATTTACGGAAACCACCTTACCGTCCTTGACCTCGTATCCTACCGCCTTAATTATATATCCGCTTTTAAGTCTGACGGTGCCTTGCGGAACAAGTCGCTTAAATTTCGGCGGCGGAGTTACTTCAAAATCCGTTCGTTCGATATAAAGTTCGTTACTTATCGTTATCTTTCGTGTAAGACCGTCACCTTTCAGAGGATTTATCTCAAAATCGAGTTCCTCGCTCCAATCATCCGGACGATTGACTATCTTTAACTTAAGCGGTTCGGTTACAGCCATTGCTCTTTCCGCTTCGTTATTAAGCTCGTCTCTTATGCAGCTTTCCAAAAAGCCGGTTTCCACTTCGCTGTTCGCTTTGCTGACGCCTATGTTTTCACAGAAAGTTTTTAATGCGGACGGCGTGTAACCTCTTCTTCGCAGTCCTGCGATAGTCGGCATACGAGGATCGTCCCATCCGTCTACGGCGCCGCTCTCCACAAGCTTCTTGAGGTAACGTTTGCTCATTATCGTACGCTTAATATTAAGACGTGCAAACTCATACTGGTGCGGCGGATTTTTGTACTCGCACTCCGTCACTACCCAATCGTAGAGAGGTCTGTGGTCCTCGAACTCCAGCGTACATATAGAATGAGTTATACCTTCTACCGCATCTTCGATAGGATGAGCGAAATCGTACATGGGATATATACACCACTTATTGCCTTGACGGTGATGCTCGGCATGAAGAACTCTGTACAAAATAGGATCTCGCATATTGATGTTAGGGCTAGCCATGTCGATTTTTGCCCTGAGCGTCAACGCTCCGTCCTCGATAAGACCGTTCTTCATATCCTCGAAAAGTTTTAAGCTTTCTTCTATAGGACGATTGCGGTTTTTGCTCTCTACGCCTGGCTCGGTAAGAGTACCTCTCGTTTCCTTAATTTGCTCCGGCGTCATATCGTCGACATACGCTTTGCCTTTTTTTATCAACAATACGGCTTTTTCGTACATTTCATCAAAGTAATCGGACGCAAAAAGTACTCTCGACGTATCCGCTCCGAGCCACGCTACGTCCGCTATGATAGACTTAACAAATTCGTCGTCCTCTTTTGCAGGATTGGTGTCGTCAAAACGCAAATTAAACTTACCGCCGTATTTTACCGCAGTTCCGTAATAATTAAGACAAATAGACTTAACGTGACCTATGTGAAGGTAACCGTTAGGCTCGGGCGGGAATCGTGTAACTACAGATTGACATCTGCCCTCTTTGAGATCGCTTTCGATTATCTCTTCTATAAAATTTCCCATATATAATATCTCCCTAATGTCCGCCGCAAAGGCTTCCCTTAAAAGTTATTTTGTCGCTTTTTACATACATATAGCCGTCGGCTTCCGCCTCGAAACCAAAAGGTTTGTAATAGTCATCCGCTTTTACTTTGACGGTCATAGGCACGTCGAACAAATTTACGAAATTCAGCGTAGATCTAGCAAGCAGATCGAAAAATCTGAAATCGTAATCGTTTTTTACATACACTTGTCTGATAAGCACGTCCTTTCCGTCAAGCGCAAGCACCGAAAAACCGATGGGACGACCGTCGTCGTCCATGATAAGAACTCTCTCGTTTTCCCCGAGCGTTCCGTTAAGTTCCTTAAGCGCCGCCTCGGTATAATCGTTATCTCTTTCCTTTACCGTCAACATAAACTCTCCTCCGTTATCGTTAAAAACGAATTTTTTGCAAGTCGCTTTACTCAAAAAACAACGTCTTGCTCTGCTTGTCCGTCTCCCTCATAAAAGCGCTCAGCGCACTGTATCGCTTGGCAATATAATTGTTTTCCACCATTCGTTTTAAGTTATACTCTTCGCCCACCATAGCTACAAATCTTTTTGCCCTCGTTATGGCAGTATAGAGTAAATTTCTCGTCATCATCATCGGACTGCCGCCTACGACAGGCATTATAATTCCTTCGTATTCGCTACCCTGACTTTTGTGAACGGTAATGGCGTAAGCAGGCATAAGCTGACTGCGAATATCCGGCGTATATATTATCTCCCGTCCGTCGTCTAACGTTACAAAAATGTCATTGTCTTTAACTGCAGTAACGATACCCGCATCTCCGTTAAACACGCCTTCGCCCGTTTCGTAATAAGGCTTGTTTCGTACCCATGACAATTGATAATTGTTGGTTACGTGCATAACTTTGTCGCCCGTTCGAAATATCACGTCTCCGCATGTCAGCTGCTCGCCGTGCGGATTCATCTGCTCTCTGAGCAGCGAGTTCAAATTTATCGTGCCGCATACTCCGTTTTTAAGCGGACAAAGCACTTGTATTTTTTGTGCGTCTACGTTCAGATATTTAGGTATTCGCCTCGCCGCAAGGTCCACCACCGTGGCAGCTATTTTTTCGGGCGCCGAACACCTTACGAAAAAGAAGTCCGAACTCTTGTTGCTCAGCGACGGCATGATTCCGTTATTCACCGCATGCGCCGATTCGGCAATAGAACTGCCGTCTCCCTGTCTATACACCTTAGACAACATTGCCGTAGCGACAAGACCGCACTTAAGTACGTCGGAAAGGACGTTGCCTGCGCCTACGGATGGGAGCTGATCTTTGTCGCCGACCATAACCAATCTCGTGCCCGACGCCAAACGTTTGAGCAACATATTAAGTAAAAACACATCCACCATGGAAACCTCGTCTACAATCACGAGATTACACTTAAGCGGAGTCGTCTCCGATTTAAAATCGTTAATCCCCACGCCTTGCATAAGAGCCCTGTGAATAGTCGCAGCTTCTCTCCCGGTGCTTTCGCTCATCCTCTTTGCCGCTCTGCCGGTAGGAGCCAGTAGCATTGTCTTAAATCCAAGCTTTTCCGCAATATCGATTATGCACTTTATCACAGTGGTTTTTCCTGTTCCGGGACCACCTGTTATAATCGATACGCCGGAAGTTACGGCAGTTTTTACCGCTTCCTTCTGAAGTTCGTGCAGCTTGATGCCTCCGACCTGTTCGAAATGCTTTATATCTTCGGTAACATCGTAAGTTATCTTGTCCGATTCCCTTATCAAACGTAAAAGACCGCTTGCCGATCCGTTTTCCGCTTGAAAAACGTTTCGTCGGAATATTGCATCATATCCGTCTACGTCCGCCCGTTTAAGCTTAACGTCAATGACCAAAGCGTCGACCTGTCTGTCTACCTCTTCCTTATCGACGTCCAACACGAGGCTTGCCGCATCTACGAGTTCCTCCTTAGGCAAAAACGTATTGCCGGCTTCTTCGGCTTCGGATAGTGCGTGCGCAATTCCTGCCCTGATTCTAAAAGTGCTGTCTAGCGGCAATCCTTGTTTTACCGCAATCCTGTCCGCTATCTTAAACCCTATTCCGTCAACGTCCTCTATCATGCGATACGGGTTTTTGGAAACGATTTTTATAGTTTCCTCGCCGTAAATTTTGTAAATCTTCAGAGCGGTACCGAGCGCAATGTCTTGCGCTTGAAGGTACATAACGGCGTCTTGTATTATTTTGTTTTTAATGTACTCTTCGTGAATAGCCAACGCCTTGGCTTTGGAAATGCCTCGTATAACCGTAAGAGAGGTCGGAGACCGCTCTATAACGTCGAGAGCGTTGCTCCTGAACGTCGACACTATTGCAAGTGCGGTTTTGGGTCCAACGCCCTTTATCAGTCCGCTGCCCAAAAATCTGACTATCCCGTCCGGCGTGTCGGGGGCGATTCGAACTACCTTTTCCGCTTTAAACTGTCTTCCGAACCTAGGGTGCGTTACAAATTCGCCTTCGGCTTCGATGTCTTCGCCCTCGACTACCGGCGGAAACGCACCCACGACGACTATCGGCTCGCCTCGGGAGTCGATAGTCGCTATGGTATAACCGTTTTCCTCGTTACGAAAACGAATTTCTTCGACGCTGCCTTTTAACTTCATTATCCTAAATATTTTCTTAATTCGTCCGCTTTATCCGTCTGTTCCCACGGCAAATCGCTCTTACCGAAGTGACCGTAATTGGTGGTAGCCGCATATATGGGTTTGCGAAGTTCGAGCTTGTCTATAATTGCAGCCGGACGGAAATCGAATTCCTTTGCGATAATTTCGGTAATCTGCGAATCGCTGACTTTACCCGTGCCGAATGTGTTGACGCATACGGAAACCGGGTGCGCTCTGCCTATGGCATAAGCCACCTGAAGTTCTATACGATCGCACAATCCGGCTTTTACTATATTTTTGCATACGTACCTTGCGTAATAGCATGCCGACCTGTCCACTTTTGTCGGATCTTTTCCGGAAAAAGCTCCGCCGCCGTGCGGACACATGCCGCCGTAAGTATCCACGATGATTTTTCTTCCTGTAACGCCGCTGTCTCCAGCAGGACCGCCGATAACGAATCTTCCGGTAGGGTTGATGTAAATCTTCGTTTGAGGTCGCAAAAGCTCCTTGGGGATAACTTCCTCTATAACTTTTTTCGCTACGTCGTTTCGCACGGATTCTATATTTACGCTGTCGTCGTGCTGAGCCGAAACGACTACGGTGTCCACGTAAAGAGGCTTAAATCCGTCGTATGCCACAGTGACTTGCGCCTTACCGTCGGGACGAAGATAGTTTATTACGCCGTTTTTTCTTACCTCGGTCAATTTTTTTGTTAACTTATGCGCAAGAGCAATAGGGAGCGGCATAAGTTCTTCGGTTTCGGTACAAGCAAAACCGAACATCATGCCCTGATCGCCTGCGCCGATAAGATCGTACGGATCTCCCGATTTTTTGCTTTCCATTGAGTCGCTTACGCCCATAGAAATATCGGGTGACTGCTCGTTGATATAAGTAAGAACCGCACAATTGTGATAATCGAATCCCAACTTAGGATCATTGTATCCGATGCTTTTGATAACGCCACGTACGATGCGCTGAATATCTATATACTGCGAAGTAGTAAACTCGCCCATTACCAATGTCATGCCGGTACTGCAGCATACCTCACAAGCCACTCGAGACTTTTCGTCGCCTCTGAGCGCCTCGTCCAAAATACTGTCCGCAATAAGGTCACATATCTTATCGGGATGTCCTTCGGTAACGCTTTCGCTGGAAAATAATCTAATATTTTGCATATATCCTCCGTAAGTCGGGCGCATACTGTCAATACCTCCACAACGCATACGCCTACATCCAATTATTATACTACATAAGCTACGCCCCCGTCAAGGAATATACGGCGGAACGAGCCGCTCGTTACTCAAAAAAATAACCGCCAGCTCTGCATTAGCAGCATTTTTAGGTGGAAAACCCAACGTATTCGACTGCCGCAATCCTGTGCCTCAACTCAAAACAGTTGACAAAATTACTCAAAATAGTTATACTACGATTTATAAAGAAGCGGAGAGTCTATTATGGCTAAAGAAAAAGAATTTGTAAAGAATATTGCCGATATGCACGAGGATTTTCCTCAGTGGTACACCGACGTAGTGCTCAAGACGGAGCTTGTCGATTACGGCCCCGTAAAAGGCACCATGGTTATTCGTCCGTACGGCTATGCGATATGGGAAGTCATTCAAAGAGAACTGGACAAAAGGTTTAAGGAAAGCGGACACGAAAACGCTTACTTCCCGATGCTGATACCTTACAGCTATCTCGTAAAGGAGACCGAACATGTGGAGGGTTTTGCTCCCGAAGTAGCGTTAGTTACCCACGTCGGGGATCAGGAATTACCCGAAAAGTTGGTTGTTCGTCCCACCAGCGAGACGATAATTTGCGAAATGTACCGCAGATGGGTACAGTCCTACAGAGATCTTCCGGTACTTATCAACCAATGGGCAAACGTCGTTCGTTGGGAAAAGACTACTCGTCCGTTTTTGCGTACGAGCGAATTTTTGTGGCAAGAAGGTCACACGCTCCACGCTTCCGAAGCAGAGGCAAGAGAAGAAACGCTCAGAATGCTTAACATATACGAAGAGTTTTCTCGCAATGTTCTCGCTATACCCATGTTTACCGGTCGCAAGAGCGAAAAAGAAAAATTTGCGGGAGCAAAAGAAACATATTCCATAGAAGCGATGATGCAAGACGGTAAGAGTCTGCAATCCGGTACATCTCATTATTTCGGTAACAGTTTTGCCGAAGCTTTCGATATAAAGTATCTCGACAAAGACGGCAAATTAAAGGCGCCTTATCAGACTTCCTGGGGTGTGTCCACTCGTCTTATCGGCGCAGTAATTATGACGCACGGAGATCAAAGAGGTCTTTGTCTCCCCCCTGCCATAGCTCCCGTACAAGCGGTTATAATCCCTGTGGCTATGCATAAAGACGGCGTACTTGACAAATGCAGAGAAGTATATATTGCGCTTAAGTCTGTAGCGAGAGTAAAATTGGACGACAGAGATTTTACCCCCGGTTGGAAGTTCAACGAATACGAAATGAAGGGCGTTCCCGTTCGTATCGAAATAGGACCGAGAGATATCGAAAACGGAGTGGCAACGGTAGCTCGCAGAGACAAAACCGAAGAAAAATTCACCATACGTCTTGACGACATTGCGACCGAACTACCGAAACTCTTAGCCGATATCCAAGCCAATATGTATAACAAGGCTCTTGCCTTCAGGGATTCTCACGTAAAGATAGTATCGGATACTGCCGAGCTTAAAGATGCAGTAGACAGCGGCAACTTCGCTCTCGGAATGTGGTGCGGCGACAGAGAATGCGAAGACAAAATAAAAGAAATTACAGGAGCTTCCACTCGAAATATGCCGTTCGATCAAACGCCTTGCGGAGATAAATGCGTTTGCTGCGGCAAAAAAGCTACAAAAAAGATTTATTTCGGAAAAGCGTATTAACAACCATTCGGTGCGATTTTCGGCTCAGCCCGGGAATCGCACTTTTTATATGCAAAAAACGGACGCAAGTAAAATTCTTACGTCCCTTTTTACGTTTTACTTATTTTTATGTGTTACAAAATCGCTATACCGTATGGCGATAATTGATACAAAATTTCCCGGTAGAAAAAGATCAACCGTTAGTCAGTATATAGCTTAAACTTAAAATCACAGCCAACACGACAGCAACAATCATAGATGCGATAAAACGTTTTTTCATAGCCACGTCTCCGTTACTAAGACTTACGGTTATCCCGGCTGCAGAACAAATTATCGAAATCGGAGGAAAAATAAATGCAAAAACGTACGCTAACACAGTGAGCCAAATAAGTCTGCTCTGCGACTTGGTTATCGTTACCGAACCATAAGGGCTTTGTTCGAACGAATATGATTTTGCGTAATAAGATTGTTTTGCGGCGAATGAATCCGATTCGCCGCCACCTGCGAAGTCTGACGGCCTTACTTGGGTCGGCTCTCCGCAATTGTCGCAAAACCTGGCGTCAAAAGGCAATTGCTTTCCGCACTTGCCGCAGACAAGCGTCTCGTTATCCACACGTTTACCGCAACGAGCGCAAAATCTATCGCCCTCTTGTATTAAATTACCGCATTTAGAACAATACATAACTTAGCTCCGTTATTGCAGCTGCAGCTGTTTATATAATTCTTCTATAGTCTTGTCGTCGTATGCCCTTACGTCAGTAAGACAAGCCACGAAATTCTTTTTTGTTTCCTCTTTTATGTCGAGAGCCGCCTCTACGTCACCGAGTTTTGCGTCCCCCGTTTCCTTAACGAGCGAAGCAACCATCTTTGCATAATTTTCGGCTTTGCCGAGAGCTGTCTGAGAATATTTAACGTCTTTAGTAAGAATACCTTTGATAGCTTCCAGACTCTCTTCCATCTTGTCGTCTATACGAAAAACTCCGAGCATATCGAATGCGCCCACGCTTCCGCCGACAAAAACTTTGCGATCGGCTTTGGGCTGTTTGTCGGAAATCAATATTATTTCCACAACAAATTTGTTTGCGACTTTTCGTACGCTTACAAGCGTTTTCCCGTGCTTTTTGATGACGTTACTAGCAAATTCTACGAGTTTCGCCCTATTTGTACAGCTTAGACGCAACATGTTGAGGTACCAATCGGTCTGAGTAATACCGATATACGGATAGTCGGCGTTCTTCAACTTGCGAACATCCACAGACTTGTGCGCCGGTAACAGTCTTGTGCCGCACTTAAAATGCTTGTGCGAACCGCCGTCCAATGCGCATGCATAGTAAGAAGGTGCAAACTCTACAAAATCGAACATTGCGTTTAACGTTTCTTCGTTCATAACAAGCGGCTCGTGCGAAGAAACTACCTCACCCATATCCCCGTAATATGCTTTAGCAGCGGCTTTGTAATACCAGCTGCCGTCTCCTATATCGAGATTGATAAATCGTGCGTTGGCATTTTCTCCGTATCCCTCGCAACTTATGCACCTATCGCATTGCGGATACTTCGAACTCGACACTTGTCCGCAATCGGCAAATACGACATCGATATTTTTGTCGCCTTTGTTTTCCCATCTGCGGAAGCCGCTGACGGCGTAACCGTTTTTTACGGCGTAATCGAACGCCCATTCAAGAGCCTTTGCAGGATGCGCCGAAAGCGATTCGAACATATCCTTCATCTCTCCCGGTCTAAGCGAAACGATGTCCATAACCGCTGCGACAAACTTTTTTCGATCGGACGCACAGCCGTTTTTTTCGGCGTAAGCGTAAAGCGGATCGAGCAGTTCGTCAAGTGTAACCGTCTCCAATTCATCCTCGTCCACTTCCGAGTTTTCCCATTCGGTAAGCCCTATCTTTTGCATTAAAACGTTACGAACGTAAACTTTGTCCGCTTCGTCCATAAGCAAATTGATTTCGGCATAGCTAAGCAATCTTTCGATATCGTAGCTTATACTCATAATTATTACCTCCTATTCGGGTTTTACAATATTTATATACTTTTCTATGGCAAACTGCGTCCACGGAGCAACGACAGGAGGAAATACCTTAAACGTCATAATTTGCTTTGTCGTGGGATGTAAAAATCTCAAGCTGTACGACCAAAGCGCAAGCCTGCCTTTGTGTAAGTCTCCGTACTTCACGTCGCCGTATATGGGACAACCCTGCGCAGCCATTTGGGCACGTATTTGATGTCCTCTGCCGGTAAGAAGTTTTACGTCTACGAGCGAAGTATTTTCGGCGTACTCGAGCGTATTGTAATCGAGCACCGCTTTTTTTGCGCCCTCTATCGCCGCAGGAACCACCTTAACGATATTATTGTCCTCATCCTTTATGAGATAGTTTACCAATCTGCCTCGCTTGTCTCTAAGTCGGTTGTTAACTACGGCTAAATATTTTTTCTCCAGTTCGCCTTCTTTAATCTGTTCGCTGAGTCTGGCAGCGGATTTACTCGTGCGAGCAAACACCATAACCCCACCGGTAGGTCTGTCTAATCTATGTACAAGTCCGATAAACACATTACCGGTTTTATTATATTTTTTGCCGATATAATTCTTAACTATAGTCAGCATATCGAGATCGCCCGTAATATCCGCTTGCGACGGAACGTTCTGCGGTTTTACCACAACTATTACTTGGTTGTCCTCGTATAACACGATTAAATCTTCCATAACTCACCTCTTATGCTTGCCATAGTCCGCTTGCTCCGGCAGGTAAAACGATGCCCTCGTCGGTAGGCAAACAAACTTCATAACCTTTGTGCTTTCCATTCGGCATAGTCAAAGCCAAAATATTGTCAAGCACTGCCGGCTGCAGCCCTGTCGTATAACTGTTAATAAGATAAAAAAGCGGATTATCGCTGAGAATTTGCGTGGTCAGCTTTACCAAATCGAACAATCCGTCCTCGATCTTCCACATTTCGCCGTTAGGACCTCTTCCGTACGACGGCGGATCCATTATAACGGCGTCGTATTTTTTCCCTCTCTTTATCTCTCTTAAGACAAACTTAAAACAGTCGTCCACTATATATCTTATTCTGTCCGGAGCTACCGAACTTAACATTGCGTTACTCTTACATCTGTCAACCATAGCTTTGGCTGCGTCCACATGCGTTACTTTTGCGCCTTGCTTAGCCAGCGCAACGGTCGCTCCTCCGGTATATCCGAACAGATTAAGCACGTTAACGTCTTTTTTCTCGCCAACCATAGCTCTCATGGCATCCCAATTGCCTGCCTGCTCCGGAAAAAGTCCCACGTGTTTAAAGCCCATCGGCTTTATCAGAAAAGTAAGATCGCCGTAGCTTATCTGCCATTCTTCAGGAGTTTTTTTGCGAAACTCCCACGAACCTCCGCCGGTATTGTGTCTATGGTAGTGTGCATTTAACTTATCGAATTTCTTTAAATCCTTGCCCTTCCATATAACCTGCGGATCGGGTCGCAAAAGGTAAACGTTTCCCCAGCGTTCCAGTTTTTCGCCGCTTGCGGTAGCTATAACCTCATAGTCTGTCCATTTATCCGAAATCATGCTTTCTCCGCATCCAGTTCGATTTCGAGACCGTTAATAACCAACGTTTTACCGCCCTCTTTATCCTCGATTCTTACCGCAAGAACGTCCTTATCGATTTCACCCGAAGTAAGAATTTCTTTAAGCTGTTCGGACTGAGTATGATAATAAATATTGATTTTGTCCGTTACTTCGAAGCCCTTTTCCTTTCTCATGGCTTGAATTTTACTTACAAGTTCTCTTACAAGTCCCTCTCGCACAAGAGCCGGGGTGAGAGTAGTATCCAAAATCGCAGTCAATCCGCCTGCCGATTCGGACGCATATCCCTCTCTGTTTATTACACCGATAAGTAAATCTTCTTCTCCGAGTTCTACTTCCACACCGCCTGTTTCAAATGAATATTTTCCGTCCGCTCTTACTTTATTTACCACCGTTTCGGCATTAGCGGCAAGGTGCACTCTTATTGCGTTAATAAGTTTGCCGTACTTAGGACCGAGCGTCCTGAGCTGCGGCTTTACTTCGTAAGTTACAAATTCGCCTGCATCGGTTATAAATTCTATATCTTTCACATTAAGTTCGTCTGCAATAACTTTAAGCAACTCGTCGTCAAGCTTTTTGGAACCGCACAAAAGCACTCTTCCGAGCGGCTGACGATTCTTTATGTTAGCCGCACTACGAGCGGCTCTTCCGAGCGCCGCCGCATTCATGGCAACCTTCATACCCTCGCTGAGCTTTTCGTCGATAAATCTTTCGTCTGCAGTCGGATACTCGCAAAGATGCACCGATACGGGAGCATTTGCGTCTACGCTGCGCACTATGTTTTGATAAATGCTTTCGGCAATAAAGGGGGTATACGGCGCCGTAAGCTTAGCCAAAGTTACCAAAACTTTATTAAGCGTCATATAAGCGGCAACCTTATCCTCCGTCATATCGCTGCCCCAATATCTTTCTCTGCCCAATCTTATATACCAGTTGCTTAGTTCGTCGGCAAAATCGGCTATAAGTCGTGCGCTTTCGGTAATACGATATTCGTCAAGCATCTCGTTTACGGTCTTTACCAATCTGTTAAGTTCGCTGAGCACCCATCTGTCCGTTACGGAGAACTTGACTTTGTCAAAATCGTACGCCGACGGATCGAATTTATCTATCTCTGCATAGAGAACGTAAAAAGAATAAGTATTCCAAAGCGTTCCGAGATATTTACGCTGAGCTTCGCTTACTGCCTCGGCGCTGAATCTCGACGGAAGCCACGGCATGGACGTCGTGTAAAAATACCATCTTACCGCATCTGCGCCCTGCTTATCGAGCACACTCCACGGGTCCACGACGTTTCCCTTATGCTTACTCATCTTTATTCCGTTTTTATCGCCTACGTGTCCCAAAACTATGCAGTTACGAAAAGGCGCTTTGTTAAACAACAAAGTCGATATGGTAAGCAACGTATAAAACCAACCTCTTGTCTGGTCCACCGCTTCGGAAATAAAATTGGCAGGAAAAGTCTTTTTAAACAAATCCTTGTTTTCAAACGGGTAATGATATTGAGCGAACGGCATCGAACCGCTGTCGAACCAGCAGTCTATTACTTCGGGCGTACGCTTCATCTTACCGCCGCACTTATCGCACTTAATCGTAATAGCATCGACGTAAGGCTTATGAAGCTCTATATCTCCGTCTAAGTTGCCCTCTTTGATAAGTTCTGCCTTAGAACCTATCACCTTTATTTCTCCGCAATCGGGACATACCCAAATCGGCAACGGAGTTCCCCAGTATCTGTCTCTGGAAAGTCCCCAATCCACGACGTTTTCGAGGAAGTTACCCATACGTCCTTTGCCTATGGACTCCGGCATCCAGTTAACGGAAGCGTTGTTCTTTATAAGCAAATCTCTTACCGCAGTAACTTTTATAAACCACGTCGAACGAGCGTAATACAAAAGCGGCGTATCGCATCTCCAACAGAACGGATAGCTGTGCGTAACCTTCATTGTCTTAAATAACAATCCTCTGCCGCTCAAATCCTTTAAAATAAGTTTGTCCGCATCTTTACAGAACACGCCGGCAAACTCGCCTGCGTCGCTTACAAATTTACCCCTTTCGTCGATAAGTTGTACAAACGGCAAACCGTACTTTCTGCCTACGTTAGCGTCGTCCTCACCGAAAGCCGGCGCAATGTGAACGACTCCGGTGCCGTCGGTAAGAGTTACGTAATTGTCGTTGGTAACGTAATGATATTTCTCTTCGCCTTTATAAAAATCAAACAAACCCTCGTATTCGAGATATTCGTAATCTTTGCCTTTCTTGGTTTCTATTTCGGTATACTCGGTAAAGAAATTAGGTATAAGCTCCTTTGCCAAAATATATCTTACGCCGTCGGCTTCGATAAGGCTGTAATCGTAATCGGGATGCATGCAAAGAGCAACGTTGGACGGAAGAGTCCACGGCGTGGTCGTCCATGCCAAAATATAAGTATTGTCGGCAGACTTTACTTTAAACTTTGCTACGGCAGTCGTCTCTTCTACGTCCTTGTAGCCTTGAGCGACTTCGTGCGACGAAAGCGCCGTACCGCAACGGGGGCAGTACGGAACGATTTTGTGTCCCTTGTATATAAGTCCTTTTTTGTGTATCTCTTTAAGCGCCCACCAAACCGACTCGATGTAATTATCGTCGTAAGTTACGTACGGATGTTCCATATCTACCCAGTATCCTACTCGGTCGCTCATAAGCTCCCACTCGTGCTGGTATTTCCATACGCTTTCTTTGCACTGCTTGATAAAGGGCTCGATACCGTACTTTTCGATGTCTTGCTTGCCGTCCATACCCAACTTTTTTTCCACTTCGAGCTCGACAGGTAAGCCGTGCGTATCCCACCCGGCTTTTCGCAAAACGTGATACCCCTTCATCGTCTTGTATCTCGGTATAATGTCCTTCATTACTCTGGTTAAAATGTGTCCGATATGCGGTTTTCCGTTAGCGGTCGGAGGACCGTCATAAAAAGAAAACTCTTCGCCGCCTTCGGTCTTTTCTATGCTTTTATGAAAAACGTCGTTCTTCTTCCAAAAATCGATTACTTCTTTTTCTCTCTCGACGAAATCGAGATTGGGATTTACCTTTTCGTACATGTGTTTCTCCGTATAGATAATACTTATCCGTATAATAATTTATTATACAACTTCGACGCATTTTAAGTCAAGTATTTACGATTAGTGCGCCCGTAATAGCTCCATAAAAAAAGACGATAACGTAAGTCATCGTCATTTTTCACAAAAAAACCACCGTACAACCTGCCTTGACAAAACATACCGAAACGTTCGTCCGCCAGCCGACTCCTCTAAAGCTACCTCGTGGCACACGTCGCAATCTACTTAGTGCTGCTGCGGTCAAGCCCTGACACGGTTCATAGCACTCCGTTGCACAAGACCTTAGACTCAACATCACTTAACGGCAACTGCTTTCCATACGCAGAGCCGCAACAGGTATTCTGTCCTACTGTAGCGGATTGTAGGTACAGGGCACCGCTAGCTCCCCACATAGTACGGCTTGAGCTAAATATAACACAGCCGAGCCCGAAAACGCAAGCGTTTGATTGACATTATTTAAAATTGGTACGTTGCAAAAAGTCCGGACGCCGTATTCGGCACGTTTCGACATGCTCCGACGCACGCTTGCGCCTAAAGAAACCGTCGTCATAATCCGCATTTTGTCATAACGTTTTTGCTTACGATGCGGTAACACCCCGAATTTACTTTTTACGGTATTTGCCCCAGACTAAATCGCGGTTTTGGTACAAAGTCAAAGAAAGTATCTTTCCGTCATCATCCTTGTCGAGCGAAGCGGTTGCCGTCTTAGTAACTTCTCCCTCTATATCGTCGGTAACTTTAAATTTGAAAGTAATGATGTCTCCATCTATCGTATATTTGCCTTTCGTAACTTTTTCAGGCTTTAACGACTCCGTGCCGGCTTCTGCCATTATGGGTACGGTATAAGTAAAATTTCCGTCAGCGCCAAGCTCGATAACTACTTTTTTCCCTATGTAACTCATTTCGTAGCTTCCGCTCACGGAGTTAGAGGCGCAGGCGCAAAAAACAAAAACGCACATCACAAACGAAACGGCTATTGTAATAATTTTCTTCATGTGATTCTCCTTATTATAATTCAATTATAACGGCAAAACAAGTCCGTTGTCAAGTGTTGTGCAAAAATACAAAAACTCATTAGGTATCTCGGCTCTCGATAGCGCAGAAAAAGCGTCTGCCGATCGATGCCTTCGGTTAAACATCGTCACTTCCGCTTGAAACCATTCTCGGCAGCAAAGTGTCGACATATCACGAATAATGCGGGTACTACGTCACGCATAATCTAAACCTCTATCCTTTTCGACATTTATCCTGCTTTCCTTTATGTCGATTTTAATCGTTATTTGTTTGATTTGCCGACTGCTTATTACATAACTTTGTCGCAAAAAAACAGTATACGCATACCATTTTTTTGTCGAAATGTAACGAAAAAGCCGAGTGCTGGCGGCGGTGCGGTAAAGATATTCGCATCGTATATAACTATATAATGCGGCAACGTTTTTCATTTTTATTATAAGCTAGATTAAGCCATTCTCATCCGATCTGCTTTATGCCCCCCGGTCTTATATTTTGCATTGTAGACAGGACAACTCCGTATTTACAGCACGTCCGCACGACTCGAAAAAATGTAAAAGCAAAACCCGACGAGGATATCCCCGCCGGGTCAAAGCCGATCATAAATTACTTAAATGTGTTTACAGCTATTTGAGGTTAGCAAAATATTTGATAGTTCTTACCATCTGACAAGTATACGACATCTCGTTATCGTACCAAGAAACCACTTTAACCAAAGTCTTGTCCCCGAGAGAAGTAACCTTAGTCTGCGTAGCGTCGAAAAGAGATCCGTACGTCATACCAATAATGTCGGACGAAACGATTTGATCTTCGGTATATCCGTAAGACTCGTTGGCAACCTTCTTCATATAAGCGTTTATTTGTTCCTCGGTAACTACGCCGTTAACTACTGCAACGAGTTCGGTAAGCGAACCGGTAGCCACAGGCACTCTCTGAGCTGCGCCATCGAGCTTTTTGTTAAGTTCGGGAATAACCAATCCTATTGCTTTAGCTGCGCCGGTGGTATTGGGAACAATATTGCATGCAGCTGCTCTCGCTCTGCGGAGATCGCCTTTTTTGTGCGGAGCGTCCAATGTCGACTGATCTCCGGTATAAGCGTGAATAGTGGTCATATAGCCTTTTTCGATGGGACAAAGATCGTTAAGAGCCTTAGCCATGGGCGCAAGGCAGTTAGTGGTACACGAAGCCGCCGAAATAATATCGTCTTCAGCCTTAAGCGAAGTATGATTTACGTTATAAACTATGGTCGGCATTGCGTCTTTTGCCGGAGCGGAAATAACTACCTTTTTAGCTCCCGCCTTAATGTGGTCCGCAGCCTTTTCTTTGGACGTGTAAGCTCCGGTACATTCCAAAACGACGTCGACGTTCATTTCACCCCAAGGAAGCTTCGTAGCGTCAGCTTCGGCAAGGAATTTTACCTTTTTGCCGTCGATAACAAGCATGTCGCCTTCAACGCTTACTTTGTCGCAAAGCGCATATCTGCCCTGAGTAGAATCGTACTTAAGCAGATGCGCAAGCATTTCGGGATTATAAGTACGGTTGTTTATTGCAACCACCTCGTAACCTTCGGCGCCGAACATTTGTCTGAATGCAAGACGACCGATTCTGCCAAAACCGTTTATGGCAACTCTAACATTTTTCATAACCAAACTCCTTTAATGTTTGTTTTATATATTATAACTCCCTGTAATGAGATTATAACCGTAAGTTATTTAAGATTTTCGGGATTGAGCGGTTTAAGCTCGTCAATGACGAAAAGTCCGTCTTTTCGTATAAGTTTGTCGTCGAACCAAATTTCGCCGCCGCCATATTGAGGCGTCATTATAAGCACAAGATCCCAGTGCAGCGAAGAAACGTTGCCGTTCCATGCGTCGTCATAACAAGCGCCGGGAGTAAAGTGGATGGAGCCTGCTATTTTTTCGTCAAACAGTATATCGCCCATAGGTTGCGTTACGTACGGGTTAACGCCTATAGCAAACTCGCCGACATACCTTGCGCCCTCGTCACAATCGAAAATCTTTTCGAGATGCTCGGGATAGTTTCCGTCTACCTTTACTATTTTGCCGTCCTTAAAGACGAGTTTAACGTTTTCGAATTTTACGCCGTCATGAATGGACGGAGCATTGTAAGTAATAACGCCGTTTACGCTGTCTCGGACGGGCGCAGAATAAACCTCTCCGTCAGGGATATTACATTGACCGGAGCATTTCACTGCGCCGATACCTTTTATACTGAAGCTAAGATCCGTATCTTTTGCGACAAGACGAACTTTATCCGTCTTATCCATAAGGTTCTTAAGCGCATCCATGGCTTTATCCATTTTTCCGTAATCGAGATTGCATACGTCGAAATAGAAATCTTCGAACTTTTCGGTAGGCATGCCCGAAAGTTGACTCATAGAATCATTGGGATAGCGCAGAATTACCCATTTGGTTTTGCAAACTCTGGTCTGATGATGCACGGGATAGCCGTATATTGCCGAATATAATTCGTTTTTCTCGGGCGGAACGTCGCTTAAGTCATACGAATTATTGCCGCCTCTGACGCCTATGTACGCATCCATGTCCTCCATGCGGCATAACGCATATTTCGCCATTGCCTTAAGATGTTCTTCGCTTGTTTCCGTAAGCAAAGCTCGCTGAACTTTTCTGTCAAAAGTTTCTACGTAAGGCAAACCGCCGACTTTATATACTTCCTTGACAAGCTCTACGACAAGTTCCGAAGGTACTTCGTAAGCTTCGATTAAAACTTTTTCTCCCTTTTTTAACGCTATAGAATAGTTAACAAGATTATGCGCAAGCGTTTTTATTCTTGGGTCTTTCATTTTTCTCTCCCTTGGCGTTTTGCTTCGCATAAATAGTAAGCAAAACAACTATAAATAAAGTATAACCGCAACGGCGATAAAAGTCAATCAAAAGTAAATTAAAGAAAATTTTATTTTACGTGCGTTTTTGGTGGCGTAATTCGTTTTAATATAGTATAATATAGTCAGATTAACTTTGGAGGTACATATAATGCCATTGGTTACTTCAACCGAAATGTTCAAAAAGGCGTATGAAGGCGGCTATGCGATAGGTGCTTTTAACGTAAACAACATGGAGATTATTCAAGGCATAGTCGAAGCGGGCAAGCTCGAACGCTCACCGCTTATTCTTCAGGTATCGGCAGGCGCCAGAAAATATGCCAGCCCGATATATCTTCGCAAGCTCGTAGAAGCTGCCGTAGAAGACTCCGGTCTTCCTATCTGCTTACATCTCGATCACGGCGATAGCTACGAACTTTGCGTTCAATCCATCAAAGACGGCTTTACGTCCGTTATGATCGATGCGTCCAAACATCCCCTTTCGGAGAACATTCGCATAACAAAAGAAGTAGTTAATTACGCTCACGACCACGGCGTAGTAGTAGAAGCCGAACTCGGCAGACTCGAAGGCGTCGAAGACGACGTAAACGTAAGCGCCGAAGAAAGCAGCTACACCGATCCCGATCAGGTTCAGGAATTCGTGGAAAAAACCGGCGTAGACAGCCTTGCTATAGCAATCGGAACTTCGCACGGCGCATACAAATTTAAAGGCGAACCCAAGCTTCGTTTCGACATCCTCGAGGAAGTGGAAAAACGCCTTCCCGGATTTCCCATCGTACTTCACGGGGCAAGCTCCGTACTCCCCGAATACGTTCATACCATAAATGAATTCGGTGGCAGCATGAACGGCGCCAAAGGCGTTCCCGAAGATATGTTGCGAAGAGCCGCAAGCATGGCTGTCTGCAAAATAAATATCGACTCCGACCTCAGACTTGCCTGCACCGCAGCTATACGTCGTCACCTCGCAGAAAATCCGACGCACTTCGATCCTCGTCAGTATCTCGGACCTGCAAGAACTCTTATTACCGAATGTGTGAGACACAAGATAGTAAACGTTCTCGGCAGCAGCAACAAAGCGTAAAATATATAATTTCATTTTTACCTTCCATAAAAAACGTTCGCAGACGATTTGAAATGCACCCCAGAAGTTAGACAAACTTATGGAGGTGCATTTTTTATG
>ENA-UOJC01000586-UOJC01000586.1-human-gut-metagenome-genome-assembly--contig:-C104-NODE-586-length-62455-cov-9.609215_pt1 | contig 62455 bp, 50 predicted proteins | sample MGYA00242339_ERZ723886 | MGnify/ENA metagenome assembly ERZ723886 | reverse complement strand
AAAGCTATGCTTTTGCGGCTCTTTTCTATTTATTTATATGTTATTGCTTCTTTTCGTGCAGGAGCGGCATTTCGGTCATACGCAGCTTGGCACAGCCGTAAGGATAGAGCGTTGCATCCTCGGGTGCGCTGAGCGCGACATTGCTTTTCGGCGCGCGGTCGGCAACCGAATCATAGCCGTCGGCATACTCCCAGTCGGCGCGGCTGAGCTTGGTGCGCAGGGTGAGGCGCGGCGCCTTGGAGGAGAAGGGAATGTCGTCGCCGATCTCTTCTACGACCTCAAAATTCTTGTCGGCAAAGCCGTAACGCCACTCGGAATGCGGCAGCAGCTCATAGTCGCAGTAGGGGAATTTGCGCACGACGCCGTCGCGCTCATATTCCCGCTTGCGGTACTCGGTCTCGATCGGAAGCGAGAAGACCAGCGGACCGTATTCCACGACCTTCAGCCCGTAGGGGCGGGTGACAAGGTGCGGCGTGTCGCTGAACGTGAGCGTCAGCGTCTCCTCACCGCGCCACTTGCGGTTCAGGGTGATGTGCCCGCGCGCATTGACCGGCTTTCCGCAGAGCGTGACCTGCTTTGCAAAGGCGGGCAGGCGGATACTCAGCGCAAAGCGAACCGGCGCATCGACCTTGACCTTGAAGGTTGCCGTGTGACGGAAGGGATATTCGGTCTCGCAGGTGAGCTTCACACCGACACCGCCGATCGTCGTTTGCAGGGTGGCGGGCAGCAGCATGGCAACATGAATGCCGCGCGCGCCGCGCAGGAAAGTGTGCAGCGCCAGCTTCGGCCAGCCCTGATTGAAGTTTGCTGTGCAGCAGCCGAAGTGCGGTTCAAGCCCGAAGAGGTGTGAACTCGAGCTGTTGGTGCGGAAAAAGGTTTTCCCGGGAAATATCTTGCAGGCGATCTGGTTTGTCTGCTGGTCGTACTGGTGCGTCCACATGTCGTCGCTGATTGTGGCGGGCAGGGCATTGAACGCTGCCTTTTCCAGGCGATCCGCCCAGACACGCTTGCCGGTCAGCATGTAGAGGACCTCGCAGGAGTACATCAGCTCTACCACACTGCAAAGCTCCGTGCCGCGGTTGGAATCAATGCCGGAGAGGCATTCGTCGCCGGTGATCGTGCCGACTGCCGTGCCGTTGTACTTCGTCAGCAGCTTCCAGTATGCCTCGGCGTTGTCGTCGGTGGGGACCTTGCCGCGGATGCGGTCGGTCACCGCCTCGTATTTCAGCATCATGCAGAGGTTGACCGCATGGGTGTACATCGTCCACTTGTTCAGGGGGCGCACCCATGTCTCCGTATACTTGCCGTAGTCCTCGCCCTCGTCCTCAAGGATCTGCGACAGCTCGCGGATCCACTCCTCTGGCTCACGGTCATAGATGAATGCGAGCGGAATCATGCACTCATACCAGCGGAACTTGCCCCATTTTGCAAGGGTGATTCTGCCGCTCTGCAGCTCCTCATAGAGGCATTTCATGGCGCGGTAAAGCCCGTCGAACGCGCGGGTATAGCGCGTGCCCTCAGCGAATTCGCAGTAGAGCGCGAGCACCTTGCCGATGAGAAAGAATGCCCAGACGTTGTAGCCTGTGCGCTCCTCATCCTTGCAGGGGCAGATCCATCCGTCCGGTTTCTGCCGCTCCAGAATGGCGTCGATGTACTTGTCGGCACGTGCGATCAGATCCGCATCGTCCAGCAGGTGGGCGAGCGGGATGAAGCCGTCCAGCCAGTAAGGCACGCGCTCCCAGCCCTCGCGGCTGCCGCCGATCCATGCGCTGTCGCGCACATCGGGCCAGATCTTGTCGAGATTGCCGGAAAGACCGGCTGCCTGGATCTCCAGCTGGCGGCGGAGCCAGCCTTCCGGTTTTATTTCACGAAAATTAAAATGCTGATACATGGAAATCTCCTTTTCGGGTTTTGTTTGGCTTTCGCCATCATCTTACCACAGTCGGCGGCATCGGACAATGCACAAATGTGCGCAAACCCTTGCAAAAATTACGAAAAGTAAAATCCGTCCCCTTGAAAACGAGCCGAATAACTGCTAAAATAGATATATAAAATCAAAGCGGAGGTGCATCGTATGCTCAGCATGGACAGCTTGCCTGCTTATCGTTTTTCGTCTTTTCGGTACTTTGACCCCGGTGAGCGGCATATTCACCGCACATTCCGCGAGGACGTGCTGCTGCTGGTGATGGACGGCGTGCTGCGCTTTGAAGAGGGTGGCAACGCGGTCGAGGTCGGCAGCGGAGAGTATTACATCCAGCGGCACGGGCTTGAACAGTCCGGCGTCACGGCGAGCAGCACGCCGAAGTATTTCTATATTCACTTTATCGGCGGCTTCACGCCGACGGCACATATGCTGCCCATCCGCGGCCGTGCGGATATGGCGGCGCTCTTTCCGCTGATGCAGCAGCTGGAGACCCTGCGCGTCTCCGGCGCGCCGACCGTGCAGAAAAATGCGGTATTTTATCAGATCCTGTCGGAGCTGTACAATGCCGCCAATTCCTCGCCGACGCGTGAGCTGACCATGAAGGTGCTGGCAATCGTCTCGCGGGACATGCGCTGCGCGCTCACGCTCGATGATCTCGCGGCGGCGTGCGGCTACAGCCGCAACCACATCATCCACGCCTTCAAGCGGGAGACCGGCATGACCCCCTATGCCTATATCCTCACGCTGCGGCTGGAGGCGGCAAAGGATCTTCTCCGCAATTCGCAGCTGCCGGTCGAACAGATTGCCGCCGCCTGCGGCTTCGGCAGCTATATCAATCTGTATAAGGAGTTTAAGAAACACGAGCATTGTTCCCCTGCCAAATGGCGGAGCATAAACTCGTGAACTTGCACAAAAGTCTGCCGATCTTCTTTTTCATTGCAAAAACGTTGCAAAAAACACGATTTGCTTAAAAATAGACGGATGTTGCGCGGCGCCTATTGATTTCGCCCTTTTCCGATGCTACGATGAAACTGCGGGTTGCAAAAATCTCTTTTTGCACGGCTGTCAGCAAGATGGATGCCATCAATAAAATGTTCAGCCAGAACAAATAAGAAAGGCATTGATAATGAAAAAGAAACTTTCCGAATTGCTTTTTGCCGCGGCGGCGACGCTTGTGCTTGCCGTGGCGCTCTGCACCACGGCAGCGGCGGCTGATGCAGTCTATTATCTGAAGGACGGCGGGGACGGCGACGGCTCGTCTTCCGCGCTTGCGGGCGGTTCGCTTGGCGATGCCTATGCGGCGCTGCCGAGCGGCGGCACCGTGGTCGTCTGCGGTCCGTGCTCCGTAAGCAAGGCGTTCACGGAGCCGCTGCATACAAAGCCGATCACGATCACAAGCGTATACTGCGGCAGGGATTATACTGCCGAGAGCGGCGCGCGCCTTGTTTTGAAGGGCAACTTTTATTTGGGCGGTGACACGGCGTTTGAGCATATCACGCTGTCGGCGGTGGGCACCTATCTCTCCATCTTCGGCAACAACCATGCGCTCACGCTCGGCGAGGGCATTACCTCGGTGAAAAGCGGGGACAGCCAGTATCTTTCGCTGATGGGCGGCTCGCGCAATGTTTACACCGATGCCGCGTCGAACCTCACTATTTTGAGCGGTACATGGCAGCGCGTGCGCGGCGGCACGGCGGCATCCGGCAGCAAAAACTACCGCATTCACCTGACGGTGTCGGGCGGCACGTTCATCGAGCGGGTCACGCTCGGGGACAGCGGCTCGCACGATGGCGACATTACGGCGGAGATCCACGGCGGCACGTTCCGACAGGGCATTTTCGCCTCCACGCTTTCCACGGCGGCGGAGCGCTTCTCCGGCAAGGTGTCCCTGCATATCGACGGCGGCGTTTTCTACGGTCGCATCGCACCGGCTGCATCCGCGGTCGGCAGTTACAGCGGCAGCTTTGATGTGATGATCGACGGCGGCGAATTTGCACACCTGGTCGAGCTTTCGGGCAGCGCCGGACTTCCCGGCAGCATGCAGTCGTCGCTGCAAAGCAGCATCGACATGTCCGAGAAGGAGACCGGCACCTATACATTTAAGAATTATGTCCGCGCTGACGGTGCAGACCCGTGGCTTTTCTATAAGGATGGCTACTATTATTACACTTCCACCACAAACAAGGCGGAGGTCAAGCTCGTCCGTGTTGCCAACATCGGCGATCTCATCTATTCGGGCGGTACCACCATCTACAAGCCCGAGGCGGGAAAACCGTGGTCGGACAGCTCCTGGTCGCCCGAGATCCATTATTACAGCGACGAGGAGATCGGCAAAGGCAACGGCGGCTGGTACTGCTACCTTGCGGGCACGGACAAAAGTGCGACGGATGCTTCCGGTATTGCCACGCACCGCATGTATGTTATCAAGTGCCTCGACGGCGACAATCTGCTCGGGCGCTGGGGCAACCCGCTGACCGGGGAGGTCAATGTGCCGCTCCGCGTCACCGCGCCGGATATGCCCGGCTTTGACGATGTGTGGGCGGCGGGCATGACCGACATCCGCATCGGCGGCAAGGTGTATACCATGTATGTCACGGTGGTAGACGACGGCGGCGGAAAGAAGCACCAGACCATCAATATCCTGCCGATGACCAACCCGTGGACGCTCTCCGGCACCTCCAAGGTGATCTGCGAGCCGGAATATGGCTGGGAGATCGGCAATCACAAAAATCTTTACATCGTGGAATGCGGCACGCCGGTCTACGCGGCGGACGGCAGCATCTTCATCGTCTATTCCGCCTGCGGCTACTCCACGCCGGAATACAAGCTCGGGCAGCTGCAATACCTCGGCGGCGACCCGACCGAGAAGACAAACTGGAAGAAGTGGAACGCGCCGATCCTGTCGAAATCTGCACAGATCAGCGGATGCGGCAGTGCCTGCTACGTCACCGATACGGCAGGACAGAGCTGGATCTGTTATAACGCCTACCTCAGCCCGAATGCGACCGGTGCGCGCCACGCCTTTGTGGAGCCGTACTCTGCCACCGCTGCGGGCGGCGTGGTGATCGGCAGCGGCACGACATACCCTGCCGACATCGATACGGTCTATACCGCGTCGCTCAATCCGATGCCGCTTGCGGACAAGATCTCGGACTTTGACCGCGTGGAAAACGGAACGGATAAGAACCGTTTCCCGTTCGTCCGTGACTATAACGGTTTTACGGATGTGCAGAGCGGCGACTGGTATGCATCCTATGTGCGCGATGCATACCGCATCGGACTTGCCAACGGCACGAGCGCAACAAAGTTCTCGCCCGACGGCAGCTTCACGGTTGCGCAGGCGTTGACTGCGGCTGCGAACATTCATACCATTTACAACGGCAAGACGGTGGACACCGCAGGCGCGAAGAACTGGTATGATCCTTACGTCAATTACTGCATCGCAAACGGTATCATTACGGCGGAGCAGTTCAAGGACTATAATGCACCGATCACGCGCGGCGATATGGCGATTGTCTTTGCAAACATTCTTCCGGCAGAGGAATATGCGGCAGTCCTGGATGACTCCAACCCCGATGTGACGAGCGACCTCACCTGCTATGCGGCGGTACAGAAGCTGTACAACGCGGGTATCGTCGGCGGCGACGCCGGAACCGGCAATTACCGCCCGAACGACAGCATCAAGCGCTCCGAGGCATGCGTCATCTTTCTGCGCCTCGCGCGCGCATCCGCCCGCGCCGGAAAGTAAATCGGAAAGTAAAATGAAAAGTCCGCCTTCGGGCGGACTTTTTGTCCCCCGAGATTGACTTTTTGCGGCATATTGCGTATAATGGAGAAAAATGCGCGCGGAGGAATCCAATGAAAACAGTTATGCTGGTCTTCGGGACGCGACCCGAAGCAATCAAAATGTGCCCGCTCGTCAACGAGTTGAAAAAACGCCCCGGAATCCGGACGGTGGTCTGCGTCTCGGGACAGCACCGCGAGATGCTGGACGCTGTGCTTCGCGCGTTCAATGTCGTGCCGGATTATGATCTCGCGATCATGAAGGATCGGCAGACGCTCTTTGACATCACGGTCAACATTCTCGAGCGCATCCGTGCCGTGCTGGAAGAGGTCAAGCCCGACGTTGTGCTGGTGCACGGCGATACCTCCACCACCTTTGTCACCGCACTTGCCTGCTTCTATCTGCAGATCCCGGTCGGTCACGTCGAGGCGGGACTGCGCACCTACAATATCTATTCGCCTTATCCCGAGGAATTCAACCGCCAGGCGGTCAGCGTCATTGCCAGGTACAATTTCGCCCCCACCGAGCTCTCGCGGGAGAATCTTCTGCGCGAGGGCAGAAAGCCGGAGAGCATCTATGTCACCGGCAATACCGCAATCGACGCGCTGAAGACCACGGTGCGCGCTGACTATACGCATCCCGAGCTGGAATGGGCGGCGGGCAGCCGCCTCATCATGATCACGGCGCATCGCCGCGAGAACCTCGGCGAGCCGATGCACCGCATGTTCCGCGCCATCCGCCGCATCATCGAGGAGCATCCCGATGTGCGCGCCATTTATCCGATCCACATGAACCCGGTCGTCCGCGAGGAGGCGAATGCCGAGCTCGGCGGCTGCGACCGCATCCGCATCATAGAGCCGCTTGACGTGCTCGATTTCCACAACTTCCTCTCCCGCTCGTATCTGATCCTCACCGACAGCGGCGGCATTCAGGAGGAGGCTCCCTCGCTCGGCAAGCCGGTACTGGTCATGCGCGATACGACCGAGCGCCCCGAGGGCATTGCTGCGGGTACGCTGCGCCTCGTCGGCACGGAGGAGGAGACCATCTACAAGAACTTTAAGGAGCTGTTGGAAGACCGTGCCGCCTATGACAAAATGGCGCATGCGTCCAATCCTTACGGCGACGGCTTTGCATCGGTGCGCATTGCCGATGTGCTGTGCGGGGATTAAGTGCCATGACAGTGATCGAAGTTCTGGACAAATCTTCGGTGGAAAACCTGTACGCGCCGCTCAGCTATTCTGCGCGGCGCGTCATTTATATCGGGCGCGATGCAAAAGAGACCGAACGCGAGTGCCGCGTCTATCGTGCGCTGTTTGCCGCGCGCGGCATGCAGACCGAGGTGGAGGCAGTTACGGTTACGCCGGGAAGCGGAAGGGAAATCGAGACGCTGACGGCGCTGTTTGAGAGACCGGATAGCTATCTCATCGACCTTGTCGGCGGCGATGAGGCGCTGTTGTTTCTGCTCGGCAGAGCCATTGAAAGCGCAAAGCCGCAGCATGCCCTCGTGCACTACGGCAGCATGACCACGCATCGCTTTCTGCCTGCCGGGCAGTCGCCGACGGCACTGCCGAGGGGGCATCGCCCCTATCTTACGGTTGCTGAGACGGTGGCATTGCACGGCGGACGGATCGCCGGGGCGACCGATGTCGGCGCGGCGGGGCGCGGACATGACGAGATTTGCGCACTGATCGCAGACCTCGATGCCATGTGGGAGATCAGCCGCGGCGATTCCGCCGCATGGAACCGGAATGCGGACGGACTTGCTGCCTTTGAGGCGCTCGGCTGCCGCCGCGGCATGACTTTCTCGGTCTCACAGACCTTTGCCAAGGAGAAAAAACGCGCCGACGCCTATATCCGTCTGCACAGCTTTCTGCCGCGCCTTGCGGCAGCAGGGCTTGCGGAGGATCTCGTCATGCGGCGGGGCAGAGTCTCGTTTCGCTACAAGAACAGATTCGTGCACACCTGCCTCTGCCGTGCGGGACTTCTGCTGGAGCTGAAGATTTATCTGTCTGCGCTGCTCACCAAGGGCGCAGACGGCAAGCCGCTGTTTGACGACGCAATGACCGGCGTCGTGCTCGATTGGGATCGCCGCACGCGTGAGGCAGCATCGGTCAACGAGATCGACGTACTGCTCACGCGCGGCATGATTCCGATTTTCATTTCCTGCAAGAACGGCGGGTACGACGAAGACGAGCTGTATAAGCTCGCCGCCGTTGCCGCGCGTTTCGGCGGGCGCTTTGCGAAGAAGGCGCTGGTTGCCACCGGGATGTCCGGCAGCCCGGCGCGCGATGCCTATTTTACCCGCCGCGCCGCCGATCTCGGCATTCGTCTGATTCCCGCCGTGCACACGCTTTCGCAGGCGGAAATCTGTGCCGCGCTCGCATCGCTGTAACACTTTGCGGAAATCCGACCGCAAACAAAAAATGGCGTTTGCAGAGTTCTTCGCAGCCGAATTCAAAATCTGATATAAAAGCCGCACGGCGCAGAAATGCGCTTTGTGCGGCTTTTATCGTTTTTCATGCATTATTAAATCCGATTTGATATAAATAAATTACAGGGAGGTAGATTTGTTTTGAAAACAGGGTTGAATTGTTTATTTATGCGGAATCCTGCCGCCGGAAATCGCATGACTACGTTGTTTTGCGTGATTAAAGCCTATTTTTATCACGCATGATTTTTACTTTTTTGCATGTTGCACAAAATTGCTGCAAATCTGCGCAGAAAAACGTCGCTGGAAGCAAGATGGGAAAAAACCGAAAAAGCAAGGCGGCATAAGGCTTTGCGGGGCGTAGCCGCAAGTACGGAACTTTGTGAATAAAATAACGCTTCGTCACTTTTTACAAACATTATGGCGGTTACTTGACACGGAAATGTGCAGGTGATACAATGAAATCATCAAGGAGAGCAATTCAGTTGCTCTGCGATCGAACGGAAGACAAAATTGTAAAATCAGAAAGGAGTAAATTCATATGAAATTTACGAAATTCCTAGCGATTGCACTTTCGCTCCTGATGGTCTTCGGCATGCTCGCTTCCTGCGGCAAGACCAAGAATCCCCAGACGACCGATCCTGCCGGTTCCTCCGACAGTCAGTCCACCGAAAAGACCGACGCTCCCGCATCCTAACCCGTCACCCTGAAGTGGGCGTCCTGGGCACTTGCGGAAGAGAAACTCTATCCGACCTACGCTGCAATGGCAAACACCTTTATGGATGCCAACAAGGACATCAAGATCGAGATGGACGGCTCGCAGGCATATTCCACTTACCTCGATCAGCTGATCGTCTCCGCGATCGGCGGCACCGCACCGAATGTTGCACACATCAAGGCTGAGTGGCTGCCCCAGCTGCTGGAGACCGGTGCGGTCAAGGCAGTTGTCGGCATCTCCGATGCAGTCATGAAGGATTACTCCGCAGGTGCAATCAGCGGCGTCACGGTTGACGGCGAGATGGTTGCAATGCCCTGGTTTGCAAACACCGAAGCACTCTTCTACAATAAGGCGCTGCTTGAGCGCGCAGGCGTCAAAGCCGAGGACATCAAGTCCTGGAGCGATTTGCTTGCAGCCGCTGAAAAGATCAGCGCACTCGGCGATGACATCTACGGTCTTGCATTCCCTGACAGTGAAGTTGAGACCGGTGAAGGCTACAACATCCTTCCCGCACTTTGGGCAAACGGCGGCGAATTCATGAAGGACGGTAAGGTCACGCTCAATACCGATGCAGGTATCAAGACCTACACGCAGCTGCAGGAAATCTTTAAGAAGGGGCTCTCCCCGAAGGGCGCAACCCTGAAGGATCTCCGCAACCTGTTCGGCCAGGGCAAGATCGGCTTCTACTATGATCTTCAGGCTGTCATTTCCACCTGCGCATCCGCAGCTGCAAATGAAGAAGAGTTCTACAAGAACTTCGGCTGCATGGTCATTCCGGGCGCAGATGCAAACGGCTCCGGCTACCTCGTAACCCACCTGCTTGTCGTCTTCGATACGACCACCGATGAGCAGATGCCCGCAATGGCGAAGTTCCTTGAGCACATGTCCAGCGATGTCGTCATCAACATCCTGTACGAAGCAGGTCAGGGCAAAATGTCCAGCCGTGCAAGCGTCAACGAGAAGGTCTTTGCAAATGCTGACGAGACCACGCAGGTCTATGTAAAGGCAATGACCACCGCAAAGGATCTCCCCGGCACGCAGATCAGCCTCAGCGAGGCAGATACCATCATGGTCAAGGGTCTTTCGAGAATTGCAAACGGTGAGGACGTCAAGACCGTCGTCGCTGCAATGCAGACCGAGCTCCAGGCTCTCGCAGATAAGTAATATCGTATGACTTGCGCCCCCTTCGGCAGGGCCGCCGAAGGGGGCGTATTTTAGGAAAACGGAGGTAAGAGATGGCGACTCAAACGAAAAAAATGCCGAAAAAGCAGAATAAATTCATCGCAGCCTTCTTCCGCCGCGATGTTGAGGGAAAGTATCACATGAGTGACGGTTTCTTCGGCTTTTTGCTGACCGTACCAGCCATTCTCGTGTTGCTCACCGTCATTGCCGCGCCGATCCTCAAGGGTATTTACATGAGCTTCATGAAATACGGGCTGAAAGAGGTCAGCGGCAAGGCAGCGCCCGTGTGGAACAATTTCAAGAACTATACCGATCTGTTCCGCGCCGGCGGCATCAACGGCAATGTCGTCGATTATTTCCTGACGACGCTGCAATTCGTTTTCTGGGCAGTGCTTGTGCAGTTTGTGATCGGACTTGCGCTTGCGCTCCTGCTCAATACCAAGCTGAAGGGACGCGGCGTGTTCCGCGGTCTCTTCCTCGTCCCGTGGACGATCCCCTCGGTCGTCGTCGCGCTGCTGTGGCGTCTGATGCTCAACAACAGCTACGGCATCATCAACTGGATCCTCAACAAGCTCGGCTGCATTCCGACCACCGCGTTTGACTGGCTCAACAGCCCGAATTTGGCGCTCCCCGCGGTCGTCATTGCAGCTGTCTGGCGGCAGCTCCCCTATATGATGGTCATGCTGCTTGCGGGGCTTCAGTCGGTGGATAAGTCGCAGCTGGAGGCGGCGCGCATCGACGGCGCGACCTTCATGCAGACCCTGCGTCATGTGACGCTCCCCACGATCCGCCCCGTCGTGCTCTCGTCGGTTTGGATCGCGATCATGAACAACTTCCAGATGTATACCATCATCAACCTGATGACCGGAGGCGGACCGAGCGAGGCAACCTACACGCTCTCGATCGCGGCATACGAAAAGGCGTTCACCGACTACAACTTCGGGCAGGGCGCGGCGATCGGCGTGATGTGGCTGGTCTTCCTCACGATTGTCACCGTCATCATCAATAAGATCAGCGCCAAGAGCGCAGAAAATCTGTAAGGAGGGAAGCGCTATGACAAAAGCCGGAAAAACCAAGAAAGCAACCGTGCAGGTCGTGAAGTATCTCGTGATCGCGCTTCTCGTCTGCATCCTGCTGTTCCCGATCTGGTGGATGCTGGTCGGCTCGCTCCGCCCGTATTACACCCTCATCAGCCTGGATGACGTTGCGTTTTGGCCGAAGGATTTCACGGTTGAAAACTACGTCAAGATCTTCTCGCAGGCAAAATACCTGCGGTATTTCGCCAACAGCTTCATCGTGTCGGGCGGTACCGTTCTCGTCACGCTGCTGATTGCCATTCCCGCCGCATATTCTTTCTCGCGCTTCAAGTTCGGCGGCAAGAGTGCGGTGCTCAGCGCCGTGCAGTCGGTGCAGATGTTCCCGATCGTGGTCATTTTGATCTCACTGTATACTTTTTATAAGCAGTGGGGTATGCTGGATACCTACCGCGGCGTTATCTTAGCGGACGTTACATTTGCTTTGCCGCTCTCCATCACACTGCTGAAGTCCTTCTTTGACACCGTGCCGAACGCTTTGGACGAGTCGGCAAAGATCGACGGCGCAGGCAGAATGCGCACCATGGTGCAGGTCATCCTGCCGCTGGTGCTGCCGGGACTTGTTGCCGTTGCGATCTACACCTTCCTCACCGCATGGGACGACTATCTGATGTCGCTCACGATCATCCGCATCGACGAAAAGCGCACGCTTGCCGTCGGTCTGGCGCAGAGCTTCATGGGTGAGTATTCCAATGACTACGGCGCGCTGATGGCGTTCTCGGTCGCGGGCAGTCTCCCGATCGTCCTCTTGTTCATCTTCTTCCAGAAGTACATGGTCGAAGGTCTGACTGCGGGCGCCGTTAAGGGCTGAAATATGGGCAAAATCAAAAACTTTGTGCAGAAGCTGACCTTCGGCGACCGCACGGAGGATGCTGCCGAGATCCCGAAGAGCGGCACGGGGCTGTTTTGGTTCGTGCTGAAAAATCACTGGATGCGGCTCATTCTTCTGAACCTGCTGTTCTGCGTCTGTTCGATTCCGGTCGTGACGCTTCCCGCGGCTTACGGCGCACTGATCGCCGTCACAATGCAGTGGGCGCGCCGCGTGCCGGATGTCGAGCCGTTCCGTGTCTATTTCGCGGCATGGAAACCGCATTTTCTCGCGAAGACTGCCGTCGCGCTGCTGCTTTGCATCGCGCCGGCATCGGTCGCGGGTTATGTGTACATGTTCACGGCAAACGGCGCGGCGTTTTATGCGTTGCTGTTTGTGTTCGGGCTGGTTTCCTTCCTCGTGCAGTCCTACTTTTTCGCGCAGCTTGCCGTGCTGGACATCGGCGTCGGCAGCGCGCTGAAAAATGCGTTTCTCCTGCTCGGGGTGGAATGGAAGTGTACGCTGAAGCTGCTTGCCACGGGCGGTCTGCTGCTCGTGTTGTCGGTTGTGTTCACCACCTATATGATCCCGTTTTTGGCGCTCTGTGTCTTTTCACTGACGGCACTCTCGGTGTCCGCCGAGGTGTCGGACGTGATCGACCGCAGACTGATCAAATAAGCAAAAAAGACCTCTTCGGAGGTCTTTTTTTCATGCAACAAACACATAACGTTTAGGTTGGTTTTAGGAAGAAACTGTATCCTGTAACTGCACCGGGGAGGTGAAACGCAGATATGCAGGATCAAAACCACTATCGGCACGAGTACAAATACGAAATTACCTACGTCGATTACTATGAGCTGCGCGCGCGGCTCGGCTGCCTGATGCAGCGTGATTCGCATGTCGATGCGGATGGCAGATACCGCGTTCACAGCCTGTATTTCGACAATTGCAACGACACGGCGCTGCGCGAGAAGATCGACGGCGTGGCAAAGCGGGAGAAATTTCGCATCCGTTATTACGGCGACGCACCGACGCATCTGTCACTGGAGAAAAAACAGAAAGTCAATGGGCTGTGCCTGAAAGTCGCCGCGCCGATCGGGCGGGATGCCTGTGAGGCATTGATCCGCGGCGATCCGCTCATGCTTGACGGGGACGCGCCGCCGCTTGTACAGGAGCTGAACTTCAAAATGAAAAGCCGCCTGTTGCGCCCGCGCCGTGTGATCAGCTACACGCGCGAACCGTATGTTTTCGCGCCGGGTAATGTGCGCGTCACTTTTGATATGGAGATCGGCGGCGCACCGCCCGCAGATTTCTTTTCGCCGACGCCGCTTTCCGCCCTGCGGCGGGATCATATGATTCTCGAGGTCAAATACGACGCATTTTTGCCGTCGGTTATTGCCGATGCCCTGCAGCTCGGTGAGATCCGGGTCAGCGCATTTTCCAAATACGCGGCGTGCCGCGAATATGAGTAAGAGAGGACTTTCCCATGACATTCAACGATATTTTCAAATCCAGCTTTCTCGAGAGCGTGTCGTCCTTTTCGGTTGCGGACACGATCATCGGGCTTTTGTTTTCGCTCGTCGTCGGGCTTTTCATTTTTGTGATCTATAAGAAGACGCTCACCGGCGTGATGTATTCCACCGGCTTTGCGCTCACGCTCGCCGTCATCGGTTCGGTCATCATCGGCGGCGTGCTTCTCGTGCTTGCCAACCGCAAGTCGCATGACAAGCCCTATATGCTGGTGATTCGCTGCACAGATCCGGCAAGCGAAGCTGCCGCCATGGCGGTTGCCGACAAGCTGCACGACAAGCCGCGCGTCAAGGCAAAGACCGTGACGAAGGGCGGCGTGGAGATCACCGCCGAGGTACGGCTGCGCGATGGTTCGACCGACTTCGTCGGTGAGATCTCGGCGTTGGATGGCGTGGAGAGCGCCGCACTCGTCAGCTACAACGGCGAATATATGGGTTAAGGAGGTGCGGTCATGCTGGCACACCGGAATTTTGCAAAGCTTGTGGCGGTTCTGACCGCCGCCGCAGTCTGCCTCTCGCTGCTTGCCGCCGCGACCGGCGACTTTCTGGTTGAGGCACTCGGCGGCAAGGGCGTGACGATGGAATACGAGTCGGCGCTCTTTGATACCGACAAGGTGCTCGACATCAATATTCGCATCGATGAGGACGACTGGCAGACCATGCTCGACAATGCGATCAATGAGGAATACGTCTCCTGCGATGTGGAGATCGGCGGCAAGACCTTCACCAATGTCGGCATTCGCCCGAAGGGCAACACCAGCCTGTCCTCGATCGTGAGCGACCCGGATTCGGATCGCTACAGCTTCAAGCTGGAGTTTGACAAATACGTCGAGGGGCAGACCTGCTTCGGGCTGGATAAGCTGGTGCTCAACAACAATTACGCCGACGCGACCAATATGAAGGAAGCGATCGTCTACGATATGTACCGCTTTCTCGGCGCGGACGCAAGCCTGTATAACTACGCAAAGCTCTCTGTAAACGGGGAATACTTTGGTATCTATCTGGCGCTTGAAGCCGTGGAGGAGAGCTTCATGCTCCGCAACTACGGCGCGGCAAACGGCGCGCTCTACAAGCCGGAAGGTATGGAGATGGGCGGCGGCAAAGGCGGCGATGACGGCAACCGCGGCGGCAACGACGACGGCAACGGCGGAACGCCGCCCGCACGTCCGGATAGTGATGACAGTGTTGAAACTCCGCCGGAACATCCAAATGACGGCAGCGACGAAGACGGTGCCGAAGCGCCGCCTGCACGTCCGGACGGGGACGGGGCGGATGACACAACGGACACAGATACGGATACGGCAGGGCAGACCCGCCCGAGCGGCGGCAACCGCCCGCAGGGCGCACCATCCGTCCCCGGCGGCGATGTACCGGGGACGTCGATCGCATCAACTACGACACAGAACCTGATCTGGTACGGCGGCATGCTGCTCCTTGTCCTTGTTGGTCTCAGCGTGGCTGCGCTTTATAAGAGAAGATAAAAAGAACGGGAACGGCGAGGCGTTCCCGTTCTTTTTTTATAAGATAACCGTAAATGTCAACAGCCCATTCGTGTCCTGCGCGGCGGTGATCTTACCGCTGTGTGCACGGACAATGGCGGCAGCAATGGAAAGTCCCAGTCCGAAGCCGCCGTCACCGCTGCGGGCTTCGTCCGCGCGGTAAAAACGGTCAAACAGGCGTGCAAGCCGTGCTTTGCCGAGCGGCGCGCAGCGGTTGGCACAGGTCAGTACGGCTTTCCCGTTTCTTTGGTGCAGGGCACAGGTGATCGTATCGCCGCTCGTGTACTTGACGGCATTGTCCAGCAGGATGGAGCAGAGCGCATCGAGCTTGACGCTGTCTCCCTGCACGGTGATGCCGTCCGCAATGTCGGCGCAGAGCGTCAGCTTTGCCAGCGCTGCGCGCTCTTCACAGGCAGTGACGGCGCGGCGGACGCATGCCGAAAAGTCAACGGCAGTCATAGATTTCTTCGTCTCCTCATCCTCGCGGGAGAGCATTGTCAGTTCACCGGCAAGGCGAATCAGCCGCTCGGACTGCTCGCGGATGTTCCGCGTCCATTTGCTCTCTCCCTCGGTCAGCTCGATGACCTCCACATTGGATTGAATGATCGCGATCGGCGTTTTCAGCTCATGGCTTGCTCCGGTGATAAACTCCTTTTGCCGTGCGAGGTTCAGAACAAAGGGGCGGATCGCCGCGCCGGAGAGGGCGAAGGACAGAAGCGTAACCAACAGAATGCTGAGCACCGAGATCAGCACGCAGATACGTGCAAGCGCGTGCATCGCGGCAAGCTCCACTTCGCAGTTGAGAAAAACGACTACGCGGCGCGTGCCGTCCTCGGTGTCCGGCGCGATACGGTAGTAGTATACGTCGGTTCTGCCATCGGTCTTTCCGTCCGCCAACGCCGCCGTGACATAAGTACGCGCCTCTGCCTCGGAGAGCGAGGCGAGGTTGTCGGTGTTCAGGCGCAGAATCTCACCGTCTGCATCCGCGATTGCAGTGAAAAAGCGCGTGCGGAACGGCGTCTCGGGGGAATGCAAGGGCGATCTGTCCCCGCGCGGTGCGGGAGGAACGGGTTTTGCGCCATCCGCGTCCTGCGCGGCGTCGCCCGATGCATCGCTGCTGGGCGCCTCCGGGAAGCGCCCTTCATTCTGCGCAAGCAGAGACAGCATCCCGTCGATGTTTTGCAGGGTCTGCCTTTGGTTGGTGAGCAGGATCCCGCAGGAAACGGCGAGAATGACGATGGCTGCCGAGAGCGTCGCCACAACGATAAAGCGTATGCGCAGCTTGCGGATCATAGCGTCTCCTCCAGTATATAGCCCGCGCCGCGCACGGAGCGGATGCTGACATGCGCGCCGATCTCGGCGAATTTCTTGCGCAGGTTGGAGATATTGACCCACACCACGTTGATCTCCACGTCCGTGTCATAGCCCCAGATCTTTGTGAGCAGCTGTTCGGGCGAGAGCAGTTGGCGCGGGTTGGATAAAAACAGCTCACAGATCTGAAATTCCTTGCCGACCAGCCGGACGGTGCCGCGCGGCGCAGACAGGTTGAAATCTGTGCGGCTCAGCACAAGGTCACCGAACCGCAGGGTAGAGTGTCGGTATTCGCCCTGCCGTCTGGTCAGCGCGCGCACACGCGCCAGCAGCTCCGCCATGACAAACGGCTTCGGCAGATAATCATCCGCGCCGAGGTTCAGCCCGGCAACGCGGTCTTCCACATCGCTTTTTGCCGTCAGCAGCAGCACAGGGGTCTGCACCCCGGCGGTGCGCAGATTTTGCAGAACGGTGAGCCCGTCCGCCTTCGGCATCATGACATCCAGCAGAATGCCGTCATAGTTGTCAGAGAGCCCATAGGTATAGGCGTCTTCGCCGTCATAGACGGCGTCCACGGTATAGTTGTTGTGCTCGAGAATGGTGCAGAGCGCATCTGAAAAGGCATGCTCATCCTCGCAGAGCAGCAGTCGCATGAAAGTCACCTCCAGAGCTTTATCCTACCCGCTTGGACTAAAATCAGCCTAAAGTCAGTCGCGCAGACCGTAGGGGGCATAGGGCGATGCGGTCTTTACGGTGCAGCCGTGCAGCGAACCGTCGCTGCCGACGGTGTAGACGACCTCGTGCGACCTGAAAAAACTGTTGCAGTCGGCAAAGTATTGCACGGTCACGGCTTTGCCGTCCGCTGTCTCTGCGACATCGGTGACGACATAGTTGTAGAGCATGTTCGGCTGCGCGTCATCGGCAACGACATAGAGCTTGCCGCCGCGCACATCAAGCCTGCCGCCCGCGTCCGCTTCGGTCAGCGCCACGCCGAGCTTTTCGGCGGCGAGGGTGCGCAGGGTGTCAAAGGGCAGTGCCCCTTCCTCGCCGTAGGCGGAGAGCAGGTAGGCGACAGCGTCGGCGGCTTCCGCCGTGCCGTAGTCCGGTACAGACCAGCGCAGGCGACTTTCGATCCAGCCGCGCACGGCAGTCGCCGCAGGATCATCGGCAAATGCGCCGTCATTCTTCGGCGCGGCGCCGTTCAGCTTCAGAAAGCAGTCCACCGCGTCCGTGAGGATCGCCGTGTGACTGCCGACAGGCAGTGCCTCGATGTCGGAGGCGGTCACGGTAAATTCAAAGTAGAGGCAGGGAAGTCCGTATTCTTTTTCGTCGCGGGTCAGCCTGTATTCGCTCACGCGGAGTGTTCTGAACCCATCAAAGTCCGATTCGCCCTCCAGCATGGCGCGCAGAAATGCGTGACAGTTGTCCGAAAAATTGCCGTCGCTGTCAAATTCGTCCCAGTCTGCAAGCGAAGTGATCGACCAGCGCGCGCCGTCTTTTTGCAGCGTGCCGCCTGCTGCGGCGGATGCAGCGCTCTCGCTTGTGGCTATGGTTTCACCGGGGCGGATCACATCTTCCTTTTCGCCGCATGCGGAAAAGAGGAGCGCGGCGGAGAGGGTGAGCGATATGTAAAGCATCGGTTTTTTCATAACAGCCTCCGAAATAGATTCTGCACTCATTTTAGCACAGAAAAGCTGCAAAGTAAAGAAGAAAGCCGCTCCGCAGAGTGGCTTTCTTCCTTGCTATGATGTTCTTCTTTATTTCTGGCGGTACTCCGGGGCAGCGATACGCGTGAAGATCACACATGCCTCCGCGCGGGAAATGCTGTCTTCGGGGCGGTACTTGCCGGTTCCGGCGTCACCGCCGACAATACCGGCATTGTACAGCTTCATGACAGCCGCATAGCAGCCGAGGCTGTCTGCAACGTCCGGAACCTGTCCGCTGCGGGTTGCCGTATATTCCGCATCGGGGAGAATGTTGGCAAAGACGATTGCCATGTCGCCGCGCGAGATCAGCGCGTTCATGTCAGAAAACTGTCTTGCCCGGATGATGCCGTTTGCCACGCAATAGTCCACATAGGGCATGTACCACAAGCCGCCGACCGAGGTGTCGATGCAGCCCCCGAAGTACGCTTTGTGGATATTGGCGGCTGCGGTCAGCGCCTGCGCAACGGTGAACTTGCCGTCCGGCGAGAAGGTCGTCGCACTTGTGCCGTTTGCCAGCGTATATTCATAGGCGGTCTTCACATAGGGGGCGAACCATTTGTCTGCGGTGACATCCTTGAAGTTGTCCGCATAGGTGCGCGTTGCAGACAGCCCGGATTTGCTCTCCGTGAAGCCGGAGATGCGTGCGGAGACCGGCATGGGATTCAGCGCGTAAGTCATGACCGTGTCAATTGCGGGCGGTGCGCCGAGGTAGGGAGCACCGTCACGGTAGCCGAGCTTCTGGATGAAGATCGAACGGTTGTAGCGGTTGTTGGCGTGGAGCTTTGCATGGTAAACTGCATAGATCTCCTTGCCGTCAGGCGAGGGAACGAAGATTGTCGCACCCGGGGCAAAGATCTCGTTTTTATCATCGCGGCGCTGCATCGGCTCCGCCTGCTTCTCCCAGGAAGCGGCTGCGAGCAGGTTGGTCTTGTCAGTCAGCTTGAGAAGACCGGTGCAGTAGTCGTCGCCATCCGCATAGTTTGCTGCGTAGGCGATGTAGAGCGTGCCGTCCTCGCCGTAGACCGGATACGGTCCTTCGATGATGTCATAGCCCTCCCAGGCTTTGTTCGGAACCGCGATTGCGCTGACGCCATTTTCAAAGGCGGTGGGGGACTTCAACTTGCCGATGACCAGCGTTTGCTTGTGGCGCTTTGCCGTGTTGTCGGCTTCCGTTGCAAAGACGCTGCTGATGTAGTAACGCGCGCCTGCGTATTCAAAGATACGCGGGCTGAGCCAAGACCAGAAGGATGCGTCCAGTCCTTCAAGCTCACCGATATAGGTAAACTCACCGTTCGGTACGGCATCGGTCGATTTCAGCACGATGGGCTTGCGTTTGACCGAAGCCGAGGTCGAGCCTGCAACCGAGGCGTAGAGATACCAGACGCCGTCAAAGCGGTAGAGCTGCGGCGCCCAGATGCTCTTGACACCGGCGCTTGCCGTCCAGACAACATATGCCGTCGTGCATCCGATGTCGGCAGGATTTGCTGCACGGGAGATCAGAATGCAGGGCGTCGAACCGATGACCGATGCGCGGACGTAGTAGTACCAGCCGTCGGCATAGCAGACGCTCGGATCTGCGCCGTAGCCGATGATGGGGTTCCGGAATTCGGCATTGCCGTTGACCGCTGCCGCAAGATCGACCGTCGCGTTCAGGACGGCACTGCTCCGGCCGAGGACGTTTGCGTTGCCGCAGATGTCACCGACCGTGCGGAGATCCCCGCCTGTGATGTTCAGCGTATATGTGCCGTTGAATTCGTTCTTCGCCGTGTTCTGCGCAAGCAGAATATCGCCGTGAAAGCTGCCGCCCGAGATGTTCAGGGTGATGTTGCCGTTTACCGTATTGACATCCTTGTCGATGTTGGCGGGCGTTGCCATACCGTAGATACTGCCGTAGAAACTGCCGCCCGAGATATCCAGGGTGATGTTGCCGTCGTGGTTGTTTTTGCCCGTGCCGCAGACGTCTGCATGGAAGCTGCCGCCCGAGATCGTGATGCGGCTCTCACCGGTGGTGCTGCGGAGCGTGGCGCTGCCGCCGCTCACACGGTCGTTGCCGGCGCGCAGGAACTCCCATGCGCCGCTCTTCACCGTGATGTCGGCGGGCGCCGTGCCTGCCGCACGGTCGGTTGAGGGGTGCAGACGGTAGCCGGTGTAAATGCCGATGTAGGCGGTCACACCGCCGTCCAGGTTGCGCTTGCCGTCGATGTCGTCGCCGAAGACGACCTTGTTCCCGTTGCAGAATATACTTGCGGTAAGGCTGCGGCTCTCCATCGCGATATGCTCAAACAGCGTCTCGCCGCCAAGTGTGAGAATACCGGCAAGCTCAATCTCCGCGCCGTATTTGCGGAAGTCTTCACCGCCGAAGACCGATGTGATCGTCACCTTGCCCTCTGTCTTGGGCAGAACAGTGTCGCCCATGCGCAGCGGACCGCAGATAACGACCGTGCCGCCGTTTTTGCCGAGGGCGCGGACTGCATCTTCCAGCGAATCAAAGGCTTTTTTCGACGAAGAACCGTCGCCCGCCGCCTGACCGCCCGCGAAGACAACGCCGTTTGTCGCCTTCACGTCGGGCAACTGTGCCTTGGCGGGGAGCTCGGAGCTATCGGTGCTGTCAAAGTCCGCTGCCACGACTTTTTGCGCATATTTGTCCTCGACCTTGCAGGTCGCCGTGCCGCGGACGCGGGGCGCCTTGATGGAGGTGAGCGCCGTGAAGTCGGCGCCTGCGATCTCCAGTGCGTAATTGCCGCCGATGTAGGAGGCAGCCTCGGACTGGACGGTCGAGACGGTCGCACCGTGCAGTTCGCCGCCTCTGATGACGATCCGGACGTCACCTTCATAGTAGGCAGTGTATCTGCTGCTGTTGTTGCCGGGGCGGGCAATGCCGTAGATCGGGCAGCTGAAGCTGCCGCCGTTGATTTCGAGGTAGTAGTCGCCGTCCTGCGAAGCAAAGCCGCCGACTGCGATCATCGCGTCTGCCTGGTTTGCGGTCCTGCCGGTGAACGTGCCGCCGTTAATGATGATGCTGACATTGCCGGTCGCACCCATCGCGCTCTCGTTGGAGGTGCGCTTATTTGAACCGTACACGCCGTACCACGTACCGCTGTTGACCGTAATGGTGTAGTCATAGAAGCTGACATCCGCCGCTTTCATGGTGTCGGCGTTGATATACATGCCGCCGAGGATCGTGATGTACTCGCCGCTGTTTTTGGTGCAGGTCACGCCGTTTCCGATCGTCAGATTGTGACCGCCGCAGATCAGCTGATTGAAGTAGAAGCTGCTCGAGTCGTTGATTCTGATGTTCTCGAACACGGTGTCACCGCCGAGATAGGTGTAGCCGCCGAGGTTCAGCACAGCGCCCTGCTTTGCGTAGTCCACACCGCCGAAAACCGACGTGATCGTGACCGCGCCGCTGTTTTTCGGCAGACGCAGGGCATTGCCGGTGAGGTTCAGCGGACCGCAGACCACGACCGTGCCGCCTTCGCCGACGGTTTTGTATGCCGCCGTCAGTGTCTTCAGCGGGGCTGCGTCACTCATGCCGGTCGCCGTATCGCTGCCGGCATCCGAGACATAGACCACCGCGTCTACGGTGCTTTCCGCAAAGGAGAGTGTGCAGAAGAGCATGAATGCCGGAATGAGAAAGAGAAGTATTTTGTTCAAGTCCGTATCCTCCGACTTTTATTTTTCAATGACGGAAAAGTCGCCGCCGAGTTCGGTCTGCATGCGGTAGAGCGTCGTCATACGGAAGGCGGCGGGCCAGCCGACAAACATGTCGTTGAGATGCCCGCGCTCTTCGCGGTTTTTGCGGTAACGCGTCCAGCGCGCGATGAAGAACGCCTCACTTTGCAGCCCCTCGGGACGATCATGCCCGTGGAGGGTGATGCCGCCCTTCGGCGTGATGCAGAGCAGCGCGTTGCACCAGAGCGCCCGCGCACGTGCCGTCCAGCACACATCGCCGGTGGCTTTGGCAAGACGCATGTATTCGGGGATCACGATGACGCCCCAGGGGTCAATCGCCGGATGCTGCGTCGAGACAGACGTGCCGCCGTGCGTGTAATAGCCAAGCTTTGTAAACTCGCTGTCGTCCGGATAGAGCGCGTCGTAATAATACATCCAGGACTGGAAGTAATACGCCGCTTTTTCGGCTGTGACAAGATATTCCGCTTTGCCGGTGATGTCGTACAGATCCAGGGCGCTCTTGATGAACGGGTAGGCGGTCTCTTTGTCGATGCAGGCACAGTCGATCGCGCCCGCCGTGATACAGAAGTCGTCTACATCCCGTGCCGTGTAGAGCACCATGGCGCGCTCGGCACAGTCGAGATAGACGGCATTGCCGGTCACCCTGTAGAGTGAGAGCAGCCCCATAATCATAAAGCCGCCGATCGAGCCGCCGTCCGCCGCTTTTGTGCCGTCCGGGTTCCACTTCAGACCGAACCCGGTCTTTTCATCGTAGTGTGCGACGAAAAAGTCGCCGAGCCTCACGGCAAAGTCGAGCAGCGCGGGGCGCTCAATGCCGTGGGACTTTAACAGGGCGTAGGATTCCGCCATCTCGGATACTGCCCAGCCGTAGTTGCAGACGTCGCAGGCAATGTACTTCTTGTTCAGGTGCCGCGCATAATTCGTCGGGAACAGCCCATTTGCAAACTGGGATGCCGCCCAGGCTTCAAGGCTTTTGATCATATCGTCGCGCAGCGCCGTATCGCCTGCGCGGAACGCCTCAATCAGCTCCATGCGTGCCTGTTTGAGCGCCTGTCCCGACCAGCCCGCCTCGTAGACCTCGTAGGGCATATAAATGCCGCGGCTGTTTGGGTCGTTGCGCATCGCGTTGCGGAACATTTTCACGCCGCCGACCTCGGTCATGAGGATGTTCGACTGCTTTATGCTGTTCTCCCATGCTGCACGGACGCCCATGACCGGTTCACGCGTGAACGGGAAGATGTCCTCGATGCGGTCCAGCAGCGTTGCCGTGCCGTAGCTTTCCCACTTCGGTGTGCCGACGAAAATGAAGAATGCAACCGAGAAAGTCTCATCGACGTCGAGTGTGATATAGGTGTCGTAACGTGCTGACAGCACGTCATGATCGGTGTAGGAACGGGGCGCCTCGGTCACGGGGTAGTAAATGCGGTGGGCGAGACAGCCGTCCGCGCCGCGCACGAGGGCGCAGGACGAAACAAGGCTGTCGGCGTCCGCGTCCGATGCGAACAGCGCACAAACGACGTCTGCCGTCTCGGTCAGGGTGCAGGACGGGATGCTTTCGCGGTCGTAGGCGAAGATCCATGGCTTGCCGCCGTCACAGAGCCCGTGCGGCTCCTTGCCCATGGAGCGGACGTTGCCCGAGAAGGAGACACAGGGGATGAGATAGCGATCGGTTGCAAAGAGGTCACGCGCCTCGATGATCCATTTGCCCGTGCGTGCGCCCACACCCGTGTTGGTCACGCTGCGGTGCACGCGGAAGAGCCCGTCGCCGAGCGCCTCGACCTTGTCCTCTGCCGCAAAGCCCTCGGCGGTGTATTTGCCGTCGGCTGCGGTGAAGGGAATTTCTTCGCCGTTTGATTCAAAGATCGGCGGCATGAGGCAGAGCAGGGCGTCTGCCGTCTGCGTGTCCGCGATTCCGGTTTTGGAGAAAAATATCATTTGTGTGCCTTATTTTCCAGCGCGGCGTTGCAGGCGGCGATGGTCTCTTCGATCAGCGCTTCACTGCAATCCGGATTGTTGTAGACCGCCTGCCGCAATACATAGTGCATGCGACGGCGTACTGCGGGATTGTCCTTGGTGATACCGAATTTTTCGTTTTCGGGTGTGCGCGCTGCGTTCGGCAGCATCGCTGCCGCGAAGATGTCGCGCGCGGGTGCATACCGCTCGTCGAGAATGACATCGCGGAAGTAAGTGTTGCGGTGGACGCGCACGGCCTTTGGCGCGTCGCCGTGCACGCGGACGACGAGCTCTGCACGGATGTCCGCACTGCTTGCGCCGACCGAAAGGGTATACTCGCCGCTGCGCGTATAAAAGTCGCCGCACGTCTCGTCATAGAAACCGTAGACACGCCGCTCGACCGGGATCGTCACGCGCTTTTCCTCGCCGGGTGCAAGTGCGACCTTTGCATAGCCGCACAACTCTTTGACCGGGCGGGAAACAGACGGTGCGTTGTCGTGCATGTAGACCTGCACGACCTCGCTGCCCGCACGCGTTCCGGTGTTTTTCACGGTCAGCGTGACCGCGTCCTCGTCACCGGAAAGATCGCTGTAGGCTAGGACAGCCCGTGCCCGAACGGGAAGAGCACAGGAATCTTCTTCTTTTCATAATAGCGGTAACCGATGTAGATGCCCTCGGTATAGTCGCAGTTGTCAAACGTGCCGGGGAAGTTTAAGTAGGACGGCGTATCCTCGAGACGCACGGGGAAGGTCTCGGCAATTTTGCCGGACGGGTTGGTCCTGCCGAACAGAATCTCGGCAGCCGCCTCGGCGGTCGCCTCGCCGCAGAGATAGGTCAGCAGCACGGCGTCGGTGCGGTCGATGAACGGCAGCTCCACGGGCGCACCGCAGGTCAGCACGACCACCGACTGCGCGGCGGCGGCAAGCGCTGCGTCCGCAAGTTCGAGCTGCTCCTTCGGCAGCGCCAGAGTCTTGCGGTCTGCACCCTCGTATTCGGCGGATTCCGGCAGACCGAGGAACAGGACGACCTTACCGCATGCTTTCGCCGCCTCCACAGCGGCGTCGATGCCGTCCGTAAAGGGAACATGGGTGATCGCGTCCGTGTACTTTCTCATTTCGGCGAGCGCATCGGTCACGGCGCTTTCCACCACGACCTTGCTCGAACCGCTGCCCTGATAGCGCATATGCTCCGCATCGCCGATCACGGCAATGCGCGCGCCTTCGGCAAGGGGCAGCACATCTTTCTCATTTTTCAGCAGAACCATGCATTCGCGTGCGCAGGCAAGCGCGGCGGCATGCTGCACCGCACGATCGACCGGCACGGGCGCGGGGCGCTCCTTGACGGCAAGCGCCAGCACGCGGCGTGCCGAACGGTCCAGCAGCACCTCGTCGATCCTACCGCTCGCAAGCGCGCTCAGAATGTAGTCTCTGCCGCTGCCGTGACTGGTTGGCATTTCGAGATCCAACCCGGCTTCCAGTGAGGCAACACGGTCGTTGACCGCGTCCCAGTCGCTCATGACCACGCCTTCAAAGCCCCACTTTTTCCGGAGCAGGTCGTCGAGCAGCCAGCGGCTTTCGGCGGCATGTTTGCCGTTGATACGGTTGTAGGACTCCATGATCGCCTCGGGCTTTGCGCGCTCGATCGCGATCTCAAAGGCGCGCAGGTAGATCTCGTGCAGCGGGCGCGCGGCGACATTTGCCGACACCGTGAAGCGGCGGGTCTCCTGATTGTTGACGGCAAAATGCTTGATACAGCTGCCCACGCCGTTTCCCTGCATGGCATTGATGTAGGCGGCGGCGAAGTCGCCCGCAAAATACGGATCTTCCGAGAAGTACTCGAAGTTTCTGCCGCAGAGCGGGGAGCGCTTCATGTTTACGCCGGGACCGAGGACAACGGATACGCTTTCGGCAACCGCTTCCTTGGCAATGGTGTTTGCGGCAAGCGCGGCGACCTCCCGGTTCCAGGAGGCAGCAAGCGCCGATGCCGTGGGGAGACAGGTGGAATGCACCGTCGTCCACTCGTCGTTTACCTGTATGCGCTTACGCAGACCGTGCGGTCCGTCGGTCATCATCGCGCCGGGAATGCCGAGTCGCTCCACGCCGTGCGTGTGCCAGGAACCCTCGCCGTCGCAGAGATTCGCCTTTTCCGCAGTCGTCATTTTGTCTAATAATGCTTCGATTGGTAACTGTTTCATGTTCTTGCTCCTTGCAGCCGCAGTTATTGATTTTTCACTTTACATTATAAAGGAACCATGGTAAAATACAAGACAGAGCGGAAAACTTTTTCGGACAAAAATCACAATCATTTTTGATTTTGCGCAATCTGTACAAAAAAGGAGACGGTACTTTGGATATTTCGTATGAGAACCGGGTGGACAAGCTGCATATCTGGACGCGGCATACCCTGCAATGGATCCCGCATTTTCACGACAGCATTGAAATCGTCTGTCTGCTCACGGGCAATGCGGACGTGATGATCGGCGGTGAGCATTATACGCTCACGGCAGGGGATTTTGCCATCGCCATGCCGAACGTGCTGCACGGCTACTACCGCGAGGAAGACATTGATGCGTTTCTTCTGATTGTGCCGCGCTACTATTGCGATGCTTACGCGACCATCTTAGAGAACCATACGGTGACGACGCCGGTCATCCGTGCCGAACAGCACGGCGGCAGACTGACCGAGCGCATCCGGGAGCTGATCCGCACCTATAAATCGACGTCGCCGTTTCGCCGGGAGATCCTTGCCGGTTGCTTCACCGTTCTGTTCGGCGAGGTCTTTTCCTATACGGGGATGACCGAGAGCCGCAAGGCGCCTGAGGAGACCGAGCGGCGGCTGATTGCTTACTGCCTGGAGAATTACATGCAGGAGATCAGCCTGGATTCGCTTGCCGACAGTCTGCATGTCAGCCGCAGCTACATTTCTTACATATTTTCTAATAAGCTGCATGTCAGTCTGCCCGATTTCATCGGTTCGCTGCGGGTCGCGGAGGCAAAACGGCAGATTGAAAACGGCGCCGGTATTACAGAGGCTGCACTCAACGCAGGCTTCTCTTCAATCCGCACCTTCAACCGCCGCATCGCCAAGGAGAGCGGCATGACGCCGCGTGAATTCAAGAAGCAGATTGCCGATGCCGATGGCACGCCGGATACCACGAAACCCGCATGAATACCAGGACGGCAAAGAATTTCCGGATTTCGTGAAAATCTTTGCGTTGCGGCGGTTTTACCCTTATGCTAAAATGAAGCCACAGCAAAACATGTGTTGAGAGGAGAATGAAATCATGCGAAAAACAACCCGAAGATTCAGTCACCGGTTCCTGTTCGCACTGATGTCGGTCTGCCTGCTGCTCACCTCGGCAGCGGTATTCTACGGCATTTCGGCAGCGGAGGGCACCGCGTATTTCTATGTCAACTCGGAGACCGGCGATGACGGCGCAAACGGCAAGAGTGCCGCGTCCGCAGTTAAGACGCTTGCCCATGCCTACGAACTGGCGCACAACGGCGGTACCATCGTCATCACCAATGCGTATGAGATACCGGCAACCGTCTATGAGGTCGAGCACCCCGGCGCTCCCTTTGTCATCACGACCAAGGACGCGAAGACCGACTACGGTGCAGCGGGTGCAAAACTTGTCTTCGGCAAAGCGCTCCGCTATGTCATGAAGGGCGACACGACCTTTGAGAACATCACAATCGAGTTTGCCAATACGCTCAACGTCGTGGCAAACTACAACCATATCACGTTCGGAGACGGTGTTGTCACGACCAATGTCGGCTCCGGCTCCGAGGGCGTTTATGTCGTCGGCGGCTATCAGAGCCCCGAGGACAAGGTGGATGCTTCGCTCGATTCACACATCACCATAAAGAGCGGCAAATTCCACATCGTTGCGGGCGGCTCGCGTCAGAAGGCTTCGGGCGCTGCCGGCGGCATCGTCTACACCGGCACGCATCACATCGAGGTGAGCGGCGGCGAGATCACCCGTCTATACGGCGGCTCGATCCAGCATCAGATCGCAACGAACACCGACATCACCGTCAGCGGCGGCTATATTCATGATCTGTACACCGCAGGCGACCTCACGCGCCGCCTCCAGGGCAATGCAACGCTCAGTCTCACCGGCGGCAAGATCGGCAATCTGAATGTCAACAACGTGGTCGGCGCGGCAAATGTCACGCTTGCGGGCACGGAAGTCGCGACGGCAGCGGTCTCCTATGTCAACGATACCATTGCCAAGATGGCAACCAAGGCGAACAAGGCAAAGACGCTGTACTATGATGCGCATTTTTACACGGCAGCACAGATTTCCTCCTTTAGCAGCAGCTTTGACAAGGCTGAGAACATCACCAGCATTTATACGAAGGAAGGCGCAAGCGGCAGCGGCATGAGCGCATCCGATCCCGCATCCTTTGCATCCGCAATGCAGACCGCAGCCGAAACGCGGGGCAACATCCTTGTGCTCGGCACGATCAACGTCAAAAATCTGACCGAGCCCGTACACGACGCGAAGATCGTCGTGAAGGGCGGCGACAGCGGCGCACGCCTGAACATCAGCGGTACCTATACGCTCGGCGGCGAAACCGCCTTTGAATCGCTGACTGTTGCGGCAGACAAGGCAACTTTCAACGCGGACAAGGGTCTGCTCAGCGTTGCGGCAGATGTCAAGCTGAGCGGCAAGCCCGACATCATCGGCTCCGCCACGCTGTACGCAGGCGCATTCGGCGCAATCAAAGGCGGTGCGGCGGATATGAACGTCATCGTCGACGGTGCCGAGGTCAATTCGATCACCGGCGGCACGACGGCGGCGAAGATCGAGATCAACAGCGGTAAGGTCGGCACCGTCAGGTCCACCGGAACGACCATCGCTGCCTTTGACCTTGCGGTCAACGGCGGTGAAGTCGGCAGCGTGACCTTCAGAAATGTCACGGGTACGCTGAGCCACCTCCTGTACGGCGGCAAGGTCGGCGCATATGCGGTTGAAGGCAGCAATGTCATGGGTACGCTGAACCTGGACGAGAGCAAGTTTGCAATGTCCGACCTCGGCGCGGCTGCGGCGATCTTCGCCCTTTCAACCGATAAGGTTTACTACATCAGCGACAGCGGTACGGGCAACGGCACCAGCTTCAGCGCGGCAGGCAACTCCATGGAGGATGCCTATAAGGCACTGGCACGCGGCGGTACGCTTGTTGTCTGCGGCGAGACCACGGTGAAGGCGATCGCCGGACTGGGTGCATTTATCAACCGGTACAACACCGGCAAAATCACGATCACTTCGGTGTATGACGACGTGGACTACCGAAAGACCAATAATGCAAAGCTGTTCTTCGATGTCAATTTCTATCTCGGCGGTGAGACCGAGTTCAACAATATCAACCTTGTCAACCGAAAGAATTACGGCGGCATTTATGCCAACCTTAACAAGCTCGTGATCGGCGAGGGTGTGGAGTGCTCCTATGCGGCAGCGGTCACCACGACCTATCTCAGCATCCAGGGCGGCACAAACCGCGATATCGAGCTCACCGAGGCAGAAAAGCAGCAGACTGCGGATGTCACGATCAACAGCGGTACATGGCAGCGCGTCCGCGGCGGCAGCGCCACCGGCAGTCACAATCATTTCAATGTCAGACTGACCGTAAACGGCGGCGAATTCCGCGAGAGACTGGTTCTTGTCTCGGCGAATTCGCATGTCGGCAATGCGGATGTCACCATCAACGGCGGCAGCTTCCTCGGCGGCATCTATGGCTCAACCATCGATAAAGACAATCAGCTTGTGGAAGGCAACCTGAAATTGACGATCAACGGCGGAACGCCTTACGGCTCGATTGCGGCGTCGCTCAACAACATCGGCACGCTGAAGGGCAGCTTTGATCTGACCCTGAACGGCGGCGATCTCGGTCACATCACCGACATCATCGGCACAGACGGCGTGGACGGCTGGACGATGACCGGCACGCTGCACATCGGCGACGCGGTTTCGCTGGATGCAGATATCACCGGCACAATGTCCTTCCAAAATCCGATCCGCTCCAACGGCGCAGACCCGTGGCTGTTCTTCCATGACGGCAACTACTACTATATCGCTACGCAGGGGTCGAGACTTGACCTCTATCGGGCAGCCAACATCGGCGACCTTGCGACTGCTTCCTATAAGACCATTTACACGCCAGAGACGGGCAAGGCATGGTCGAAGAACCTCTGGTCGCCCGAGATCCACTACTACACGGATGAAGAGATCGGCGCGGGCAACGGCGGCTGGTACTGCTATATTGCCTGCGATGACGGCGCCAACACCAAGCACCGCATGTATGTCATCAAGTGCCTGGACGGCGACGATCTGTTCGGCAGATGGGGCAACCCCGTCACCGGCGAGGTCAACGTTCCGCAGAAGATCGAGGCAAATGACATTCCGAACTTCGATGACACCTGGGCAGCAGGGCAGACTGATATCCGCATCAACGGTCAGCTCTACCTGATGTACGTCACCGAGGCAGGACGCGACACCCCGGATTTCCATCAGACGATCAACATCATCAAGATGACCAACCCCTGGACGCTGGTGGGGCAGTCCTCTGTTATCTGCGAGCCCGAGTACAGTTGGGAAATGGGCGGCGCAGCTTACAATGAGACGACCGGCAAACGGTGGCCTAAGGTTGTTGAGGGCGGTACGGCGGTCTACGGCTCGGACGGCTCGATCTTCATCGTCTATTCCGGCAGCGGCTACTGGACGACGGAGTACAAGCTCGGTCAGATGAAATATCTCGGCGGCGATCCGCTGCTGAAGAGCAGCTGGGAGAAGCTCCCCGTGCCGATCCTGCAAAAATCGGATAAGATCAACGGCTGCGGTCATGCCTCCTACGTCACCGACACCGACGGGCAGGGCTGGATCTGCTATCACGCCTACAAGGGCAAAGATACGCAGAGCGGCAGATTTGCCTATGTCGAGCCTTACACGGCAACCAAGGACGGCGTTGTGATCGGCAAGGGAACGCGCCGTCCCGCGGATCCCGATACGGTCTATACCGTCAACCTCAACCCCACGCCGCTCCGCGGCAAGGTGCATGGCTTTGCCGCCATCGAGGAGGCGGATAGCAAGTTCTCCTTCGCACGCGACTATAAGGACAACTTCACCGATGTGCCCGCAAACGCATGGTTCTATACCTATGTGCGCGATGCATACCGCATCGGGCTTGCCAACGGCACGAGCGCAACAAAGTTCTCGCCCGACGGCAGCTTTACGGTCGCACAGGCACTGACCGCAGCGGCAAATATCCACACCATTTACAACGGTAAGACGGTGGACACCGCAGGCGCGAAGAACTGGTATGATCCCTATGTCAGCTACTGCGTGGCAAACGGCATCATCAAGGCGGATCAGTTCAAGGATTACAATGCACCGATCACGCGCGGCGATATGGCGATTGTCTTTGCAAACATCCTTCCCGCAGAGGAGTATACAGCAGTCCGGGACGGCTCCAACCCCGATGTTACAAGCGACCTCGCTTGCTACGCGGCGGTACAGAAGCTGTATAAAGCGGGCATCGTCGGCGGCGATGCCGGAACCGGCAACTACCGCCCGAAAGACAGCATCAAGCGTTCCGAAGCGTGCGTGATCTTTACGCGCATCGCCCTCAAGAGCGCAAGAGCAAAATAAATCGTTCTCCTATCAAGGAAAAGCGGCACACATTTGCGTGCCGCTTTTTCTGTGCAGGAGGAGAACTCTTGACAGATATGCATAGATGTGGTAATCTGTAGGTGATTCATGTCGGAAAGGCGGAATGGATTATGGTAGAAATGATGAAAAAATATGCTGAAAGCGGCGAATTTGTTGCGCTATATACGGATTTGGGAAACACAACTTCCTTCATCTATGGTCGGATTTTGGCTGTTGATGACACATGGGTCGCTATATTGCCGGTAACGCAAGACGGTGTGTCGGACGGTTTGCTTGTGAAACTTTGCGAAGATGTTTTTCGTATGGATGTCGGTGGGGAATATGCAGAGAAAATGCAAAGACTGATGGGGAGCAATCCGGCATTGGAGGATTATAGCATAGACGCAGAGAAGATTGTAGAGTCCGTTCTTCAGTTGGCTAAGACGGAACACGGAATTGTTTCGGTAGAGATTGAGGACAGCGGAATTGACGACATTACGGGTTTCGTCAGAGACAGCAATGACAAAACCGTCACATTTGATGTTGTGGATTCATACGGAGCGCCTGACGGCATCGCGATGATAAAAGCATCCGCTATTTCGCAAATAGAGTATAATGGTATAGCGGAAAAACGGGTTCAGCGCTTGGCTGCGCAGAATGAAACCATGTTGAATTAAATCTGCGTAGATGATTCTGGAGATGAAAAGGTCGCACAAAAGTGCGACCTGCTTTATTCTTGGCAAAGAAACCGTAGCTGAGGACGATTGCGTCGCGCATAAAGAACGACTGCTTAAATATCCTGCTTGCAGGCGGCGCAATGAAAACCATTGCGCCGGTCGCACGGTATTAAAGGAATTTGTCGAGCTCGCGCTCAACGTTCGCATATTTCTTGACTTTGGGTTCGCGGATCAGGTGTCCCCGTGCCATGACCATCTTCACATTGCGAAGAGCCTTGAGGTCGTCGAGCGGATTCTCGTCGGTAACGATCAGATCGGCGCACTTGCCGGGCTCGACAGTGCCGGTGATCGCATCGATATGCGCAATCTCGGCGTTTCGTTTCGTTGCGGTGTAGAGAGCAAACCGATTCGACACGCCGCAATACTTGTGGAAATAGACAAGCTCTCTCCACATATCGTAGTGTGTGATGAACGGGCAGCCGGTGTCGGTTCCGAGCCCGACGGGAATCCCGTTTGCAAGGCACTTCTCGGAGCAGTCGATGATGCCCTCAAAGACGACCTTGCCGTTGAACTGCGAAAGCTCGGTCGCATGACTGACGGAACGATCGAACAGCGCATAGGGAAGCGCGGGAGAAAGAGTCGTTATGAGCGCCGCATGCTTCTCTTTGAAGAGCGAGATGATCTCATCATCTGCCTTTGCGCCGTGTTCGATGGTGTCAACGCCGTTTTCAAGCGCGACGCGCACGCCCTCGGGGCTCTCGACGTGGGCGGCGACCATAAGCCCGCGCTTGTGCGCCTCGTCGCAAGCTGCCTTGACATATTCGGGAGGCATTTTCAGCACGCCCGGCTCGCCCTTGACTTTTGCGTCCAGCACGCCGCCGGTTATCATGAGCTTGATCAGATCCGGCTTATCTTCTGCGATCTTCGCGACGAAATCTCTCGCCTGTTCCGCGCTCTCGGCGACATAAGCGAGCGAGCCAGCCATGTGCCCGTCCGAGACAGAGACCGCCATATTAGCCGCGAGTATTCTCGGACCGACCGTCTTCCCGGCGTTTATATCGTTGCGGATGCTCGAATCGGCATTTTCAACGCCGCCGACCGTTCTGATGGTTGTAACGCCGCTGTTGAGCTGCATCTGCGCCGCGCTGCGGCAGACAGCCTTGATAATCCTGCGGAAAAAGTTGTTGCTCGTCATGATCCGGACAAGCTTCTTCGGGTCGGATTCTTTCTTCTTCGGCTTTCCGCTCGAGGGAAGATGGATATGCATATTGATAAGACCGGGCATAATGTACTTTCCGCCGAGGTCTATCTTCTCATATCCGGAGGTATCCGCGCCCGCGTCGACTATGGCGGTTATCTTCTCGCCGTCGACAAGAATAATCTTGCCGGACTGCGGTTCCATATCCTGCGTGCCGTCGAGAATCACGCCGTTTACAAATGCATATTTCATTCCCGGTCCCTCCTCGAAATCTGCTGCATTTTCTCCGCCCGGGCGGTGATTCGCCGCAGCGGATATTCATGTGGGCATTATATTGATATTATAAAGCTTGCATCCTGAATTTGCAAGCGCTTTCTGTTTGAATCACGCATCGTTTCAATTTTTATCACGCACGAACAGAGACGGGGATTAAGATATTTTTGGGAAAATGCTATATCGAGACCCGCCGACGGCGCAAAACGCCGTCATATCCATTGCTGACGGGGTGGAGGCGGACTCGCTCCAACACCCCATCAACGCAAAAAAGAAGAACCGCGCAAAAAGCGCGGTTCTTCTTTTTTGGTGGAGGCGGCGGGAATCGAACCCGCGTCCGAAAAGCCTTTGACAGAACTTTCTCCGGGTGCAGGGCACCTATTGAATTTCCCCGGTCTTGCCGCCGATGCGCGGGCTGCATGATCGGGTAGCTTTTTTGTTTATGACCGCTTCAAAAGCAAACGGGCGGTGCACATTTACCACTGAATGACGCCTGAACCGAAGCCGTGGTCCTCAACGATCAGACGGGCTGCTCAAAAGCAGCGGCGCAGCTTACGCTGCCAGTGCTACGTTATCGTTAGCGTTTAATTTTAAGTTTGGACTTTTTAAGAGGTTTCCGCCCTCTACCCGCTTATCCTGCCTCAAACTCCCCGTCGAAACCTTTACGCCCCCGTATAGGTTTGCAGCACCCTTGTGCAGAGCGCTGCGGCGTCTGCAACAAAGCTGTCGGCTTCGTTTTCAGCCAGGTAGAAATAGTCTGTCCGCGAAAGATCGCATTGCCGCGTCCTGTAGAAAGCGTCGATCGACTCCAGCTTCTCATTGATGATCTCAGACGGATAGAAGGGAAGATAATTCCCGTCAAAATGCCCGAGACCCGTGAGAACTTTGTAGGCATGGAAATCCGGATGCCGCGAAAGATACAGCGAATCGAGATCATACCAGTCGCGCTTGACCGCCTTGACAAAGGATGCCTTGCTTGGAAAATCCTTGCCGTAACGCGCATACGACGGCTCAAAGATCGTCTCGCCCCACAGCTTGTCGGTGACAAGATGGGCAAGATAGCCGAAGAGAAACGCACGCGCTTTTTCGTCGGCGGCACTTTGGATGTAGCTGTCGTAAAACCCGTCGTAATTGATGGACGCATTGGTCCCGTCCGGCGAACAGTGCGACACCGCCTTCGACGGTGTGTAAGTCAGTCCGTCCGGATTCTGCTTGCCGCAGTCGGGCGCGATGCTGCCGACGATAAAGGAGGGTTCGTCAAACGGAAAGGTCTCAAGCAGCTTGTCTGCAATGCGAAGATGAACAATCCAGCTTGCCATGTCAACCTCGGTTCTTCATTGCACGGTCGATGTCGCGGGCGGACTGCCGCTTTGCATCGCTGTCGCGCTTGTCATAGAGCTTCTTGCCCTTGCAGAGACCGACCTCCACCTTGACCCGCGAGTCCTTGAAATACAGGGACAGTGGAATCAGGGCAAGCCCGTCCTCCTTGACCTTGCCGAAGAGCTTGAAAATCTCCCGCTTGTGCATCAGCAGCCGCTTGACGCGAAGTGAATCGCGGTTGTAGATGTTGCCTTTTTCGTAGGGGCTGATGTGCATGCCGCGGACGAGCAGTTCGCCGTCTTTGATCTCACAATAAGCGTCCTTGAGGTTGACCGCACCCTGCCGGAGCGACTTGACTTCCGTGCCGAACAGTTCAATCCCTGCCTCGTATTTGTCAAGGACGAAATACTCGTGATATGCCTTTTTGTTCTGCGCGATGATCTTGCGACCCTCCATGGCTGCGGTGCACCTCCTTCCGAATCGGCAACCTACATTATATAATAGAACGCTGTCGAAAGCAAGCGAAAGCAGAAAACTGTAATCATATTGTAAGATACCGATTGCAAAACGGCGGCGGATATGCTATAATTGCCACAATAGGTTTGCGCGACGGCGCATGAGGGGATTCTATGAAGAAACAGTATCTGGAGTGCGGCAAAATTGCCAATACGCACGGCGTGCGCGGCGCGATTCTGATCGAATCGTGGTGTGACAGCCCGGCGGTGCTTGCGTCGCTGAAAACCGTATATACCGAAAGCGGCGGAAACTATGTGCCGCACCGTGTGCAGAGCGCTGCCGAATACAAAGGCAGAGTGCTGGCAACGCTGGAAGGTGTGGAGACGCTGGAAGACGCTGCTGCGATGAAAAACCGCACTCTGTTTGCCTCACGCGACGATATTCCGCGGGGCGAAGGGGATTTCTTCATCCAGGATCTGTTCGGACTCCCGGTCATCGATGCGGAGAACGGTACGGTCTACGGCAAACTCAGTGATGTTGTGACCGCGGGCGCATCCGACCTCTATGAGGTTGACACCGGTCACGGCAAGGCGCTGATCCCCGCCGTCGATGAATTTATAAGGGAGATCGACCCCGAGCGCGGCATTTTCATCCACGCGATCGAGGGGCTGTTTGAATGATGCGGTTTGACATTATGACCTTGTTCCCGGCGCTGGTGGACAACATCCTCGCCGAGAGCATCATCGGAAGAGCACAGAAAAGCGGCGCGATCGAAGTTTTTGCGCACAATATCCGCGACTATTCCGAGGACAAGCACCGCCGCGTGGACGACACGCCCTACGGCGGCGGTATGGGAATGCTGATGGCGGCGCCGCCGATCGTCAACTGCTTTGAGGCAATCTGCGGCATGCAGCCTGCCAATGTGCGGCGGCATGTGGTCTATCTTTCGCCGCGCGGGCAGGTCTTCAACCACACGATGGCAAAGCGCTTCGCCGAATATGATAACCTTGTGCTGCTTTGCGGGCATTATGAAGGTGTGGACGCGCGCGTGCTTGACCTGATCGTGGACGAGGAGGTTTCCATCGGCGATTTTGTGCTCACGGGCGGGGAACTGCCCGCCTGCATCGTGACCGACGCGGTCGCGCGGCTTTGCCCGGGCGTGCTGTCGGATGACGAATGCTATGAAAACGAGAGCATCGCCGGCGGGCTTCTGGAATACCCGCAATACACCCGCCCGTTTGACTTCCGCGGGTTGACCGTGCCCGATGTGCTGATCTCCGGGCACCATGAAAACATTGACAAATGGCGGCTGGCGCAGTCGGTCGCCCTGACCCGCGAGCGGCGTCCCGATCTGTATGCGGCGTGGCTTGCAGAACATCCGGATAACGGAAAAGGAGGAAAAAAACGTTGAAACACGGCTTTGCCGCATGGTTTTCTTCATTTATAGAAGGCAGCGCGATCTGCCGCGGCTTCGGCAGATTCGGCAATTTCCTCTATAAGAAGATCGGCAGCGGTCTTTACAGCTTTTTGTTCGGCTCATACGACGCCATGTGCGATACCTTTGATGCGAGCCGCATCGGCGGCGCGCTCGGCGGGAAAAATCGTGCCGCGCGCTATCTCGCCGCCGATATCGAAGAGAGTGTTTACGTCTCGGCGGTGGCTGCCATGATGCGCTATCTCAGCTGCCTGTCTCTTCGCGTGATCGGCGTCTTCCTGATGTCCTGCGGTTTCTATTCGCTGCTCGGGCAGACGGTGCTGTATCTGATCGACACCGAAACTGCGCATTTTCTTCCCGCGGCGATCTCCGCCGTGCTGATCGTTCTCGGCATTCCGCTCTTGTTTTCGGGCAAACCGCTGTGCACGGCGATCCATGACAGCACAGTGTTGAACGCCTTCTTCACCCGGTTCTGCGGCTTTCATGAGCGGTCGTATGTCGCGCCGGACGGCGCAACGGGGCGCAAGGGCGCGGCGTTCATTCTCGGCTTGCCGTTCGGCATTCTCTCATGCTTTGTACATCCGCTCTGGCTGATTGCGGGGTGTATCGCGGTGATCGCAGCGTATATCGTACTCATCAATCCGGAATGCGGTCTGTATGCAGCGATCTTCTTGATGCCGATCTTTGTCATTTTGCCGCGACCGAGCATTTATCTTGCACTGCTTGTGATCTATACAACGTTTGCGCTCGGCGTCAAACTGCTGCGCGGCAAGCGGTATTTCCGCGTCGAGCCGCTGGATATTGTTGTGCTCTGCTTCATGGCGGCGATGCTGCTCGGCGGGCTTGTGTCCTACGGCGGCGGGCAGTCGATCCGCGCCGCGGCGATCTATGCTGCGCTGATGCTCGGGTACTATCTTGCCGTCGGGCTGCTGAATACCAAGGAAAAGCTGGTGCGCGCGGCGCTGCTGCTGTGCGTGTCCATGCTGTTGGTTTCACTCTACGGTGTTTATCAGAATGTCACCGGCAACATCTCCGCTGAGTGGATCGACACCGAGATGTTTGACAACATCGGCGGCCGCGTCGTCTCTACCTTTGAAAACCCGAATATGCTCGGCGAATACCTGATCCTGCTGCTTCCGATCGTCGCGGCGATCTTCTTCGGCGACCGGCATCTTTCGACCAAGCCGGCAAGCCTTGCCGCCTTTGCGGTGGGCTGCCTGTGCCTGATCTACACCTGGGCGCGCGGCGCATGGCTCGGCTTCCTGTTTGCGGCTGTGCTGTTTGTCCTGATGTGGAGTCGTCGCTCGGTGGCGCTGATCGTGGCAGGCGTATGCGCACTGCCGCTGCTCGTGCCGTATCTGCCGGCAAACATCGTCTCCCGCTTCACCAGCATCGGCGATCTGACCGACACCTCAACCAACTATCGCGTCTATATATGGCGCGGCAGCGCGCGGATGGCTGCCGACTATGCCTGGACCGGCGTCGGCGTCGGCGAGCAGGCGTTTAATCGCATATATCCGTACTATTCCTTTGCCGGCATTGAAAAAGCGCCGCATGCGCACAATCTGTTTTTGCAGATCTTCATCGAGCTCGGCATTTTCGGCTTTGTGTTGTTCATTGTCACGCTGATCTGCTTTTTGCAGAGCGGATTCTCGCTTGCAAAGTGCGGCGAGGACAAGACCGTGCGGCTGATCGGCTGCGGTGCGATGTGCGGCGTGCTTGCCGCACTGCTGCAGGGCATGACCGATTATATCTGGTACAACTACCGTGTGTTCTTTCTCTTCTGGATCGTCTTCGGGCTCTGCTCGGCGGCGCGCCGGATCGATGCGGCAAGCCGCAGGCAGAAGCGCGCGACGGTCAGCGAAACCTGTGCGGACATCACGATTGAGTAAACGGAGGGATAACCATGGAAAAGAAAGAGAACCGCGAATTCCGCGTCAACCTGGTTGACATACTGATCACCATCGTCATCGCGGGCGTGATCACGTTCGGTGCATTCATGCTCGCCAGCGCCTTCGGCGTGGATACGGCGGAAAAGACGGATCACACCGTACTGTATACGCTGCAGTTCAGAGGCATTGATCCCGAATATGCGGACAAGGTTGCCGTCGGCGACACGGTTGTCGAGGCGGCAAAGCGCTTCAATCTCGGCACGGTCACGGCAGTTTCGAGCGAGCCGTATGTCAAGGACGTGTTTGACGAGGCGACAGGCGAGATGGTCGCCGCCGTACATCCCGACTATATTACGCTGAATGTGACGCTGACGGCGGACGGTTACTATGCCGACGGTTCGTATTACATCAACGGCTCCAAGGTTGCGGTGGGTGTCGGCATTTCGATCCACGCAAAGAATTTTGCGGGCACGGGCTATGTCAGTGCCATGCGTCTGAAGTGAGGAAAGCGGGGAAACGGATATGGAAAAACGCAGATTCAAAGTCAATGTTCTGGACTTCTTGATCCTCGCGCTGGTCGCGATCGTGATTGCGGGCGCGGCATTGCGCGCCAATGTCAAGCAGAAGGATACAAAACTCGAGACGCAGACGGCGGTCATCTCCTTCAAGGTCAGCAATGTGCAGTCGGTGTCGGTCAAGTATTTTCATGACGGCGATCCGGTATGGAGCGATTCGCTCGGCTGCACGATCGGCACGCTGATCGGGGACAGCATCACATCCTCGCCCGCCGTGACCTATGCGGAGCACGGCGGCGCCATCGTTAAGACTACCTCGGCGCTGAACCGTGTGGACATTTGCGGCTCGGTCGAATGCGAAGGGCAGATGAGTGAGAGCGGCTTTCTGCTCGGCGGCACGCAGTATATTGCACCCGGTGTGTCCACCTATGCCTGCCTGCCCGAGATCAACGCCTATATTCTGATCACGGACATCCGCATCAAATGATCGAAAAGTGATAAAAAAGTATAGGAAAATAAAAATAGAAAAAATACTTGCATTTGCAGCGCGGATTTGTTATACTAATTGAAGAAAACGATGCAAAGCGCATTTTCACCTGGAAAAAGGAGCGTATTTTCTGATGATGACCCAAGATGTCACAATTAAAAACAGCGTAGGTCTGCATGCAAGACCTGCGACTTTCTTCATTCAGAAAGCCAATTCCTACAAGAGCTCTATTTGGGTCGAGAAGGATGATCGCAGCGTGAATGCGAAGAGTCTGCTCGGCGTGCTGTCCCTCGGCATCGTCAACGGTATGACGATCACGCTGGTGGCAGACGGTCCCGATGAGCGGGAGGCACTCGATGGGCTGAAAGAACTGATTGAGAACGGGTTCAACGAGTGAGCAGCGTATACTGAAAAACACGATGATGGGCGGGCACGACGGTTTTGTCGTGGTCGCCCATTCCTTTAGCAATCGGGAGGAGAAACCGCATGGAAGACAGAGAAACAACAAGACAGCGCCTCTTGGACAAGGCAAACGCGCTGCCGCTGCGCCCCGGCGTCTATATTATGAAGAACAACGCCGGCACGGTCATCTATGTCGGCAAATCCGCCAAGCTGAAGAACCGCGTTTCGCAGTATTTTCAGAACAGTAAAAAGAATATCAAGACCGAGAAGATGGTCGGTGCGGTGCAGGATTTTGATTTCTATCTCTGTGACACCGAGATGGAGGCGCTCACGCTGGAGAATGTGCTGATCAAGGAGTACAATCCGCGCTATAATATCCTTTTGAAGGATGCAAAGTCCTATCCGTATATCAAGGTGACGACCGGGGAGGAATATCCGCGCCTTGTGATGACGCGGACGCGCGCTGCCGATCGTGCAAAGTATTTCGGACCTTATTCCGGCGCGGGCATCGCGTACAACATCATTGATACGCTGGAAAAATCGCTCGGCATTCCGGGGTGCAAACGACAGTTTCCCGCCGACATCGGCAAGGGGCGCCCCTGCATCTATTATCAGATCGGGCAGTGCATGGGCACTTGCAGGAAGGGATCCTCCAAGGAGGATTACGATGCCGCGATCGATGCGGCGCTCCGTGTGCTCGGCGGTGACTTTGATCTGGCGAAGGATGAACTGACCGCACGCATGTACCGCCTTGCTGAGCATGAGAACTTTGAGGCGGCTGCAAAATGCCGGGACAGCATCGCGGCACTGGATAAGATCAGTGAGCGGCAGAAGGTCGTTTCCTCGCCGAAGGCAGATCAGGATGTGGTCGCGCTGTACAGCGATGAAAAGTGCAGTGTGATCTCGGTTTTCTATATCCGCGGCGGCATGCTGGTGGATAAGGACGAGTTTGTTTATTCCGCCGACGAGATCGTCGAGGCAGAGGAACTGCCGACCTTTTTGTGCGGGCTGTATGCCGCACGCGCCTACATTCCGCGCGAGGTGCTGCTTGCCGATGCGGTGGATGCCGACAGCGCGGCGGCGCTCGCCGATCTGCTCAGCGAAAAGGCGGGGCGGCGCGTGAGCGTGCATATGCCGCAGCGCGGCGAACTGCGCGCGCTTTGCGATATGGTGCGCGACAATGCCGAAGAAAAGGCGAGAAAATTTGCCGAGGCGAGCGAGCGCGACAACAAAATGCTGCAAAAGCTCGCTGCGCTCCTGCGGTTGGATGCGCCGCCGATGCGTATTGAGGCGTACGATATTTCCAACCTCGGTACAGAGCATATCACGGCGGGCATGGTCGTTGCCGAGAACGGCAAGTTGAAAAAGAAGGATTACCGCTCCTTTTCCATCCGCACAACCGACGGCATCGACGACTACGGCGCGATGCGGGAGACGCTGCGGCGCAGACTCGCACACCTTGCGGATGCGGACGGCAGCTTCTCGAAGCGCCCGGATCTGATCCTGCTTGACGGTGGTGCAGGGCATGTCGGCGTGGTTCGCGCCCTGCTCGCGGAGCTGGGGATCGACATCCCGACCTATGGCATGGTCAAGGACGAGCACCACAAGACACGCGCGCTGACCGACGGCACACACGACATCAGCATTGCGCGCGAGCAGAGCGTGTTTGTCTTCGTTTACGGCTTGCAGGAAGAGGTCCACCGCTATTCGGTCGGACGCATGAGCGTCGCCAAGCGGAAAACGCTGACGCATTCCGTTCTGGAGAACGTCCGGGGCATCGGCGCTGCAAAAGCCAACAAGTATCTGAAGGCGGCGGGCAGCCTCACCAAGCTGAAAGCTGCGTCCGTCGGCGAGATGGCGGCAATGGGCATACCCGAAAAGGACGCAGCGGCGATCGCCGCCTACTTTGCGGGAAAAACAGGGAAGAAAGGGAACTGATATGCGGATTATTACGGGAAGTGCAAAGGGCGTGAGCCTGCTGACGCTGGAGGGGGACGCCACGCGCCCGACCTCGGCGCGCGCCAAAGAAGCGCTCTTTTCCATGCTGCAATTCGACATTGAAGGGCGGCGTGTGCTGGATCTGTTCGGCGGCTCCGGACAGCTCGGGCTCGAGGCACTCAGCCGCGGTGCGGCAGCCTGCACCTTTGTGGACGCGGCGCCGGAGGCGGTCGCCGTGATCCGGAAGAACATTGAAAAGACCGGATTCGCCGATCGCGCGCGCGTGCAGAACACCGATTATCGCAATTTTCTGCGCAAGTGTGCGGCAGACGGCTTTGATCTCGTCTTTCTCGACCCGCCCTATGCGTCGGACGCGCTTGCCGATGCGCTGATTCGCCTTGCGGACAGCGGGCTGCTGCATCGAGGCTGCCTGCTTGCCTGCGAGAGTGAAACCGGCGACATTGCGGCGCGAGACGAACGCATTGCCGCGGCGTATACCGTGCTGAAAAGCAGCCATTACGGCAGGGTGCATATCGAACTTTTGACACCCGCAGCGGCATTTTTTGCGGCAAAGGTGTGAAAAACGGTAATACTTGTGCATTTTCCTTTGATCTGTGTATTGACGAAACAGGCGTGCTGACGTATAATATTTGTACAAAAGGCACAACTTGTGCACAAGATTTCGGAGGAATTTATGACAAAAAGAATTTTTGCAATCGCGATGGCTGCTATGCTCGTGATTCTCGGCAGTATCAGCGCATTTGCGGCAACCGAACCCACGGTCACCTCAAATGCAATCTGCTACATCAGTTTTCAAGCCGGCAGCAACGACTATGATGGTCAGACGGTTGACACGGCGAAGAAGCAGCTGCTCGGCCTTGAGGACAACGGCTGTATCGGCGTTCTTGCAGACGGCGGTACACTGATCGCCTGCGGCAAGGCGTACATCGGCGGCGACTATGTGATGCCTGAACTCGGCTCGACGCTGAAGATCACCTCAAACGACGGTAAAGCAAGTTACAAGAACGGCACCCCGTTTGAGAATCCCTCTTGCGCGCTGAAGATGAGAGCAGGTGCAACGCTGACGCTTCAGCAGGATACCATCATCGATGACATGATCCTGTTCCAGGAGAGCACGATGAACACGATTGCCATCACCAACAACTCCACGCTGGTCATCGGCGACAAGACCGAGTGCCTGAGCAACCCTGTGGCGGCACTTCCTTGCTACATGGCAATCTCGGTTGAGAAGGGCTCGACCGTTATCCTGAACGGCGGTACCTTTGAGCAGGTTACCGGTGAGGGCACGATCATCAACAACGGCGCAACTATCGTGAGCGAGCAGGCAGATACGACAACTGCCTCGGAAACCACTTCGGCAGCGCAGGAGCCCGCAAAGACCACGGAGCCTGCAAAGACGACGGAGCCTGCAAAGACCACGGAACCCGCAAAGACGACTGAACCTGCAAAGACGACGGCACCTGCGAAGACGACGGAGCCCGCAAAGACCACGGAGCCTGCGAAGACGACGGAGCCTGCAAAGACGACGGAGCCTGCAAAGACGACCGAGGCAACAAAGGCAACCGAGCCTGCGAAGACGACCGAGGCAACAAAGGCAACCGAGCCTGCGAAGACGACGGAGCCTGCAAAGACCACGGAGCCTGCAAAGACCACAGATACCGAAAAGGCTGCTGATACCAGTGCTACCACTGCGGCTGCACCTGCAACCGAGGGCGGTCTCAGCACCAGCGCAATCATCGGTATCGTTGCAGCTGTCATCGTTGTGATCGCAGTTGTGGTTCTCGTCATCGTCAAGAAGAAAAAGAACTGAACTACATAACACTTGAATGAAAGGGACTGCTTGCGGTCCCTTTTCTTCTTGCAAGGTGGTTTACACGCGCGAAAATCTGCGGAAAATCAAAGCAGAATATCGGCTTTCTGACGTCCGGAAAGGTGTTTCTAACGCTGAAAGTGTGAAAACCGGTAATTCTCGTGTAATTTTTCTCCGGTTTTTGTATTGACGGAGCAGGTGCGCTGACGTATAATATTTGTACAAAAGGCACAATTTGTGCACGAGATTTCGGAGGAAATTATGGCAAAAAGAATTATTGCAATCGCGATGGCGGCTTTGCTGGTGATTCTCGGCAGCATCAGCGCACTTGCGGCAACCGAACCCACGGTCACCTCGGATACGATCTGCTACATCAGCTTCCAGACCGGCAAGAACGACTATGACGGTCAGACGGTTGACACGGCAAAGAAGCAGTTTCTCACTATCGAAGACAACGGCTGTATCGGCGTCCTCGCAGACGGCGGTACACTGATCGTCTGCGGCAAGGCGTACATCGGCGGCGACTATGTGATGCCCGAACTCGGTTCGACGCTGAAGATCACCTCGAGCGACGGCAAGACGAATTATAAGCTCGCCCTCCCGCCCGAGAATCCCGCCTGTGCGTTTAAGATGGCATTCGGCGCAACGCTGACGCTTCAGCAGGACACCATCTTCGATGACATCATCCTGTTCGAGGAGCATGCCGTGACGAATACGATTGCCATCACCAACAACTCCACGCTGGTCATCGGCGATAAGGTCGAGTGCCTGTACAACCCCAATGCGGCAAGTCCCTGCTACTTGTCAATCTCGGTTGAGAAGGGCTCGACCGCTATCCTGAACGGCGGTATCTTCGAGAACGTTACCGGTGAAGGCACAATCATCAACAACGGTGCAACTATCGTGAGCGAGCAGGCAGATGCGACAACTGCCACGGAGGCCACCTCGGCAACGCAGGAGCCTGCAAAGACAACGGAACCCGCAAAGACGACGGAGCCTGCAAAGACGACGGCACCTGCGAAGACGACGGAGCCCGCAAAGACCACGGAGCCTGCGAAGACGACGGAGCCCGCAAAGACGACGGAGTCTGCAAAGACGACGGAACCCGCAAAGACGACGGAGCCTGCAAAGACGACGGCGCCTGCGAAGACCACGGCACCTGCAAAGACGACGGCGCCTGCGAAAACCACGAACACCGAAAAGGCTGCTGATACCAGTGCTACCACTGCGGCAGTACCTGCAACCGAGGGCGGACTCAGCACCGGCGCGATCATCGGCATTATCGCAGCGGTCATCGTTGTGATCGCCGTTGTGGTCATTGTCATCACCAAGAAGAAAAAGAACTAAGCTACATAGCGCTTGAAAGGGACTGCTTGCAGTCCCTTTTCTTTTACAAGGTGGTTTACACGCGTGCAAATCTGTGGTAAAATCAAAGCAGACTTTGCGGGGAGGTGCGATTATGGAAAAGGAAAGGCAGCCGGGGCTTGACCTTGTGCGCGCGGCGGCGATCTTTTTTGTCATTGTGCTGCATGGCATCACCATGCGCGGCGCGCTCGACGCGGCGCTGCTGACGCCGGTGTGGTGTGCCAAGTGCTTCGTGCGCTATCTGTCGCTCAGCGCTGTGCCGCTCTTTCTGATGCTCAGCGGATATCTGCAGGCGGGGAAACGGCCGACAAAGGCTTACTACCGCGGGCTGCTGCCGCTGTACCTCTCCTATTTTGTCATCGCGGCGCTCTGCATGACCGCCGAGGCGATTTACGCGCACGCCGCCGGCGAGGCGATGCCCTCGCTGCCGATGGCGCTGTACAGAATCCTCGATTTTTCCGCCGACGGTTACGCCTGGTATTTTGAGATGTATATCGGGCTGTTTCTGCTGATCCCGTTCCTGAACCTTGCCTATGCGCATATTCCGACGCGGGCGGGGAAGCGCATGCTGCTTGCTTCGCTCGTTTTTCTGACTTTGATGCCCGAGACGTTGGTCAGCTTCGCGCCCTATTACGGCGGGGGCAGCCTCAATCTGCGTATTTTGCCGGACTTTTTTGAGAGTCTGTACCCGATCACGTTCTACTTTGTCGGCTGCTATATCGGGGAATACCGTCCGAGGCTGCGCATATGGAAACGCCTGCTTTTTGTGCCGCTCAGCGTCGCGCTGCCAACCACACTTTGCATCGGTTTTACGGCGGTGCGCGGCGAATACGCCTGGTATATGATGAACGGCTTTTCCACCCTCACGGTGCTTGGCACGGCAACTGCGGTATTTCTCACGCTGTATGATCTGCCGGTGCGCACAAAGGCTGTGCGGCGCGCGGCGGCAGCCGTGTCGCGCTGCACCTTTGAGATGTATCTCTTGTCTTACCTGTGGGATCAGCTGCTGTATGGCAGACTGTCCCTGCCGCTGTCGGTCACGGTTTTGCTTGTGCTTGTCACCTCGTTTTGCAGTGCGTGGCTGCTGCGGCTCGTGCTGCGCCCAGCCGCGCGCGGTCTTTGCGCCTTGTATGACAAATGGCTGAAAATTGCATAAGTGGAGGAGCATCCCACAAAATATTTGTTCCCGCCGCGTTTTGCGGCGGGAATTTTCTGTTTTTGCGGCAAAAATGTTCTCCTTGCAGAGGCAGATCCCATAAAACGAACCGCCGAACCCACGGCTGCGGACGGCACGGTGCGCGCCGTGCTTTTTTCTTTGCAAAAAAATATACAAATTCTTCAAAACCCCTTGCAATTTGCAGGATGATTCGATATAATAAAAACGATGGTGGGGGAAAGTGGTGGCTTTTCACATCAAAGTGCATGAAAAAGGGGGAAAACGATATGGAAACCAAGCAGACCTTCGTCGGCGAATATCGTCATACCCTGGATGCCAAGAACCGCTTGTTTATCCCCGCAAAATTCAGAGAACTGCTCGGAGAGAACTTCGCGATCTCCCGCACAAATGAAAAATGCCTGCTCCTGTTCTCGGAGGAGGGCTGGATGCAGTATACCGACGCACTGCTCAACGGCGTACCCGCAGACACCAAGCGCATCGCACGCAAGGTGTTCTCCAAGACGACCTACGCCACGCCGGACGCACAGGGCAGAGTGATTATCCCCGCCAAGCTGTGTGAGCTTGCCGAACTGAAAAAGAACGCCGTGATCGTCGGCGTCGGCAACCACGCCGAGATCTGGTCCGAGGACAACTGGGACAAGCTTGAGGATGAATTGAGCGACGACGCGCTTGAAGCAACCTTCAGCGCACTCGGCTTCTGAGGAGCGAAGATGGAAGAGATCAGATTTTCGCATGTTTCGGTCCTCCTTCGCGAGTGTATCGAGGCGCTGCAGATCAAACCGAACGGCATTTATGTGGACTGCACCACGGGCGGCGGCGGACATTCGCTTGAAATTGCCAAGTGTCTGACAGACGGCGGCAGACTGATTGCCATCGACCGCGACGAGGACGCACTCCGCGCGGCAGGCAAGCGCCTTGCCGATTTTGCCGACCGCGTGACCTTTGTGCACAGCAATTATGCCATGCTGCAAAGCGTGCTTGCCGACCTCGGTATCCCCGGGGTGGACGGTGTGCTTGCTGACCTCGGCGTTTCCTCTTATCAGTTGGACACCGCCGAGCGCGGATTCTCCTATATGCAGGATGCACCGCTTGATATGCGCATGGACAGAGAACAGCCGCTCCGCGCCTACGACGTTGTCAACACCTATTCCGAAGAAGAGCTTCGCCGGATCCTCTATGATTTCGGCGAGGAGAAGTTTGCGCGCAATATCGCGGCGAACATTGTCAAAAAAAGAAGCGAGCGCCCGATCGAAACGACGCTGGAGCTTGCCGAACTGGTCAAAGCCTCCATGCCGAAGACGGCGCGCGAGGGCGGGCATCACCCGGCGAAACGCACCTTTCAAGCGATCCGCATTGAGGTCAACTCCGAGCTATCCTCGATCCCGCCTGCGCTGGATGCAGCGGTGCATGCACTGAATCCAGGGGGACGGATCGCCGTGATCACCTTTCACTCGCTGGAGGACAGGCTGGTCAAACAGAAATTTGCCGCATTGTCCAGCGGCTGCACCTGCCCGCGGGAATTTCCCGTGTGCGTCTGCGGCAAAAAACCGGTGGTGCGCGTCATCACCAAGAAGCCCGTGACGGCGGGCGAAGATGAACTGGAAGTGAATCCGCGTTCCCGCAGTGCAAAGCTGCGTGTGGCGGAGAAAATATAACGGGGGACGGAAAACATGAGCGTACAGATTGCAAGAACGACTTCGATGGCGGGCGGAAATGTCCGCGTGAAGGATGTGCTGATTGCCAAGGCGATTCGCGGCGGCTATAATCCGTATTGCCGCAGCACCGATGCCGACGCGCGCCGTGTGACCGACGCGATGCGGCAGAGCGCCATGCAGGTCAGACTGCCGGCGGCACGCCCCGAAAAACCGGCGGCGAAAAAACCGCCTGTCCGCGAGGTGACGCCCTCGAATACAAACCGCACGGGGATGCCCGCGCCGCATCACGAAGTGATCGCGCTGGAGAACTTTGAGCTTGTGAAGCGCAAGCCTACACGCATTTCTTTCGCGAGGCTTGCGTCGGTTATGGCTTGCGCACTGATTCTGACGGCGATCGTATACGGCGGTTCGCAGATCAATGAAGAGTCGCGCCGCTATTCCGAGTTGAACGCAGGGCTCGAACTGCTGCAAAAAGAAAATCAGGCGCTCGAACTTGAGCTGAAGGAAAAGAACGATCTTACTGTGATCGAAGACATGGCGAAGAACGATCTCGGCATGATCAAGGTTTCCGCGGCGGAGCAGCGGTATCTGACGCTTTCGGGCGAAGACGGCATCAAGACTTACGCGGAGAAAGACAAGAACACGGGCTTCGGCATGAATCTGTTGAATGCATTCGGCGAAAAGATCACGGATCTCCTTGCATATCTCGACTGATGCCGAATATGATTTAGAGAAGATGCCCGCTTGTTAAAGGAGAATAGAAGACATGGCGCAAAAAATGATGAACAGTGTGACTGCACGCCGCAGTTTTTGGCTGCTCGGCTTTTTTGCGCTTGCTTCTTTTTTGCTTGCGGGCGTCGTCTTTAAGATGCAGGTCTTTGAATATGACAAGTATCAGGAAGAGGTTCTGAATCAGATCACCGTAGAAAACACCGTTGCCGCCAAGCGCGGCACAATTTATGATCGGAATATGAACATTATCGCCACCAATCAGACGACGTGGCGCGTTTTCATTTCTCCGGTCGATATACAGAGTGCGGTTTACTCATCGGCGATCGAGCACGCCATTCATCGCGTGCGCTACGGTGACACTGCCAAGGAGGCAGCAGCGAGCGACCGACAGGATGAGCTGATCGCGTCCGGGCTTTCCGAGATCCTCGGCGTGGAGTATGACTTTGTTCTGAAAAAGGCAGGCATGTCCGGCAGACGCGATGAGACCATCAAGAAAAACGTGGACAAAGAGACCGCCGACCGCGTGCTCGCCTTCATCGAGGACAACGGACTCAAAAACCAGGTGCACCTCGAGGCGACCAACAAGCGCTATTATCCCTCCGGCAATATGGCGGCGCAGACCGTCGGTTTTACCGGTGCGGACGGGCAGGGGCTCTACGGTCTGGAATACTACTACAACGAAGAGCTGACCGGCATCGCGGGCAGATATATCATTGCGCAGGACGCACGCGGCAACGAGATGGCGTACAATTATGAAAGCTACGTCGAGCCGATCAACGGCTACCATATGGTGACCACCATAGACCCGCAGATCCAGCACGAGCTGGATGTGCAGGTTGAGGCGGCGCTGCACAACTCGGTTGCACAGAACCGCGCCTGCGGCATTGCGATGGATCCGAAGACCGGAAAAATTTTAGCCATTTCGGTCAAGCCGGATTTTGATCTGAATGCACCTTATGTGCTCGACGAGCTGTCGCAGATGGCACTGGACGACTGCGGCATGGAGAAGGATAGCGAAGAATACAACAAATTCCTTGCCGAGTTGCGGCAGGTGATGTGGAGCAACAAGGCAATCACCGAGCTGTATGAGCCGGGATCGACGTTCAAAATCATCACTTCGTCGATGGCGCTGGAGGAAAAGGTCGTCAGTCCGACCGAGACCTTCACCTGTACCGGCGTGCTGGAGGTCGGCGGGTTCAAGATCCACTGCCACAAGCGCACGGGGCACGGCACCGTGACCTTTGCGCGCGGCTTGCAGCAGTCCTGCAACCCGATCCTGATGACCATCGCGGCGCGGGTCGGCAGTGAGAAGTTCTATTCCTATTTTGAAGCCTTCGGTTACCTTGATAAGACCGGCATTGACCTGCCCGGCGAGGCGCGGACCATTTTCCACGCCAAGGGTTCACTCGGGACGACCGAGCTTGCAACCGCGTCCTTCGGGCAGCGCTTCAAGGTCAGCCCTATTTCACAGCTCACGGCAATCTGCGCCGTAGCAAACGGCGGCTACCTGGTCACGCCGCATCTGCTCGACCGCTTTGTGGACGACGACGGCGTAACGATTAAGGAATACGGCACGGCAGTCAAGCGACAGGTCGTCAGCACCGAGACTGCACGCACGCTCACGCAGATTCTCGAGGCGGGCGTTTCGGGCGACGGCGGTGCGAAAAACGCCTATGTCAAAGGCTATAAGGTCGCGGCGAAGACCGGTACGTCCGAGAAATTCGATGAGCCGGAAAAAGAGCTGCGCATCGGCTCCTGCGTGGCATACGCGCCTGCGGACGACCCGCAGATCGCGGTGCTTATCATGGTCGATGAACCGACCGGCGGCAGCGTGTACGGCAGTATCGTCGCGGCGCCCTATGTGTCTGCGTTTCTCTCCAATGTGCTGCCGTACATGGGCATTGAACCCGAATATTCCGAAGAGGAGCTTGCCAAAATGCAGGTCAATGTCGGTCGTTATATCGGCGGCAGCGTCGAGGATGCGAAGGCAAAGATCAAGGAGCTCGGCGTGACTGCCGAGATCGTCGGTAACGGCGATACCGTGACGGGGCAGGTTCCCGCCCGCGGCAGCAAGATCGAAAAGGAGCACGGCAAGATCATTCTGTATACGAATGATGCGGATCCGAATGCCAAAACGGTCAAGGTGCCGAATGTGCTCGGACTGACGGCGGCACAGGCGAATGAGAAGCTCATTGCCGCGGGACTGAATATTGAAATCAAGGGCTCGCAAAACTATCAGTCGGGCGGCGGCGCGACGGTGACCTCACAATCCTATGCAGGCGGCACGAATGTGCCCTACGGGACTGTCATCACCATTGAGGTGCTGCACACCGATATGACAGATTGAAATCCAAAAAAGCGGAATACCATAAAACCGGAATGCAAAGCATATTTGATCGGAGGTATTTATGGTACTCGGCGAAATTCTGAAGGGTACGGGCGCGTCGCTTGACGCCTCGGCGGCGTCGCTTGAAATCAAGGGGATCACCCACGATTCAAGGCGTGTAAGACCGTCGTATGCGTTCTTCGCGCTCTCGGGCAGGCGCGTAGACGGTCATAGTTTTGCGGCGGATGCGATGAAGCACGGCGCCGCCGTCTGCATATGCGAGCGTCGGATCGAAGGGCTGCCGCTCACGCAGGTCGTCCTGTCCAATGCCCGCCGCGCGCTGGCATTTGCCGCGGCGAACTTTTACGGCAATCCCGAGCGGCGCATGAAGCTGATCGGCGTGACCGGTACAAACGGCAAGACCTCGACGGCTTACATGCTGAAAACAATCTTCAGCCACAGCGGCTATGAGACGGCGCTGCTCGGCACGGCGAAGGGAAGCATCGGAGACGCCGCCTATACACCGCCGCTCGACGGCGCGGAGGCGGACGAATACGAAACCATGACGACGCCAGACCCCGAGGTTCTCTATCGCACGCTTGCCGACCTTGCGGACCGCGGCGTGGAGGTCACGGTGATGGAGGCGTCCTCTCATGCGCTTGCCCTCGACAAGCTCGCGCCGATTGAATTTGCGGTCGGCATCTTCACAAACCTGTCGCGCGAACACCTCGATTTCCACGGCACGATGGAAAACTACCTTGCCGCCAAGGCAAAGCTGTTTGACCACTGCCGTGTGGGGCTGTTTAATGCGGATGACGCGGCAGGCAGAACGCTTCTGCAAAATGCACGGTGCCGCGCGGTCAGCTATGGACTGACGCCGCCCTGCGACTATCTTGCAGAGGAGATCGAGAGCCGCGGTGTGCGCGGCAGCACCTACGTCCTGCACACAAAAAATGCGCGTTTCCGCATCAAAACGCAGATTCCCGGAACTTTTACACTGTACAATACGCTTGCCGCAGCTGCGGCTGCGCGGGAGTGCGGCGTGGATCTCGTCTGCATCCAGAATGCGCTTTACGCCCTTCGCGGCATAGCGGGCAGGCTGGAAAAGGTCAACCTCGGATTTGCGGGCGGTGCGTTTACCGCGTTTATCGACTATGCGCACACACCGTTTGCCTTGGAAAATCTGCTGCGGTGTGTCCGAGCCTTCCGCGGCACAGGACAACGGATCGTGACCCTGTTCGGCTGCGGCGGCGACCGCGACCGCTCCAAGCGCCCAGAGATGGGGCGGATCGCGACGGCAAACAGCGATTATGTTATCATTACATCAGACAATCCGCGCGGCGAAGATCCGCAGACGATCATCCGGGATATTCTCGGCGGTGTCGGTGCGGCAGACAATTACAAGGTGATCGAAAATCGTCGCGAGGCGATCGAATATGCCGTTGCAAACGCCCTTGCGGGCGACATTATCCTGCTTGTAGGCAAAGGACATGAACAATACGAAATTGACAAGGATGGGCTGCATCCCTTCTCGGAGACCGAGATCGTACAGGAGGCGGCTGAAAGATACAGAAGTTGACGAAAAGGAGGCGCGAGGATGAAGATAGATCTGAAACTCGGCGCGATTACGGTTGCGGATGCCGCGGCGCTGATGCACGCGGAGCTGCTTACGCTGTCGGCGAATGCGCCGATGCGGGAAATCTGCAATTTTACAGACGAGATCGGCGAGATTGCGCGCGGAACAATGTTCCTCGTCAGCGAGGACAACTCACTGGCTGAAATGATGGCTGCGGCAAAGAACGGCGCTCTGACCGTTCTTTGCACCAAGGCGCCCGCTTCACTGGAGCGCATTCCGGACACGGCTGTGCTGGTCTGCGACGCGATCGACACGGCGCTCGCGCGTCTTGCAAAGGCGTACACGGCGCGCGGCAGACACAGAACCATCGCGCTGACCGGCGCAAAAGGGAAGACCAAGACCGGTGAGTTTGTCTATTCGGTGCTGGAGGAAATGTATAAGGTGCACAAGGCGACCGACGTCAAGGGCGGCGCAATGAACGACGCGCAGATGCTGTTTGACATCCCCGCCGATGCCGATTTTTTTCTCGCCGAACTGAAGCTCCGGGATAAGCGCGACATCGCGCGGCTGGCAAACCTCATCGACTGCGATGTCGGCATCATCACTGCGCTGAAAAGCGAGGTGGATGCCCGCGCCAACGTCGATGTCCTGTCCGGGCTGAAAGCCGGCGGCGAGCTGGCACTCAGCGCAGAGGACGATGCGCTCTCACTGATCTGCGCGAGCAGCGCGGATCGGCAGTACATCTCCGTACAGGGTGCGGACGGCGCGCTTTGCGCGGTCAATATTGAAGAACTGCCGGATCGCATCCGCTTTGACATTGCGGGCGACGGCGTGCGGATCCCGGATGCGGAGATCCACACCGTCGGGATGGAGAATGTGTACAGCGCATTGTTTGCGGCGCTGGTCGGGCTCAAATACGGCATTCCCGCGGAGAAGATCCGCTCAGGACTGAAGAACTTCCACTCCTCGGCGCTCGGCGTCGGCATTTACACGGTCGGCGGCGTGACCTTCATCGAGGACACCTCCTCTGCAACGCCCGAGAGCGTCAAACGCGGGATTGACACCCTGTGCGATATTGCCGCGCTGCATGAGGGGGCACGCATGGTCGCGGTGGTCGGCGATCTGCGCAACTTCGGGCAGGAAATGCGCGAAACGCATGAAGAGATGGGCGCATATATCGTGGAAAAGAAGATCGATAAGCTGTTCACCTTCGGCGTTGCCGCCGAGCAGATCGGCGTCGGTGCGCGCCGCGCGGGCATGCCCGCGGGCGACGTCTGCGGAAACCTTGAGGTCTTTTCGCCGCTCAAAACCGCCGAAGCGGTTGCAAAAGAGCTGCGTGCGGGCGATGTGCTGCTCGTGCAGATCGGCAGGCAGAATGCCGCGGCGGAGATCATCCGCTATCTGCGGGAGCACCTTGAAAAATAAACGAAAGTGACGGTTGAAATCATGGCATACCTTTACGCAGTCTGCACCGTACTCGTGTTTGTACTCACGGTCGCGGCGCTGCGGCTTCTGATTCCGAAGCTGCGCAGCATGAAAATGGGGCAGAAGATCCTCGACATCGGTCCGCGCTGGCATAAATCCAAAGAGGGAACGCCGACGATGGGCGGCATCGCGTTTGCAGTGCCGGTGACGGTCGTGACCGCTGCTGCCCTCGCCCTTGCGCCGACGCTCGGCATAAACGTGCCGACTGCCCCGGTGCTGCTCACCCTGCTGCTTGCCGTCGGCAACGGCGTGATCGGCGTGGTCGACGATCTGACCAAGTTCAGAAAGAAGCAGAACGAGGGGCTGACCGCACCGCAGAAATATGCGCTGCAGCTTGCCATGGCGGGCGCGTTTCTTGCACTTCTGCGCCTGTACGGCACGCCGGACACAACGGTTTCCGTTCCGTTTACGGATATTCATCTGGAGCTCGGCTGGTTCTACTATGTGTTTGCACTGATCTTCATCACCGGTATCATCAACAGCGTCAACCTTACAGACGGCATTGACGGGCTGGCAAGCTCGGTCACCTTTGTCGTCGCCGCCTTTCTTTCGGTGCTTGGCTTTACATATGCGAATAACGGTGCAGTGCTGCTCGGCAGCGTGACTGTGGGTGCGACGCTCGGCTTCCTTGTGTACAACTTCTATCCGGCACGTGTTTTCATGGGAGACACCGGCTCGCTCTTTCTCGGCGGCATCGTCGCGGGCGCTGCATTTGTCATTGATTCACCGCTCTGCATCGCCATTGCCGGCATCATCTATATCTGTGAGGCGATGTCCGACATCATTCAGGTCGGCGTTTATAAGCTGACACACAAGCGTGTGTTCAGAATGGCGCCGATTCACCACCACTTTGAAAAATGCGGGTGGAGCGAGAAGAAGATCGTCTTTGTCTTCTCGGCGGTCACCCTGATCGCATCCGCGATCGCATATTTCGGCTATTGATTTTTGACGGAGGGCGGCATATGAAACGGAATACCCAAATGACGCGTGCCGCCGTGCCGGCAAGTGTGCAGAACGGCGTCGACGTGCGCGCGGACGGGCGCGCATATGCACAGATCAACCCGGATGAATACCGCGTGGTGAAGAGCGGGGTGGACAGCTTTCTTTTGTTCACCGTGCTCTCCCTGCTTGTCTTCGGGCTGGTCATGGTGTTCAGCGCCAGCTATGCCGATGCGCAGGCACGCTACGGCGACAGCTATTACTTCATCAAGCGGCAGAGCGTGATGGTGTGCATCGGTCTTGTTTTCATGATCGTTGCATCCCGCATTCCGCTGCGCATGTACAAATGGGCGGCTGTGCCTGCCTATATCGCCTCGGCGCTGCTGCTCGTCGCAGTTCTGTTCATGGGTGACGAGGGCGGCGGCGCACAGCGCTGGATTAAGTTCGGCAGCCTGCGTTTTCAGCCGTCCGAGATCGCCAAATACGCGCTGATCCTCACGCTGGCGTGGTATTATCAGAAGTACGAATCCAAGGCGTTTGACTTTAAGGACAAACGCACGTCCAACCTGTACGGCACCCTTTTTCCGCTGTGCCTGATCGGGCTGATCTGCGGTCTTGTCATGCTGGAAAAGCATCTGTCCGGCATTATTATCATCGGCACGATCGGGCTCATGGTTATGTTTGCGTCCGGTATCCGGCTGAAGCTGCTCGGCGCCTTCGGTGCGGTTGCCGTTGCGGGCGTTGCGGCAATGGCTCTGCTCACGGACTACACCAAGCGCCGCATTGATATCTGGCTCAACCCCGCGGCGTATCCGCAGGACGGCGGTTGGCAGACCCTGCAGGGCATGCGCGCCATTGGTTCGGGCGGATTCTTCGGTCTCGGGCTCGGTAACAGCCGGCAGAAGTTCAGCTATGTATCGCAGCCGCAGAACGACTTTATCTACACCATCATCTGCGAGGAACTCGGTTATATCGGCGCAGTAGCGGTCATCGTGCTGTTCGGACTTTTGGTATGGCGCGGCTATGTGATCGCCATGCGCGCGCCGGATCGCTTCGCGCAGCTTACCGCCATCGGCATCAGCAGCAAGATCGCCTTGCAGGTGCTGCTCAACATCGCGGTTGTTACCAACAGCCTCCCGAATACGGGCATTTCGCTGCCGTTCTTCAGTTACGGCGGCACTGCCATGGTGGTGCAGCTCATTGAGGTCGGTACCTTGCTTGCAATCTCCCGATATACGGTCGAAAAGAAATAGTTTTCTTTCCTTTATATTATATAGAGGGACTGCATGGCGCATTCCGGGTACAATATACGTCGAAATTACAGACTAAAGGTCAAGAAAGGTCAAAGATTATGCGCGTACTTATGACAGGCGGCGGCACAGGTGGACATGTGAATCCCGCGCTCGCCATCGCCGCAGTGATCAAGAATAACGATCCGACATCCGAGATCGCGTTTGTCGGCACGCCAAAGGGAATTGAGAACAAGCTGGTCGGCGCGGCGGGATATAAGATGTATCACGTCGAAGTCAAGGGCTTTCGCAGGAAGCTCTCGGCAGAGAATCTGCGTGCTGTCGGACTGGCGCTCACATCCCCCATCAAGGCGCGGCATATCATCAAGGACTTTAAGCCGGATATCGTCATCGGCACGGGCGGATATGTTTCCTGGCCGATCCTGGAGGCGGCGGCAGAGATGCATATTCCTTCTGCCGTACATGAGTCCAACGCCGTTCCGGGGATGACTGTGCGGCAGTTGGCGCGCCGCGTGGATCGTGTCTATGTCAACTATGAAGAGAGCATTGCAAAGCTGCCGAACCCGGAAAAGGCGCTGCGCGTCGGCTGCCCGCTCCGCCCGGATTTTGAGGCGACGGACAAGACCACTGCACGGGAAAGGCTCGGCATTCCGCAGAACCAAAAAGTGCTTCTGTCCTTCGGCGGGTCGCTCGGCGCAGAGCAGGTTAACTTCGCCATGCTGGACTTCATGGAGGACTATGTAAAGCAGCATCCGGAGGTTCTGCACATCCACGCCACCGGTTCAATCGAATGGGAGATTGCCACCGGGATCTATAAGGATCGCGGGCTCGATCAATGTGAGAACATTCAGTTTGTTGAATACATCAACGACATGCCGTTGAAAATGGCGGCGGCGGATGTGGTGGTCTGCCGCGCAGGCGCCAACACGGTGTCCGAGCTTGCACTGATGAAGAAGGCGGCGATCTTCATTCCTTCGCCCAATGTCACAGACAACCAACAGTTCAAAAACGCGGAGGTCATCGCTGCGCGCGGCGGCGCCCTTGTCATTGAGGAAAAGGACATCACGCGCGAAAAGCTCGGCGGCATGATCGTCTCGCTGCTTGACAGTGCAGAGAAGCGCCGCGAAATGGGCGAGAAGATCTATGGCTTCGCCGTTCCGGATGCGAACCGCCGGATCTATGAAGATATTCTTCACCTGATTGCAGATAAAAGGTCAAAGAAGGTCAAATAAATTTTCGCAAAATTGATTTGACTAAAAACGACGAAAGGAGGGCGTATTCATGGCGGAACAGCGTGACCCGCAGAAGGCAAGCCTGCACGCAGACGGCAGACAGGGGCGCATGGGACGGGATAATGCGCCCGCTTTCACCGTGCAGGATGAGATCCGGCGTGACCGCCGCGTGCGCCGCGCCGGACAATACCGCAGAGCCAGACGGCGCACCGCGCCGATGGTGGCTGTTGCCGTTTGCGTCCTGCTTTGTCTCGCACTGCTCGGCGGCGCCGCCGCCCTGCTTCTGCGGGTGGAAACCGTGACGGTTGACGGCAATGTCCGTTACACAGACGGTGAAATCCTTACAGCCTCCGGCATTCATGCCGGCGACTCCATGCTGCTGATCCGGAAGGACAAGCTGCTTCGCAAAATCACCGCATCGTGCCCGCATGTCGAAACGGTTGAAATCGCAAAGACCTATCCATCCGCGCTCACGATCCGCGTCACCGAGACCGGCGCCGTTTATTTTACGCAGGTGCGTGACCGCGTCTGCACACTGGATGCTTCGCTGCGCGTGATCGAATGCACCGATGCCGTGGACGGGCTGATCGAACTGCGGCTGCCGGAGATCAAGTCCGCCGTTGAGGGGAGCGCGCTCGTCTTCGCGGATGCCGAGGACGATGCGCGCGTGCGCACGATACTGGAGACGCTCGGCGGCGCGGACAACGTGCTTGCGCTTGATTGTCTCGACCTGCGTGATCGCTATAATATCACGGCGTATGCGGCAGGGCGGGCGGAGATCCTGTTCGGCGACGCCGCGCGACTCGCGGTCAAGCTCCGTATTGCAAGAGAGGTTTATGCCGATGCCCTTGCCGAAGGCTCGGGCGGGACGCGTATTGACGTTTCGGAGCCGTCGCGGGTCAGTGTCAGCTATGATCAAGTTATAAATTATAGTAAAGAATAAATATTTAATAAATAATTTGCCGAAAAGCCTTGCAAAATTGCCGGGCATGGTATATGATATATACATATCGCTTAATTTTGCTTATTTTTGAAATTTGACCATACATGCAGGAGGACTTGAAAATGGGTTTTGAACTGGACGAGGCAATGGACAGCGGCGTCTGCCTGAAGGTAGTCGGCGTCGGCGGCGGCGGCAACAACGCGGTCAACAGAATGGTCGCATCCGATATCCGCGGCGTTGAGTTTATTTGCATCAACACGGATAAGCAGGTGCTTGTCAACTCTGCGGCAACGCAGAAGGTCACCATCGGCGAAAAGATCACGCGCGGTCACGGCGCGGGCGCAAATCCAGAGGTCGGCAAGCGCGCAGCCGAAGAGAGCATTGACGACATCAAAAATGCGCTTGCAGGCGCAGACATGGTGTTCATCACCGCCGGCATGGGCGGCGGCACCGGTACGGGCGCGGCGCCGATCGTTGCACGCATCGCACGCGAGATGAACATTCTCACGGTCGGTATCGTGACCAAGCCCTTTGGCTTTGAAGGTAAGAGAAGAATGGATCAGGCAGAGGTCGGTATCGAGTCCCTGCGTGAATTTGTCGACTCGCTGATCGTCATCCCGAATGAGAGACTCAAGCAGGTCACCGACGAGCGCATCACACTCTCCAACGCGTTCAGCATCGCAGACGATGTGCTGCGCCGCGGCGTGCAGAGCATTTCCGAGCTGATCAGCGTGCCGCAGTTCATCAACCTGGACTTCGCAGACGTGACGGCTGTCATGAAGGACGCAGGCAACGCACATATGGGCGTCGGCAGCGCAACCGGTAAGGATAAGGCTGTCCTCGCAGCAAAGGCTGCAATTTCCAGCCCGCTGCTTGAGACTTCGATCGAGGGCGCAACCGGCATCCTGATCTGCATCACCGCATCGCCGGATATTGGTCTGGAGGATGTCGATATCGCATCGCAGATGGTTGCCAATGAGGCACATCCCGACGCGAACATCATTTGGGGCGCTGCGCTTGATCCGAGCCTTGAGGACGAAATGCGCGTTACCATTGTGGCAACCGGTTTCCAGAAGGACAAGGCGGAGAAGACGCACGGCAATCCCAAGCCGCAGAACGCGCCCGCACCGAAGGTGCAGGATGTTCCCGTTGCCGAAGAATCCACGCCTGCCAAGAAGGAAGACGACGATGAGATCGAAGACCTCATCAAGATGCTCGGCGGTCACAACAGATAATTTCATACATATACAAAGGGGAATCCGTGGGGTTCCCCTTAAACTTTCTCTTATAAACCGAAAGGGACAGTTATGAAAAAATTGCAGATTTTCGTATGTGTGCTGCTGATGCTCTGCCTTGCGGCATGCGGCAACACCGACAGCGGCATTACCACCGGTACCTCGGCGGACACCAAGCCTGAAGTGACAACCGAGAAGACGAAAAACGTGTCGGAAACGACCGAATCCGGAGAACCGTTTTCACCGGATCAGCCGGTCGTGGATGCCTTTTCCTATGCTGATCTCGCCGACCTGACATTCACCTTTTCCAGCGGCGTCGGCGGCTGGCAGACTACGATGTACATTCAGGCGGACGGTTCATTCACCGGAGAATACTTCGGTTCCTGGCTCGGCGAAACCGGTGAAGGGTACCCGGACGGCACAACGTATGTCTGCACATTCAGCGGGAAGTTTGCACCGCTTTCACAGCTTGACGATCTGACCTACACAACTGCGGTCGAATCCATATCCTATGCGCAGTCGGCAGACACCGAGGAGATACGCGACGGTATGCGCTATGTCTATACGACGGCTTACGGACTTGACGACGCGAAGACGCTGTATTTTTATTTGCCCGGCACGAAGACTGCAGATCTGAGCGAAGCATGTATGAGCTGGGTCTCGACTTATCTCTGGGCGGGCACAGAAGATGAGCACGCAGAAGTGCTGCCGTTTGTCGTGCTGTTTAACGAAAATGCCGGGACTGCTTTCGCCGGAGAGGTCGAGGGCTGACCATACAGATATTCTTTCAAAATTGTATAAAGAAGCCCGCTGATTTTCGGATCGGCGGGCTTCTTTTGCGGAACCTCATGCCCGCTCTTTTCATAAGATGTCAGCGAGGGGGTTGATGCTTTGCATGGTTGAAACTGTGAAAATCGGTATACTCGGCGGCGACATGCGCCAGACCGCATTGGCACGACGCCTCTCGGAAATGGGCTTCGAGACCGCAACCTGGGGGCTTCCCGCGGAGAGCGATCTCGGCGGTGCGGTTCGCTGCGGCGATTGGCACGGCGCTGTATCGGGCAGTCGGGCGGTGATCCTGCCGCTTCCGGCGTCCGCCGACGGCGTGCGGGTCAGCGCGCCGTTTGCGGACGGCTATGATTTGCGCATGTCGCATTTGATGAACGAGCTTTCCGCCGATACACTGCTGATCGGCGGTAAATTTGATTTTGGTATAAAAGAAGCTGCGAAGGAAAACAATATTCCTTTGCTTGACTATTTTGAATGTGAGGAACTGCAGATCAAAAACGCGGTTCCCACCGCAGAGGGCGCAGCTGAGATCGCCATGCGCGAACTGCCAATCACACTGTTCGGCGCAAAGACACTGGTCTGCGGATACGGCAGAATCGGCAAGGTGCTCGGCAGGCTGCTTGACGGCATCGGCGCGCATGTATCCGTTTCCGCACGACGCCCGGAGGACATCGCCGCGGCAACGGTGAACGGGCTTTCGCCGGTGCGCTTCGGCAGCGATGAATTCCGTCGCGCTGCCGTGGATGCGGATGTGATCTTCAATACCGTGCCTGCGAAGATTATCGACAAAACGCTGATCGACGGGCTGGAGCACTGCCGCCTGATTATTGATCTTGCATCCGGCAAGGGCGGCGTGGATTTCACGGCGGCGTCCGCGCGCGGCATCAAGGCAATTCATGCGCTGTCGCTGCCCGGCAAGGTCGCGCCGTTTACCGCAGGACAGATCATCTGTGACTGCGTGCTTGAATTGCTGATCCGCGAAGGGGTGATCGCGAGACCATGATCGGATATGCTTTCTGCGGTTCATTCTGCACGCTGAAAAAATCTTTTGCCGTTTTTCGCGAGATGGCGGAGCGCGGGGAAGAACTGTTGCCCATTGTCAGCGAGAATGTCTGGTCGACCGATACGCGCTTTCAGACCGCGAAAGACTTTTGTGAAAGCCTTACCGCCGTCAGCGGGCGCGAGGTTGTACACACGATTGTGGATGCCGAGCCGCTCGGACCGCGTGTTTGCCTGGATATGCTGATTATCAGTCCGTGCACCGGCAATACGCTTGCCAAGATCGCGTCGGGCATCACCGACACGGCAGTGACGATGGCGGCAAAGGCACATCTGCGCGCAGACCGCACGCTGGTGATCGCACTTGCGTCCAATGACGCGCTTTCTGCCAATCTGAAAAACATCGCGACTTTGCTCGAACGCAAAAATGTTTTCTTCGTGCCGATGTTTCAGGACGACCCTGTCGGCAAACCGCATTCGCTTGTTGCCGACTTCTCCCGTCTCATCGATACCTGCGCGTTTGCAAAGAATAAAAAGCAGATCCAAAAGATCTTTATTTGAACTTGGGAAATAATGCAGCGCAAAAGTGCTTAAATTGCCATTCATAAGAGGCGCATGCGCGTCCATAATAATACCAGAGGACGCGACAGCGGACTCAATCATATAGATATCTTAAACGAAAAAAGAGGAGAACTGAAATGGCAAGCAACAAGGCACTTGTTCCTGAAGCTAAGGCTGCTCTTGACAAGTTCAAGATGGAAGCCGCAAGCGAGGTCGGCGTTACGCTGAACCAGGGCTATAACGGCGAGCTCACTTCCAAGCAGGCAGGCTCTATCGGCGGCCAGATGGTCAAGAAGATGGTAGAGAAGTACGAGAACGAAATCAAAACCAAATAACGAAGGCTTTCGTTAACCGTTTTGAGGCGCCCGGAGTTACGCTCCGGGCGCTTTTTCGCCCTTCAGAGGCGTTTTTTAGCAGGCTGCGCATTCTCTTGTAAAAAAATTAAAGAAAAAGAGAAAAAGGTTTTGTCAAAACGTGGGGAATGATG
>ENA-UOJC01000583-UOJC01000583.1-human-gut-metagenome-genome-assembly--contig:-C104-NODE-583-length-62581-cov-15.434683_pt1 | contig 62581 bp, 54 predicted proteins | sample MGYA00242339_ERZ723886 | MGnify/ENA metagenome assembly ERZ723886 | reverse complement strand
CGAAAGTATCAGTCAAAGCGATACCCGCCTTAGCATCGAAGATAGAAGTACGAGTGTCACCCAAGAAGTCAGAAGAAACCACTGCATCTTCAGTATAACCCAGCACACCCTTCAATTCGCCTTCTGAAGCAGCCTTCATAGCGGCGCAGATTTCATCATACTTAGCCGGCTTTGCCAAGTTTACAGTCAGGTCTACTACAGAAACGTCCAAAGTCGGAACGCGCATAGACATACCGGTCAACTTACCGTTCAATTCAGGAATAACCTTACCTACAGCCTTAGCAGCACCTGTAGAAGACGGGATGATGTTGCCAGAAGCAGCACGACCACCACGCCAATCCTTCATAGAAGGACCGTCAACAGTCTTCTGAGTAGCAGTAGTAGAGTGAACAGTTGTCATCAAACCGTCTGTGATACCCCAGTTGTCATTCAAAACCTTAGCGATAGGAGCCAAACAGTTTGTCGTACAAGAAGCGTTAGAAACGAATTGAGTACCCTTTACGTATTTGTCGAAGTTTACACCGCAAACGAACATCGGAGTAGCATCCTTAGAAGGAGCAGACATAACTACGTACTTAGCACCTGCATCGATATGAGCCTGAGCCTTTTCCTGAGTCAGGAACAAACCAGTAGACTCAACTACATATTCAGCCTCGATTTCGTTCCACTTCAAATCAGCCGGATTACGTTCTGCAGTTACGCGGATTGCCTTGCCGTTCACAATCAACTTGCTGTTTTCAACATCAGCTTCGATTGTACCCTCGAAAGCACCGTGCATAGTGTCATACTTCAGCATGTAAGCCAAGTAATCTACCGGACACAAGTCATTGATACCTACGATTTGGATGTCGCTTCTGTTCTGAGCAGCACGGAATACGAAACGGCCGATACGACCGAAACCATTAATACCTACTTTAATCATTTTACTTAATCTTTAAAATTAAAGGTTCTAATATAAGTTATTTAACTCTTTTCTACTATTTTGCAGCATGAGCATTTTGAAGTCTGTCCTCCCTCCGCTTGCGCACTGCAAATTTATGAATTTCTTTTGAAATAGAGCATATAAAAGAGGAAAAAATTAAAAGGAACGAAAATACAAGGAAGTCCCTCCCGAGCGTAGCACCATATGGTCACCGTCGAGCCGTACGACCTCAAATGTCACATCTCCGGAAGGTATACCGAAATGTTTCAGTTTATCCACATCCGCCTCTTGAGACTGATTCCCTTTTACCCTGAAATTATACATACGCAAGGTAGCAGCTCCCTCATTATAATCATACCTGCACACGTACGTCCCATAACCGTTTCCGCCCAAATCCCGAATCTCGGACACTCCGAGCTGAAATGCCCAAAAAAGGCGATTACATTCCGATTGCCCGTCCGTAGCCTCATCCTCTATCCACTCTTGTTTCCAATATCCTTCCAAGTCTGGATATTCCGGAGCCTTATCCGTACAAGACAAACAGAACGGAACAAGCAGACAGAAACAAATCCATTTAAAAACCAAACTGTTTATTTTATACATATCCCCTCCTTTCTTATGGTTATCATACCGCCACCGCTATTACCGAGATAATCACCATGATCCACGGCCGCCGAAACGGAAAAATGCCATCCGGACAACGCCTTGGGCGAATACGTCACTTCATACAGCGAACTGAACTGTTTGCATATCTTATCCAAAGGATTGACGTATGTTCCCCAATGAAGCGCATACGACATCAGTACGCGATAGGCCCACTCATCAGACGGTGTCCCGCTGAAAGCCCAATGATTGGCACGCACGCGGTTACTCCGGAACTTAAGGCTACCGTCGCGGTTGTAGATCGGTCCGGGCAACAATGGGTTACCGACACCCAGACCATAATGTTGCCAAGACTGATAAAAGAAATTATTGTAGTAATCGTCACAAGCACTCACTTGCATACCTGGAAAAGCCGCTCCCGGAAAACGTTCGTCTCCGTCATACAAAATAGGACCCGACTGGTCTTTCGTGGCCAATCCTTCCCAAAGCAATGTATTGACCCAACGGTTTCTGGGCAAAGTAATCTCAAATCCTAAGTGCCCGTCTTTCCAACGTCCGTATTGGAGGAACATTTGTGAATGGTCGTCAAAGAAATGTTCATAATATGCACGGAACTTCCAATCGTGCCAATAATAATTCAACGCAAAGTTCCAACTGCCCACATGATTGCCTTCCACATTCACCTGATCTCCCCCGGTAGTGCCGTCTCCCCCGGCTTGGGCAAAAAAGACTTTGGCATAATTCTTCAATCCATGAGGCATCTCGTACACGGTCTCTTTCCACTCACCGTCTTTCAAAGAGAAGGTATGCTGCGTTCCTCCGAATTGAGCCGACATCAGCATACCGACTTCAGCTTCCAAAGGAAACCTTTCCTTGTTTCCCACCTTAAACATCAACTCCTTGCTGTGATAAAGAATGTCCTCCACGTAAGTCTGGTGGTTTGCCCCCGCAAAATCACGCTGCCAACGGTCGTCCGTAAAACGTCCGTAAGCGATATAGCCTTTAAAAGCAAACCATCCCTTCGTTCCCGGCACCGTATAATAATCCGCAATCTCTGCCCTTATCTGAGGAACAGGTCGCGCATTGTTTCCTTCCACCATTCCGCCGCTGCTCAACAGCGGGTTCTTCCCCAACGGATTGCGTTCCTTGTTCCCGATACTCAAATTAAGAACTCTCCACGAAAAGTCTGCATAAGCCTGTTGCACGATAAATTCGGAAGGACTGTTCACGCCCGCAGCCAAATCCAATCCGGCTCCAATCCGCCAACCATGATTAAAAGATTTACGATAAGTAAGCCCCGCACGCAAATAAGCACTGTTCGGTTTCTGGCTCGACAGACCGTTCCGATTGGCCGTAAACCACAACGGTGCATAATCTCCGGAACTGACATTCGCAGAGGCCTCGACACGATAAGTCAACGTCGTGTCGGATTGTGCCCTACCAGTCAAAGCAGGCAGCGCACACCACAACAAAACCTTTATGCCCAATCTGTTCATTCTGATATGATTTTTATTTCATTTTAATAACTCCGACATGAAAAATAGCCCCAACTGCAAAAGTTGAGGCTATTATCAACCATATATCGGTATACGATTGTCATTCCCATTCTATCGTCGAAGGCGGTTTGGAAGAGATATCGTAACATACACGATTCACTCCTTTCACCTTATTTATTATATCATTGCTCACCTTCGCCATGAAATCGTAAGGCAAATGTGCCCAATCGGCTGTCATCGCATCCGTACTGGTCACGGCACGCAGGGCTACAGCGCGTTCATACGTACGCTCGTCCCCCATCACGCCCACGCTTTTCACGGGCAACAGGATTACACCGGCCTGCCAGACTTGGTCGTACAATCCCCAGTCTCTCAACCCTTGGATGAAAATGTCATCGGCATCCTGCAAAACCCGTACCTTCTCCGGCGTAATATCACCCAAGATACGCACGGCCAATCCCGGTCCGGGGAACGGATGACGGGTAATCAAATGTTCCGGCATTCCCATCTGACGCCCTACGCGACGTACCTCGTCCTTGAACAACCACTTCAACGGTTCACAGAGTTGCAGGTGCATCTCCTCAGGCAAACCGCCTACATTATGATGGCTCTTGATGGTCTTTCCCGTAATATTCAGACTCTCGATACGGTCGGGATAAATCGTTCCCTGCGCCAACCACTTGGCATCGGTTATTTTCCGGGCTTCCGCATCGAACACCTCTACGAAGTCGCGGCCGATAATCTTACGCTTCTGCTCCGGATCGGTCACTCCCTCCAAATCCTTGAAGAACTTCGCACTGGCGTCCACGCCAATCACGTTCAGCCCCAGACACTCGTAGTCGTGCAACACATTCTTGAACTCGTTCTTACGCAACATCCCGTGGTCTACGAAGATACAGGTCAGATTCTTACCGATAGCCTTGTTCAGCAACACAGCGGCCACGGAAGAATCCACACCGCCGCTCAATCCGAGAATCACTCGGTCGTCTCCCAACTGCGCTTTCAACTCGGCCACCGTAGTGTCTACGAACGAAGCCGCACTCCAATCCTGCTTGCTGCCGCAAATGTCCACTACAAAGTTTTTCAGCAACAGCGTTCCCTGTACGGAATGAAACACTTCCGGATGGAACTGCACACCCCATAGCGGTTCTCCCTCTGCCTGATAAGCGGCGTTCACGACTTTGTCGGTAGAAGCTATCACCTTAAAGCCCTCGGGCAATTTCGTAATGGTATCGCCATGGCTCATCCACACTTGAGAGTGCTCCTCAAATCCCTTGAACAAAGGATTCTCCTTGTCGAACGAAGCCAAATTGGCACGCCCGTACTCACGCGTTCCGGCCGGTTCCACATTGCCGCCCAAAGTATAACTCATGAACTGCGCGCCATAGCAAATACCCAATATCGGATATTTCCCGCGAATTTCGTCCAAGTCGATTTTAAACGCCTCCTTATCATATACGCTGAAAGGCGAACCGCTTAAAATCACACCGATAACCGACGGATCTTCTTTCGGGAACTTGTTATAAGGCAATATCTCACAGAAAGTATCCAACTCCCGGACACGACGTCCGATAAGCTGTGTAGTCTGTGACCCGAAATCAAGAATGATGATTTTCTGTTGCATAAAAAGATTTTTATCTGATTTTGTGCGCAAAAGTACAACAAATTATCGAGACTGACAACACTCTCCCGTTAAGAAATCCTCCGCCTTCTCCAGAGCGTCTTGTTTCCCCACGTCCAGTATTTTAAGCCCGGGAGAAGGATAAGCATAAATCGGCTCCCGGTCGCACACCGAAAGATAAAAGTCAATCACGGAAAACTTGTCTGGCCACGCATCGAAATAAGGGAACAACCGCGGAGAAAACAGATGCACACCGGCAAAAGCATACTTCCGGCAAGCCTCCACGTCCAGCCCCTTGTAAGGCGACTTCACCTCTCCGGTCTTGACGTTCGTCCACCCCGCCAGACGGTTTTCCTCATCGAACAACAGATAACGTTGCGTCTGCCGTTCGCTCACCAGCAACAAAGCCGCCGCTCCTGCCCCATGCCGATAAAAATCCTGCAAATCCACATTGCTCAATATATCCACGTTGTGTACCAGAAACGGGCGTTCCGCGACACCGCTCTCCAATAAAAGAGGTATGGCCTTCTTGATGCCTCCTCCTGTTTCCAGAAGCTTCCCGCTCTCGTCACTAAAACGAATAGCCGCACCGAAAGCATCATGTTCCTCCACAAAGCGTATAATCTGGTCGGCAAAATGGTGCACATTAATCACAATCTCCGCAAATCCGGAAGCCACCAGTTTACGAATCAATATCTCCAACAAGGGTTTTCCTCCCACCGGGACAAGTGCTTTCGGCATCGTGTCCGTCAAAGGCTTCAGGCGGGTTCCCAACCCCGCTGCAAAAATCATGGCTTTCATATTTTCCATTTCTATCATATTTAAGAAGTACTATTTCACCTCTGATATTTGTACTTTAGCAAAATATTCTTCTTTCTTATCAAAAAATTCCTTATCGACCGTATAATAGCGACAACTACTAGCTTCAGTTTGCTTTGGTTCTCGTGGTGTACCATACTTTTTACTCATGCAACAAAAGATAGGAGAATCCTCACCTACACGATGATATTTACATAAATGACAATTCTTTATTTTAAATCCTTCATGTACGGCATACATTAGCCCCACCTCGTACAGGTTCACTTCTCCTAAATAACTACACTTGTCACTATCCATATTAAGCTCAAGAATTGCCTTAGATTTAAGTTTTCCGACATCACATCGTAGCATATCTTCATAATTTGAAACATAAGCCCCTCCATTGGAATATAGAAAAAAACGAAATAACATTCGTTTTGACAATAAGATTTCTTTCCTACATTCTTGTTTAAAACCCATAAACCGGATTTCTTTGTTTTCTATGATTTCGCCTTTCAAAAGCTCTCTTAATTCAACGTCCGACTGTACATGGATTTCTATTATTTTATTCTCTGAGTTTTTCTTTTTATCTGTGCTTTCATGTGTTACCTTTATTTCTATAAAAACCCCACGTCTGTTAGAAAATCCACTATGATACAAATACAAATCAGGCTTAAACTCCCCGACAGACCTTTCTACGTCACACGTATCGTAAAACTCTTCCAAATCGTATTTTTCAGAAAGCATACTATCTTCACATACATTATCCTTATAAAAAACACAATCTTTATATTTGCCACATTTCACACGCTGCATATAACGGATATAAAACTCAGGCGATTCATCCCATTTCTTTTTCAACAAAATCTTTCCCAGTTTATGCAAATACGTTTCCGAGTTACAAGAGCAAGCTGCCTTATGGGCAAAATGGTGCTCTCTCAGATTTCCTAATTTGGGAATCATCTCTGCCCCGCACGAAATACAATGATACCGATGAGATTTGGCCGTGTCTCGCGAAACATCGTCCACATGTACAATTTTCTCTTCCTCATCATAAACATAATGACACCTTACATTATCCATGGTACATACATTAAAAAAACATCAGTTACCACATGCAAAATTATGCATTATCAGTTAATATTCCAATACTTTCATAAAAAGAACAACCACATTATAATCCATCCAAAAATCAACCTTCCAACCAACCATATACTGACATAAATAGAACAAAAAAAGAATAAAAACATTGGCCATCCACGGAATAATCCGTATTTTTGTAAAAACGATACACTATGGATGCAAAGTTGAAAGACATGGCCGAATATATCGTTATCGCCATCCACGAATTTGCCAAGCGACATCAGTTGGAAGAAAAGCAAGCCTACCGCTACCTGAACCATTATAAAGCCATCGACTTCCTGGAAAACCAGTACGACGTGGCACACACACAAAGCTTCGATGACATCATCGAAGGTCTGACCGCCCTTTGCCAACGCCACGGAGGGGCTTTAGTATGATCTTGTATCACGGAACAAACATAAATTTTTCGACCATCGACTTGTCAGCTTCCCACAAGGGAAAAGATTTCGGTAAAGGATTCTATCTTTCCGACAATGAGAGCCAAGCATATGACTTTGCGGTTTTCAAATCAATACAATTAGGAGGTACACCAATCGTACACTCCTTTAAATTTGACGAAAGTATGCTCTCCTCAGGCACTTTGAATTATTTATGTTTCCAAAAATATTCTCGTGAATGGGCCAATTTCGTTTTAGCGAACCGAAGAAACACACAAAAGGAAAACATACATGCCCACGACATTGTATATGTCCCTATAGCCCACGACAAAGTCGGAGTACAAATCCGCAACTTCATGGAAGGCAACATAGATTTCGACACCTTTCTCAAAAAATTGGCTTTCATGAAAGGCATCACTTTCCAATACTTTTTCGGCACGCAACGTGCCATAGACCTTTTAGAAAAAATATGAGCGAGATTGAATATATGAAAGAATGTATGGCACGTGACTTAGTCGTCATGTTAGTAGACGAACAGAAAATGTCACTGCACGGAGCGTTAGACGCCCTATACCAATCCGAAACCTACGCCAAACTAAAGGACACAAGGTCCGGTCTTTATTTCCAAAGTCCCGTTTACGTCTACGGATTCTTGCGCAAGGAGATATTGACAGGCAAGATGTAACAAAAGAATATACAAAAAACGTTCTGCGGTAAACGAAAAATCAATCTCAGCCAAACGAAAAATCGTTCGCCTGAGATTGAAAAATCGTTTGGCGCAGATTTTTCAGCAAGTCTCTACACACTGACACACAGCCGATTAGATATAAATAAAAATATCAACAGTTTCTACTTCGGAAGCAACCGCCACTTCCTCCTCTGCCCAATACCCATTCCGTAAGCGGAAAAATAAGCCAAAAATCCCTAACGGGAGGTTTTGCTAACTTTTCCGGTAGAATTGCTATGCGATTATCCGGATTTTTATCGGATATTTGCAATGTTCAATAAAAGTATTCACAAAACGTAGAATTATGAAACTGATAAAGCCCATTATCGCCGCGCTGTGTCTGGCATTAGGCCTCAACGCATGCGCCAACAACAAAGAAAGTAAAAACCAAAATAAGAAAGGAGCAAATATGGAAATCGTTCATTTAACCAAAACAGAGTTCTTAAACAAGGTATATAACTACGAGGCCAATCCCAATGACTGGAAATATGAAGGTGACAAACCGTGTATCGTAGATTTCTACGCTACGTGGTGTGGCCCGTGCAAGGCTCTTGCCCCGGTGTTGGAAGAACTGGCTAAGGAATATGACGGCAAAATCTACATCTACAAAGTAGACGTGGACAAGGAAGAGGAACTGGCGGCCACGTTCGGCATACGCAGTATCCCCACCCTGTTGTGGATTCCAAAGGACGGCAAACCGACCGTCACTCAAGGTGCCATGCCCAAAACAGAACTTAAAAAAATGATAGACGAGGTTCTTTTAAACGCAAAACCGTAAAGTCCGGTCTGCGTGACAGCATGACTTGCTATACTGACACTGAAAATGAAGGGATGGAACGAAGAAATCGTCTCCATCCCTTTTTCAGTCCGCGAAATAAACCTATATTTACCTGATGAACTAAAAACCGACGATATGGAATTCCAGTTAAAGACCCGTTTGGACGGAACCATCGCCCTGACTTCCCGTTTTCATGAAGACGCGGGCTTACAACGTAACAAAAGCTTCTACAAATTCATCTGGGTGCGGCACGGAAGCCTGGACATCGAAATAGACCACGTAGTCATGCATCTGAAAGAAAACGAAATCATCTCGCTGTCTCCCTTGCACCACGTGGACATGCTGCGCGCAGAGGGCGATTACCTGTCGTTGCTCTTCAACAGTAACTTCTACTGTATCTACGGACACGACAACGAGGTGTCGTGCAACGGCTTTCTGTTCCACGGTTCGTCGAACGTCATGAGGCTGAAACTTAACCCCACGGAATCGAGACTCCTGGAGCATATCATTGAAACTCTGCGTGAAGAATGCACCGTCCGCGACAACCTGCAAGAGGAAATGCTCCGTATACTGTTGAAACGGTTCATTATCGTATGCACCCGCATGGCGCGCCTGAGATTGGAAGTCGACCAAGAGCGGGAAAACGGCTTCGACATCATCCGTCAGTTTTACGTGCTGGTGGACAACCATTTCAAAGAAAAGAAGCAGGTGCAGGACTATGCGGAAATGCTCTACCGTTCTCCTAAAACCCTTTCCAACCTCTTCTCGCTCTATGGACTGAACTCACCGCTGCGCATCATACACGAACGGGTGGATGCCGAAGCCCGCCGCCTGTTGCTCTATACCTCGAAGAGCGCCAAGGAAATCAGCGAAATACTGGGATTTGAAGATTTGGCTACGTTCAGCCGTTTTTTCAAGAAAATGAATCAAAAAAGCATCTCCGACTTCCGAAGAGAAGAGAAAAAGGAAGTATAGCCAACTCAGACAGTTAAATTGCTATTTCGGCAAACGGAAGAAATCCGCATCTTTGCAAAGTCAAATTCTAAACATTACAGACTATGAGAAAATTAAAATCCTTGTTTGTGGCCACTCTTACATGGGCTGCATCTTCCCAAAAGCTGGGCATACACCTGATTCGTGTAGCCATCCTGATTATCTTCGTATGGATCGGCGGTCTGAAATTCTGGAACTACGAAGCGGAAGGTATCGTACCCTTTGTAGCCAACAGCCCTTTCATGAGTTTTTTCTATGCTGAAAATGCACCCGAATATAAGGAATACAAACTGAAAGAAGGCGAATTCGACCCAGTCAAACACCAGTGGCACGAGACCAACCGTACGTATGTTTTTTCCCGCGGGTTAGGCATCCTGATTATGACTATCGGTATCCTTACTTTTCTGGGTATCTTCTCCCCTAAACTCGGATTAGCCGGAGCCGGACTGGCCATCATCATGACGCTGGGCACTTTGTCTTTCCTTGTGACCACTCCCGAGGTATGGGTGCCCGATTTAGGAAGCGGCGAACACGGATTCCCACTGTTGAGCGGAGCCGGACGACTGGTGATAAAGGATACGGCCATACTGGCCGGCGCCATCGTGGTGCTGGCCGACAGTGCCAAAGGAGTATTAAACCAAATAAAAAAGACAGTATGATGAAACAATATGATGACATTATCATAGGATTCGGTAAAGGCGGAAAGACGCTGGCTGCCGAACTGGCTCGACAAGGGCATAAAGTGGCAATGATAGAACGCTCGGACAAAATGTACGGAGGCACCTGTATCAACATCGGATGTATCCCTACAAAAACCTTGGTTCATGCAGCCAAACTGGCTCCGCATGGCGTTTCGTGGACGGACCAAAAGAACTACTATGCCCAAGCCATCAGGCAAAAGGAGGACGTTGTCTCCCTATTACGCCAAAAGAATTACGATAACTTGACCCATCATCCGAACATCACAGTGTATACCGGAACGGGAAGTTTTACCAGCCCAGACAAGGTGGAGGTAAGCCTCTCAGGGCGAGAAAAAGAAACATTGCAAGCTCCTCGCATCTTCATCAATACGGGAGCGGAAAGCATCATTCCGCCCATAGAAGGAATCAAAGGCAATCCGCACGTTTTCACCAGCACTTCTATCATGGAACTGAAAGAGCTTCCGGAAAAACTGGCTGTTATCGGTGGAGGATTTGTCGGACTGGAATTTGCTTCGATGTATGCCTCTTTCGGTTCGCAAGTGACCGTGCTCGAAGGACATGCCGATTTGATTCCGCGGGAAGACCGGGACGTGGCAGACATCGTAAAAGATGTACTGGAAAAGAAAGGTATCACCTTCCGGATGAATGCTAAAGTACAGAGTATAGCGGGAAAAGAAATAGCAGTCCGTGATGCTGTCAGCGGAGAACCTTTCCATCTGGAAGCCGACGCCATATTATTGGCTACCGGCCGACGCCCCTTCACGGAAGGGCTGAATCTGGAAGCAGCCGGAGTAGAAACGGACGAGCGCGGAGCCGTCAAAGTGAACGAACGCTTGCAAACCACCAATCCGCACGTATGGGCCATCGGCGACGTGAAAGGCGGATTACAGTTCACCTACATCTCATTGGATGATTACCGCATCATCCGTGAAGACCTTTTCGGAGACTCCGCCCGTTCTACAGCCGACCGCGACCCGGTAGGCTATTCCGTATTCATCGACCCGCCTCTGTCGCGCATCGGCTTAAACGAAGAAGAAGCCCTCCGCAAGGGCTTGAATGTAAAAATCGGAAAGCTGCCCGTAGCAGGTATTCCAAGAGCCCGCACATTGGGCGAAACGGAAGGGCTGTTTAAAGTGGTGATAGACGCCGACACAAACAAGATTGTGGGCTGCATGCTTTTCGGACCGGAATCGAGCGAAGTGCTCAACAGCGTGGCCGTAGCGATGAAGGCCGGAATGGATTACACATTCCTGCGCGACTTCATCTTCACTCATCCCAGCATGAGCGAAGCCTTGAACGACTTGATGAATGTATAAAGACAGGAAAATGACGTGCGCTGAGCTATAGCTCCGTCGGAGGCAATATCCGTTCTATATTTTGCTCGCGATGACATATCCGTACTTCTATGCCGAACTTCGCATGCAGATGCTCGGCCAGATGTTGGGCGGAATAGACGCTGCGGTGACGGCCGCCCGTACATCCGAAAGCAAACATCAGGTCGGTAAAACCGCGCCGGAGGTAACGCGCCACATGGGCATCCGCCAATTTGTAGACGCTGTCCAAGAACGTCAGAATCTCTCCGTCTTCTTCCAAAAAACGGATAACGGGTTCGTCCAAGCCCGTCAGGGCTTTGTACGGTTCATACCTTCCGGGATTGTGCGTACTGCGGCAATCGAACACATAACCGCCTCCGTTCCCGCTGGTGTCTTCGGGAATCCCCTTCTTATAGGAGAAACTGAACACGCGCACGACCAACGCCCCCCGGCCATCGTACCGGGAAAACGAAGCCGGCCCGATATCCGCACGGAGCACATCGGCTGCACGCTCCATTCCCGTATCCTTTCCGCACGGTTCGTCCGGCCGTGCGGAAACTTCTGTCCGGAAAGCGGGCAATTCCACCATCCGGCTCAACACGTCATATAAATAAGGATAAGGACACTCGCCCTCCGAGAGCCACTCGCGCAAATTCCGTATGGCCGGGGCGATGCTGTCCAAGAAATGCTTCTTCCGCTCGAAGTACCCCCTGAAACCGTATGCCCCCAACACCTGCAACGTGCGGAACAGGACGAACAGCCGCATGCGTTCACGGAACCGTCCTTCGTCCACGCCCGTGTACAGCCGTGCCGCATCGAGGTACACCGCCATCAGCTCGTGGCGCAGCTCCGGGGCATAATGTGCCGAAGCCTGCCACAGGAAACTGGCCACGTCATACTCCACCGGCCCGCGCCGCCCGCCTTGGAAGTCGATGAAACGGGGCTGCCCGTCCCTGTCCAACATGACGTTGCGCGCCTGGAAATCCCGGTATTGGAACGCGTGCTTGTCCGGATCTCCCACCAAATCCTTGGCCATCTCCGAAAACGCCTTTTCCAACTTCACCTCGTTAAAGTCCAGTCCCGTAGTCTTCAGGAAGCAATATTTAAAATAGTTCAAATCAAAGAAAACAGCCGTCCTGTCCATGGAAGCCATCGGGTAACACCGTCCAAAATCCAAGCCTTCTGCCCCGACAAACTGGATGCGTGGCAGTTCCGCTATCGTCCGCCGCAACAGTTCCTTCTCTTCAGGAGCGTAACGTCCGCCTTTTTCGCGGCCTTCCGACAGCGCGTCGAACAGGCTGCGATGCCCCAAATCGGTTTGCAAATAGCACAAACGGCTCGTCGAAACAGCCACAACCCGGGGCATAGGCAACCGTTTCTGCCCGAAATGCCCGGCCAAATAAATGAAAGCCTCGTTCTCCTCCCGTGACGTACCCACCACGCCTATCAGGGAATCCCCTTCGGCATCCCAAAACCGGTAATACGTACGATTGCTTCCGGCTCCGGGCAACTGCTCCACGCTTTGCGGCGCACAGCCCCGCCAGTCTTCGTATAATCGTAACAACTCTTCCATGTCTCTCAGTCTTTATGTCTCCAAATGGCCATCACCTTATGCTGTATGGCACATACGTTCAGCACGCTGACCGCCACGCAGAGCACCACACCCAAGGCGCATGCAGGCCAAAGGCTTGCCTCCTCCATCTGGGGGAACAACAATAGAATCATATCCAGATAATAACCGCGAAGCCACGTCAGCAAGCCGATGGCCAACAACAATACCAGCACGTTCATTCCTACCGTCAGAACCTGATAAGGCAGACCAACCCGCCAAGGGCTGTAACCGATGAGCAGCAGGTTCTCCAGCTTCGTCGTATTCTTCTGCACCAACAGATAAATGCTCAGCATCAGGATGTAGAATGACAAGACGCTGATGAGTAGTCCTACGCTCATCACCACACCCGACACGATTTTCAGGAAATAAGTGGTCTTTCCGGCATCCAGCTTGTCTTCTTCCGTATCATATCCCTTTTGCTGCAAGAAACGCGCGATGGCATCATCTGCCGGGTTGTACACTTCAACGATAAGCCGTGTGGGACCGGCATCCCCGTCCGGGGCATACAGCCTGTTGCTCCACTTCATGAAACTCTCGGGCACCAAGATGGTGTTCAGCCGATTGCTGAAACCGATGACCCGTCCTTTCATCACGCCCTCCCGGCCATTGCCCCGCAAACGTACGTTCAAGTCCAGCATGCTGACCACTCCTTCCGAAAGCTTAGGCAGCGAACGGCTTTGGGCAAAGCCGAAATTGTAGATCGTCAGGTAGCTGCGCGGCAAAATGATGGGCACCACGGGATCGCCCTCCGCGAAGTGCCAGTCTTTCAGGTCTGCATCCACAAAACGGTCGGGCACGGATTCAAAGAACATTTCCGTACTCATGTAAGCCATGCCTTCCACGCCCATGCTCGCACTCACCTTATATCGGCTTGAAGTGAAAGCCCCTACACTCTTGCAAAACTTCTGCGCCTTGATTTCATCGATGTCCGCCGCAGAAAACGTATTGCTCCGGCCACTGAAAGAGCTGACCATACTGATCCGCTTGGAGACAATCAGATAATCTTTCTTGATGAAACTGTCGCCCTGCGTGAAAACAGGCAGGACGTCATAATAAAATTGTACACTCAACAAGACGATGAGCATACCCAACAAATTGGCAAAGAAGAAACCTGCAAACTGAGGTACGCTGACGTGCCGACGCAATAATTTCCAAACCAAACTCATAACCTGAATGTCTTTTCGTAGTCTAATGCGATATGCTTGCCGATACTGGTCACGATGACACCCGCTCCCTGCGAGCGGGCTTCCTCCATCATGATTTCTCCCATCGTCTTTCCGTTCTCCTCGTCCAGATGGCTTATCGGTTCGTCAGCCAACAAGAAATCGAAAGGCTGCACCAAAGCCCGGATCATGGCCACCCGCTGCTGCTGGCCGAAACTCATGCGGCTTATCGGAGCATGCAACTTGTCGCCGATGCCCAACGCGTCGAACCAAGCTTCTATCTGTTTTTTCTTCTTGAATCCCGTCAAATTGTTTTTAATCGCCACGTTCTCGTAAGCCGTCAACTCGGGAAACAAACGGAGTTCCTGAAACAAATGACTCAACGAACGTTTCCGCAGTTCCACCCAATCCTTCACCTTATAATTGCGAATGTTCTTCCCGTCAAAGCTGATAATGCCCTGATAGTCGTTACGATAACCGATGATATAACTGCAAAGGGATGACTTGCCGGTACCGGAACCAGCCTCGACCAAATACAAATGCCCCCGCTCGAACGTCACTTCCCGGTGCCAAATCTCGCTCTGGATGTCGTCCCGTAAGGCAAACACCTCCGGCAACGCATTCTTCAACTCTATCTTGTCCATTATTTCAATAAATCCTTCAATAGATTCCGGTTCCCACGCGTATGCAGCTCCAAGGTCAGACGGCGGGCGTCGGACGACCGCAACACTACGGCATCGAACAAATCCAACATCTTCCGGCCTTCGTCCACGCCGCTTTCCTGCCACAACGCACCCATCATCGGGTCACGTTTGACCTGTTCCAAATTCACCCACAAGAAGAAACGGCTGTCCTTTATCCGGCTGTTCCATTCCGAGAGGGTCTCTGTCTCCGGACCGCTTACCCAACCCGTCATTCCCTCTTCAGGCGTGACGTAGAGCGTCTCCCCTTCTACCCCGAAATAGGTCTGTACGCCATTGGCTGCCAAATAAAAGCGGTCGTTCCCGAAATCCCGGAAAGTCCATGCACCGCTTCGCGCAGCGCTTTCCTTCCAATATGCGGCTTCTTTCAAAAAGTCTTTCTCTGCCAGATGGGCCGTCACGAGGACATTACTGGGATTCTGCAAGGCGGAAGCCGGAACGGTAACAGCCACGTCTCCCTTGATGCTGCGAATAATCAAGTCTGCATCCACACCCATGTTCAGTCCGATCAGGAACGTACGCGCCACGGGATTCTGCCGCAACATCTCCAACAAAGAGCCGCCGTCCACATTCACGCAAGCCCATGCCAAAGCATCCTCCGGCACCCGTCCGGCAAATTCGCCGTCCAACGGTTTGCCCAAGAAAGCCAACCGCTCATAATACTTATTGATGTCACTGTTCTGCGAACTGATTTCCGCCTCCATGGTCACCCCGTGCGGAGAGAGGTTCAAACCGGCACAGACATACACATCGCTCAGATTCGCATGCTCTGGCAAGCCCTCCAAAAATTCCACACCGCGAAAGTTGGGCAACACGTCTAATCGCGACACGACGCGGAAAGAAGCATCCTTACGGTCCAACTCAGCAAAGAGGGGCGAAGACATCCCGCTTTCCGCCTCTTTCTGCCTGAAACAAGCCAGCATGTCATAGCGCAACGCATCCATATCGGCTTTCAGTCCCGGCCCCATCATAAGCAACGCACCGTCACCGAAACCCACCATCCAACTGCCGTCCCATATCGTCCAAGAGTAGCCCCGGTAGTCTTCCACAGGCGTGCACCGGCCTTTCTTTGCGGCTTCATCCAACAAACGCCGCAAGTCCGCCTCGTCACTGACGGCCGCCAACAAGCCCACGTATTCTTTGGAAGAAACAAAGGCATACATTTTCTTCGACCAGTCGATTCCGGTCCGTCCGGGTTCCAGTCCTTCCGGCAACAGTTTCTTCCAATCCTGCATGCCCATGTCGTTTTCTTCCGACAAGCGCACCCAGTCTACGGCTGCCAAAGCCAAGGGACGCGATGGCAAGGTACGGCGGTAATCGTCTGCCGTGAAAAACCTGTAAAGCCCCAGTGAAAGCGCCAAAACCAACACCACGGCCGCGCCCCATATCCATTTCTTTTTCATTTTATCTCAGTATTGTGTTAATCTTGCAAGCTTTTACATGCGGGCATGGCGGATGTGCATCAGATGAACCGCCACCAACGCCGCCGTCTCCGTACGCAGGCGGCTCCGGCCCAAACTTACGGAACGGAAACCGTGAGCCTGCGCCAACCGCACCTCGTCGATGCTGAAATCCCCTTCCGGCCCCACCAGCACCAAAGCATCCTGTCCGGCATCCAATTCGTCCAACAGGAAAGGCTTTCCACCGTCCATGGCCTTGTCTTCGGACGCCTTGGCCACACCGGCCACATCGGCTTCGTCATAACAATGCGCGATGAACTTCTGTCCGGCGAAGGGGCGGGCCACAAAACGCTTGAAATCCTCCATCCCGTTCAACAGCGGTTTACGGGCCTTGTGGCTCTGCTTCATGGCCGACACCAAAATCTTGTCTATGCGTTCCGTCTTGACCACCTTGCGCTCCGAGTAGCGACAATCCAAAAACGTCAACTCGTCGAAGCCGATCTCGGTAGCCTTCTCCGCCAACCACTCTATCCGATCCATATTCTTGGTAGGCGCCAAGGCCAAATGCAGGTGCCCGCTCCACTCCTTGGGATGCGGAACGGCTTCCAAGACCTTAAAGAGGCAACGTTTTCCGGTGGCCGTCGTAATCTCGGCTTTATAAAACATTCCTTTCCCGTCGGTCAGACGAATCTCATCGCCCGCCTGCAAGCGCAAGACCCGCAAGCAATGTGCGGCCTCATCTGCCGGCAGTTCGGCATCCGCCGCGACGTCCGGTGCATAAAAAAAACGGATTTCCTTCATTTTCGTCGTTCTATTTCGTCACGCAACTGCGAGGCCAGTTCATAGTTCTCGTCTTCCACAGCCCTTTTCAACGCCTCTTTCAATGCATCCACGCTCACCGAATTTACCGGGATGGAATACATTCCGTCTCCTACTTCGCGCATATACTGATGCTCCAGCAACGCCTCGCCGATGGTAATCGGGCAATCGAACGTATAGGCCAGAATCAGGCAATCGGACGCCTTACAATAACGAATCATGTGAAAAACGCTTTCTTGCCGGTAAAGGACGTGACAATAGGTTACGCCTCCCTCCACAGTGGCTATGCGCACTTCTTCTATGCTCATATTGCATTGCATGAAAGCCGCCCGCATAATGTCGGACATGGAAGAGGGCAAAGCATTCTTTTTATTCCCTTTCATCTTCATCAACAAGAGGTAAGCCTCGCTTCTCTCTATCAAGACCGGCAAGATACGTTCACCGTCCTTTTCCTTCAGGACAGCTATGTATGCAGCACCGTCTTCCGTACATTTGGACACGGTCACCACTTTCAGTTCTTTTATCGCCTCATTCATCTTCCGCATTCATCTTTAACTACATGTTTATACTTAAAAAATATGGCAAACAAGGCTGCTACGACCAAAGCGTAGGCTGCAAATATATACCAACAGGTGTTCCACCCGGCTATGACCTCTTGCCCGGAGGCCGTTTCCGGCAAAGCGTACACAAAACGATTGATGACGGCCTGAGCCGACAACGTTCCTATGGTAGCACCCAAACCATTGGTCATCATCATGAACAATCCCTGCGCACTACTGCGTATGCTGATGTCCGTCTCCTTGTCGACAAACAAGGAACCCGAGACATTGAAAAAGTCGAAAGCCACCCCGTAAACCAGCATGGACAGGACAAACAACCACACGCCCGACCCGGGATTGCCCAACGCGAAGAACCCGAAACGGAACACCCATGCCAACATCGCTATGAGCATCACCCGCTTGATGCCGAAACGGCCCAAGAAGAACGGTATCAACAAAATACAAAATGTCTCACTGATTTGCGATATGGAAATCAGGATATTGGCATGTTGTACCCCGAACGTATCCGCATATTCGAGAATCCCCCCGAAAGAGAAGATGAAGGGACTGGCAAAACCGTTGGTGATCTGCAAACAGATGCCCAGACACATGGAAAAGATGAAAAACAAGGCCATACGCTTTTGCCGGAACAGCGTAAAGGCACGAAGCCCCAAAGCCTCCACCACGCTCTTGCGTTCCGCCGCATGGCTTACCGGACATGCCGGAAGGGTCAAGGCGTAAGCCGCCAACAACAAGCTCAGAACACCGGAAAAGGCGAACTGTCCCGCATTCTCCTGCATACCGCCCAAATCTACGGCCCACATGGAACAAATGAAGCCGACCGTACCGAACACGCGTATCGGCGGGAAGTCTTTCACCGTATCCAGACCGGCTCCCTCCAAAGCGGAATAAGCCACGGAATTGGCCAACGCGATAGTGGGCATAAAGAAAGCCACGCTCAACGAATAAAGAGTGAACAAGGTGGAAAATGAAGCTTCCGCGCCGGCTTCAAACCCATAAAGCGAAGCTCCCAGCATGAAAACGCCCGCCAGAAAATGACAGAGGCTCAACACCTTTTGCCCCTGCATCCAACGGTCTGCAATAATACCTATCAGCGCGGGCATGAACAAAGACACGATGCCCTGAACCGAATAAAACCAACCGATATTCTCGGCCATACCGATTTTCACCAAATAACTTCCCATCGAGGTCAGATAAGCCCCCCACACGGCGTATTCCAGGAAGTTCATCACCGTCAAGCGCATCTTTAATTTCATAGCTCTCACGTTTTATGTATTCCACAGTCTATTATGATATGCAAACTTACACAAAAAAATCCGTTTCCATGCCGGTGCGGACAAAAAAAGCGACACAAATATCCATTAAAAAATCCCAAACCGCGGATTACCTCAACCTGCAACGCAACACCACGTGGTTGCCGTCTTCCGACACGGGCGCACCGGGCACTACATCCGGATGCCGACGTACAAGTTCCAGGAACCGCGCAGCAGAAGGCACGATCAGCACTTCTCCCTCACGCCCGACGTACAAGTCCGGAAAGACATCCCGGTACGGCCCCGACATACGCCGCTCCCCGTCCGGGGCGAACACGGCGACGTGCTGACGGGCCTCGTGCAAATAAAACAACACCAAACCGTCGCCGCCCCACGCGCCGCCCATCAGCACGTCGTAAAGAAACATGTTCCGCATGTATTCCTCCTGGCCTTTCATGCCTCCGGGCATGGGAGAGGCGAAACGGACGGCGTATGCCGTCCTCACGCTGTCGGCCTGTCCGTCCCACACGTGGACGGCATTCCTTGCGCCGTCGAAGCCGAACACCTTGCCGTCGGCCTTTTGCAAGGGCGGATAGGCCATCGGCATGGCATAGTCCCGACGCACTCCGACCCACTTGCCCCGTGCATGAAATTCGGGGGCGAAAGCATAAAACAAATAAGCCATTTCGCCTTCGGAGTAGGTGCCGTCTTCCGTCGAGCCGACAAAACCTTCCGGACAAGAGGCTATCTTCCAGATCAACCAAGGACTGACATCTTTCTTGCCGACAAACCTTCCCTGCAAATCATATATATATACCTCCCGGGGGCCGCAGAGAATGACTACACGTCCGCGGTCGCGGTCTACCGTAAAATCCGAGGCACGCTCGTATTCGCCGTGCCCGTGCCCCACGATTCCGATGCGACGCAGGAACGTCCCTTGTCCGTCGAAGACGAACACCGCCTTCCGTTGGCCGTCCAGCACATAATAGTTTCCATCCACGACTTCCACCTTACTCACATACCCCAAAAGGCATTCGTCTTTTGTCTCCAACGGGACAACACCTACCACCTCGAAAACGTCACAGAATCCTAACGTATCCGTCCCCGTCTCCGTCAAATCGAGCACCACGCCCTCCTGCCCGTCTCGCATCCGCGTGCACGACAGGCACAAGCAAACTGCTATTCCAATCCAAACTTGTTTCATCGACATACACTCTATCATATTCAATCGGATGTAAAGATAAATAAAACCCAAGAAAGGTACAAGATTTCCGCTCGTGCAGTGAACCTAACCCTCTCGAAATGAATCAGAAGCAAACCCTTAAAGAACATCATCGGGCATCCTCCACAACCCATAAAATCAATCTGCGCCAAACGATTTTCCGTTCTCAGCCAAACGATTTTTCATTCTGCTGAGATTGATTTTCCATTCTCAGCAGAATGATTCATGTAAATAAAGAAGAGCGAAAAGCACCGGTAAGAGCACGGAACTTATTCTTCCGGTGCGGAAGGCCATTTGAAACGGAACATATACAGTCGCTCCCCCTCCTCGTCGGACACCACATAGGAATAATAATAAGGCTCCACATAACCGGCCATCCGGAATCCTTGGGGAACGTCCACATCGCCTACCAATACTCCGTCGCGGTAAACCTGTAACCCATCCGTAGCCGAACCGCCGCCTTTCCGGTAAGAACGGAACAACAATCCCGTCTCGTCCACATATTCCACAGCATTATAAAAGCCTCTCGCCATACGCTCGGCCAACCTTTCCTTCCAAGGCTGGTCATAACTGTCCCAACGGAGGTAGTTCAAATCCATGTCCCGTCCGGCAAAGCCGAAACAGGCCAACTGGTTATAATCATGGTCGTAACGGTACATTAAAGAATCGGCCTCGAACGACACGTAAAAATCCCCATTGTCCGCAATATCGAAATTCAGTTGAGCAAAAAGCGTTTTGGTGAGAGGCTTGTCGTAATAACTCTCAGGATAGCCGAATGCCAACAATCGCCCGAAGCCATGTTTCCCTAAGTCCACTTCCCGTATGTTGGCAGCCTTGTCGAGATAAATCCCCGTATCTTCCAAATAATCATACCCCCACAAATCATGTACTGTACTATAAATCTTATTCCCATGGGAACGGAAGTGCATGTCCGACCCGTGAACGTAATACAGCGGATCTGAAAAGACGCTTTCGTCCAACTGGTCCTTGTCCTTGCGTCCATTGTAGGAAATAAAGAAATGGTCTTTGAAAAGGAAATCCTTGTCATAGGTATAATACCACCCACTGGAATTACTGAGCAAAATTCCACCTCCGTCAAGCATGCAACATCCGTACACCTGCCCTACTTCCGTTTCATTGCGGGCATGTCCCACCCCCAGTTTCTTATCACGCAACCGTCCCGTGGGTTCATAACGATATAGCACACAAAGTTTCTTATCCACCACGTACAGATAGTCATCGCAAACTCCGGATTCAATCATATAAGACGTGGGCACCGTATCCAACCACAAGGTATCCACCGACAAGGAAGTCACGGAAATTTCGGCCACAGCATCGGGAGGAAGGCGAAAACTGGGGTTCTTATCTTTGCACCCGTGGCACAAAGCTCCCAAAAGCAAAAAAATCCAAGTTTTTTTCATGATATTCTCTATTTAACGGAACAAACATACGGAAAAATCAGGCCGGAAACAAAAAAAGAATCGTATTTTTTCGGAACCGCTCCCTCTCATACGCTCCGGACTGAAAAGGGGGCACACCCGAACGGATGTACCCCCTTAAAAAAAAGAAGGTTGTCATCTCGACAACCAATCTTTCATTAACCTTAAATCTAATACCATGAAAAACACAGTGCAAATATACGGCTTTTTTCATTCACGCAATAGCTAAGCACAAAAAAATGTATGGTATTTAACTTTATTTTTCATTTGACCCTTGTTTTTCACTCCACATAGAGTACCAACCCCTTCAAATATTCCCCTTCGGGGTGGTAGATATTGACGGGATGGTCGGCCGGTTGATGCAACTGGTGAAGGATACGCACGCGACGTCCGCTCTGCGCAGCGGCGGTAAAAACAGCGGTACGGAAATGGTCCTTGCTTACCACCTGCGAACAACTGAACGTGAACAGGATGCCGCCCGGCTTGATTTTACTGAAAGCCTTGGCGTTCAAACGCGCATAGCCTTTCAGAGCCTGCCGAAGCGCATCCTTATGTTTGGCAAAAGCCGGAGGGTCGAGAATAATCAAATCATACTGGTCTCCCATCGCATCCAAATACTTGAAAGCGTCTTCGGCATACGCCTCGTGGCGGGCATCGCCCGGAAAGTTCAGTTCCACGTTGGCGCGGGTCAGGTCTATCGCCTTGGCCGAACTGTCCACGGAATGCACCAACGTGGCTCCGCCACGCATGGCGTACACGCTGAATCCTCCGGTATAACAGAACATATTCAGCACGGCACGCCCGTGGGCATAATGCTCCAACAGCGAACGATTGTCACGTTGGTCTACGAAGAATCCTGTCTTCTGGCCTTTCAACCAATCTATATGAAACTTCAAGCCGTTCTCTACCGCCACGTTTTCCGTGCTTCCGCCCACGATAAAACCGTTTTCCTGCCCCAGTTCCGCCTTGAAAGGCAGAGTGGTTTCGCTCTTATAGTACACGTTTTCCACTGTTCCGCCCGTCACGGCCACAAGTGCCCGTGCTATTTCGTGACGCGCCACGTGCATGCCCACGCTATGAGCCTGCATGACGGCTGTCTTTCCATACACATCCACCACCAGCCCAGGCAAACAGTCTCCTTCGCCATGCACCAAACGATAGGTATCATTTCCCTTTTCATGTCCGGCCACTCCGATGGCGCATCGCAAGTCGTAAGCCACTCGCAGGCGGTCTTCCCAATAGGCTCCGTCCACTGCTTTGTCCTCGAAATCCAGCACCCTGACGGCAATGGAACCGATTTGCCAATGCCCCACGGCTATAAAATCGCCCTCGGACGTCAACACACGTACCACCTCCCCTTCTTCAGGCTCTCCCTCTATATGATGGATGGCTCCGGAAAAAATCCAGGGATGGAAACGCTCCAGACTTTCTTCTTTTCCTTTTTTTAAATATAAATTCTTATACATAGTCTTTACCCTCATTTATTTATGATTCCTGCACTACGGCAAGTTCATAGTCGTTATTTTCTTTCAATGTTTCCAGTTCCCGATACAACCGTATGCACGCCCAAGCATCGGTAGCCGCATACAGTTTCTGCCCCTCGGTCAGCACGTCCGCCTCCCAGTTGGTGAGACGCTGCCCTTTACTGATCTTCTGCCCGAAGATATTGGCATACAGCTTCTGCAGGCTCATGTCCTCAATACCAAAAGCACGGACATAATCCTGCAAATCCAGGAAGGCCCGAGGCTCGAACTCGCCACGCTTATGGAGCGAGGCAAAGTCGTCACGCAACGACAAACCGACTTTCAAGACATTTTCGTCCTGTAACAAACGTTTCACACTTTCGGTCACTCCGATATGATTCAAACGAAACAGGAAACAAGTATCATCGGTAGATACCTGCAACAAAGCTACCTTATTCGTGCATCCCTTGCGGAAAGAAGGGCGCGTTTCTGTATCTACTCCCAAAACAGCCGAAGCCAACAAATAATCTACAGCCCGAGACGCTTCCGCCTCCGTCTGAATCACAAAAATACGCCCCTCGAACAGAGCACGCGGCAAAGCCGATATAAGTTTCTTGTCAAACTTACTATACAGTGTTTTCATCTTATTTTGAAAAGGTTAATCTACATCTAATTCCTCATCTTCATCGTCTTCGGGACTGTACCTGACACGATGGAGAGCCCGCATGGCATTCGTCAACGTTTGCCCCCAATACAGCACGAACGCGTTCCGGACTTCCGCCACGGCCTCGTACATGTTTTCCTCCAAGCCGATGCGGTAGGTCTCCACAAAGTTCTTCAATGCCTGATAAATATCCGCCAAATCCTCTGAAATTGTTTTTACGGCCGGCTCATCGCTGAATTTCACTCCCTCGTTGCAAAAATCCAGGTAATCGTCCTTCTCGCCCAATAAAGCAGAAAGTGTCAGACGGACAAATTCGTAATCCTGCTCCGAAACGAAAGCTTCGGGAAGAAAGTCCTCTGCGCCCTCAATATCCTCTAACAAGGCAGCCTTCAAATAGAGTAAAGGCAAGAGTTTTAATACGGTATCCGTGAAATCCCGGCACTTCCTCCCTTCCGATTGTTCCAAATAGGCACAAAATTCGGCTGCCACGGTTACAAATTCCACAGTATTCCGAGAATATACTATCGTTTTCTTATCATTCACATTCATGGTGCTCTCTCATCATTTTCTAAAAACCGCAAAGCTACAAAAATTTGAGCGAAAAAATAGCAAAATTGATGATTTTCATTTACTTTTGTAGTTGTTTTCATACCGACAAGCCAAGATGAGTAAAAAAAATCCGACGATACAAACAACCAAATTAGGAAACAAAGTACAGAAAGGAAAAGGAAAAAAGCCCGAAAAAAAGACAGAAGCGGAAGAACATGTGCTGAATGCGGGAGAAGAACCGGTAGGCCATAAGGAAACCATACGCTTTTTTTTCGGACTGGTACTCTTAATCCTGGCTCTTTTCATGCTGTTGTCTTTCACCTCCCACCTGTTTACCGGCGCGGAGGACCAATGTCTCATAGAACAAGGGGCAATGGAGGGATTCCTGAATTATGCCGGAGCCGTGGGAGCCTACTGCGCCAACTATTGGATAAACCGCTGTTTCGGATTCTCGGCCTTCATCCTTCCCGTTTTTCTGATTATTGCAGCCATGAAACTGACCCGCGCCTATAAGGTCAGGCTTTGGAAATGGTTTCTGAACTGTTCCATACTCATCATCTGGCTTTCTGTTACCTGTTCCTATTTCTTTCAACAAACGTTTGAAGGTCTGAGTGGTTGGAACTTCATCAACCCGGGCGGCGACCACGGCTTATTTATCAGTAACTGGCTCAACCAACGTATCGGCAAGGTGGGCACGTTTATGGTACTGCTCCTGACCGCTGTCGCCTATCTGGCTTACTTGAGCAGCGAAACGATACAATTGGTACGGCGAATCCTGAATCCGGTGGACTATATCAAGTCGAAACTCCCGGCAAAAGCAGCAGACGGGGAAACCGAACCGGCTGAAGACTCTGCCGACCCGGAAACCGCCGACGACACTGCCGACTGCATAAAAGAGGAGGAAGAGTATCCCGTTCAAACCACCATAAATTTCGACATGAACGCCCCGCTTAAGGCAGAGAAAGAGGAATATACGGACGAGGAAGAAGAAACGGATGCTCCGGACAAACAGTCCGATTCCCCAAAAGCAACTCCCGAACTGGACATCGTGGAAACAGAAAAAGAGGAACTTGCCGACGCAAGCGGTAAAGGAGCCTTGGAACCTTACGACCCGAAGCTGGATTTGGAAAATTACCATTACCCTACGCTCGAACTGTTGGACAAACGTAACGATGAAGATGCGCCCATCGACATGGAAGAGCAAAACAAAAACAAAGACCAAATCATTGAAGTGCTCCAGAATTTCGGCGTAGGCATATCTTCCATAAAAGCTACGGTGGGACCGACCATCACGTTGTACGAAATCACCCCGGCAAAAGGAGTACGCATCTCACGTATCAAAAATCTGGAGGATGACATCGCATTGAGCCTGAGCGCACTGGGCATCCGTATCATCGCTCCCATACCGGGCAAAGGGACTATCGGTATAGAAGTGCCGAATGCACGGCCCCGCATGGTGTCGATGGAAAGTATTCTGAACAGCCGGAAGTTCCGTGAGTCAGACTACGAACTGCCCATCGCATTAGGTAAAACCATCACGAACGAGGTTTTTATGGTGGATTTGGCCAAAATGCCTCACCTTTTGGTGGCTGGTGCCACCGGACAGGGTAAATCTGTCGGACTGAATGCCATCATTACGTCCTTATTATATAAGAAGCATCCGGCGGAACTGAAGTTCGTCATGGTAGACCCGAAAAAGGTGGAGTTCAGCATCTACTCCCCCATCGAAAACCATTTCCTGGCGAAGATTGCCGACGGGGACGACGAGCCTATCATTACGGATGTACAAAAGGTGGTGGCCACGCTGAAAAGTCTCTGCTGCGAAATGGACACGCGTTACGACTTGCTGAAAAAAGCCCGTGCCCGTAACATCAAAGAGTATAACGCCAAATTCAAGAACCGCCAACTCAATCCGGAAAACGGGCATCGTTTCATGCCTTACATCGTAGTCGTCATCGACGAGTTCGGAGATCTGATTATGACGGCCGGAAAAGAAATAGAACTGCCTATCGCCCGCATCGCACAATTGGCCCGGGCCGTGGGAATTCACATGATCATCGCTACCCAGCGCCCGACCACCAACATCATTACGGGTACCATCAAGGCAAACTTCCCGGCACGAATGGCCTTTAAAGTAAGTGCCATGATCGACTCCCGTACGATTCTGGACCGCCCGGGAGCCAACCAACTTATCGGACGAGGCGACATGCTTTTCCTGAGCGGCAGCGAACCGGTACGGGTACAATGTGCTTTCGTCGATACACCGGAAGTGGAGCGAATCACGACCTATATCGCCAAACAACAGAGTTACCTCGGCCCGTTCGAACTACCCAAAGTGGAAATGGAAGGGGAAGAAAGTAACGCAGGTGCTGTAGACATGACCCATCTTGACCCACTATTCGAAGAGGCCGCACGCCTTATCGTGGCTACTCAACAAGGTTCCACCTCTATGATACAACGTAAATTCGCTATCGGATACAACCGTGCGGGACGTCTGATGGACCAACTGGAAAAAGCAGGTATCGTAGGAGCGGCACAAGGCAGCAAGCCCCGGGAAGTGCTGTGTATAGACGATACCGACTTGGAGATGAGACTGAACAATTTAAGATAACCTGATAAAGAAACTGAAAAGATGAAAAAGATATTATGGACAGTAGCTTTGTGCCTTGCCCTTATCCCGGCAAAGGCGCAGCAAACACCCGATGCACGAAAGATACTGGACGAAACAGCCTCCCTGTTTACGAGCAAAGGCGGTGTCAAAGCTACTTTTAAAGCTGACAATTTCACCGAAGGCAACGTACAAGGAAGCGCCACGGGCACGATGTGCATTCAAGGCAATAAATTCCAAATGACCACACCGGATATGATTACCTGGTACAACGGCGAAACGCAATGGAGTTACATGAAAGCCAACGACGAAGTCAATGTAAGTGTACCGACTCCGGAAGAACAGCAAAGCATGAATCCCTACACGTTCGTCAACTTGTACAAAGAAGGATATCATTATCAACTCAAGGAAACGACCCTGCGCGGAAAAAGCTGTTATGAAATCACGCTGACCGCCCGCAACAAACAGAAAAGTCCGCACACGATCATCCTGGATATCAACAAGGATAACCATAGCCTGATGTGCATCCGTATGCAACAACGTAAAAAAGGACAGTGGACACGTATCTCCATCCAACAGTTGCATACCGGACAATCGTTCGCAGCTACAGACTTCGAATTCAACCCGAAAGATTATCCGCAGGCTGAAATCATAGACCTGAGATAAGTCTGCTTATACATTAATTATATATACATACAAACCCCAAAAGATTATGGAACATATTCGTTGCTTAATTATCGGTTCCGGCCCTGCCGGATATACAGCGGCCATCTATGCAGGCCGTGCCAACCTTAACCCCGTATTGTACGAGGGCATACAGCCCGGCGGCCAGTTGACCACCACGACCGAGGTTGAAAATTTCCCGGGTTATCCCGAAGGTATAGCCGGTCCGGACCTGATGGAAGACTTACGCAAACAGGCCGAACGCTTCGGAACAGACATCCGTAATGCCATTGCCATTAAAGCGGATCTAAGCGAACGCCCCTATAAAATCACATTCGATAACGACAGTACTGTAGAAACCGATGCCCTTATCATTGCCACCGGAGCCACGGCTAAATACTTGGGACTGGAAGATGAAAAGAAATATGCCGGTATGGGGGTCAGTGCCTGTGCCACCTGCGACGGGTTCTTTTACCGTAAAAAAACTGTAGCCGTAGTGGGCGGCGGAGATACGGCTTGCGAGGAAGCCACCTATTTGGCCGGATTGGCAGCCAAGGTTTACCTGCTCGTGCGCAAACCTTTCCTCCGCGCTTCCAAGATCATGCAGGAACGCGTACTGGAAAATCCTAAAATAGAGGTACTATTCGAACACAACGCAGAAGGCTTGTTCGGCGAAAACGGAGTGGAAGGCGTACACGTGGTAAAACGCAAAGGAGAAGCCGACGAGCAACATTACGACATTGCTATAGACGGATTTTTCTTGGCCATCGGCCATAAACCCAACTCGGTTATCTTTAAACCGTGGGTGAAAACCGATGAAACCGGCTATATCCTTACTGAGGGCGACTCTCCACGCACCGGTGTACCCGGTGTTTTTGCGGCCGGAGACGTTGCCGATCCTCATTATCGCCAGGCCATCACAGCCGCAGGCAGCGGATGTAAAGCGGCCATCGAGGCAGAACGTTATCTGGCAGAACACAAGTTATAAAAGGCAATACATATAAGTAGAAACAGTGCATTCTTCCATTTTTATACGGAGAAAACCGTTGAAAAGTTTGGCAGAATGCACTGTTATTCGTAACTTTGCAGCCGATTTAGTCCAGAGAGGCTCAAAAAAGTGAAGCCACAACGGCATCCGCCTCATGGAAAAACCCGTTTAATCCATTAAAATGTACGCAATTGTAGAAATTAACGGTCAGCAGTTCAAGGCTGAAGAAGGCAAAAAGCTGTTTGTACACCACATTCAGAACGCCGAGGCTAACCAAGCTGTTGAATTTGAGAAAGTGTTGTTGGTAGACAACAATGGTAACGTAACCGTAGGCGCTCCCACCGTAGAAGGTGCAAAGGTGGTTTGCGAAGTTGTTTCTCCGCTGGTAAAGGGCGACAAGGTATTAGTGTTCCACAAGAAGAGAAGAAAAGGTTATCGTAAACTGAATGGCCATCGCCAACAGTTCACCGAAGTAACCATTAAACAAGTTATTGCTTAATCCTTAAAAGTTAGAAGAAAATGGCACATAAAAAAGGTGTGGGTAGTTCTAAGAACGGCCGTGAATCAGCATCACAGAGATTAGGCGTAAAGATTTTCGGTGGACAGAAATGTGTAGCCGGTAACATCATTGTTCGCCAGCGTGGCACAGTTCACTATCCCGGTACAAACGTAGGTATGGGTAAGGATCATACTCTTTACGCATTAGTAGACGGTGTAGTAACTTTCAAGAAAGGTTCCTACAAAGGTCGCCAAGACAGAAGCGTTGTTTCTGTAGAAGCTAAAGCTGAAGCATAATAACGAGTTTATTACAAACAGCATAAATAAAAGCCATTCCTTTGGGAATGGCTTTTATTTTATCCTTTGTACAAAAGTCAGTCTCAACCGACCGACCTTGTCACCAGTACTTTGTCGATACGCGCTCCGTCCATGTCCATGATTTCAAATACGAAACTATTCCATTCCAACTTCTCTCCACTACGAGGAATACGCTGCAAGCGGTCGAGTATCAGACCGGCCAACGTATGATATCCGGAAGCTTCATATAAATCACCGCAGTCGAAATAACACAACAGGTCGTATAAAGAACATTGGCCGTCTACCAGCCAACCTCCGTTATCTGCACGTTTGATGATTTCCGGTTCATCTTCTTCATTATCCATACTTCCCACAAGTCCTTCAAATATATCCTTCAAAGTAACCATTCCCACAAAGTCACCGAACTCATCGCAAATCAATGCGCGGCTGATTTTTCTCACCTTCATTTGTTCCAGAACTTTATAGATGCTCATTCCCTCGTGAAAATATACTGCCTCCCGTGCCAAATCACCGACTTTGAAGTCTTCGTCACTTAACTTCATCACTAAATCTTTTAGCCAAATCATTCCCTTCACATGATCCAAATCACCGTCTGCCACCGGATAAGATTCATATAAATCCCGTTTCAGCACCTCCTGTATCTCCCGGGCCGACATTGCAGTATCCAACCACACCACATCGCTTTTATGCGTCATGATAGAACCTATCTTCAAATCTCCCAACATGAAAACGCGCTGCATGATGTTCTGTTCCACGGGTTCTACAGCCCCTTCTTCCGCCCCTTCCTTAATGATAGATTTGATTTCTTCTTCGGTCACTTTTCCGTCGTCTCCCTTTATTCCCAGCAGATTAAAGATGAGTTCCGTACTCTTGGAAAGCAACCAAACGAAAGGAGAGGCTATCATCGCCAACACATTCATAGGTCGTGCCATCAACTTGGCCACGGCTTCCGCCACACTCAAACCGATACGTTTCGGCACCAGTTCACCGAAAATAATCGTAAGATAGGTCACCACCACCACAATCGTACCTTGCGCCAATACGGCAGCATAGGCAGAAGAGACACCACATGAAAGCATAAAGTCCGTCAAGTCCGTAGCTATCTTATTACCGGAATAAATACCGGTCAAAATGCCAATCAGCGTAATACCAATCTGTACGGTAGACAAAAATCTGTCGGGATTACCAGACAGGTCCAAAGCTTTCTGTGCCGCCTTGCTCCCCTTCTTCGCATCCGTGGACAGACGAGACTTCCGCGCTGAAATCATGGCCACTTCCGACATCGAGAATACTCCGTTCAACAAAATCAATCCGATAATAATTAAAATCTCACTCATCTTACTTTTTCCGTCTATAATCTATAATTATTTATTTCCTTCATCAGTCTCCATAGAAATGGAATTCGGCGTTCTTAGAATGTCATGGCTATTACTTGAATAAACAAGATAAGAAAAACCATCGCAATGGGATAGACCGTAGCGTATGCCACACCGGGAATGTTGCTGTCCACCATAGAGTCTGCTGCAGCTAGTCCCGGTGTACTCGTCATCCCTCCGGTAATCGTTCCTAAGAGATCTAACACCGAAACCTTAAAAATCAAACGTCCGACCACAACAGATACCAGCATAGGCACTATCGTAATAGCTGCTCCCACACCGAACAGTAGCCAACCGCTACTCTGGAATGTCTCGACTAAAGTTTTACCGGCAGAAGTACCTACCTCAGCCAAAAACAAAAGCAATCCCAACTGCCTAAGCAAATGATTGGAAGGCCCTGACATGGACCATAATATAGGACCGGTTTTTCCTATCGCACTCAACACCAAAGCCACGATAAGCACTCCTCCGGTCAGCCCGGGAGAAAAAGACATTCCGTCGCCGAACGATATATTCAGCTTACCGAACAATACGCCCAATACGATTCCCATGGCAATAGGGAAAAAATCAGTATCGGACAGCAACTTGGCATTATTACCCAACATACAAGCCAAACCGTTCAATCCGTCTTTTTCGCCCACCACCATCAGTTTGTCTCCGAACTTCAGGGCCAAATCGGGTGAAGGGGCAAGGTCTATACCGCTCCGCCTCACCCGCGTCACGGTACAGCCGAAGTTCTGATGCAAGTTCAAGTCTCCCAATTGCTTGTTAATCATATTTTTATTGGTCAACAGCAAAGACTGGATATCCTGACTCTCCACCAACGGCAATTCGCCCTCCTTACGCTCTCCCAGCAATACGCCTAATTGAGAAAGTGCATCCTCGCTCCCCACAGCCTGCACCCAGTCTTCGGCATGCAAAGATGTATGTCCCATCGGAATAAGAATCTCCCCTCCGGATTTGACCCGCGACACCACAGCACCCGTCATCCGTCCCACATTCAACTGTGCCAAAGTACGTCCGAAGACCTGAGGGTTCGTCACTTTGAATATGCAAGTCTGCAATTCCGGATACTTGCTACGCCGTTCGGCTTCCAGCCTACGGGCTTCCTGCTCAAGATCCACACGCAACATCTTCGGCAACAACTTGACAAAAAGTATCACCCCGATGACTCCGAACGGATAGGCAATACCATATGCAATAGAAGCCAAAGGCGAGTTCGTACTGTCAATGGCCACGGCAAGTCCCGGTGTACTGGTCAACGCACCGGCTATCAACCCTACCACACTGGGAGTATCGATACCAAAAGCATATTTCAATCCTACGGCCGTCAACGAAGCCGAAGCCACTATCAACATAGTAATCAGAATCAACGTCTTGCCCTTCGTGCGAAAAGAATCAAAGAAACCGGGACCCGCCTGGATACCTATGGTAAAGATGAACAACACCAATCCGAAGTTGCCCAATTCCTTAGGAATAGAAACCCCGAAATGCCCGAAGAGCAAAGCAATGAAAATAACAGCCGACACATCAAGGGAAACTCCGCGAATTTTAATACGCCCCAGCATAAACCCCAAGGCCACAATGAGAAACAAGGCAAAATAAGAAGAATTCAATAGTTCTGTCCACATAGATTAATTGTAATGGATGTGTTTTGCAAAGATAGGGATAAAAACGAAAGTCCCCCAAAAGTTCCATTAAAAACTTTCAGAGGACTTCATTTTTATATGACCGCCACCCGAAGGTGACTTTCATCCATTACTCATTCATCGTCAGTGCAGCCCGGCTATTTCCAGCCTCTTCCACGGCTTTCACCGTCACTGCTACGTAATCGGAAGATGTCTTGAACTTAGGCATGTCCGGAGCTACGACCGTAATCACCATGTCATCTTCTCCATTCTCACCTACAAAGACATGATTGGTCGGATTGACACCGTAGTAATATACGCCCTTCTTGGCATCGAACTTGGATTCACCCGGCTTCAAGGCATTACCGAAGCTGAGTCTCAACACACCGTCCTTCACACTGCAACGCACGGCCCTTGCTATCACGGAATCCTTGGCTTCTACACTGAAGCCATAGTTATCCCCTTTTACGAAACGTACACGTGCCGGAACATTTACCCGAGCCTCGTTGAACGCTACCGTAGCTACTTCACTTGCATTTACGGCTGCCACCATCATCATGGCGCTAACCATAGTCATTAACTTCTTCATAATTTCAATCTTTTTACCTTTAATATATACTTGGCCTTCATGGCCTCTCCTAAAAACAATACAAAGATACGGAGGTTCAGTCCCGAATGCAAGCAAAAAGACCTCTTTTAACACGTATGGAGAAATAATATTGACTTATATCAAGAAATCCCGTTCATTCGTTTGTCTTTTATGGCAAAACAGTTACAATATGTTAGCAAACGGGAATGCAAGGCCATTACTACCGTATCACTTTTCTCGTCCTACGGCCGTTCTTTTCGCCATTTGACAAAGAAATAAGGAGTTTTTCGGGCTTTTTTTGCGCTCCCTACCTTTTTTTTAATTAATTTTGCAACTCACAGGAAAGTAGGATTATAAAATAAATAGTAGTATGCTTACATTAAAACTCATCAACGAACGGACCGAATGGGTCATCAAAGGTCTGGAGAAAAAACATTTCTCAGGAGCCAAGGAAGCTATCGAAAACGTGTTGGCTACCGACAAAAAACGCCGCGAAGCGCAAACACAATTAGACATCAATTTGTCGGAAAGCAAAAAACTGGCCGCACAAATCGGTGCGTTGATGAAACAAGGAAAGAAAGAAGAAGCCGAATCCATCAAGACAGAAGTAGCCCGACTGAAAGATACGAACAAAGCCCTTCAAGAAGCCATGGACCGGGCACAACAAGAACTCACCACCCTGCTCTGCGCCATCCCCAATATCCCATACGACATCGTACCGGAAGGCAACGGTGCGGAGGACAATGTGGTAGTGACAATGGGCGGCATGGAAACGGAATTGCCGAAAGACGCTCTCCCACATTGGGAACTGGCCAAGAAGTACAATCTGATAGACTTCGACCTCGGCGTGAAAATCACGGGGGCGGGTTTCCCCGTCTATCGCGGAAAAGGCGCACGGCTTCAACGTGCCCTCATCAACTTCTTCCTCGACGAGGCACGCAAATCAGGCTACGAAGAAATCATGCCTCCTACGGTAGTCAACGAAGCCTCCGGTTACGGTACCGGACAGTTGCCCGACAAAGAAGGACAGATGTACCACTGCAATCTGGATGATTTTTATCTTATCCCCACGGCCGAAGTGCCTGTGACGAACATCTACCGCGACGTCATTTTAGACGAAAAGGATCTGCCCGTCAAGAATTGCGCCTATACGCAATGTTTCCGTCGTGAAGCCGGTTCCTACGGTAAGGATGTGCGTGGCCTGAACCGTTTGCACGAATTTTCGAAAGTGGAACTGGTACGCATTGACAAACCTGAACATTCGGAACAGTCCCACCAGGAAATGCTGGCACACGTAGAAGGCTTGCTCCAGAAACTGGAACTTCCTTATCGTATCCTTCGGCTTTGCGGAGGCGACATGAGCTTTACTTCTTCCATTTGCTACGACTTCGAAGTATATTCCGAAGCACAAAAACGTTGGCTGGAGGTCAGCTCGGTGTCTAACTTCGACACTTACCAGGCCAATCGTTTGAAATGCCGTTACCGCCATACGGAGGACAAGAAGACGGAACTATGTCATACGCTGAACGGTTCGGCCCTTGCCCTGCCGCGCATCGTAGCCGCCATCATGGAGAACAACCAGACGCCCGAAGGCATCCGCATGCCGAAATGCCTCGTGCCTTATTGCGGTTTTGAAATGCTGGACGACAAACCGTGCTGAGCCATACCTATTATTATAAATCCAAACGAATAGAGCAATGAACAGAATCGTATCCAAAAGCCGCTTTTCCGAAAAGGTCTTCAAGTTTGAAATCGAAGCCCCGCTGATAGCCAAAGCCCGGAAGGCCGGTCATTTCGTAATTGTCCGCGTTGGAGAAAAGGGGGAACGTATGCCTCTGACCATAGCCGGTGCCGATCCGGTCAAAGGCACTATCACACTGGTAGTACAAGAGGTAGGACTTTCTTCCACCCGTCTGTGCCACCTGAATGAGGGGGACTATATCACCGACGTGGTCGGTCCGTTGGGCAAAGCCACACATATCGAAAAATTCGGCACGGTGGTATGTGCAGGAGGAGGAGTAGGCGTAGCCCCCATGCTTCCCATCATCGAAGCCCTGAAGGCAGCGGGCAACCGCGTGATTTCCGTGTTGGCCGGACGAAGCAAAGAGCTGATTATCCTCGAAGACGAAGTACGCAAGAGTTCGGACGAGGTCATCATCATGACCGACGACGGCAGTTATGGCCGCAAAGGACTGGTGACCGAAGGCATAGAAAGCGTCATCCAGCGCGAAAAGGTGGACAAATGTTTCGCCATCGGCCCGGCGGTCATGATGAAATTCTGCTGCCTGCTCACTAAGAAATACGGTATCCCGACTGATGTGTCCCTGAATACCATCATGGTAGACGGCACGGGCATGTGTGGTGCCTGCCGCATCTCCGTGGGCGGAAAGACACGCTTTGTCTGCGTGGACGGCCCCGAGTTCGACGGTCATCAGGTCGATTTCGACGAGATGCTCAAGCGTATGGGTGCCTTTAAAAAGGAAGAGACGGAAGAGATGCAACGGTTTGCACAAGCATCCGGAGGCACGCCCGAAAAGACGGACTGCCAAGCTGAAAAAGCCTGTGCGGCCGATGCTTCCCGAATGGATACCACGACTCCGCTCAGCGAGCTGACCGACCGTAATGCACCGTGGCGGCAAGAAATCCGGAAGGCCATGAAGCCGAAAGAACGCACGGCCATCCCGCGTGTCGTCATGCCGGAACTCGATCCTGTGTACCGCGCCACCACGCGCACGGAAGAAGTGAATATTGGCCTCAGTGCCGAGCAGGCCATGACCGAAGCCCGACGCTGCCTGGACTGCGCCAACCCGACATGTATGCAAGGATGCCCGGTAAGCATCAACATTCCGTCGTTCATCAAGAACATCGAACGGGGCGAATTCCTCAATGCCGCCCGCGTGTTGAAGAGCACTTCCGCACTCCCGGCTGTCTGCGGACGAGTTTGTCCGCAAGAAAAACAATGCGAAAGCCAGTGTATCCACCTGAAGATGAACGAACCGGCCGTAGCCATCGGCCATCTGGAACGCTTCGCTGCCGACTTCGAACGCGAGAGCGGCATGATGTCCGTCCCCGAATGTGCTCCGGCAAACGGCATCAAAGTGGCCGTCATCGGCTCCGGACCCGCCGGACTTTCATTCGCCGGCGACATGGCCAAATACGGGTATGACGTGACGGTGTTCGAAGCCTTGCATGAAATCGGCGGCGTATTGAAATACGGCATTCCGGAGTTCCGCTTGCCCAACAAGATTGTGGACGTGGAGATTCAGAACCTGGAGAAAATCGGCGTGAAGTTCGAAAAAGACTGTCTCGTGGGCAAAACCATCAGCGTACAGGAATTGGAGGACGAGGGCTTCAAAGGCATCTTCGTAGGTTCCGGCGCAGGACTGCCTAACTTCATGGGCATTCCGGGCGAGAACAGTATCAACATCATGTCGAGCAACGAATACCTGACGCGCGTCAACCTCATGGACGCCTCTAATCCGGATACGGACACCCCTATCCATTTGGCCAAGAATGTCATGGTAGTGGGCGGTGGCAACACGGCCATGGACTCCTGCCGCACGGCCAAACGTCTGGGTGCGGAACGGGTGATGATTGTCTATCGCCGTTCGGAAGCCGAGATGCCGGCCCGCCTCGAAGAGGTGAAGCACGCCAAGGAAGAGGGTATCGAGTTCCTCACCCTGCACAACCCGTTGGAATACATAGCCGACGAAAAGGGCGCGGTGAAACAGGTGGTCTTGCAAAAGATGCAACTGGGCGAACCGGATGCCAGCGGTCGCCGCAGTCCGGAACCGATACCGGGCGCCACGGAAACGCTGGACATCGACATGGCCATCGTAGCCGTGGGCGTATCCCCCAACCCGATTGTCCCCACTTCCATCCAAGGTTTGGAGTTGGGTCGCAAGAATACCATCGTGGTGAACGAGGGCATGCAGACCAACATTCCCTGCATCTTTGCCGGAGGAGATATCGTGCGCGGCGGTGCCACCGTCATCCTCGCCATGGGCGACGGACGGAAGGCAGCCAGCAGCATGCATGAGTATTTGCAGAAATAACCTGCATCACATCACATACATCAGCCCGTATGGACCGCACGGTTCCGTACGGGCTGATTCGTTAGCGCACCGTGTACAACGCCCTCCTTCCCCAGTTTGGCATTACAAACCCAGTTCCCGCCTCAACCATTCCTCCATCACCGGATCCGGAATGACTACCTGACGTTTTTCCATCTCGATAAGTTCTTTCTTCAATAATGCCCGTTTTACGATGCTCACATTGGCCGACGAGCCCAATTTGTACTTCTGCAAAACGGCACGCGTAGTGAATTCCCTGTGCACACCCTCCAGTACGGCCCGCAAAAAATTCATCTGATATGCAGTGAGGCTCTCTGTCTGCTTTTCGAACAGCGGCGTATTCTGGTCGATGATATCCTGATATGCTCCCTCGAAATCCTGTTCCGTGGCCGTCTCGTCTGTATGAATCCACACCAACCACGCCAACTGCTGCACATACGAAGAATGGTTGTCTACGGCCCGGCATATCTTCCCGGCCAACTCGGCGGAAATATGTTTGCCCGTAGCCTCAAAGCGTCCGCAAATGTAATCGACCCAATCCTCCGTCCCGATCTTGGGCAAATATACCGTATCACCGAACTTGTAAAAAGGAAGGCTCTTTTTCTCAAAAAGTTCATTCATAAGATGCTTCTTGCTGCCGAACAGGCAATACGACACCGATTTCTGTAATTGCCAAACCGAACGCAAGCGTTTCTGAAAAGCCTTTGAATCTTTAAACTCGGCTATCTGTTGGAACTCGTCAATGCACACGACTACATCGATACCTTTTTTTTGCGCAATCTTTTCCGGAAGTTGCAGGATATCGTCCACATCGTCTGCCTTGGGATTGAGTTCCAACGAGATGGAAAAATCCGTCATAGGCTCCGTGCCCAACGAAATCTTGGGGCTGATCCGCGAAAGGAACAACCGAGCATTTTCCATCCACTCCTCCAGTTTGGAAGAAGTCTGTTTGAGCACAGCCGACGCGAAAGCATCGTAAAATTCCCGTTCGCTACGACAAGAAAAAATATCCAGATAGACTACTTTCAACGTATCGGACTGAGCCAAACGGCACACTTTACGGACCAAAGATGTCTTCCCCCAACGGCGCGGAGAAATCAACACCGTATTCACACCGTGCCGGAAGTTGGACAACAAACGGGCTGTTTCTTTCTTGCGGTCGGTAAAATTGTCACCCGAAGTGGCCACACCAAAAACAAATGGCTTATTTTCCATAATCATCCTCTGTTTAACCCATCGCGAAGATAGTGATTTTCCCGTTTAGTAACAACTTTATTACTAATAACCTTATTACAAATTGCGCAACTAGCTGCCTCAACCTCCTTTTTTCTGCCCGCGCGGCACAAGCAACGACTTTATTTTCGTAACTTTGCGCCCGAAAAAAAACGTATACATGAACGCAGTCTACACCATCTTGCTGCTCATCAGCAGCAACATTTTCATGACGCTGGCCTGGTACGGCCACCTGAAGTTGCAGCAAACGGGCGTATCGTCCCATTGGCCGCTTATCGGCGTCATCCTTTTCTCGTGGATGATAGCTTTCGCAGAATACTGTTGCCAAGTACCGGCCAACCGGCTTGGCTTCGAAGGCAACGGCGGCCCTTTCAACCTGATGCAGCTTAAAGTGATTCAGGAAGTCATTTCGCTCATCGTCTTTACGGTCATCGCCACCGTGATGTTCCAAGGACAGACCCTGCACTGGAACCATCTGGCCGCCTTCTTCTGCCTCGTGCTGGCCGTATATTTCGTATTCCTTTAACCACAAGCTCCCATAAAAGCATGCAACCCACGGAAGCACAACTCCTGGAACGCCGTATCTGGCGGCATTTCAGCAAAGGACTGACCCAATACCATTTGCTGGACGACGGCGACCACATCCTGCTCGGCCTGTCCGGCGGCAAAGACTCGCTCGCCCTGCTCGACTTCATGTCGCGCCGCGCCCGCATCCACCGCCCGAAGCTCACGCTCACGGCCCTGCACGTGCGCATGGCCAACATCGACTACGAAAGCGACACGGCTTACTTGGAGGACTTCGCCGCCGTGCGCGGCGTGCGCCTCATCGTGCGCGAGACCTCGTTCGACCCGAGTACCGACACGCGCAAAAGCCCCTGCTTCCTCTGTTCGTGGAACCGCCGGAAGATGCTCTTCACCGTGGCGCAGGAACTGGGTTGCCACAAAATTGCGTTGGGCCACCATCAGGACGACATCCTGCACACGCTGCTGCTCAACCTTTCTTTCCAAGGCCAGTTCGGCACGATGCCCGCCCGGTTGCAAATGCGCAAGTTTCCCATGACGATCATCCGTCCGCTGTGCATGGTGCACGAGCGCGACCTCGCAGCCTGGGCGGCACTGCAAGGCTACCGCAAACAAAAGAAGCTCTGCCCCTACGAGACAGACTCCCACCGTTCGGACATCAAGCAAATATTCGGACAGTTGGAACAACTCAACCCCGAAGCCCGTTACTCCCTATGGAACGCATTGGAGCAGGAAGGCAAACTCTTAGAATAAGACACTGAAAAACAACACGATAAACAGCCGTCCCCGATTATCCGGAGACGGCTGTTTCAATCTCAGCCGAACGATTTTCAAATCTCAGCCAAACGATTTTCCGTTCTGCGCCAAACGATTTTCAAATCTAAGGCGAACGATTTTCCACCTCGTTTTCCACCTCATTCCACCTTGCGTTTTCCGCAAAATGCACTATCACAAAACAAGACAAAGCCTCCACGTCAACGCTGCTCCACCATTCGGATGGTACCGTCCGCATTGTGGTAGAGCCGGTCCACACAAATGGAACGCAGCCACGGGTCTCCAGAGAGCGCGCTGTTATGGTAAAAGGCGAACCACTGGCCTTTGTACTGCACGATGGAGCCATGGTTGGTGACACCCGTTTCCGGACGGGTGGGCTGCATGTAAATGCCAATATGTTTCCACGGCCCGAGCGGATGGTCGCTGATGGCATAATGCATGCGGTTCCATCCTGCCACACCCTCCTGTCCCGGTTCGTGGTTGTCGGAATAGGACAGATAATATTTGCCATTGTATTTGTGAATCCACGTAGCCTCGTGGAAATCCACCAACCCTTCCATGGTCCGCATCGCGCCGTCCAGTTCCATCATGTTATCCTTCAGCCGTCCGCCCTTGCACGTGCCGCCCCCGCCGTTGTAAATATAAGCCTGTCCGTCGTCGTCCACAAACACGCAAGGGTCGATGAGGGGATCCATTCCTTCGATGTATCCCTGCACGGTGAAGTTGGCAGCCGGTTCCTTGCTCGTGGCCACCCCGATTTTCCAACTTCCGTTCCAATCGGTCTCGCTAGGATGGGGAAAATAGAAATAGTACGTACCGTCCTTATAAGCACAGTCCGGCGCCCACATGAAGCCGCCCTCCTTGCGTCCCCAAGGCACCTGCGAGGCGCGGAGGATTTCTCCATGGTCTGTCCAATGTACCATATCATCAGTGGAAAACACATGATACTGGTCCATCAGGTCGCAACCGCGAGCCGGTGCGATGTCATGGGAGGCATACACATACAAGCGTCCGTCGGCCCAGACATGGGCTGAGGGGTCGGCTGTGTATATATGGCGGATAAACGGATTCGGTGCCAGGCTGTCTATCGTCTCTTTTCCTTTCCCGGCTTCACTTGTAACGGCGGAATGGCGTTGCGCCACGCACGCCGTCAACAAAAGGGCACATACGCCCCATATACTCTTTTTCATACATTCATCTTTGATTACAGTAAAACTTTATTTCTCAAAAAGCTACCGGACTTCACAAGTGTCCGTCTCACTTGCGCCGCTCTACCATGCGGATGGTGCCGTCGGGATTGTAATACAAACGGTCCACGCAGACGGAACGCAGCGCGGGATTGCCGGACAAGGCTATCGAATGGTAAAAAGCAAACCATTCGCCCTTGTATTCCACGATGGAGCCATGGTTGGTGAAACAGTCCGAACCACCCATGTAAATGCCCATGTACTTCCACGGCCCGAGCGGGTGGTCGCTCACGGCATAGCGCATACGGTTGTACCCCTCCACGCCTTCTTGTCCGGGATTGTGATTGTCGGAATACGAAAGATAATACTTCCCGTTGTATTTGTGCACCCATGTAGCCTCGTGGAAATCCACCAATCCCTCCATGGCCTGCATCGCGCCGTCTATCTCCATCATGTTGTCCTTCAGCCGACCGCCCTTGCACGTGCCGCCCCCGCCTTGGTACAGGTAGGCCTGCCCGTCGTCGTCCACAAACACGCAGGGGTCGATAATCGGATCCAAACCCTCGATGTAGCCCTGCACGGTGAAGTTGGCAGCCGGTTCCTTGCTCGTGGCCACCCCGATTTTCCAACTGTCATTGGTGTACGTTCCGCTGGGATGGGGAAAATAGAAATAATACGTGCCGTCCTTGTAGGCACAGTCCGGTGCCCACATGAAGCCGCCCTCCTTGCGTCCCCAAGGCACTTGCGAGGCGCGGAGAATCTCGCCGTGGTCGGTCCAGTGCACCATGTCGTCGGTGGAAAACACATGATACTGGTCCATCAGGTCGCAACCGCGCGGCGGATCGATGTCATGGGAGGCATAGACATACAAACGTCCGTCGGCCCAGACGTGGGCTGAAGGGTCGGCCGTATAGAGATGCCGGATGAAAGGATTGGGAGCGAGGCTGTCGATTTGCACAGTCTCCTTTTGTTCCCGGTCTTTGCTGCTGTCCGATGCGGAACGGGAGGCGGTACAGCCTGCCCACAGCAAAGCGCATACTGCATAAACGCATTTCTTCATAAATGTGGTTTGTTAGGTTGTTAAAACAAAAATCTTATCCTGCTTTTACCCCAAGCAAGGATGCCCGTTACGGATTTTTCAAAACAAAATTATCGAAACAAGGCCGCCCTGCCAAGGTTCCGCACCGATTTATGGCATACCCTGCCGTAAATTGACGCATTATTGCTATTTTTGCAAACAAACGTACACTTCCGCGCACTACGACATGAAAGACTTTGCCGCCATAGACTTTGAAACCGCCAACGGGCAACGCTCCAGCATTTGCAGCGTAGGCCTCGTGGTAGTCCGCGACGGGGAAATAACCATCCGGCATTACCGTCTGGTACGCCCCTATCCCAATTACTATAATTACTGGAACACGCAGGTTCACGGGATGTCCTTTCAGGATACGGCCCATGCCGCCCCTTTCCCGGAGGTGTGGCGCGAAATCATACCCTTGATTGAAGGTTTGCCCTTAGTGGCCCACAACCGTCCGTTTGACGAAGGATGCCTGAAAGCCGCCTTCCAAGCCTACGGCATGGAGTACCCCGGTTACCCGTTCCATTGCACCCTCCGCGCTTCCCGTCTTGCATTCGGCCGGGACTTGCCCAACCATCAACTGCAAACAGTAGCCCTCCGCTGCGGATACGACCTGACACAGCACCATCATGCCTTGACCGATGCGGAAGCATGCGCCAGGATTGCCCTGAAAATCCTGTGACGGCCGCCCCAGCTGTTGCACAAAAAAGACCGTCCCTGCACAGAAAGCATCCGTACAGGGACAGTCCCGGAAAATGAAAAACAGTTATATCTTATTACGATTCCGGCCGGAGCACTTCCACCGGCTTCTCGTTCATGCAACGGCGCACCTGTCCGTAAACGATGAGCGACACCACCACGCATATACCGCACACGATGACCGTCATCAGTCCCACGCCCGGCGTTTCGCCATAGTGGAAATATTCCATCCATTTGTGCATGAGCAACGCCGCCGGGAAGTAGGCCAACACGCCGCCCGCCACGACATAAAGCAAATAAGACCGGAGCTGGGGTCGGAAAACATCCCGGAAACCCGCGCCCATCACCCGGCGGATGGCCATGCTCCGCCGACGCAAGCGCAAGGAGTAGAGCAGCATGGAGAACACACCGGAGAACGTTATCAGTACGCTGAACACCGTCAAAGCACTCAGAAGATTGGCGTAATACGTTTCCTCTTTGTAATTTCCCGATATGTATTCGTCCAATGACGACAGCATGATTTTCTCTTCCGGCACGTCAAAACGTCGCAACACGCGACGGACGGCGGCTTCGGCATCTTCGCGCTTACCCTCTTCATACTTGATATATACGGCATCATGCTCAAAGAAGTCACATTGATGATTCTCCGGAACACCTACCAACATCATCTCTTCTTCTCCTTTATGGAAATCCGACAAACGGATGTCCACTTCGCCCACAATATTCAATGCCTGATGCTCGTAATGCGTATTATAGTCTGTTTTTAACAGGATGCACTGCTCATTACCCGTCATTTTACCGGTGTACAACCGTGCCTTGCGCACATCCTTCACGTTGAACGCCTGCATGGCAGAGCCATTGAACAGAACTTGCAGTTTACCGGCCTGCTCGGCCTTTTGGGAGAACGTAGCACCATTCTTGGACTTGATTCCGAAAAACTCCATGGCACGGAAAGGAATCTCCGCATATCTCACACCCTTATCCCCACTTTCATAACTTTCTTTTCCTTCAGCCAGTTCTTCTTCCGTCCACACCGAAATATAGTGCAACGACACCGGGTTGAAAATATCACCGGGCATGGCTATTGCATCCGTAATACCCGAACTGGATTCTTTACGGAACTCTTGGGGCAAACTTTTAAATATAGACATATAGTTATACACCTCATCCTGTCCCCGCAAAGTCAGCCACCCGGTGTACAACCGCAAGATGTTGTTGCGCTCGAAGCCCAAATCGGAATGAATCATCCCGGAAATCTGGCGTTGCATCCCCAACGAAAGGAAAAGCAGCAACGCACTCGCGAAACATTGCACCACGAGCATCCACGCGTGTGTCCGCTGTCCCTGAGACTGACCGCAGAAAGACAAGCGATAAGTATTCTGCATCTTCCACACCGGATACCCCATCCCTACGAGGCAAAGCAACATCACGAATCCCGACACCACAGCAAGGCAACGGCCTATCTGCCCTGCATCGCCCAACACATAACCCTCATACCTCAACCACTCTTCGCCCATCGCTACCAACAACAGCCCGAGGAACACCACCGGTAACACCTCAGTAAGCATCCATTTGGCATTCTGCGCATCCGAGGCACCCAAGCTCCGCCGCAAAGCATACTCACGGATTCGTCCTAAAAATATAGACGTGTAAACCGCCAACAGATTCACTACGGCACTCAACACCAATAGCAAAGACACCGCTACAAACGCCAGTTGGTAAAAGTAAGCCCGGACAAAACCGGAGCCGTCTCCCATCTTGTGAAACATACGTAAAGGGGTCAGCACCAGTTTTCCCATGGGATAACTATCTTTTATATCCACGCGTAAAAGTTCGCTTTCCGTCCGCTCCGGACGGGATGTGCGTACCATAATCCTGAAATTTTCATGGACCGCACTATTCCTCTCATAATCCTCCACCCACAACGGGCTGATAAAGTCATAATGCAAATTGCTCTTTCCCCGGCAGTCCTCCACCACGGCTCCCACTGTATAAAGCAACTGCCGCCACTTCTGTATGTGGCATACACTCTCGCCACACACGTCTATACGCCCGAACAACTTGCGGGCCATAGTTTCGGTCAAGACAATCCGGTTATCCGCAGCCGCCACTTCTTCAAGCGAACCGGAAAGAACACGGCATCCCAACAAGGCTACCATCTCCGTAGATGCAGACAGCTCTTGCGCATAAAAAACCGTCTCGGGACGATCCGGCAGGTAAACACGTTCCCGCCCTCCTTGGTAACGGTACATGCCAACCATAGCTTCCTTCCCCAACACACTTCTTACCCTGTCACCCCAACGATACAACAGGGATTCGGTATGCTCCAAAGAATCTTCCCGTTCCACCACATACAAATCCTTATACCCCGGCCGGAAACTGTCATAATGCGTCTCCGTCCACAGCCAGTTCACGCTGAACGTCAGACACACGATGCTCACCGCCAAACCGACCACGGAGACCACGGCCTGCCATCCTTGGTGGCGCAGGCCGCGAAGAGCCTGCTTGAAATTCTGAATCCATAAACCCATGACAATCTTCGCCTCTAAAGGTTCTGCAATCCGGCTTCTTCCTCACCCAGCACATGCCCGTCGAACAGATGGATGATGCGGTCGGCATACCCTGCATCATGCTGCGAATGGGTCACCATGACGATGGTCGTCCCCTCGCGGTGTAGTTCGCTAAGCAATCCCATCACCTCCTTGCCGTTCTTGGAATCCAAGTTTCCCGTCGGCTCGTCGGCCAGAATCAACTTCGGACGGGTCACGATGGCACGGGCGATGGCCGTGCGCTGCTGCTGTCCTCCGGAAATCTGGCGCGGATAATGGCGTGAACGGTGCATGATGTCCATACGGGCCATGGCCTCCTCTACCCTGCGTTGGCGTTCCTGCTTCGGCACACCCATGTAGAGCAACGGCAAGGCGATGTTCTCCTGCACCGTCAGCTCGTCGATGAGGTTGAAACTCTGGAACACGAACCCCAACATGCCTTTGCGCAATTCGTTCCGTTTCGATTCGCTACAGGAGGACACATCTTTCCCGTCGAGCAGATATTGCCCTGAAGACGGGCTGTCCAACAAGCCGAGAATGTGGAGCAACGTAGACTTGCCGCAGCCCGAAGGCCCCATGACGGCCACAAACTCTCCCTGCCCTATTTCGATATTCACTTTGTCCAAAGCCCAAGTTTCCACTTCGTCTGTCTTGAACACTTTCGTCAATTCATTCACTTGAATCATCGTTTCCATACATTATTCTCATTTATAAGTTAATATTCATGTTTAAGATTCCGGCCGGAGCACTTCCACCGGCTTCTCGTTCATGCAACGGCGCACCTGTCCGTAAACGATGAGCGACACCACCACGCATATACCGCACACGATGACCGTCATCAGTCCCACGCCCGGCGTTTCGCCATAGTGGAAATATTCCATCCATTTGTGCATGAGCAACGCCGCCGGGAAGTAGGCCAACACGCCGCCCGCCACGACATAAAGCAAATAAGACCGGAGCTGGGGTCGGAAAACATCCCGGAAACCCGCGCCCATCACCCGGCGGATGGCCATGCTCCGCCGACGCAAGCGCAAGGAGTAGAGCAGCATGGAGAACACACCGGAGAACGTTATCAGTACGCTGAACACCGTCAACGCGCTCAGAAGGTTGGCGTAATACGTTTCCTCTTCGTAATTTTCTGATATGTATTCGTCTAATGACGACAACATGATTTTCTCTTCCGGCACGTCAAAACGGCTTAACACACGACGGACGGCAGCCTCGGCTTCTTTGCGCTTCCCTTCTTCATACTTGATATATACAGCATCGTGCTCCTTAAAACGGCAGAGGTGGTCCTCGGGTACACCCACCAACATCATTGCTTCTTCACCATGATGGAAATCCGACAAGCGGATATTCGCTTCCCCCACAATATTTAATGCCTGATGATCGTAATGAGCCAACTCGTCACCTCCCCAAAAACAACAGTTTTCATTACCCATCATCCTGCCGGTGTACAACTGAGATTTACGTACATTCCCCACGTTAAAAGCCTGCATGGCCGAACCGTTAAACATGATTTGTAACTTTCCTGCCTGTTCAGCCTTGGGAGAAAGCATTGCGCCGTCCTTGGATTTAATCCCGAAAAACGCCATGGCGCGGAAAGGGATTTCCGCATATCTTACTTGATTATAGTCCCCGTCATAATTTTCCTTTCCTTCAGCCAGTTCTTCTTCTGTCCATACTGAGATATAATGCTTCGTCACAGGATTGAAAATATCGCTGTTCATCGCGATGGCATCTGTAATTCCCGAACCGGCCTCCTTACGGAACTCCTGGGGCAGACTTTCAAAAATCGGTACATAGTCATATACCTCATCTTGCCCAGGAAAAGCCATCCAACCAGTGTACAACCTCAGGATATTATTGCGCTCGAAGCCTAAGTCGGAATGGACCATCCCGGAAATCTGGCGTTGCATCCCCAACGAAAGGAAAAGCAGCAACGCACTCGCGAAACATTGCACCACAAGCATCCACACATGCGTCCTCAGTCTCCGAACCTGACCGGAGAAAGACCGGTGGTAAGCCTTACGCATCTTCCATACCGGATACCCCATCCCCACAAAGCAAAGACACACAACACATCCCGACACTACCGCAAGGAAACAGCCAACCCGTTCCACATCGCCCAACACATAGCCTTCATATTTCAACCATTCTTCTCCCATCGCTGCCAACAACACACCAAGGAAAACCACCGGCAACACTTCGGTAAGCATCCATTTGGCATTCTGTGCATCCGAGGCTCCCAGACTCCGCCGTAAGGCATACTCGCGGGTGCGTCCCAAAAAGACTGAAGTATAAACTGCCAATAAATTCACAACGGCACTCAGCACCAATAACAAAGCTACCACCACAAACGCAAGCTGATAAAAGTAAGCCTCGACAAAACCGGAACCGTCACCCAACTTATGATACATACGTAAAGGAGTCAGCACCAGTTTTCCTGTGGAACCTTTTTCTTCAGGATCTATGCGTGAAAGTTCGCGTTCAGTCTGTTCCAGATGGGACGTGCGAAGCAAAATATGGAAATTGCCATAGTTGACGTTATTCCTCTCATAATCCCCTACCCACAACGGCCGGATAAAGTCGTAATACAAATTGCTCTTCCCTCTACAGTCTTCCACCACGGCACCCACCGTATAAAGAGACTGTTCTCCACCCTGTACCCGACATATCCCCTCACCGACCACATCTATACGCCCGAACAACCTGCGAGCCATGCTTTCGGTAAGGATAAACTGATTGTTCGCTGCCGCCACATCTTCGAGCGAACCGGAAAGTACACGGCACCCAAAGGTTGTTACCATATCCGTAGAAGCTGCAAGCCCCTGCGCATAAAAAGCCGTTTCAGGACGATCCGGCAAGCAAAAAAGTTCCCGACCACGCTGAGGACGGTATATACCCACCGACACATTCTCGCCTAACACACTGTCTAATTCCACTCCCAAATCGTACCAAACGTATGGGGAACGCCACAAAGTATCTCCCCGTTCCAATACATATAAACCCTCATAGTCCGGCCGGAAACTGTCATAATGCGTCTCCGTCCACAGCCAGTTCACGCTGAACGTCAGGCACACGATGCTCACCGCCAAACCGGCCACAGAGACCACGGCCTGCCACCCTTGGTGGCGCAGGCCGCGAAGGGCCTGTTTGAAATTCTGAATCCATAAACCCATGGCAACCTCCGCTTTCTAAAGATTCTGCAATCCGGATTCTTCACTACCCAACACATGCCCATCGAACAATCTGTCCGACATCCGGCGCAAACAATGGCTTCCAAACACTTTCGTCAATTCATTCACTTGAATCATCGTTTCCATACATTATTCTCATTTATAGGTTAATATTTATGTTTAAGATTCCGGCCGGAGCACTTCCACCGGCTTGTCGTTCATGCAACGGTGCACCTGTCCATAGACGATGAGCGCCACCACCACGCATATACCGCACACGATGACCACCATCAGTCCCACGCCCGGTGTTTCGCCGTAGTGGAAATACTCCATCCATTTGTGCATGAACAATGCCGCCGGGAAGTAGGCCAACACGCCGCCCGCCACGACATAAAGCAAATAAGACCGGAGCTGAGACCGGAAAACATCCCGGAAACCCGCGCCCATCACCCGGCGGATAGCCATGCTCCGACGCCGCAGGCGCAAGGAGTAGAGCAGCATGGAGAACACACCGGAGAACGTAACCAACACGCTGAACACCGTCAAGGCCGAAAGCAGACCGGCGTAATAAGTCTCTTCCTTGTAGCTGTCTGCCATATATCGCTCCAACGGCATCAGGTGAATCTTATCCTCGGGTACGTCGAACCTCCGCAACACGCGGCGTATGGCAGCCTCTGCGTCCTCGCGTCGTCCCGGCGCGTGTTTGACATACACCGCATCGTGTTCCACGAAACGGCATTCGTGACGGTCGGGGATACCGACCCACATCAATGGCCGTTCTTCTTCGTGGAAATCGCTCAAGCGCACATCCATGACGCCTTTCACTTCCAACTTTCCGGCAATATGGTTAGTCCACGTAGAATACCACATTACATTATGCCCGGTATCATCGGAGCCGACATAAAGATTCACCCTACGGAAGTCGTCCGCCCGGAACTTCCTGCAAGCCGCCTCGTTGAACATGACCGGCTCCACACCGTCCTGTTCCGGCTGTTCTTCCAACCGCGCACCTCTCGCAACGTGCAGGTGAAAAAAGTCGAAAGCCGCATAAGGAACCTCCATATAATCTATTTCGTTTTCGGGTGTCAACCTGTCATCCTTCTTCCCGTTCCATTCTTCTTCGGTCAGCAGGTTGATGCGCCTCCGCGAAAAACGGTTGAAAATATCCGCAGGCAAGGCTATGGCATCCGTGATGCCGGCAGCCGCCTCCTTCCGGAACTCCTGCGGCAAGTCGTAAAATATGGATTTGAAATCAAAAGGTTCTTCTTCGCCGGGCCAGTATTTCCGCCCGGTGTGCAAACGCAATATGTCCTCCCGTTCAAAGCCAAGGTCTCGGTTCATCATCCCCGACAACTGGCGTTGCATGCCCAAAGAGATGAACAACAAGAAAGCCGACGCGAAACATTGCACCACCAACAGCCAAGCGTGGGAACGACCTGCGGAAGCCTCTCCGCCCAACGTAAGCCGGTAGGCCCGGCGCACCTTGTGTACGGGATAACCCGTCCCGGCCACCACCAACACGAGCACAGCCCCCACGACTTGGGCGAAACAGACATACACATGCGAAAGATTGCCGGGCACTTGGCCTTCGTGCGCCAACCACTCCAAAGCCACGCAGCCCAACAAAATGCCCGACAAGGCAACGGGCATGATCTCCGTCAGCATCCAAATGGCATTCTGCCACGCCGACGCTCCTAAACTGCGGCGTAAGGCGTATTCGCGCACCCGTCCCAGAAAAACGGAAGTGTACACCGCCAAGAGGTTGACCACGGCACTCCACAGCAACAAGACGGAAATCAGCGTGAATGCCAAAGGGTAAAAATAAGCGTACAGGAAAGATTCGCCGTAACCCGTCTTATGCGCCGTGCGCAAGGGGATAAGCCGGAACTTCCAGTGACTTTTATCCGACGGCAGGTAAATCCGGCTAAACGCTTTCTCCACAGCCGCCGGGTCGTCCGTGCGAATGCAGGCACTGTAAAGTTGGCTACCATCCCATCCCCATTCCCACTCCTGCACATTAGGCGGCAACAACATCTCATAGTTCCAATGCGAATCGCCTTCGTTGTCGGCCACCACCGCACCCACGGTCAGCCAATCGGACAGCCTGTAAGCGGAAGCCTCTAAAGTCTGTCCCACGACATCCGTCTTACCGAAAATCTTCCGGGCCAGGCTCTCCGTCAACACCACATGCCCGGGAGTAGCCAATGCTTTTTCAGGGTCGCCGGACAGCACCGTAAACCCCAAGGCACTCACCATCCCGGGAAACGAATACAAACCGCTGGCATAAAAATACGCTTCTTCCCGCCCATCGGGATAAATCTGGGGCTTCACCGTCATTCCGAAGATGCCGACTTCCGCCTCCCCTTCCAACAGGCTGTCCAACTGCATGACCGCCGGCAAAGGCATGTAAGGCGATGTATAAGTATTCAAGTGTGTCAAATAGGCTGTATCATCATGCTGCACCAGATACAAGTCCTTGTAATCCGGACGAAAGTAATCGTAGTTCGTTTCCGTCCACAGCCAGTTCAGGCTGAACGTCAGGCACACGATGCCCACGGCCAAACCCGTGGCAGAGATTCCGGCCTGCCAACCATGGCTGCGCAGATTGCGCAAGGCCTGCTTCAGGTTCTGAACCCACAAACTTATTGTTCCCATAGCTTCAAACTGTTTCCTTGGTTTCATTCGTCCCATGCCAATTCCTCCACGTCGCCATAACGGCTGTAACCGGACGTAATGACACGGTCGCTGGGTCGGAGGCCTTCCAACACTTCATATTGCTTGGGGTTCTGCCGCCCCAAACGGATGAATGTGCGCACGGCACGGTTCTCGCCCGGCACCACCTTATAAATCCACTGTCCGCCCGTCACGGAATAGAAATCGCCACGAGGGATGGTCAGCACCCGTTCCGGGTTACCCAATTCTATCTGTACGCGCAGAGCCTGCCCGAGGCGCAAGGACGGAGGCACCTCGCCCGTAAAAGCCAAGTCTACAGTAAACATACGGTCCTTGACTTCCGGTACGACACGCCGCACCGACATGACGTATGGCTTGCCTTTGTAAGTGCCCTTGGCAGGAAGTCCGCTTACGATGCGGTCGATGTAATACTCCCCGGGAGTGACCCGCACCTTATAGCGGTCGAGCACCTTGACTTCTCCGATTTCCCCTCCGGCCTGCACCTGTTGGCCGGGCACGACCGTGAGGTTGCTCAACTGCCCCGTGAGGGGCGCGCGCACCACGAGCCACTCCTGCTTGGCCTTCACCCGCTCGAATTTCCGGATTTCCTGTTCCCGGTCGTTGCGGATGAGCGAACGGCGCACGATGGTAGCCGCCGAGTCGTGCTGCAAGCTCTCCTGTTCCAGTTCCGCCGCACGGGTCTTGTACTCGTACTCCTGCCGCGCCACCTCCAGTTCCGCCTTGCTCTTGATGCCCATGCGGAACTCCTCTTGGCTCAGGGCATAGCTGTCCGAAATGCGTTGCAGCTCATAACGGTTCTGCAACACCTGCTTGCGCAGGAGCAAAGTCTTCTGCTCCATCTCGATTTCCTGCTCACGGTAGGACATGAGTTGCTTGTGCAGGGCATTCTCCTGCACCTCCATCTCGTCCAGCAGCTCGGGATTGGACAGCACCAGCAACGTGTCACCCTGCCGCACCCGTGCGCCCTCTTCGGCCACGATGCGCTCCACGTAGCCGCTTATCCGGCTGTTCACGCGCAAGGAGAGCATGGGCTGCACCACCCCCTCCTGCTCCACATATTCCAGAAAGTCGGCCTGCACGGCTTCGGCCAGTCCCAACGTATCGGCCGACACGCGCTGTTTCTCGGGCGAGAACAACAAGGCCACCGTATAGGCTGCCAAGGAGAGGAACACGATGCCTCCCGACACATAATATTTGTGGCGCACGAACCACGGTTTTTTCTTGAGTTGTATATCCATATATAATAAGGTATAAGCGTTACACGAATGAGTTCAGTCTTTCACCAGTTGCCCGTAATCCACCTGCAACGGGCGGCCTTCGAAGAAATCATAGAGCGTCAGGCTGCGCAGGGTGTAGTAAAGACTCCAGTAAGTGTGCAGGGCGTTCAGGTAATTCCGGCGCGCGGCATCCTTCTCCTCGATAGAGGCGTTGAGGTCGAGCACACTGGATTTTCCCAACACGTACAGGCGGCGTGCCACTTCGCTGCGGCGCAAGGCCGTGCTGTCCGTCCGGGCCGCCACGCGCACACGTAGCCCTTGCAGGTTGAACTGCCCTACCAACTTGCGGATATTCTGGTCGAAGTCCGTGCGGCTCTGCTCCACTTGCGTCCCCACCAAATCCCGTTGCGAACGGGCCACGCGCACTTGTCCGCGCCCCTTTCCCCAGTCCAGGATGGGCAAGGTGATACCGATGCTCACCGCCTGTTGGTCGAGCGGATGGCGGTAGGTGGAAGAGAAATTCTCCGCCGTCTGCGTCAGACCGAAACGGAGATACAGGTCGGCTTTCAGGCCGGCGTTGGCCTTGGCCTGCGCCACGTTGCTTTCCGCCTCTAACTTGCGCCGCTTCATGTAGAGGATGTCGGGACTGTGGAGATGCGCCCACTGCAAGGCTGCCCCCTCCTCCACCGTCACGTCGGGCACTTCCGTGACCATCCGTATCGCGGGCAAGGTGTCGCCTTCATGCAAACCCAGATAGGAACGCAAGTCCAAGGCGCATTCGTCCATTTCGATACGGGCATTCAGCCGGTTGGTCTCCTCGTTCAAGCGGTTGATTTCGAGTTGGAGCATCTCGTTCTCGGTGGTCGTACCAATCTGGTAACGCCCCTGTGCGAAACGGTAAAGCGTGTCGGCATGAGCGAAATTCTGGCACGCCGTGGCATAGTTGCTCTGTGCCATGGCCAACGCGAAGAACTTGTCCACAGCCCGTGCGGCTACCAACTCCATCGTCTCCAAATAAGACCGCTGCGCCTCCTCGTAGCGCACCGGTTCGATACGCCGCCTCCACTTCAGGTTGTTGTACCCGAAAAGCGACTGGCTGTAGCCGATGTTGACCGGCACGCTCTTCCATGAAAAAGTGCGGTCACTCAGCAAATCCGTACGCAAGAGGGAGGATTCCAGGGACAACGTGCCGCCCGTCCAACTGACATTCTGCTGCACGCGCAGGGACAGGTCGGTGTTCAACAGGTTTTGCTCGACGAAACGCACCGACCCGTCTTCCATCGTGATTTGGTTGATGGAACGGTCGAGGTTCGGCCCGGAAGTCAATGTGAGCGAAGGCAAGTAATCAGCCCGGAACGAGCGATAGTCCCAATAGGCCGAGCGGAATGTATGGCGCGCAGCCAACGCGTCGGGCGAAGACTGACAGGCCTGGAGCACCACGTCGTCCAGTCCCCAGCCGCCCGTGGGCGGAAGAGGCTGTGCCGCCACCCCCATGCCCCAGCACGCCACGCATGCCACGCATCCTATCCGCATTCTGATGTCCATAAGTCTTTTTATCATTCGTTTACAACTAATCATATCCAATTTGCGTGCCAAAAACACAAACAACTGTATTCCAGACGCGTACCCCATCCACACCGGAAAACAAGTTGTGCGGATTTGCACTTTTTATGTGCGAAAATGCACATCCGCACACATTTTTGCGTAACTTTGCCTCGCATCAAATACCATATTCTATGCCTGCATTAGGAAAAATACTCATCATAGACGACAACGAAGACGTGCTCTTCGCCCTCCATCTCCTGCTTGAACCCTACGCGGAGAAAGTCAAGGTCATGCGTTCGCCCGACCGTATCGTACATTTCATTACCGACTTCCGGCCGGACATCGTACTGCTGGACATGAACTTCACCCGCGACACCGTGAGCGGACAGGAGGGCATGGACTGCCTGCAGGAAATCCTGAAACTGGACCGCCATGCCGTGGTGGTCATGATGACGGCCTACGCCGACACGGACAAAGCCGTGCAGGCCATCAAGGCCGGGGCTACGGACTTCGTGTCGAAGCCTTGGGAAAACGACAAGCTGCTGGCCACGCTCCACGCCGCCATGAAATTGCGCCGCTCACAAACGGAGGTGGGACGGCTCGAGGAACGCGTGGAAGCCCTCAGTGCCGAACGGGAAACGCCGCAACCTCTGCTCATCGGCGAGTCGGAGGGCATGAGGAACATCGTCTCCACCATCGGACGCTTGCGCGAGGCCGACGTGAACGTGCTTCTGTTGGGTGAGAACGGCACGGGGAAGGACGTAGTGGCCCGCTATCTTCTCGCCCATTCGTCGCGCGCGGCAGAACCGTTCGTGACCATCGACGTGGGTGCCGTGCCGGAAACCTTGTTCGAGAGCGAACTGTTCGGATACGAGAAAGGTGCCTTCACCGATGCCCGCAAAGAAAAGAAAGGACGGCTGGAACTGGCCCATGGGGGTACGCTCTTCCTCGACGAAGTGGGCAACCTCTCCCCCGCCGCCCAAAGCAAGCTGCTCACGGCCTTGGAGAAAAGGCGCATCGTGAGGCTCGGCGGCACGCGCGAGATTCCGATAGACGTGCGCCTGATATGCGCCACCAACGCCGACTTGCACGCGCAGGTGACGGAGGGTACGTTCCGGCAAGACCTGTTCTACCGCATCAACACGGTGGAAATCCACATCCCGCCCCTGCGCGAACGCGGCGAGGACATCCAACTGCTGGCCGACCATTTCCTGCGGACGTACGCACGGAAATACAAAAAAGACATCCGGCAAATCGCACGCGACGCAAGGGGCAAGCTGCAACGGTATGCCTGGCCGGGCAACGTGCGCGAACTGCAACATGCCATCGAACGCGCCGTCGTGCTCTGCAACGCCGACACCCTCCATGCCGACGACTTCCTGTTGCACGCCCCGTCATCGCCCGTGGCCGATGGCGAGACCCTCAACTTGGAAGCACTGGAACGCAACGCCGTGGAGAAAGCCGTCCGCCTGTGCGAAGGCAACATGAGCCGCGCCGCCCAGATGTTGGGCATCACGCGCTACTCGCTCTATCGCAAACTCGAAAAATTAGGCTTATGAAAATACCCCCTTCCTGGCAGACAGCCGCCTGCGGTGCCGGCCTGTTCCTGACGGCCTCCGCCGCCTGTTTCTGCGCTGCGGAGCAACTGTGGCTCACCGCTGCCGTGTGCGTCGCGGCCTTCGTCGGCCTGTATGCTTCCCTCCACCACCGGCAGACACGCCAAATCCGGCTGTTGCGCTCTTTCATACGGGGCATCCGCCACAGCGGGTTGAAAGAGATTCCCCGTTTCGTTCCAGAGGAATCCGCTCGTGCACTCGGCCTGGAACGGGAAATCGAACACACGCTCGCCGCATACCGGCAACAACTGTTCGACGAGGCCACCCGCCAGAAATATTACCAACTCCTGCTCGACCACGTGGACACCGGCATCGTCTCGTGCGACGGCGAAGGGCACGTGGAATGGATGAACCGGGCGGCTACGGCACAAGTAGGTACATGCCGGCGCGTGCCGGAGGAATGGTTGCGGCGGTCCGGACCGGAGGCGCGCGTAGTACCGGTGGAACGCCACGGGCAGACGAAAGACCTCCTGCTCTCGCCCACACGCTTCACTTTGGATAACCGCCCACGGATACTCTTCACGCTCAAAGACATACACCACGTGTTGGAAGAACAGCAACTGGAATCGTGGAAGACGCTCACTCGGGTACTGACCCACGAAATCATGAACTCCCTCACTCCTATCCTGTCGCTGAGCGAGACGCTCACCCGGCAGGCTCCCACGCCAGAACCTTCCGCCAAACAGTACGGCCAGATGCAGCAAGCCTTAGAGGACATCTACCGCCGCAGCAAAGGCCTGCTCCACTTCACGGAGAACTACCGCAAACTGACCCGTGTGCCCCCTCCGCAATACGCAGCCATCCGTGTGGACGAGCTTTTCGACGACCTGAAGAAGTTGTTCGAGGGCATGTATCTCACCTTCGACCAACCTTATCTCGGTTTCACGTTCCAAGCCGACCGCTCCCAAATCGAACAGGTCTTGATTAACCTGATTACCAACGCACGCGACGCATCCCCAAGCCCCGAAAGCGAAATAAAAATCCACTTGCGCCGGAACACGGCCGAAGACGAAGTGCAAATCAGCGTGCAGGACTACGGACAAGGCATCCCCGTGGAAGCACAGGAGCGCATCTTCGTCCCGTTCTACACCACCAAGCCAAACGGTTCGGGCATCGGACTGGCCTTGTGCAAGCAAATCGTCAACCAGCACCACGGCTACATCACCCTGCATTCCACTGTGGGGAAAGGCAGTCTGTTCACCCTCTGCCTGCCGCGCAACGGCCTGCGTGCGCCCCAAACTTGAAACGCACAGGACGAAAGCTTGTATACAGATTTTTTACCGTCGTCACTTCATTCTATTATTCACTATAAATCAACGATATACGACATCAAAATCAATCTCCTGAGAACGGAAAATCGTTTGCCGCAGAATGAAAAATCAATCTCAGCCGAACGATTTTCCGTTCTGCGGCAAACGAAACGAAGCTTTCAGCAGGGAAAAAATGTAACGTTTTCGGAAGAAAGCGAAGTTCCTTCACATCCATTCAAAAGACAGGGCAAACCGCTCCTACCACGTTAAATATTATTAGAAAAGGATACAGGATAAAGAATAAATCCCTACCTTTGAATCAATAAGGTATAACCATCAGTTTGAACATGAAGAAATATATATTGCCGGCATTTTGTTCCCTTTTGCTTTCCTTGCCTTCGCAAGCGCAGAAGAACGGGCAGGCCATACCAGCCCCGACGGCTGAATATTATATGAATCATTACCAGTTTGACGAGGCGGAAGAACTCCTCAATCAGGACATTAAGAAGCTGAAACGCAAACGGCAACCGACCGACGTGGAAGAAGGAAAATTGCAGGAAATAGCCCGGTTGCGCTCCATGATGAGAGCTACGGAACGGGTGACGGTCATAGACAGTCTGGTCGTAGACAAGAATACGTTCCTGAACCACATCAAACTCAGTCCGGAAAGCGGGGAAATCAGTCCGTATAGCACATTTTTCCACCGTACGGATGAAAACGGTTGTACGGTCTATCTGTCCGAATTGGGCAATAAGATATATTTCGCTCAGCCGGATGAGAACAAATACCTGAGATTGTTTACCAGCGACCTTGTGGGAGGCCAATGGACAGCTCCTCATAAATTGGACGAGTTGGACGGGGATGATGCGCAGAACTATCCGTTCATGCTTTCCGACGGCATCACGCTTTACTATGCCGCCCAAGGAGAGGAAAGCATCGGAGGATATGACATATTCGTGACACGCTACGACATGGATGAAAAGAAATTCCTCTATCCAGAAAATCTCGGCATGCCTTTCAATTCCCCCGCCAACGACTACATGCTGGCCATTGACGAGTTCAACCAACTGGGATGGTTCGTGTCCGACCGGAACCAACCGGAGAACAAGGTGTGTATCTACATCTTCATCCCGAACGACATCCGCAAGGTGTATGATGCCAATATATACGAGGAGGATGAACTATGCCGTCTGGCCCTTATCCACAGTATCGCGGAGACATGGGGGGACAAGGAAGCCGTGGCGCAGGCACGACAAAGGCTACAAGCCGCACTGAGCGCGCCCAAGGTGGTCAAGAAGCAGAAGGACTTCGAGTTTGTCATAGACAACCGCAACACTTACACCTTGTTGAACGATTTCAAATCTCCGGAAGCACGTAACAAAATGGCCGCATGGCAGAAGAGCCGTACGCAACTGGACAAAAGTCGACAGCAACTGCAAAACCTGCGCGACCGGTATGCCACCGGCAACGACGCGCAACGTCAAACGCTGAGCCAACAAATCCTTCAGCTTGAAGCACAATGTCAGAAGGCCGAAGCCGCATTGCATGCGGAAGCCAAAACCATCCGCAATCTGGAGATACAATCCCGCAATAAATAATCATGTTTATCTTTTAAATCATAACGCTTATGAACAAGTATTTTGCACCATCAGAACTTATCATCAACGAGGACGGAAGCATTTTCCATCTCCACGTAAAACCGGAACAACTGGCAGATAAAGTCATCCTCGTGGGCGACCCGGGGCGTGTCCCCACCGTGGCATCCCATTTCGACACTCAGGAGTGTGACATCTCCAGCCGCGAGTTCCGAACGATTACGGGAACATATAAGGGAAAGCGGATTACAGTAGTGTCTACCGGTATCGGTTGCGACAACATCGACATTGTCATGAACGAACTGGATGCCTTGGCCAACATCGACTTCAACAGCCGCAGGGAGAAAGAAAAGCTCCGCAGCTTGGAACTGGTGCGCATCGGTACATGCGGCGGGCTTCAGCCTTATACGCCTGTCGGCACATTCATTTGTTCCGTAAAATCAGTCGGTTTCGACGGTTTGCTGAACTTCTATGAAGGGCGCAATGCTGTATGCGACCTACCGTTGGAACGCACGTTGCTTAATCATTTGGGATGGAGCGGAAACCTGTGCGCCCCTGCCCCTTACGTCATCGACGCACATCCGGAACTGATAGAACGCATAGCTGCCGACGATATGGTACGGGGTATCACCGTAGCCTGCGGTGGATTCTTCGGCCCGCAAGGCCGTCAGCTTCGCATTCCTTTGGCGGATCCCCGTCAGAATGAGAAGATTGAAAGCTTTTCTTACAACGGGCTTCAAATCACCAATTTCGAAATGGAGAGTTCCGCATTAGCCGGATTGGCCCGTCTGATGGGACACAAGGCCACGACATGCTGCATGGTGATAGCCAACCGGGTAGCCGGAGAAGCTGACCCCAGTTATAAAAACAAAATCGACGATCTGATTCAGTTGGTTATCGACCGGATTTAAACTCTCATACAGGTATGAACATCGATTTCAAGCCCTCTGAGGATTCAGACAAAAGCGAACGCTACCGTCTGTTTCTCCAACATTACGCCGCGCTTATCGAAGGAGAACGGGACGAAATAAGCGTAATGGCCAACACGGTGGCTGCACTGAAAGAAGCGTTCGGGTTCTTCTGGGTAGGGTTTTATCTGGTGAAATCCGAACAGGAACTCACACTCGGGCCGTTCCAAGGAAGCATTGCCTGCTACCGTATCCGGAAAGGACGTGGTGTCTGCGGTACGGCATGGGAGAAGGCATGCCCTCTGATAGTGCCCGATGTGGATCTTTTTCCCGGACATATCGCATGCAGTAGCGAATCCCGTTCTGAAATCGTGATTCCAATCATATATAATAAGGTAATAAAAGGAGTATTGGACATAGACAGTGATAAAGCGGACAGTTTCGACGAAACTGACCGTAAAGGGTTGGAAGAAATGGTCAACCTGATGGCCGCCACACTGTACCGATGACCTATTAAACATTCATATCCCTCTCCGTCCGTCTGCACTACAGACACGACGGGGAGTTTCTGAAATAGCAAACAGCTCTCATGAACACGCAAGATACAATCTGTGCCATTGCCACTGCACAAGGAGGTGCCATTGGCGTAATCCGCATCTCAGGAAAAGATGCCATCGCCATAACAGACCGTATTTTTACTCCCGTAGGTAAACATCCCCTCCCCCTTTCCGAACGCAAGGCTTACACCATGGCTTTCGGACACATCCGGCAAGACGATGGGGAGATCATTGATGAAGTATTGATCGGTTTGTTCAAGTCACCTCATTCTTACACGGGCGAAGACTGTGTGGAAATCTCATGCCATGGTTCGTCTTTCATCTTGCAACAGGTCATGCAACTGCTCATCCGGAAGGGATGCAGGGCGGCCGGTCCGGGTGAGTTCACCCAACGTGCCTTCCTAAACGGAAAGATGGATTTGAGTCAGGCGGAGGCCGTGGCAGACCTAATAGCCTCTTCGTCCGCAGCCACCCACCGGATGGCTATGAACCAGATGAGGGGCGGTTTCAGCCGCGAACTGTCCGCCTTGCGCGAACGCCTGCTCCACCTCACTTCTTTGATGGAACTGGAATTGGATTTCAGTGACCATGAGGAATTGGAGTTTGCCGACCGCAGCGAATTGGAGACCATTGCCGGGGATATAGAAAAGGTCATCAGTGGATTGGTCCACTCATTCAGTGTGGGAAACGTCCTTAAAAATGGAATACCCGTAGCTATCGTCGGTGAAACCAATGCAGGCAAGTCCACGCTCTTGAACACGCTGCTCAACGAAGAAAAGGCGATTGTAAGCGACATACACGGCACTACACGCGATGTGATTGAAGACACGGTAAACCTCAGCGGCATCACGTTCAGATTTATCGACACCGCCGGCATACGCGACACCCACGACACGATAGAAAACATGGGGATTGCACGCAGTTTCCATAAGATGGAACAAGCGGAAATTGTCCTATGGGTCGTAGACAATACTTGTGCGGAAGCCCAAATCCGACAGCTTTCGCCCCGTATCCTCCCTCTCTGCTCCAACAAACAGCTCATCATCTTGTTGAACAAATCAGACCAAGTATCGGCTGTCCCTACAAAGCTATCCGGCTTGCCAGAAAACACTGTCACGCTATCTATTTCTGCCAAAGAAAAAACAGGTATCCAAGAACTGCAAAATCTCCTTGTAAAGACTGCCTCCGTCCCCGAACTAACTTCTTCCGACCTCATCGTCACGAATGTGAGACACTACGAGGCATTATCACTGGCTCTCGAAGATATCCACCGCGTACAAAACGGACTCCAAACTCATCTTTCCGGTGATTTCATCAGCCAGGATTTACGTGAATGCCTTTTCCATTTAGCCGAAATTGTGGGTGGTGAAATTACCGCAGATGAGGTATTGGGGAATATCTTTATGAAATTCTGCATCGGGAAATGATGGCTTGTAAACAGCCATAAGCAACCATAACCATTTAGAATAAAGTCGCTGTATTTCAGCGACTTTTCTATTTTAACACTTTCCAGTCCGTATTTGGAGGTAACAGATTTTATCCATATTTTTCTATCATATTTCTACCGCGACAGAAATTCACGGTTAGCCCGAATGTCACAATGACGCATTAGTTGACGTGTGTTGACAATGGTTTACATGTGTAGACAAAAAGGGAAATTAAAAAACAGAGAAAATGATATAGGAAATATGGAAGTAAAGAGAATTTGTCAATGGTGTGGAAAACCGTTCATTGCACAGAAAACAACGACCTGTTATTGTAGCCCTCAATGCTCGAAGCGAGGTTACAAACATCGTATCAAGGAGCGCAAAATGGAACTGCGCCACATTCAGGAAATGCAGGAGTTGCGCTCCAGTTTGGAGAAGCAGGAATATTTCACTTTTTCGCAGGCTGCCCGATTGATGGGCGTGAGCCGTCAGTACATTTATAAATTAGTCAAAGAGGATAAACTTAGAGCATCCCGAATTAGCGGAAGAATGGCTTTGGTAAGGCGTGCAGACATAGAGTTAATGCTCAAAAGCAAACCTTACGAACGACTGGTTGCGAAAAACGACTTCAACATCTCCGAGTATTACACAGCCGAAGAGATTGCGGAAAAATATAAGGTCAACGCCAAATGGGTGTGGACTTACACTCGGCAACATAAAGTGCCGAAAGTGAGAATCCGCCAGTTCAACTATTACAGCAAGAAACATATCGATGCTGCCTTTGCCAAATACGAGGTAGATTCCGACCTTACTGAATGGTACACACCGGAAGAGATTCAGGAGAAGTACGGTATGACACGTGTCGCCATCCGTTCGCAAGTGTATCGGAACAACATTCCCTCCAAGAAAGAGCATGGGCAGATATTCTACTCAAAGCTCCACTTCGACCTCTCGAAGAGTTCCGAACAGGAGAGCAAGGCGGAATACTACACCGTCAAGGAGGCGATGGAGAAATTCAAACTCTCTCGTGATTCGGTTTACGGTATTCTGCAATTCCATCAGATCAACCGGGAGAAGAACGGACGGTTCGTCAGATTCCTGAAAGTGGAGTTTGACCGGGTAATGGGTGTCCGCAAATAGTCTAATTTATGGCTATCCGTAAATTATTCAAAAATTAATCCCTGCTGTAGGTAATCTGCATGACTACATTATAGAGTTTCGCCGACGAATTAATAATAACCATAAAAATATAACATTATGCATGAATGCAAGACCGTGACATTAAGGACACGTCCGCTAAAAGGCAGGATGATGTCTTTCTATCTGGATTATTATCCGGGGTATCGAGACAAAGAGACAATGAAAGTTATCCGTCATGAATCGCTTGGTATTTATATCTATGCCAATCCGAGGAACAAACGTGAACAGAATTTCAACGAGGTAATGACCGAGAAAGCCGAAGCCATCCGTTGCCGCAGGTTCGAGTCGGTAGT
>ENA-UOJC01000581-UOJC01000581.1-human-gut-metagenome-genome-assembly--contig:-C104-NODE-581-length-62874-cov-7.985944_pt1 | contig 62874 bp, 58 predicted proteins | sample MGYA00242339_ERZ723886 | MGnify/ENA metagenome assembly ERZ723886 | reverse complement strand
ACATAATATATTTATATTATAAATTATGTATTATTCTATGTACACCTTATTATTTACGCTTATTTACAAAGGTATCGGAATTTAATCGTGGTATTATTCTGCATACTTTCAGCGAATAATACACAATATAATTATGTATCATTCAAAATCAAACAAATCTTTTGCTTTTATATCAAGAGCTTCTGCAATTTTAAAAATCATCTTCAAATTAGGATACTTTTCGCAGCGTTCAATTTTTCCGATATAAGAAATATCACAGTCGACTAATTCAGACATTTTGCCTTTACTGTAGTTTTTTTGTTCTCTATATTTCTTAACATTTTGAGCAAAACGCTTGCAATAATTTTCTATCATATTTATATTGTGCTATAATACTTGCATCCTATTATAGACTCATGGTCTAATAATAAAATTTGTTACGACAGGTTTTGACGTGGCAATGTGTTAGACTGTTATAAAAAAGAAAGGTGGTAATTATGGCAATTGGACATGCAGAAGAAAGAGGTACAAATGTTTACATCTTTGATGAAAAGGGTAAACAAATTAAAATTATTTCTATGGGAAGCAGGGGTAAGTTAGTTGGTTTTACGTCAACAAGTGTAAGCATTAAGATTGGGCCTAACACATATCTATATAATGAAACAGGACGACAAATTAAAATTATTTTTGGCAAGTAGGAAAGAGGGTATATGACAGAAACTATTAAACTAAATTCACTGAAAAATTTTCTTAATGATAAACAGGTGCAAGAGCTACAAAGTAAACTTGAAGTAGTAAAAAAAGAACAAAGTCAAAGTTTCAATATTTTTAAAATATTAAAACTTGATAATCATGAAATTCGCCATTCAAATTTTCTTGCGTGGCTCTTAAACCCAAAGGAAAATCACGGATGCGGCGATAAATTTCTAAAACAATTTTTGCAAGAAGCTTTAGATTGCAATATTGGTGAAGTATTGCCTGATACTTCTGATATTGTTATTGAAACAGAATATATGACTAATATAGGGCGTAGAATTGATATTTTAATTCATTCGCAAAAATCAAATTTTGTCTGCGTAATTGAAAATAAATACGGCTCATGTGAGCATGATAAACAATGCAAACACTACAAAGAGTTTATCGAAAAATTTTCTGATTTTAAAGCATACGGCAAAAAATATTTTATATTCCTTGACATATATAATCCTGAAAGCGAAGTAATGAAAACTGCCCTTGCAGGTTATAGTTCTATTACATACAAAAATGTATATGAAATTCTTAATAATTTATGGAGCGAAAAAAGTTTTGCCAATAATGATTCCATTCAAAGTACGGTTTACCAATATCTTGAAATAATAAAGGAGAAATATACAATGCTTGATACAGAAATAAAAAATCAGTGTAGAAATATTTATGCAAAATATCCGGAAGTATTAGAAACTCTTGAACAATATAACAAGGAATTGCAACAAGATATTTATAATATTATGAAAGATATTCTTGCTGATAAGACTTTACAGCTTGCAAATGCAGACATTAGTGGTTGTGGTTATAACGATAGAACTGGGTGTGGAATAAGATTTATTCCTGAGAAGTTTAGCCTTAATGCTAATCTCAAAGGAAATAATAAACTTACTAAGTATAATTTATTTTATGCTTTAGATTACAAAAAAGAAATGTCTTTACGCATTTGTGATGAGCAGTGGAAATGCTATAAGCAGGTGAAATGGTTAGTTGCAAGTATGACTGATGAAGAAATTAAAACTTCCATGCTTGTAAACATTAATAATATGCAAGAAGATTTTTCAAATATTATTACAGGTGCGTCTTAAATTGACGCACCTGTGCATTATTATATAATCATAAACAAAACTTAAGAGGCAATAATGTCAAGATTAAACAAAGCAGAAGAAATAATAGAGCTTGCAATGATGTTTCAGAATAGTTATTGCGGATTAACTATAGATGATATTGCCGAACATTTTGAATGTTCAAGACGTTCTGCTGAACGCATGAAATCACTATTGTTTGATTTATTCCCTGAAAAAGTTGAAGAAGTGCCAACATCTGACAAGAAAAAGCGGTGGCGGTTTGTTAAAGGCACAATGAATTTTTTAATTTCTTTTTCTGCTATGGAGTTAGCTAATTTAATGTTTTTAAGTAAACTGACAAATGATGAAAGCAGGAAAAAAGTTATCAATGAATTGATTGAGAAAATTAAAGCTCTTACACCTAGAAGAAGATTTCAATCTATTCAAACAGATATAGAAGCCATTATGGAATCTGAGGGTTTTGCAGTTCGTCAGTATTCTAGACCCATAATCAACTCTAAAGTTATAGAAGATATACGCTTGGCAATGATTGCATATAAGAAAGTTCAATTTGATTATCCTACAGAAAAGGGCAATCGTAGAATTACGTTGAACCCTTATGGATTGATTATTTCCGATAAACATTATCTTGTTGGGTTTAATGAATATGTAAATGATTTACGATTATATAAAGTTGATAAAATTTCAAACCTTGAAGTTTTAGATGAGTTTTATTTAAAAGATGAAAACTTCTCACTAACAGAATATTGTAAAAACTCGTTTTCAATTTATCAAGAAGAACCGCTAAGTATAAGCCTTGAATTTGATAAAGAAGTGGCGGAGGATGTTCTCAACTACCATTTTCACCCGACCCAGAAGATGAAACAGCTTGATAACGGAAATGTTCAGGTAAAATTTACATCGGGTGGAACTTATGCAATCTGTCAGGAACTTTTCAAATGGGGCTGCAACGTAAAAATCAAAAAACCTGCAGAACTAAAAACATACTATAAGCAGTATTTATCCGATGTACTTAATAACCAGTAATTAAACAGCAGTTACCAGTTTGTATCAGAATAAACTTTCAAAGCACCTTTAATATAAATTATTAAAGGTGTTAAATAAATTTATTCAGCTTTATTCTAGCAATATAATTTTATGTTAACATTAAAATATGGAAAAAAAATTACAATTCATTTCCGTTACTCGAAATTTAAACTTTGTCGGATTAAAGAAGCAAGACAAAGAGTTTTTATATGAAAATTATCCTATTATTATTCGTAAGCCTAAAGGAACATTTGACGATGAAGATTATGAGACATTCTGTGAACATTGTCTGAATATGTCTTTAAAAGACAGACAAATTGTATATCATGGGATTTTATTTGATTTATCTAAAAAAGAATACCTTATGGTATGCTCTTTGTTACTGTTTGGAGAGATACGCGAAAGCGAATTTAATAAAATTGATTTTAGACCCAAACGTTGTAATAAAGCAAATAAAAAAGCTCCCAGAAATCTCGAAAAAAGCATTGATGATTTGAGAAGTGCTTTTTGGAATAAAATTAGCAAAAAAAATAGTGAAGCCTCTAAGCCAATTTTAGACAAGGATGATTTTAAAAAACATTTCAAAAATGAATTTGTGCAATATAAAATCGGCGATGAGAGTACAGCAATAACTAAATATCGAAAAGCAGTTTTACCAGATTTTCTAAAGAAAGTATGTAAACAAAATTAGTTTATCAAAAATTTGTCGCTATAATTTTAGATTTAACTTTTATTTAGAGTTCAAAAATAAATATTTCAGGTAGGTTTATTTTCTTTTTTATATTTTTTGTTATTTATAACATAATGCCCAAAATTTACACAAACTATGTCGCTAAAAATAAAGTAAGAATATGTGTTTTGTTAAGATATAACTAAGTTTTAATATTCTTTATTTTTTTTTGATTTATTATAAAAATATAAAACAAATGAGAGATATCTGACTTAAGACATCTCCCACGATTTTTAAGAACAATAGTATGATACTATAAAAATTTGGGATTGTGAAGTCATTTAGTCTCCATTCGTTAAGAAAAACAAATTAAGAAAAGGAGAAAAAAATGACAGAAAACCTTTCTGAAAAGTGGCAAAGCTTTGCCACATTCCCTTGTAAGGGAAATTCCAAAATTCCAGCAACACGTAGCGGGTTTAAAGACGCATTACTTGAACAGGACGTAACGACTATGCTTAAAGCTGGTTACAATGTCGCAATGGCTTGTGAAAAATCAGGTGTAATCGTTATTGACATCGATTATCACGATGAAAATTCAACTGCTATGAACGATTTAAAAGAATTGGAAGTGGAACTCGGGGCAGAATTGCCCAAAACACTTACGCAAGCTACTGCAAGCGGGAATGGTAGACATCTGATTTATTCAGCAAAAGGGATTACTAACCCTCGTGGTAAGATAGGGCAATTTTGTGACGTTAAGTATAACGGTTACATTATGATTGCACCGTCATCTATCAATGGACGTCAGTATGAAATCATTGACGGAATTGATGAAAACGGTGATTTTATCATAGCAGAATTGCCAAAAGCATGGTTGGCTTATATCAACAAAGATATGTCAACTCCGCCTACATCTGCTCAAAAGAAAGAATTCAAAGAAGCATCACGCAAAATTTACAAGAATATTGATGTAGAAAAAATGTTCAATAACTGTGCTTTCTTACGTTATTGCAGAGATAATGCAGATTGTTTAACAGAGCCGGAATGGCATAGCATGATTACGGTGTTGGCTCAAATTGAAGATTCAGATGAGTTAATTCATGAGCTTTCAGAGCCATATCCGAAGTATAGCTATGCCGAAACACAGAAAAAGATTAAAAATGCCCGAGCTTTTGGACATTCTCAAAGCTGTGCTTATTTATCGACAAACTACCAACAAATCTGTAAAGATTGTACAAAATTAAACAACGAAAGAGAGGCATATAATGACTAACGCACCATTAAACATAAACAACCCGATTGATACGGGTAAAAAGACTATTGAAGATATCTTCAATCAGAATAAGAAGTTACTAAATGCTGTAACATTCATATCAAAAGCTACAATCAGCTATAATTCAGAAGAATACGCTCTTCCAAATCAGAACAAATTTCTCTTGCAAAAATGGAACAAGACCTTTATAGTTGAGAAGAAAAAAGGTAAATTACAAATACAACTACTGGCAAACTTTATCGTTACTGATGTTAGAGAATGCACACTTGTATATAATGACAAAAGCAACAAGAAACCCCATAAGTACTATGTTGTTTCGCTAAAGAATGATAAAGGTTCGATAGAGAAAGATGTAGAAATAGCTTACAACTCGAAATCAGATGTCAAACAATTTGAAACTACGGTGAATAATCTTTATACAGGCTTTCAAGTTTGTATGAAAGAACCTGAATTCAAAACTTTTGTATGCGAGTATGTTTCGCCTAAAGTAGCAAGCAAAACTACCATTTATACAAATGCAGGTAAACTTGATGATAATAAATTGTTGTATGAAAATGCTCTTGCTACTTCTACAGGTATAAACTGGGCTGATGATGACGGTTATATCAAAACTGGTGAAAATTCGTATGTGAAACTTGCAGAATCAACCCATTACTTACCAAAACTTGCAACAAGTGTAAGAACACCGCAAGTTATAGCTAATGAGCTTATTTCAAATCTTTTAAATTGTTGGGAAGATAATATTGTTTTACCGCTGATAACTCTCGGACATATGGTTATGGCTATATACTATGAAGATTTTATCAAGCGGTATGGTTGCCCGACATTAATTCTATATGGAGAAACAGGAACTGGAAAATCAACTCTTGTAACTGTTGGCCTATCAATCTTTGGGCTTGCTAGAGAAGCATTAACCTCAGGTGGCTCAACGGCTAAAAGCAATGAATACTTTTGTTCAAAATACAACGGTATGAATGTCTGCATAGATGATGTTAAAGGGGAAACATTAGCTTCAAGTAATTTCACGGCATTAGTAAAAGGTGCGTATAAAGGTGTGCCACGTACTAAAATGCTACCTTATGGCAAAGGTATCGATTATATCAATACTTGTAGCCCCTTAGCATACTCAACAAATGAATCTTTACCCGATTTAAAAGAAGTCATCAATCGAATGAACATCATTGAAATATTCGGCAAAATCTTCAAAGCCGATAAGTTCAAGTATCACGAGATTGATAAGGATAACAATGCTCGTCTAAAAGAATTATCGTTAATCTTACCTCAATTCTTAAAATATTCAACAGAAGATGTGATAAAACTTTATGAGCAAGTGTTTGAAATACTTAAGGCTAATGTTAAAGACACGCAAAACCGAGTTATCAGCAATATTGCGTATGCTTATACTGGAGCTTTGATGTTACTATCAATAGCTAATGCTGATATTGCAGATTTCGATAAACTGATTGTTGATTATGCTAAAAAGCAAATTGATAGATATGAGAGCATAAAAACTCCTGTAGATAAAGTTTTAACAGAAATTGCTACTTTGACAAATCTAGGTCAATTACAATTAGGTACGCATTATAAGATTTTTGATGAAACTTATGAAGATAGAGAAGAGACTCAGATTAGTTTTCACAAAGACCTTATATTAAGCGTTATCAACAAATATTACGCACACGACAAGTCTAAACGTATAAATGAGGATTCCTTTTTAAGCTATGCTCGTAGCCACAAACGCTTTAGAACGGATAAAAAGAGTGTTCGTTATGATAACAATAAGAGCAAAGTGGTACGCTCATTATGCTTTGATATATCAGGGTTAGACGAATATGTAGGAATAGCACCAAATGGTGTTGCTGCAATATCTTACGGTGAATTTAAAGACGGTTTAGAGCGTAGTAACAGTTAATTACAAATAAATTACACCTCGAAGTTAACTCGTTGTTAACTTTGGGGTGTATTTTGCCGTGCTGTAATTTTGTAATTTAAAAATTTATTAGAAAAAATAAAAATGATAATTCTTAAAGCTGATGACATAACAATAAATATACTTCAAAATAACTCTCAATCGATTGATGAGAGGGATTTTGAGTTGCTTGTTGATTATGTTGATGTGATTAAAGAAATTTATGACGAAACAAAACTTCATGAAGTTTCATGAAATGATAGCAAATCAAGTGTTTGCAAGGTAAAATAAGGTTAGGAGTCAATAAAGATATGAAAAAGGCTGTTATTTACGCACGAGTATCATCAGAAGAACAAGCTAAACATGGCTTTAGTATTGAAAATCAGAAAAAAGTCTGTACAGATTTTGCTGAAAAACATGGCTACTATGTGGCAAAAGTTTTTGTTGATGAGGGAAAATCTGCTAAAAATCTTGAAAGACCGGAAATTCAAGAATTAATGGATTATTGCAGTAAAAAGAAAAACAATATAAATGCGGTTGTTATTTGGCGTTTAGACCGTATTTCAAGAAATACAACCGATTATCATGGAGTTTTAAGACCTCTTTTTGAACGTAAGGGTATTAAGCTACTGTCTGCAACGGAAGCAAATGTAGATACGATAGAAGGCGATTTAATGCGTAATATCGGAATGAGCTTCGCTGAATATGAAAGAAAAATCATAGGTTTTAGAACTATTGCAGGACTTAGACAAAAGGCAAGTCAAGGGGAATACCCCCATCAAGCACCGATAGGCTATAAAAATATTACTCGTAAAGACGGCTCAAAAGCAATTGTTATTGATGAAAACAATGCATTTTATATTAAAAAGGCCTTTGAAATGTACGATAGCGGTATGTATTCTCTTAGAAGTCTTACTCAAAAACTTTATGAGGAAGGCTTTAGGACGAAAACAGGCAAGAAAGTTGCAAAAACATCGATTGAATATATGTTGAAGAATATCATATATACAGGTGTATTCAAGTTTGAAGATAAAATTTATGAAAACGCAAAGCATAAAGCAATAATTAGTAAAGAATTATTTTACAGAGTTCAAGACAGGCTTATAAGCCCTGATAAAGCAAGAAAACAAAATTATGATTTTGCATATACAGGCTTAATAAGATGTGAACACTGCGGTTGTCTTTTGACCGCGGAGCTTAAAAAAGGCAAATACATTTATTATCACTGTACCGGCAACAAAGGTGGCGACTGCAAACGTGATTATATCAATGAAACTAAGATTGATAAGACTATTGCAGAAGTTTTGAAGCTCATAATTATTCCGCCTGATGTAAGACAAAAAATTGCAGGTGAATTAAAAATTCTGCATGACAAAAAGAATGGTTATTCAAAAGAAGTAAAAGCAAATCTTCAAAAACAGATAACAACATTAGAAAATCGTATTGAAAATGCGTTTGAACTCAAACTGGACGGAACTATAACTCTTGAATTTTGGAAAGCTCAAAATGACAAATGGCAGGCAGAAAAAGATAAGATTTATATTCAGCTTGAAGAAATCAATAAACTTGATAAGCAATTTTATGAACAAGCTGACACTCTGCTTAGATTTACAGACAACGCTTATGAATATTATTTAAAAGGCAGTACTGCTCAACGCAGAAAAATTTTAGAAATAATCAGTGAAAAAATCACATATAGAGATAAAACTTTTAACTTGATATTAAAGCCGGTGTTCCAAACAATAGCAGCAAATCAGTACAATTTACGCACTAAATCAGACAACAATCGAACTCTGGAAAACGGCACTAAAAAAGGGTTAGAACCTAATTCTAGCCCTTATGTACGAAAAAACTCCCCAGGTTGGACTCGAACCAACAACCTACCGGTTAACAGCCGGTTGCTCCGCCATTGAGCTACTGAGGAATATTTCAGCTTAATTATTTAATTTGTAATCTCAACTTCTCTCTTTCGATTACTTTTTAAGTATAAAATAAAAAAAAATTATTGTAAAGTACTTTTTTGAAATTTTTCTATATTTTTTGCGGGTATGGTTTTCTCTCTAAATCTATGATATAATAACATTGATATAATTTGTGTAGAAATGGAGGGATATTATGTCAAATCCTGTTTTAAATGATAGATTTTTGGAAAATGAAAGAGTGCTTGAGGGCGCAACAATGACCGTCAGCGGCGCTATTAACAAGACTTTAATTCTGCTTTTATGTCTTTTAGCGTCAGCTGTTTATACATTTTCTGTTGTTGCCTCAGGTTTTGTTGACAAAGCACAGATGCTTACAATCGGTGGTGCTGTTGTTGGCTTTATTCTCGCAATGGTAATTATTTTTAGTAGAAAAGTCGAGTGGTTTAAATTTTTAACACCAGCTTATGCTATTGCAGAAGGATTTTTTGTTGGCGGCATTTCGGCATTTTTTGAAGCTTCATGGGTCGGAATTGTTGCTCAGGCTATAATGGGAACTTTGGTTACCATTTTGATGATGCTGGGTTTATATAAAGCCGGTGTTATAAGGGCTACTGAAAAGTTCCGTTCTGTTCTTCTCCTGGCAACAGCTTCAATTGCTGTAATTTACTTAATTCAATTTGTTGCATCGTTTTTTGGCCGTTCAATTCCGGAAATTTTTACTGCAAGCGGAATCGGTATCGGGTTTAGCATACTTGTTGTTGGCGTTGCAGCTTTAAACCTGATTATAGATTTTGATTTTATTGAACGCGGTGCAATGTCAATGCTTGAAAGAGATTATGAATGGTACGGAGCTTTCGGGCTTATGGTCACAATCGTCTGGCTGTATATTGAAATGCTTCGTTTGATTGCTAAGCTTAATTCAAGAAACTAAAATATTTTAAGAAATTAAGTAAATGCGTCGAAACATTTTGTTTCGGCGCATTTATTATACTAATTCTCCAAAAATTTTTCCGTTTTCAAACCTTTTTATTCTGACTTTTGCCAGGGTGTTAAAAAGTTTAATATCTTTTGAATTTGTTATAACAGTAAGATAATTTCTAGTCATGCCTTTTAACAGCCCTGTTTTTTTATCGGGTCTTTTTTCAATTAAAATTTCATGCTCGCAATTTATATTATTTTTGATAAATTTTTCCAGTTTTTTTGCAGAAATCTTTTTAACGATTTCTGCGCGCATTTCTTTTGTTTTTTCATCAACCTGTTCCGGAGATTTTGCACCGGCTGTCCCTGCTCTGAGAGAGTAAGGGAAGGTGTGAATTTGGGTTAAACCTGATTTCTCAAGATTTTGCCGCGTAATCTCAAAATCCTCATTGGTTTCTCCTGCAAAACCTGTGATAATATCGCTTCCAAGAAAAGGCTTATTAAAAATTTCATTGATTTTTTCAATTTGCTCAAGATAGTCCTCAACCTTGTAAAATCTGTTCATTGAACGGAGCGTTTTGTTGCATGCCGACTGCAATGAAAGATGAAAATGCGGACAGAATTTTTCTGATTTCTGTAAGAATTCCAGCATTTCATCAGTTATTTCAAGCGGGTTGAGAGAACCAAGCCGAAAACGTTCAATTGATGTTTTTTCTTCAACTTCTCTTAAAAGGTCAAGAAGTTCTTTCCCGTTTTCTTTGCCCCACTGGCCTATGTGAATTCCGGTGAAAACAACTTCTTTAAAACCATGCTTTGAAAAATTGTTTATTTGTTCTATGACAAAATCTGTATTTGCGCTTCTGCTTTTACCCCGCGCAAACGGAATAATACAATAAGAACATCTGTTGTCGCAGCCGTCTTGAATTTTTAGGCTTGCCCTGGTTTTAGCGGTATCTGCTAAAACAATTTTATTAAATTCTGAAAGGTTCATAATATCACGGCAGGCAATTCTACCATTTTTGGCTAAAATATCAGTCAAAATTTCTGTCATTTTTAATTTTTCATCATTGCCGACAACAAAATCTATGAATTCGTTTTTAAGCAGCTTTTCTTTTTCAACCTGTGCAATGCAGCCTGTCAAAACCGTTAAGATAGAAGGGTTTTTATGTTTTGCATTCCGGAGAAGATAAAATGCTTCATTGTCACTTTTATGTGTTACAGTGCAGGAATTTAGTATATACAGTTCGGCCTCAGTAAGTTCTTTAACTTCTGCAAATCCGTTTTTTAATAAATTTTCTTTAATAATTGAGCTTTCAAATTGGTTTGATTTGCAGCCCATTGTGTGAATATAAAACTTTTTCATTATTTAATCTTATTTAAAAACAATTAATATGTAAATATTAATTAATAAATGTTACGTTTATAGCAAAAAATCTTACTTTTTGGTTTTAAACTTGTATAATGATTTTGTAAAGTGGAAAGGTGTGCATATGAACATTAAATCTGTTGATAATCAGAATTTCCAATCCCTAAACGATAAAAGTCTCGCAGCTTATAACCCCAGACGCGACAGAAGACACAATGTTGATGAAATTATTGCATTAGACGACAATTCAGTTAGAAAGTTAGCCTATTTAAAAACTATTGACAGAGTTGAAGATGATAAACACCGTAAAATTACAAAAGGGCTTTTTGCTTCAATTCCGTTTGTGGCAGGGGTGACAACTGCTATTTTGCAGCCGGCTCAAAGCAGATTCTTATCCAAAAATCTTAAAGGTATTTCAGCAAGACTTCTGAATGGCGCTAAATCTTCTGCAGTATGGGGTGTAATACTCGGAACAGGCGCTGGAATTTACGCTCTTAAAGACAAGCTTGAAGAGAAATCTCCATCCTTTGACAAATTCACTTCTCAAAATCCGCTGCTGACATTTGCAGGATTTGTGGGAACCCTTATTGGAACTTTGGCTCTTGGAGGCAAGTATATTCCGCAATTATTCCAAAAAGCGTCAAAACATATTAATCCTGCATCAATCACAAAATTTGAAAATAGTGTATTAAATTCTGCTAATAAATTTAATAATCTCGGCTTTGTTAAAGCTGTTCAAAAGCAGGCGCATAATTTGAAAACCAGCAAAATCTTAGCTCCTTTTGCAGATGTAGTTAATTCTGCATTAGACTGGGCGCCTTCAGTACTTTTGGCAGGTGCTGGCCTGCATGCTTTTAACCATTCGCAGGTTAGAAATGCCGAATTAATGAAAAATTACAGTGAAATGAAAGACTACCAGACAAAACTCGCAAGAGCCAGAATAAGAGAATTATCGCTTCAAAATGATTTCTTATTGCAGGATGCGCAAAATCGCGAAGATTTAAAATTAGTAAAAAAAACAACAGCTGATTTGCCGCAGGAAGCAGCTGAAAAACTTGAAACTGTCAAAGCAGTTCAGGAACTCCAGGACACAATTCAAGAGGCGCTTGAAGAAGTTTAGATAATATTCACAAAATAAAAAATAAGCGGTTATAATGACCGCTTATTTTTGTGATAATTTTTTTATTGATTCAGCGACTTGTGTGTAGATTGTTCTTAATGAATTTACAAAATCTTCTTTGTTTTTAATCTTTAATTTAAGCGCTTGAGAGTTGAGTTCAGCGGTATTTGAGTTATATACTGACATTTGGGTGTTATGAAACATATCGCCAGGCATATAGGAAAAGAGAATTCTGGCATTGTTCTTCTCTGCATAATTATTTAATGTTGAGAGTGTCTCCTCGTTAAAAATTTTAGGGATATGATGTGCCAATTCATCAGAATATAATATATTCGCATTCTTTGCATGCTGCCTTGGCATTTCATAAAGCGTTCTTTTACTAAATGTCATTATGTTTAATTTGTTCATTTAAGCTCCCTTTCATAGAACTTTTTGAATTATATCAAATTAACGGTTCTGAGTCAATAAAAAACGAGATACCATAAGGTATCTCGTTTTTGTTTTCTTTCAGAAGTTATTACTTCATTAATTCACCAACAGCTTTGTAAACAGCCATACGTTTTGCAGCATCTTCTTCTGCTTGAGCGTATAGCGCTTCAGCTGCTTCCGGATTTGTTTTAAGCAATGACTTGTAACGGCCTTCGCTTCTGATGAAGTCCTGGTAGCTTCCTTTCGGATCTTTTGTATCCCAGCTGAACGGTGCTTCCGGATTTGCCGGATTGTATCTGTAAAGCGGGAAGTAACCTGCTTCAACAGCACGTTTTTGTTCAGTTTGGGTTTTGCTCATGTCGATACCGTGTGCGATACAAGGTGCATAAGCAAAGATGATTGAAGGTCCTTTGTAAGCTTCAGCTTCTTTGAAGGCTTTAAGAGTTTGCGCTCTGTCAGCACCCAATGCAACTGATGCAACATATACATAACCGTATGACATGCTCATCAAGCCCATGTTTTTCTTGTAAGTTCTCTTACCGCCTGTAGCGAATTTTGCAACTGCGCCGGTAGGAGTTGATTTAGAAGCCTGACCGCCGGTATTTGAGTAAACTTCGGTATCAAGAACAAGGATGTTAACATCTTTATCCTGAGCTAATACGTGGTCAATACCGCCGTAGCCGATATCGTTTGCCCAGCCGTCGCCGCCGATAATCCAAACGGATTTATCTGTAAAGTAATCTTGAAGTTCTCTTACTTTTGCTAAGTCAGGGCAATCAACGTCTGCGTATTTTGCAAGAACTTTCTTTGCATTTTCCTGAGCAGCAACTGCTTCTTCTGTTTTTGAATTTTCCCAGTGAGCAAGAGCTCCTTCAAGAGCTTCTTTCAAGTCAGCAGGAGTTTTTTCGTTAGCTAAAACTCTTTCAGCATAAGATTTCAAAGTTGTTCTGTTAGAATCAACTGCGAGTCTCATACCAAAACCGAATTCAGCGTTGTCTTCAAATAATGAGTTAGCCCAAGCCGGACCTCTTCCGTCTTTGTTTGTAGTGTACGGAATTGTCGGGAAGGTACCTGAGTAAATTGAAGAGCAGCCTGTTGCGTTTGCAACGATAACGTTTTCACCGAACAATTGTGAAACCAATTTAACGTAAGGTGTTTCACCGCAGCCAGCGCAGGCGCCTGAGAATTCGAATAACGGTTTTCTGAGCATTGCACCTTTAATTGTGTTGGTGTTGTTTTTACCCATAACGTTGTCTGGCAATGCGTCAAAGAATTCTTCGTTAACCATTTCGCAAGCTTCTTCTTCTTTTTCAATTGAAGACCAGGTTAAAGCTGCTTTTTCAGGGTTTTTGTTCATCGGGCACTGGTCTACGCAAACTCCGCAGCCGGTACAATCTTTGCAGTAAACCTGAACTTTGAATTTTTCACCGTGGTCGTTCGGTTTTGCATCAATTGTGTTGAATGATTCCGGAGCATTTTTCAAATCATCAGCTTCAATCAATTTAGTTCTGATTGCAGCATGAGGACAAGCTGATGCGCAAATTCCGCACTGAATACAGTTTTCAGGGTTCCAGTGAGGAACACGTGGTGCAATACCACGTTTTTCAAGGCATGCTGTTCCTGTCGGAATAACGCCGTCTACTGACATTGCTGAAACCGGAATATCATCGCCTTTTTGTTTCATTGAAGGTTCAATGATTTTCTTAGCGAATTCAGATGCGTCATCCGGGATTAATTTCGCATCTTCTGCTGCGCAAACACCTTCTAATGAAGCCGGAATAACAACTTCTTCAGTAGCGTTAACTGCAGCATCAATCAATGCAAGGTTCATGTTAACAACATCATCGCCTTTTTTCTTGAAGGTTTTCTTAGTCATTTCTCTCATACCTTCAAGAGCTTGTTCGAACGGAATAATGCCCGAAACTTTGAAGTAAGCAACCATCATAACAGTGTTTGCACCTTTGCCGCGTAAGCCCGGCTGCTGTTCAATAAGAGCTTCGGCGTTAACATTATAGAATTTGATTTTCTTGTCAATAATAGTTTTCTGCATATCTCTTGTTAAGTGAGAGAAAGCTTCTTCTTTTGACCAAGGGCTGTTAAGAAGGAAGGTTCCGCCTTCTTTGATACCTTTAAGCATATCGTATCTGCCGATGTATGCATGAGCAGAGCAGGATACGAAATCAGGTGCTGTAATAAGGTATGTAGATTTAATCGGTTTGTCGCCGAATCTCAAGTGAGAAACAGTTACACCGAAAGACTTTTTAGAGTCGTAAGCAAAGTATGCCTGAGCATCTTTGTTAGTGTATTGACCGATAATTTTGATTGAGTTTTTGTTAGCACCTACAGTACCGTCTGAGCCCAGGCCCCAGAACATACAGTTTGTAGTTCCTTCCGGTTCAGTAACAATGTGTTCTTCAACTTTCAATGATTTGTGAGTTACATCGTCTTCGATACCAACTGTGAAGCCGTGGAAGCCGTTGTTTTCAGCATGTTTGTAAACTGCGTAAACCATTGACGGTGTGAATTCTTTTGATGCCAAACCATAACGTCCGCCAATAATTCTAATGTTTTTGCCTTCAAGTGCTGCAACAACATCCAGATAAAGCGGTTCGCCGATAGCTCCAGGTTCTTTTGTTCTGTCAAGAACTGTAATACGTTTAACTGAAGCAGGAATAGCTGCTTTAAATCTTTCAACGTCAAACGGTCTGTACAGTCTTACTTTTACCAAACCGTATTTAGTACCGCGTTTAGCGTTTAAGTATTCAATAGTTTCTTCAATAGTTTCACAGCCAGAGCCCATTGCAACTATGATATCGGTTGCATCAGGAGCACCGACATAATCAAACGGATGATATTGTCTTCCTGTAACTTTTGCAACTTTATCCATATATTCCTGAACGATTTCCGGAACAGCATCATAGTATTTGTTAACTGTTTCGCGGCCCTGGAAGTAAACATCGGTGTTTTGAGCGCCGACTTTGCATACCGGAGCTTCCGGTCTTAAGGCTCTTTGTCTGAATTCTTCAATATATTTAGGTTCAACAAGTTTTGCAATATCTTCATAAGAAATTTCTTCGATTTTGTGAACTTCGTGAGATGTTCTAAAACCGTCGAAGAACTGCAAGAACGGAACTTTTGATTTATATGTTGCAAGGTGAGCGACTAAAGCCAAATCCATTTCTTCCTGAACTGAGTTTGCTGCAAGCATTGCATAACCTGTGTTACGGCAGCCCATAACATCTGAGTGGTCGCCGAAAATTGCCAATGATTGTGCTGCTATTGCACGTGCTGCAACGTGAATTACGTGCGGAAGCATTTCACCTGCCATTTTGTGCATTACAGGAATCATCAACAGCAAACCTTGTGATGCTGTGTAAGTTGATGTTAAAGAACCTGCTGCTAAAGAACCATGAACAGCACCTGCTGCACCTGCTTCAGATTGCATTTCGGCAACCCTTACTTCTTCGCCCCAGATGTTCTTTTTGTGCTGGGATGCCCATTCATCAATCCATTCTCCCATTGTAGAAGAAGGCGTGATAGGGTAAATTGCGGAAACTTCGCTCAATGCATAAGCGACATGCGCTGCGGCGTAATTGCCGTCAACTGTTATAGTTTTTCCTGGCATAATTAACTAACCTCCTTATTTTGATTTACTATTCTAATAATTAAAATTAATTATACGCTCTTATAAAAATAATAATACAAACATGACTTTTTAACAAAAAAACTTATTTGTAAAAATTTGTAAATAATTAGTAATATAAATTCAAAACAAGTTAAAATTTAAAATTCAGGACTTTTAGAAAAAGTGAAACTGGAAGGAGAAATCATGAATCTATCAATTACCCCAAAATTCCAAACATTTCAAAGAGCAAAGCAGGCCAATCAAAACCAGTCATATCAAACTAACAGTACTGTTAGTTTACCAAAGTATGCGAATACTTTGGTAAAAGATACTGTCTCATTTGGAAATACCCCAAGACAATTAGTTACGGTTGCCGACCATCTTCAGGCTCAGATAGCCGCTGATTCCGGAAGGCTTTCCCGTATTGCAACAACTTATTTGGATGTTTTGGAATCCGTTGCTAGCGGGTTGAAAGAGAAAGGCTTTTTGTTTGACAGAGCATACTGTGAACTTAATCCAGTTAAGTCGCCTAAATCTTATACAAGTAAAGTTGTCCGCTCCGGACATTTCAAAGTTCCTGATACTATCAGAGCAACTTTATATTGTAATAATGCTTATGATTTGTCTGTGTTAAATGACGGACTTCTTCCTGAAATGCAAAAACGCGGTTACATACTCTCAACTACAGAAAGAACCATAAAAGATTTGGTAAAAAGAGGCTATGTGCCCAACGCAGTTGAAGAGGCTGATTTAAGCAAGGAAATAACTGTTCCTGATTTGGATATAAGATTGGAAAATGTTTCAGAACAGGTTACCAAACTTGACCCCCATTTGAGATACAGCATTAGCAAGCCGCAGAAATCCGGTTATGAAGATATTCAAATGCGCTTCATTAGAGATTTTGATAAGAAGAAAAATCCTATCCAGCATGAATTGATTATCTTATTTGGACCGCATTATTCAAAAGCAAAGCATGATGAATCCAAATATGTTTATGATGCATTGAGAAAGTTTGACGAGCTGTCAATGAAATTTTCTGATGATACAATTGGCTCACACTCACATAAAGCTAATCGTTATATTGAACTTATTACTCAAATGTTCAGAGGCAAAATTTCTGAAAAGTTATTTTTAAATGCTAAGAATAAAGATTTATATGATATTTCAGATGAAATTCCTATTCATTTTACAGAAACTGATATAGGCATGTTTAATAATTATTTCTCTGGGCTTCATGACCGTATGAGTTCTGTTTATGCTGAAGCTAAGAAAGCTGCAAGCAGCAGTGACAGTGCTAAAAAACAGCTTTCAAAAGACTTAAGGCATGACAGAAATTGCCTGAATGAAATTAAAGATATTTTGAGTAATACAATTGAACATTTCAATTATCAGTCTGATTTAAAAAAGACTTAAACTTTAATTATTGCAACATTTTCAACATGATAAGTGTGACAAAACATATCAAAAGGCTGTATGCTTTCAACGCGGCAGCCTTTTTCAATTAGAAATTTTAAATCCCTTGCTAAAGTTGCAGGATTACAGCTTACATATATAATATGCCCTTTTGTGAGCCGCAAAACTTCATCTAAAGCTTCTTTTGTGCAGCCTTTGCGCGGCGGGTCAACAATTGAAATATCAAATATGCGCTTTTCATTTTTGAAAAACTCTGCTGCGTCTGAATTGTAAATTTCAACGTTAAAGATTTTGTTTATTTTTAGACTTTCTTTTGCGCGTTCTGTTGATTCAAAGTTTTCTTCTACCGTGACAACTTTTTGTGCTTCATCTGAAACACAGATTCCGAAAGTCGAAATTCCTGCGTAAGCATCCAGAACAATTGGATTTTCGTAATTGTTTTTTATGAATTCTTTAACGTATTTGAAAATGTTTTCTGCACTTTTGGGGTTTACCTGAAAAAATGTGTTTGCGCCGATTTTGAAGGTTTTGTCAAGAAGTTTTTCCTCAATAAAATCTTCTCCTGCAATGCATTCTGTTTTTTTACCGAGAATTACGTTTGTTTTTTTAGAATTGAAGTTAACGCAAACTCCCGAAATTTCTTCAAATTCATTAAAAATGGCTTTTGCAAAATTGTTTAATCGCTCAAATGTTTTTGTCGCATTAACAACAAGTGCTATGAGAAGCTTGCCGTTAGCAGCAGACGAGCGGATTACAATGTGGCGGAGGTCGCCGGAATGTTCTTTCTCATTAAATCCCGAAATCCCAAAATCAAGCGCATGTTCTCTTATAAAATCAACGATTCTGTCGCAAATTTCGGGTTGAATAGGACAATGTTTTATATTTACAATTTCATGTGTTTGAGGTTTGTAATATCCCGCCAGAATTCGTTTTGAAACCTTTGTCTCTGAAACCGGATACTGAATTTTGTGTCTATAATTTTTTATATCAGAGCTTGGGATTGGTTTTGGAATTTCAATATCAAGATTAGCAATTGAGCGCATTGCATCTTCTACAATTTGTCTTTTTAATTCCAATTGATAACCGTAATCAATAAATTGAAGCTGGCATGCTCCGCAGACTTTTTGCATTGCACAGAACGGTTCAACTCTGTGTTTAGATGGAGTTAAAACTTCAATTGTTTTTGCGTTTGCAAAATTTTTGTTTGCTTTTGTCACTTTTGCACTGACGAAATCCCCGGGGCAGGCGCCTTCTACAAACACAACATATCCGTCTGCTTTTGCAATGCCATATCCAAGGTTTGAAAATTTTTCAATATTAAGATTAACGATATCATTTTCGTGCATAAGTTGATTTTAGCACAAACTAGCGCGGAAGATTGTTGAAATAGTCTTTTTCTGTGAGGGCTCTGTAAGTGCAGCCTATACCGTTATAGACATGACTTGAATTGATTGAACAATAAGTATTTTCATCTTCATATTCAGTTCCATCTGCCCCCATAGGTAAAATTCTGCCATCATTCATCAGTTGAAATGTAAATAAATCGTGCCCCCATTTATTAGGTCGTTTTTGGATTCCATTAACATCTACACTTATAAATCTGTTTTTTTTCGCTGTCTTATTGCCAGTGTTTTCAATAAGAATTAAACTGCCATCTAACAATACAAACTGTCCATCATCTAAAAGCGTTAAGTTTAAAGTATTATTATTGTACGTTTTGTAAATATAGGAAACTTTCTTTGTATCATCAGCCTCTTCTCCATCAGGTAAAGGCATACATTTGCTTATATAAGAATACCCACAGTCTGTTAAAACTTGAAAATACGGTAATAATAGATTTGATAAGTCATTTGAACTTTTTGAGAGACCTGTATCTTCCGGCTTTAATCTTTCACCGTTTTCTGCCTGATACATATCTAAGGCCTGCTGAATAACAGAATAATTCTTCTTTAAGCCGGCTTCAAGAGCTTTATTTTGATTGCGTGTTATTAGTGACGGCAGAGTCATAGCGGCAACAATCCCGATAATCCCGAGAGTAATTAAAACTTCTGCAAGTGTGAAGGATAGTTTATTCATGGTTATCTCCTCATATTTAATTAGATATAGCTTATTAACTATAGTTAATTTAGCATATGTTACTAAAATTGTAAACATGCAACACTTTAGAAAAAACATAAACCCGCAAAAAGCTCTTTTATTAAAAGTAATTGGGGAGATAATCAAAGAAAAAAGAACTGCACAAAATAAAGGAATTCTTCTTTTCGGTTATGAATATGATATTTCAAACAGTTCAATAATGCTTTTAGAGCGTGGGCAGCGTGATGTTCAGGTAACTACGTTATGGAAACTCGCAAATGCCTTCGGTATGCCGTTTTCAGAATTTATACAAGAGGTTGAAACACGATTACCAGAGGGGTTTAAATTAATAGAAGACTAAATTACTAAAAAAGTTCTTGACAGTAAAATTTTTTTTGATACGATAGTAAATGTCGAAAGGCAAGGGCGTTTAGCTCAGTTGGTAGAGCGTCTCCCTTACAAGGAGAGGGTCAGAAGTTCGAGTCTTCTAACGCCCACCATAAAAAAGACCGTTCTAAGCGGTCTTTTTTAATAGTTAAACTTTGCAAAAAGGTAAATGTCGAATTTGAAGGGGGGCGCTCTCCCCTAAAGAGTCAGAAAATTACATACTTTTACGCATGGGGCGTTAGCGCAGTTGGTAGCGCACGACACTGGCAGTGTCGGGGTCACGAGTTCGAGTCTCGTACGCTCCATTTTTTAATTGGGTTTCTCTGTAAAAATTGCAGCCACAATTTTATAGTCCCGGCGGTAAGTATAAATCTACTTTTGGCTCTTCTACTTCTTTTATTCCGTCTTTGTATGAGTAAAAAGTCACAGTTGTATTATACTTACCGCTTGTGGCAATTCTGTAATCATCTTTTTTATCTAATCCGTAAGCTATTGAACTGTATGGTTTATTCTGTTCATTATTAACGAATTTCAGTACAATTTCGTTTTTTGTTTTTCTGTTCAGAAGATTATTCCAAAAACCCCATGGCCCATGGTTTTTGATAGATAAATATTTTGATTTGTCAGGCAGGGTAGCAAGCAAGCGATCACCATAATTATCGAAGGAGTCTTTCTGAACCTGTTTTAGCATATCCCCGTCGGGTTGGCCAAGAAGATATAACAAACCTTTCAATCCATTTTCTTTATAAGATGAAAATAACTTCTCAAACCCTTCTGTTTTTTTGAACATATCCCCAAGTTTTATTGCTGTCATTAAGTTATCAAAATTTGAGGTTATTTTGTTTCTTTCACCCCAACTTTGAATATTTATATTTTGAATATTTTCAAAAGAACCGTTATAGGTGCGAAAACTAGGTGTAATTTTAGCCCTGTGGCGGAAGTTAAGAGATTTTGCAGATTGAGTATTGTTGCATTGAATAGGAGAAACTTGCATATTGAGACCTTTCATTAATAATTTATGTTTGTGCAAATATTATATTAAATCTCTAATTTTCTCAAGTGTTTTTAAATTTTATCGACATATTTTGCAACAAAAATTTAAATTTTCCGTCTTCTAAATCAAAGAGTTTTTATTTTTTGAAATTAAGAAGAGAGGATATGTGAATGAGTGTAAACGTTCAGCTTCAGGAAGATAATGAAACTTTATTTAAAGATTTTCAGAGTAATTATTTGCAGGAAGATATTATTTGCCGTGAAGAAGATGATGAGGTCGTTTGCGAGCCAAAAACTTTCAATTCAATTGCTAATGAAGATGATTTGCTGCAAATGTATTTGAAAGATATCGGTAAAGTTAAACTTTTGACCTCAAAAGAGGAAAAAATTCTTGGAAAACAAATAAAAGAAGGAAAACCTACTCAGGCGGAAATTGCAAAAAGAAAACTTATTCAGGCAAATTTGAGGCTTGTTGTCAGTATTGCAAAAAAATACATCGGGCAGGGTGTTTTGTTCATGGATTTGGTTCAGGAAGGCTCTTTGGGCTTAATCAAGGCGGCTGAGAAGTTTGATTATTCAAAGAATTTTAAATTCTCAACTTATGCAACCTGGTGGATTAAACAGACCATTATCAGAGCAATTTCAAACAATTCGCGCACTATCAGAATCCCTGTTCATATGGCGGATAAAATAAGAAAATACAAAAAAGTTTATACAATGCTTTCTTTTGAATTGGGGCGTGAACCGAGCGATGCAGAAGTTGCAGAAAGAATGGGACTGCCGCCCAAAAAGCTTTCTGCAATCAGAAAATCTATTATAAAAGAGCCGATTAGTCTTGAAACTCCGGTTACTGATGATTTGAATGTTGGGGATTATATTCAGGATAAGAAACACAATTCTCCGGACGAACAGACGAAAAACAACAGTTTAAAAGGGTCTATAGAGCATCTTTTAAGCACGTTGAACGAGCGCGAAAAAAAGATTATCAACTGCCGGTTTGGAATTAACGGCTACTCTCAAATGACTCTGGAACAATTAGGTCGCGAAATGGGGTATTCAAAAGAGCGTATCAGGCAATTGGAAGATATTGCTCTTAGCAAAATCAGAGAGAAAGAGGAGTTGAAACATTTTAGGGATTTTATTGAGGATTAGTTTCTTAAAACCGGGGTAACCCGGTTTTTCTTTTGGAAAATAGCCTGCCTGAATTTACAATTTTTACAGATGTTAATTCTATTATTTTATGTTTCAATAAGTGATTTTGCAAATTCCATTGATTGTTCGTTAATATCGCCGCCTGCAAGTTCAGCAAGCGCTTTAATTCTGTTTTCGCCGGTCAAAACATATACATCAACTTTTGTTTCATCCTCCTGCGACTTTTTGACGTAAAAATGTTTGTCGGCTTTTGAGGCAATTATTGCCTGGTGCGTGATTAAAATTATCTGGTGGAATTTTGAAAGTTCTACGATTTCATCAGCAACACTCTGTGAGGCTTTGCCGGAAATTCCTGTGTCTATTTCGTCAAAAATTACGGTATCAATGTCGTCAGTTTGAGCAAAAATTGATTTTATCGCAAGCATTACACGCGAAATTTCCCCGCCGGATGCAACTTTTGCAAGCGGTTTTAAATCCTCTGAAACGTTTGTTGAAATCAAAAATTCAATTTCGTCAATGCCGTCATTACAGAGGTCTTTTTCTCTGACCGCAATTTCAAAACGGGCTTTTGGAAGTTCTAATTTGGCAAGCCGCTCCTGAATATAAACAGAAAGAACATTTGCATAATTTTTTCTGTGTTCGCTGATTTCTTTTGCTTTTTCAAAGAGGTTTTTGCGGGCTTTTTCAATCAATTCTTCAAGTTCATCAATGTTTTTTGTTGAAAATTCGATTGAAGAAAGTTCTTGTGAAAGTTTTTCGTAAGTTTCAAGCACTGAAGCAAGAGTTCCGCCGTATTTGCGTTTAAGTTTGTCGAGCAAATACAGTCTTTCCTGAATTTCGTTCAGCCTTTCTGTGTCGTTGTCAAGATTTTGGCTGTAGTTTCTCAGTTCGCTTGAAATCTCATGAAGATTTTCAATATTTTCAATGAGATTTTGTTCAAGGCTTTCAAGTTTTGTGTCAAACGAAGCAGCTTTTGAGATGTTTTGTTTAATTTTGCCGAGTGCCTCCAGAATTGAGCCGTCGTCGCCGTTAATTGTCCAGTATGACGCTCCTGTTAATTCTTTTAGTTTCTCCGCATTTTCAAGAACCTCCAGTTCGGCATTGAGTTCGTCGTCTTCGCTTGGAGATTGGATTTCTGCGATTTCAATTTCGTTTACCTGAAATTTCAGAAATTCAATTTGAGATTCTGTGATATCTGCCGAATTTTTTGCTTTTTCGAGTCTAGATTTGAGTTCTGTGTATTCTGAATAAAGTTTTCTGTATTCGCTGAGTTTTGCGCCGTAAACCTCTTTTGCATAAGTATCAAGAAGCGTTATATGATATTTCGGCTGCAAAAATGAATATGTCTGATGCTGCGAGTGAATATCCAAAAACAGCGTTCGAAGATTTTTGATAAAATCCTGATTAACAAGTGTGCCGTTTACGCGTGAGCGAACAGAACTCTGAGTAATTTCTTTTGTCAGAGTTATTTCTTCGCCAAAATCGTCAATGCCGTTTTCGTCAAAAAGCGTTTTTAAATCGTGTTTTGTGTTTTCAATAGTAAGCTCAATTACAGCTTTTTCAGAGCCGTTTTTTATGACTTCTTTTGAAACGCGCGGTGCAAACGCCAGGTCAATTGCACTAATCAGAATGCTTTTTCCCGCACCGGTTTCACCGGTTATGACGTTCAAGCCTTTATCAAAATTTGCGCACAACTCGTCTATTAAGATATAATCCTTAATTCTCAATTGCTTAATCATACTTATAGAATAGCGTAAAGTCTTGAATTGAGCAATATTTTAAATATTTTTTACAATAAGGATTAACCCTTCTTAATTCCAAACAGGCGGAATTCGCCAGGCTCAAGATGCTCTATTGTAATTGCATTGTCTTGAGTTTTATATTTCTTTTTGACGAAATTTTCATCTTCGATAACGTATTCAGAGGTGATTTTGAATTCGCCCGGAAGTTGAAGTGTTTTGTTATGAAGCGCTTCGCCGTTGACGATTTCACCGTAAGAATTTCCGTTGTCGTCGCATTTTGTAATTTTTTCGGTCGGGTATTTGTAGTTTGCAACAACCAGAAATGCGGATTTTATCGGCTCTTTTGAAACCATCCAGGCTGCAAAGCCGTCATCCTCCTGAAGAATAATTTGTGCTTCGCCATCCGTAATTACGTTGTGATGTTTTACAAATCTGTCAATCGCGTCGAATTTTTTGTAAAATTCGTAATGGTTTTCGCGCGCCATTGAAATTTCTTCTCCAATAACGCCTTCAATTCCGTTTTTGGTAAAGCTTTCATCGCCGTCAATATAGAGCATTGGACGCTGTGCAAACTTTCCGCCCGGCATAAATTTGTATTTAAACCATTTGAAAAGTGCGCCTTTTTCACCCAATTGACCCGGATACTGGTCGATACTCCTGAATTCTCCGTCTTGATTGTTGTAGGTTTTCAGAATAGACAATTTATTATCTTTTTTCAAATTTACATTATAATTTGAAAGATGATTGTTGTCTTGAGCTATGCATTCCGGAGTTTTGGAAGATTGAGACACGATGTCGTTGCCCCAGAGCAAATCGAAATTCATATCTTCGTGATATTCTTTCAAAAAATCATCCCAGAGCATATATTCTGCCAGAGTGCCGAAATACGGGATTTTATTTTTCATTGCGGTGTTGAGTTTGTTTAAAACAACTCGCGGCGCTCTGTAGCTTATTGGTTTTTTGTCTTTTTCCGAAACCTCATCAACAATGTGGTCAATGTGGTCAACACGGAAGCCGTCGAAATTATATTCGGATTGAAGCTTTTGCATATAATCGATGAAATAATCAATTACCGGCTCGTTAAATGTTCCGTTTTCAAGATAAGCAAAATAATACGGAGTTTGGCAGTCCAAATTTGCAAAGCAGGAAACATCTTCGCCTTTGAAGTTGTAATGCTTAAATATCGGATAATCTCTGCCTTCGCTCATTTTGTCGAAAACGGGAACTCCTGCTGAACACCATGCACCGCCGGGTGCAGGCCAGAGACCTTTTTTTATAAGCCGCTGGATTATTTCAATTTGTTTTGTTATGTCGTTTTCTTCAAGTTTTTTCCCGGCTTTTATTCCAAGTTCCCCAGCGACAATTTCTCTTACGCGTTTGTGTAATTTTTGCTGGTTATTTTTTGTGAGCATAGAATTTGACATTTGTTTTTTGAATGGTTCAAGCACTTTTTCAAAGGCGTTGTAAATTTTTTGATAATTCTCCGCAAGCTCGCCTGCACTGCCGTTTAAAGTTTGAAGATAAATATTTTTGACAACTTCAATGTCCTCCTCGTCGCAGGTTTCAATTCCGTTGTTTTTAAGCTCCTCTTTAAGCTGATTGTTTGAAATTTTTGCAAAGGAATTTACCTGTTTTTTTAAGTTTTCGATTAATTCTTCTATGTCATACCATCTTGCGATTTCCGGATTTGCCAGAACCGCTTTTGAAAATCTTCCTGTCTGAGGCAGAATGTCATAAATTACCGGATGGCCTGCAAGCTGCGCAAGCGTGATAAAAGTTTGAACCTGACCCTTGGCATCAAGCCCTGTCAGGTCGTAAATCTCTTTATCAAAAAGCTTTTCGCTGACCTCGCTGCTTTTGGGAAGATAAGCGCACCCGAATTCTCTTGGATGAAATGGAATTAGATATATTGTTGTATTAAAAATTTCGTTTTGAATGTTTCCGGTTGGAAGAATAAGAAGCTGTCTCAGCCAGTCCATAAATTTACCGGTTTCTTTTGTTTTATTACCGTCTTTCAGTCCTGCAAGGTTAATCAGCTTGATGTCATGGCCTTCTTTTTTTATCCATTCGGAATTTCTTACGTTGTCGCGCGCAAGTACGCTTATGCGTTTGTCCTCAAATCTGAATTTGCCTTCATTAAATATATGGTTATCTATCCATTTGTACTGAAGCGCATAAAGAACTTCCGCATCGGTTAGTTCTTCCAACGCTTTTATGTAAGGAAAATTCAAATATCCGTGTTTAAGCATGATATTTTTAAGATAAGTTTTTCTCTCGTCGGAAATATTTTTTACGCCAAAATGGTCGGATAATTTTGTGTAAATCTCGTTTATGAGTACATCTTTTGGAGGATTTTTACCTTTTCGTCCAAACAAAAATTCTAACATTTCGACACTCCCTTCTTCCATTACTAAAGGATTATAGCACAATTTAAAAAAATCTTCTGTAAAAAAATATTAATTGTACTTTATACAATATTAGCTGATAGGGTAATGGATTAATTCATAAAGCTATCCTTTAATAGTCATGTCGACATCTGAAAAGTTAATTTAAAAGTTTATTAAAAAGAGAGGTGAAAAATGGTACAAAATCTTCAAAGTTCCGAACTCTGCATGAGTGAGCAAAAAGTTCTCAATATCATTATTGTTGAGGATTTCAAATTAACAAGAGTCGGGCTTCGCTGCGCGTTGAATGAAAATCCGGATATGGAAGTTGTGGCAGAAAGTGAAGATGCTATTGAAGGCATTAAACTTATTGAAAAACACAAACCCGATGTTGTTTTGATGGATTTGGGACTTCCGGGCATGAATGGTATTGAAGCAATGGTTAAAGTCAAGGAATTTGCTCCGGAAATAAAAATTATTGCTCTTACCTCACATGACAGGGAAGAAGAAGTTATTGCAGCATTGAGTTCCGGTGCGAGCGCTTATTGTTTAAAGGATATTGATCCGCAAAAGTTAGCAGATGTCGTCCGTGATGTTTCAGCCGGAGTTTGCTGGATTGATCCCGTGGTTGCGCAAATGGCTCTGAATGCCTTCCCGAAAGTTGATAATATCGGCTTTTTACCTAGTAAGTCGCATGGCGAAGGAAGAGTTCCGCTCACTGAACGTGAATATGAAGTTCTCAAGCATCTTGTGACAGGAAAAAGTAATACTGAAATTGCAAAAGAACTTATTGTAAGCGTTCATACCGCAAAAGCTCATGTCTGTTCTATTTTACAGAAAATGTGCGTAAATGACAGAGTTCAAGCTGCGGTCAAAGCTGTTAAAGAGGGCATGGTGTAAAAATAAAAAATCTCTCGTTTACCCCCGAGAGATTTTTTTTATTATATTTTCTACCTGAATTTTTAAATTTTCATAATCGCCGTTGTTATCAATAATGTAATCCCAGTCTTTTATATTATCCAAACCGGTTTCCGTTACATCTTCTTCACCTATTAATTCGCCGCGTCCTGCTCGTGTTTCACGGGTAGCTTCAACTCTTATCGTGATTGCTCCGGCATTTTTAAAGGTTTCATATTCATGAGCAACGCGCACATCTGTGACAATTATATCCCCGTCCTGTTCAAGAATTTTTTTTAACCAGTAATCAGGGTCCTGTGAGCGCCCCCAATTCCCCAAGTTTATTAAATCCTGTCTATAAGCAGCTTTATTTTTTTCGATTTCTTCATAGAAAAGATTTTTTTCTTTTCCGTAAGTTATTTTTATAATATCACCCATTGCGCAGCGTTTAAAATTTGGCATTTGTTCAAGCATAATTTTTGCGGCTGTGTCTTTGCCTGAATACTGTTTGCCTGAAAATATAATTATTTTATCAGCCATGTTTTCTCCTTTTTTCTTAAAAATAGCATGGAAAAAGTGAAGAGTGAACAGTGAACTGTGAGCAGTCCGTTACGTTTTGTTAAGTGAAAAGAGAGTAGCATTCCCTCGCCCCTTGCGGGATGCAAAGCGAACCACCACAACAAAGTGAGGATGAGTGAGCCTGTATGCATAGCTGAGGGAGCAGTTGTAGGCGAGTTTGAGCGAGCCGTACAAATGCGGGTGAGGGGTAGAGAAGTGAGAAGGCCTTTACCTTAATGTTAAACCCACAGCATTTTACAAATATTCATATTGAAAAGAACTTAGTGCCTTATTGCCTTCCACACCAAAAAACGTAACGGACTTCTCACTTTTCACTAATTTAACTTTTCACCCAAAAATACTTCAACACTCTGTCCAAAATTGTCCCACTTAATATTTGTAAACATAAAATTTGCAATTTTGCTATGTTGGTCGTAGTATGAAAAAAGCACGCGCCGCAAAAGTTCCGGCTTGTGCCTGTAAATGAGTGTAAATAGTACAATAATGGATGTGTTATGGCTTTAAACTTTCAAGAATTGGTTTTTAATTTACAAAAATTTTGGTCGGATTACGGCTGCATAATTCAACAGCCCTATGATATTGAAAAAGGTGCTTCTACAATGAACCCGGCAACCTTTTTGCGTTCTTTGGGGCCGGAGCCATGGAATACTGCAATGATTGAACCATGCCGAAGACCTACCGATGCAAGATACGGTGAAAATCCAAACAGGCTCGGTCATTATTACCAGTTTCAGGTTATTCTGAAACCTTCTCCCGACAACGCTCAAGAACTTTACTTGAAAAGTTTGGAGGCTATGGGCATAAACTTAAAAGAGCATGACGTAAGATTTGTTGAAGACAATTGGGAATCTCCGACTTTAGGCGCTGCAGGTGTAGGTTGGGAAGTTTGGCTTGACGGCATGGAAATTACCCAGTTCACATATTTTCAACAGGTTGGCGGTTTGGAAGTTAAACCCGTTGCCCTTGAGCTGACTTACGGGCTTGAACGTATTGCAATGTATTTACAGGATAAAGCTTCTGTTTATGACATTATGTGGAATGACAAACTTAAATACGGCGAAATCTTCCTACAAAATGAAATTGAGCAGTCTAAATATAATTTCGAAGTTTCAGACGCCAAAAGCCTGTTTACAATGTTTGACCTCTACCAGAAAGAAGTCGATAATTGTGTTAGCGCAAAACTTGTGCTTCCTGCTTATGATTATGTTTTAAAATGTTCGCATACCTTCAACTTACTGGATGCGCGCGGAGTAATAAGCAAGGATGAAAGAATTAACTTTATAAACAGAGTTAGAACAATGGCTTCTGCTGTTGCAAAATTGTATGTAGCTCAAAGAGAAGAACTCGGCTTCCCTCTTTGTAAATAAAATAAGGATATTTAATGGCAACTAGATTTGAACGTCCAACTTTATCAAAAAACTTTATTCAAAGATTAATTAGAATTAAAAACCCCGATGAGATGCTTGAAGCAGCAAAGGCTGACGGCTTAGAAAAAACTCTTGGCGTTTGGGATTTGATAATATTAGGCATTGGTGCAATTATCGGAAGCGGAATTTTCGCTATAGTCGGTATTGCAGCTGCCGGCGGTCCGGAAAGCGTTGGCGCAGGGCCTGCATTAACGGTATCAATGGTTCTGGCCGCTGTGTGTTGTGTGTTTTCAGCGCTTTGTTACAGTGAATTTGCGACAATGATTCCAGTGTCGGGCGGCGCTTATATTTATACATTTGCTACACTTGGTGAATTTGCCGCATGGATGGTTGGCTGGGTTTTGATGCTTGAATATGCAATCGGATTTATTGCGGTTGCATGTGCCTGGTCAAATCACTTTATACAATTCCTGCAGGGTTTTTCAAAATATCTTCCGGCATGGATTGCAAATCCTCCGGTTTATTTGGTTAATGATGTTAAATCAGCAACAAAAATTCTTTTAGACAGCGGTGTTGACCCTCATTCGGTTATTCCCACAATATTTGGCATGCCGATTTGTATAAACATTCCTGCAATTGCGATAATTCTTGCAATGACACTGGTTTTGATACGCGGAACAAAAGATTCAACAAAAATGGCAGCTGTAATGGTTGCTGTTAAAATCGGCGTAATAGCATTATTTGTAATTGCCGGAGCATTCTTTATTAAGCCTGAGAATTGGACGCCTTTTGCTCCGAACGGGTTTGAAGGAATTTTCATGGGCGCGTTTATAATTTTCTTTGCATATATCGGCTTTGATGCTCTTGCAACTGCGGCCGAGGAATGTAAAAACCCGCAAAAAGATTTACCGATTGGTATTATCGGTTCATTAATAATTACAACAATTGTTTATGTGCTTGTTGCGCTTGTAATGACAGGTATGCAGGCAACACAGGGTGCAGTTCCTGCAGGATTTTTGAAGGCTCCGATGGCTTATGCAATGACAACAATTGCTCACCAAAATTGGGCGGCAGGATTAATCTCAATCGGCTCTCTTGCAGGTTTAACCTCTGTACTTCTGGTGTTGCAGATGGCTGCAACAAGAATTCTGTATGCGATGAGCCGTGATAATTTTATTTCAAAAAGATTTCAGAAATTACATCCGAAATTCCACACCCCGCATGTTTTGACATGGACAGTTGCTTTGCTTTCAGTTGTCGGTGTGCTTACACTTGATTTGAATGTCGCAGCAGAACTCTGCAACTTTGGAACATTCACCTCATTTATTATTGTATGTGTTGCAGTCTTGATTCTGCGTAAAACAGACCCAGACAGACCGCGTCCGTTTAAGGTGCCTTTTGCGCCGCTAACTCCGATTCTAGGAATTCTTTGCTGCGGCGGTTTGATGGTATATTCAATGAAGTTTTTAACAACTTCAGCACTTCTTTTCCCGCTTTGGCTCGGGATTGGAGCCTTCATATACTTCTTTTACGGATATAGAAAAAATCGTTATAAAGAAAACGAAATTCATAAAGAAAAAGTTGAACAGCGCCGTCTTGAACTTCAAAAATAGTTAAGCGGCAGTTGTCTCCGCGGCTCAAAAGCCTGCCGAATTTATAAGATAGTAAAATTGGAAAAAGAAAATGATTAAAAATATAATTACAAACGCATTAAAGAAAAAAAGCCCTGACGAACTTATTGCAACAAGCAAAAAGTCAGAATTGAAAAAGACCTTGAATGTTTTCGATTTAATTGTAATCGGAATTGGCGCAGTTGTCGGCACCGGAATTTTCACGATTGTAGGAAGCGCAATTCAGGGCGGTCCTGAAGGTGTTGGTGCAGGTCCGGCAATTATAATTTCAATGATTTTGGCAGTTATTGCCTGTATTTTTTCAGCGCTCTGTTATAGTGAAATAGCTGCGATGATTCCGGTTGCAGGAAGTGCTTACACATATACATATGCAACAATGGGTGAATTTATGGCGTGGATGGTCGGCTGGATTTTGATGCTGGAATATGCAATCGGAAATATAACGGTTGCAAGCGCATGGACCGGATATTTTACACAGCTTTTAAAAGGTTTTAAACATATTCTTCCGGATTTTATTGTTCAATTCCCGATTTGGCTGAGAATGGATTACCGTTCTATTGCTGCAATTTGCGACAAATATGGCATGGATATTCACGATAAAATCCCTTATCTTTTCGGACATATACCAGTTGCAATGAATTTGCCGGCAATGGCAATTGTGCTTGTTCTGACAATGCTTTTAATTAAAGGCGTGAAAGAATCCACAAGATTTGCAAGTATCATGGTCGGCGTAAATCTGTTAATCATAACTTCTTTTATTCTGGTGGGAGCATTTTATGTCAAGCCTGAAAACTGGGTGCCATTTGCGCCGAATGGCTTTAGCGGCGTGTTTATGGGGGCGTTTTTGATTTTCTTTGCATATATCGGATTTGACGCAATCTCAACAACCGCCGAAGAAACCGAAAATCCACAGCGTGATTTGCCGATTGGAATTTTGGGTACTTTGTTCATATGTACTGTTTTATATATCGGTGTTGCGCTTGTTTTAACCGGAACAGTTCCGTTCGGGCATATTGATACTCAGGCTCCGATTGCGCATGCTATGAGATTTATAGGAAAAGATTGGTTTGCAGGATTAATTTCAGTCGGCGCACTTTGCGGGTTAACATCAGTCTTATTAATTTATCAGCTTGGTACAACGCGTATTTTATATGCAATGAGCCGTGACAGGTTTTTGCCTAAATCTTTAAGATTAATCCACAAAAAGTTCAGGACTCCGCACGTTTTGACCTGGATAAGCGGGATTATAGTAATTTTGTGTTCACTGTTTATGGATTTGAACATTTCAGCTGAACTCTGTAACTTCGGAACTTTCACTTCGTTCATTGTTATTTGTATTGCGGTACTGATTTTGCGCAAAACTGATCCTGACAGACAGAGACCTTTTAAAGTTCCGTTTTCTCCGTTATTCCCTGTGCTTGGAATATTGACCTGCGGCGGGCTTATGGTTTATTCGATGAAATTTTTGACAACATCATCTTTATACTTTCCGTTGTGGCTTTTAATTGGTCTTGCAATTTATGCAGGCTACGGCTATGAACAGAAAAGACTCGAGGAAAAACAAAAGGCTAAAATGTCAACGCCAAAATCAAAAGTTGAAGCATAGCTTTTCTTTAAAATCATTTTAAAGAATTAACAAATCGGATAATATTAATAATTCTTAAATTATCCTTAAAACCCTTGAGTTTTAACCTTTAGCACGTATAATTATTGTGACGAGCGCATTCTTCCGTTTAGCGTTCAAATTTTTAAAATGCACGCCGATATGATTTCATAGTACAAATTTTATATATCAATGAGGGTTAAAAATGATTAAATTGAATTACAAAAATGCTGATGCTCAAGTTGTAGGAGAGGAGAACGGTCTTCATCTGGAGCAGGAATTTGATGAATACAAAGATAAAATCGTCAGCATAATTGCAGATTTAAACAAACGTAAAGATAAAAACGGACAATGGCTTCAGTGGATGAATCTGGGTTATAACGAAGAAACTCTCTGGTATGTAAAAGAATATGCAGCAATGGTTAAGGGACGTTTTGACAATATTCTTGTGCTCGGGATTGGCGGGTCTGCTTTGGGTGGAATTGCGGTTACAGAAGCACTTTTAAAGCCTTATTGGAATTTGTTGTCTGAAGAACAAAGAAATGGCATGCCAAGGATTTTCTTTCTTGATAATATTGATCCTGACACTATGAATGGTCTTTTTAATGCATTGGATTTGAACAAAACACTCGTAAATGTTATTACAAAATCCGGCGATACTGCTGAAACCATGTCACAATTTATGATTGTGAAAGACCGCCTTGAAAAAGAACTCGGAGATAAATATCGTTATAATATTGTTGCTACAACTGATAGTAAAACAGGAATTTTAAGACAGATTTCCGAACAAGAAGGTTACAAAACCTTTGTTGTGCCTGATGATGTCGGCGGACGCTTTTCAGTTTTCTCTGCTGTGGGACTGCTGCCGTTTGCGCTTGTCGGGATTGATGTTGATGAAATCGTAAACGGTATTAAAGATATGGATTTAGCACTTAAAAATACTGACATCCGCAATAACATTGCCGCTCAGAACGCTTTAATACATTATCTTCTGGATAAGAAAAAAGGTAAAAATATTTCAGTTATGATGCCGTACTCAAGCCGCTTGAAATACGTAGCAGACTGGTATGTTCAGCTTTGGGCAGAATCTCTGGGAAAAAATAAAGATAAAGACGGAGGCGATGTAAACATCGGCCCGACTCCTGTAAAAGCTCTCGGGGCAACCGACCAGCATTCGCAAATACAGCTTTACAACGAAGGTCCGAATGATAAGATTATCAACTTCATTCGTGTTGAAAACTTTGATACAACGCTTGAAATTCCTAATATTTTTGAATACACAGGAATAGGATACCTTGGCGGAAAATCAATAAACCAGCTTATCAATGCCGAAGCTGATTCAACAAGAGTTGCGCTTGCAGATTATGGAAGACCGACCGTTACTATTTCTATTGAAAAAGTAGACGGTTACAATATAGGCCAGCTTCTTTATATGCTGGAGGTTCAAACAGCTATTGCCGGTGAATTGTATAATATTAATGCTTTTAATCAACCCGGAGTTGAGCAGGCAAAAAATTATACATACGCGCTTATGGGCAGAGCCGGCTATGAAGACAGCGCGCAAACTCTCCAGACAAAAATGGCTGCTGCTGTCTAATTAATAAATTTATTAGTATTATATAAAGGCTTGAAAATTTTCAAGTCTTTATTATATTATTTAAAGAGGGATATTTATAAAACTTTAATGAAAATTTTAAGCAGAAAAATATTGTCACTGATTATAATTACTTTTGTCCTAATATTTTCAAAAAATACAGGATTAAATAGTAATATGGCTTTTGCTGACACAACTTTAAAAACAGGAATCTCATTAATTGAAAATGTCCCCTCAGGATTGTTCGGAACCTGGCGCGTTGCAGCAGTTTTGAAAACAACAGACAGCCCGGAGGTTTTCCGTTCCAAAAGTGCGGATTTGTGGAACTTATCACGGAATGAAAACGTCATGAATTTAACAAATCCTTTTACAGGCGCATCTGCAGATTTGTCGGTTGAATTTGTAAAAGGTAACGTGATAAGATTCACAAAAGAAGGGGTGTCAGACAATAAAAAGTTGACGGATACTGTTGAATTGAAGCTTAATGGCAATAAATTTACCGGTGTTAACCGTTTGACTTTGCAAACTATTTCTCCGGCCGGCGGAGTGGTTATAAAAACTCAAAATGCAGAATACGTGCTTGTTGGAGAAAAGATTTCAGGAATGAGTGTATTGGAAAAATGAGGATAAATTATGCAAAGTTATGAATTTGATACAGTTATTTTAGGCGGCGGTCCGGCTGGATTGAGCGCAGGGATATATGCAAGCCGCGGAGCTGTTTCCACCGCAATTCTGGATGTTTCAATGATGGGCGGACAGCCGTCAAATTATTTGGAACTTGAAAATTATCCGGGATTTCCTATTATAGGCGGATATGATTTGATGGAGAAGTTTGAAGAACATGCAGATAAGTTTGGTGTTCAAAAATTCCCGATGCAGGAAATTGAAAGCTTGGATTTAAAATCTACTCCGAAAGTTATTCTGACTAAAGAAGCAGAATTCAAGGCTAAAACAGTAATTATAGCCTGCGGTGCACAGCCAATGAAATTAGGTGTTCCCGGAGAGGCTGAATTTGTCGGGCGCGGCGTAAGTTACTGTGCTGTTTGCGACGGTGCTTTTTACAAGGATAAAGTTGTCGCAGTTGTTGGCGGCGGAAATGCAGCGGTTGAAGAAGCTATGTATTTGACAAAATTCGCAAACAAAGTTTATGTTATTCACCGCCGCAATGAACTTCGTGCAGACAAAATCGTTCAGGAACGCGCATTCAAGAATGAAAAAATTGAATTTATCTGGGACAGCGTTGTAAAAGAGATAAAAGGCGACGATTTGGTTCACACAGCAGTTCTTGAGAATGTAAAATCTGGTGAACGTTCAAATTTACAGGTAAATGGTGTTTTCCCTTATATTGGAATGGTTCCGAATATTGAAGGTATTTCAGGACAGGTTGAACAGGATGCAGGCGGGTTTATTATTACTGATGAGACAATGAAAACTTCAATTGACGGCGTTTTTGCAGTAGGTGATGTCCGTAAAACTCCTTTGAGACAGGTTATTACGGCGGCATCAGACGGTGCAGTCGGAGCGGTTTATGCGGTTAAGTACATAGAAAGCTTGAAAGACGTTCCGCAGGCTGTTTAAGATTAAATTTACGTGTATTTCATGGAATAATTCCCTAATTAAATTTATAAAACTATAAAACTCTGTAAAACTTTTTAATGTTTTTACAGAGTTTTCTCATTTTCTTACGGTAAAAATAATTTTTATAAAATTTTAAAACTATCTTTTTTAACCAATATCCAATAATAACGCAAAAAAAAAGTTGCCTGAAATAGGCAACATTAAATAAACACGAGGATATTAAGAGAGAGAGTATAAAAAATCTTTTTCTTTAAATTCGTCCTATGTTAGAACATCTTTTATATTATCTTTATTGTTTTACCAATTATAATTTTTGATTTCCCTTACATTTATATAAAGTATTTTTGACTCTCAAAATTGACTTTTCTTTTTCATTTTGTTACAAGGTTGTAACAAATCCTATAAATGGTTGTATTTTTTGTAAAATTATTGTCATATGCTTACAAAAATGGTATAATATCAACCAAGAAGAATTGAGAGGAATAATAGTGGAAAGCAGTTTTGATATAGTCGCATTTTTGGAAAGAGCTGTTGCAATTGGAGCTTCAGATATTCATCTCGCGGTAAATGAATACCCGGCAATAAGAAAAGATGGTAAAATTATAAAGATTAACATGCCAATGTTAACGGAAACTGATATTGATGAAGCTCTTAGCGCAATTCTTCCTGCAAGTGTAAATAATAATCATCTTGATAGTGTCTATGATTTGGACTTTGCGTACGAAATCCTCGGTTGTTCACGTTTCCGTGTGAATTTAAGCAGACAGCTTGGTAGATATTCACTTGTCATAAGAACTATTCCTTATGAAATTAAAAATGTAGCTGAATTGCATCTTCCAAAAGCTATTGAACAATTTTCAAATCAGAATAACGGTCTTGTTCTTATTACAGGCCCGACTGGAAGTGGTAAGTCAACTACTATTGCCGCGTTGATTGACTATATCAACCTCAATTATCCTAAACATATTATTACAATTGAAGACCCTGTTGAATTTATTTTCAGCAACCGCAAGTCAATAGTTTCCCAGCGCCAAATAGGAATTGATACTCCATCATTTCCGGATGGTATTAAATATGCTTTGAGACAAGACCCGGATGTTATATTTATTGGTGAAATTCGTGACAGAGAAACAATTGTGAGTGCATTGAAGGCTGCTGAAACAGGACACCTTGTCTTTGCAACAATCCATACTAACGATGCTGTTCAGACCGTAAACAGAATTGTAAATATGTTTGAACCGTCTGACAGACAATTTGTTCGGGCTCAAATTGCCCAAATTCTTAGAGGTACAATTTCTCAAAGGCTCGTTCCGCTTCAGGATTCAATGGGCAGACGTCCAGCTTGCGAACTTCTGGTTGTGACTTCTACTGTCAAAGACTTCATTGAAAAAGATAAACTTGAAGAGGTTTATGACCTTGTTAAAAAAGGCTCTTTCAACAACATGATTACAATGAACATGTCTTTGTATTCTTTATATACTGAAGGTTTTGTTACAGAAGAGACTGCATTGGAATATTCTGATGATAAAAATGAACTCAGACAGATGTTCCGCGGAGTATTCCAGGGAACAGCTCCCGGAAACAGGGATAAACAATAGAATGAATAATTTTGTAACAGATGCCATTAATCTTAAGTCTTATAACTTAAGTGAGGCTGATAAAATTATTGTTATGTATTCTCGCGAGAAAGGTCTTATCCGCGGTGTTGCAAAAGGTGTAAAAAAGCCGAAAAGCAAACTTGGCGCCCGCATGGATTTGCTTGTTGCAAATAAACTTATGCTTTATAAGGGTAAGAATTTAGATACTATTTGCCAGGCTGAGGCTTTGAATACTTTCACCAAAACGCGGCAGAATATGGATAAAATCTTCTACTCTCTTTATATAAGCGAGGTTGTGACAAATTTTGGTGTTGAAGATGACCCGTGTTCAAATGAAATTTTTGAACTGCTTTATCAGACTCTGGACTGTATTGCAAAATCCTCCGGCAAGATAGAAGTTATGATTGCTGTTTTGAAATTTCAGCTTAAAATGATGGCTTTGTCCGGTTTGGGCATTGAGCTGAACACTTGCCTAAAATGCGGATGCGAAATTAAAAATGACAATATGTATTTTTCATCCAATCGTGGTGGAGTTGTTTGCAAAAACTGCAGTGATATTTCTGCGGGTTATGTACTTATGCACAGTAAAATAAGAGATTTTCTTAAAGAATTGGAGATAACAGACTTTTTTGACCACAGTTCTTATGAAGAAAAGGCAACAGAAAAGATTTGTACTGTTTGCTTTGAGCTTTTGAAGGGCTACATTAATCTTCATTCTCCACGCAGGTTTAATTCAACTGAAATTCTGCAAGAAATAAGTTAGAGAATTTATCTGCTTAAAGATTTGTTTCTTGACTGGGAATTGGCTAAACGCGGGAAGCTGTCTTTGAATAAAGAAAATTCGCCGCAAGAATAGCTTACCGGCTGATGAATATGTTTTTCTGCTGCATTAACTTATAGTTGATGAGCAACAGGAGAAAAAAATGAAGAGAATTGTATTATTACTGGTATTACTCTTAATCAGTTCAAACGCATATACAGAAGCAAGAGTTATCAGAACTTATCGGCCAATTCCATACAACAGAGGATTTAATCCTTTTGTGCGGCCGTCTTCGTCGTATTTTGGTGTAGGCCGATATAATTTCAATAACGGGTATTACGGCAATTACTACAACAGATATAGCAACTACAATAATAATTGGAGGAATAGCCGTTATTATTATCCTACACGCTATTATAACAACAATTATCCGAGGCCGACTTATAACAATTACTATAGACCTCAGAATGTAAATGCTTTTGACAAGTTTCATAATCTAAACAGATCGATTCACCGTTATAACTCTTCACCAACAAGAGTTTACAGGCTTAATCGTTCTGATATTGCAAGTAATATAAAACCAGTGTCTTATACAACTAATGCGAACCAAAAAGACCCCAGGCTTTCTCTTGTGGAGAAAAATATATATGGCAAATCTTTTGACCATCAAGAGATAAATCTACGCCTTAACAGGCTTGAAAAATCAATGTTTAATAAAACTTACCCTTCTCTTAGTAATGAAGAAAGAATTGAAAATCTTTTTGTAAATTATAATAAAGAGCTTCAAAATGCAATTCCACAAGAATTGTCTGAACTTGAAAAAAATGTTTTTAAAAAGACTTACGAAAAAGAAGATGACTTGAGCAGGGTTTCCCGCCTTGAAGCCCAGGTTCTCGGCGCAATCCAGCAGGGAAATCTAAATAAGCGCGTAGATGTATTAAAAGATGCAATAGCTTCTTCACAATATTCTTCTCCATACGGAACCTGCTATGGAGGCTACATGCCTCCAATGAATACCAATAAAGGTATAAAAAATACTCTAAGCCGTCTGGGCGATATGTTCGGTATGGGCTGCCCGACCGGCTTTTCCCCGCAAATTCCTCCGTATGATACTTATCATTTTGACATGCAAGATGGCGGAAATTCAGAGTTTTACAGAGACAATTACGGTTATTACTATAATAATACCAACCGCGCTACAGGTACCGGAATCCAAATTCTTGACTAAAAGAAAATTTTCATTAAATTAATATCATACAAATAGATGTTTGCTACACTTTTAAAATAAAAGATAATCATATTAAGAAAGTGTAGCAAATGCCTTTTAGATACCGACTGCAAAAAGTACTTGACTTCAGAATCCGAAAAAAAGAAGAACAGCTTATGGTTGTTCAAAAGGCTCAGCAAGAAGTATTTATTGCAGAAGAAAATATCCGGAAAAATAACGAAGAAATCCGTCAAACGCAGATAAATATGCGTCAGGCTGACCCGATGATGTATGAGACTTATGACAATTATCTTATATTCCTTTGGGACAAGGCGGAAAAGCTTGAACAGATTCGCGCGGAAGCTCAGGAAGTTCTGGATATGGAGAAGGCAAAACTTGTAAAACTGGAACAGGCTGTAAAGGTTTTGGAAAAACACAAAGAGAAGAACCGGGAGGCCTATCTGGAGGAAGAGAAAAAAGCAGAATTAAAACAATTTTCAGAACTCGGAGTCCAGAGATTCTTCAACCAGTCAAAAGAACGGCAGGAAGAAGAAGACCGGGAAATTCTAAAACAGTTGGAACAACTGGAGGAAGGTTTATAAAATGAATATTGATACATCAAGCTTAACGCAAAATAACGAGATGGCAAATTATCTGGCCTCCTCCCAAACTTTCAGGACGAACACAGGTAATACTGCTTTTAAATCCCAGTTTAATTCTTTGTCTGAGGTGTCTGAGACAAAAACAACCCAGCCTTCTTCTGAAAAATCAGAAACGAAAACAGAGAAAGCTGATGAAACTAAATCAAAAGAAACCTCTCCTAAAGAGGAGGAAACAAAAGTTTCTGCAAAAAACGAAGAAAAGGCTGAAAAAACCGAACAGAAGCAAGAGAATACAGTAAAAGAAGAAACTAAAGAACAGCAAGGCCAGCAAAATGCCAATCAGCAAAACAGCCAGCAGCACAATCAAGAAAATCAGCTTTTATCAGAGGAAATCGCACAGATGTTGAAAATTAATGCTGCATCAAAATTGGGTGATGTAAATTCTATTCAGAATTTGACTTTTACCTCTGAAATAAGCAAAGACGTTTATACAGGCAAACCGGCATTAGATTACAGTACAATATCAATGAGCGATGATGACGCGCAGTTTTTTGTAAACCTTGTGACAAAGACTGATATGTCAATGCAAAGCATCGCATCTGAATTTCAAAAGTCGCTTGATGTTTCAAATGTTCAAAATGTTCATAAAACTGCTAAAGTTTCATCTGCCCTGATGGAAGCCTTATCAGAATCGATGAAAACCAATAAAGCTTTCAGAATAGATTTTGATAAAGATGTTTCTGTTGTTATGAGAGTGGATAAAAACGGAAATCTTAATGCAAACTTCATTCCCGGAGACAAAGCTGTTGAAGCTTATTTGAGAAATAATATCTCTTACCTCAAGCAGCGCTTTGACGAACAGGATTTGCCGTATAATGAATTGACCTACAGCAGGCATCGCAATCAAGAGCAGAATGAAAAACGCAACAACAAGGAGAAAGACAATGAATGATTCCTACACAACCGCGCTAAATACCCAGAAATCAACGCAAAACTGGATGGATGTTATTGCGCATAACATGACAAATATTTATACGCCGGGTTTCAGAGAACAGCAGGTAAACTTCAAAACCTTTCTCGGCGGCGCAATAGCCGATGACTACGATAAAAAAACTGGGCAGGGAAAATCAACTCCAGGTACCTCAAATGATAACCTGTTTCTTGAAGGTAAAGGTTTTTTCTTAACAAAAACAGTAGAAGGCAAAAGTGTTTATACCCGTTTGGGAGAATTTACCTTTGACGGTGAGGGCGTTTACAGAGCTAAAAACGGTAATACTGTTCAGGGCTACATTTTGAATGACAAAGGCGAGATTATGCAAGGTACAAAATCCGTATCTCAGGATTTGTATGAGCAAACTGCTTTGAAAGGCGGTTCGCTTGACATTCCGACAACAAATATCAAGATGTGGATTGACCCTGCTAATGGCAAGTATCTTGGCAAGTACGACGATTACGAAATAAAAGAAGACGGAACAATTTACGGAAAAGCTGACGGCGGCAAAAGAACAGTTCCGCTCTATCGTGTGACAACACGTAATTTCCATAATGCGGCAGCTTTGTATGAAATTAAGGAAGGCTATTTTATTGAAACGGAAGCCTCCGGAAAACCGCTTCTTGGTGTCGGGCAAATACGTTCAGGGCTTTTGGAAATGTCAAATGCCGACTTTAAAGGTAATATTTCCTACTTCCAGATGGCGAAACTTCAGATGGAGATTTCAAACAAGCTTGTTTCTACAAACAAAGAGCTGTTAGAAGAAGCTTTGAGGCTTGTTGGAAGCTAATTTTCAATATACTATAAATTAAACTCCATTTTACAAAGGAACTTTGATATAGGTTCCTTTTGCTTTATTTAGGTATTTTTAAAGGCGTTTCTTGTATTTGTTCAAGAATTTTAATTATTTCTTCTGACAGGTCATCTTTGCCTGAAATATTAATTTTCACCAGATTTGCAAACTCTGATTTTTTAAACTCGTGAAGGCCTCTATGCTTGAAAATCTCTTCAAGCTTTTTGACTGTAGGAAGGTCTTCTTCTAAAATATTCAAATCCACAAGAGAAATATTTTCAAAAGCATAATTTAAGGTTCTCTCAAGTAAATTTCGCGTCAGCAAATCCTCAAACTCTCCGCAATTCAATATGTAAACTCTGTCACAGGAACGCAATTTTGAATTAATTAACGTAAGATTTTCTGAGGCATCCTTATCCAAAAGCACAAATATCGGCAGTTTTAGTATTTCTGACAATTGGTAATATGTTTTTACAACCTGATTTTTGCCGCCTGCTGAAATTATATGAATACCTTTTTTCTCAAAATCTTCCCCGTAAATCCGCGCAAATTCAGGAAGCAGAGTTTCTTCAGTTATTCCTTCGCAAATAATAACTTTTTCTACCGGAAAATGAAGTGACTTTTCTTCGCGTAAAGAAATTATTTCACCGGTTGAATTTAATTCTTTTAGCCAGAGAAGATTTTTAACTTCATTTTCTGATAAAAGTGTTAAAAAACCTTTGTAATTAATTTTATTTTTGAGTAATTGCTCTGTTTCAGGACTGATTACGAAAACAGATTTTTCATAATCATAAAGTCTCTGGTTTATAAGTAAATCCCCGTCAGGCTTGATGTTTAGCGTTTCCAGAGAGAAATTAATAATTTTTTCTGCCAGTTCTCTTAAAATCGAATAATCAAGTTCATCGAGTTCTGATTTTTTGAACTTCGGAGCAATCAAATTGTTTGTGATAATATCTTTAAAAACCCTCAAATACTTGGTTTCTGTGTTTTTAAACCTTGTGAGTCTGTCAATTGAAATTTTAAGCTGGTCTATTGTGAGCGGTTTTATTTTAATCTTTTCCAATATTTCCTCATTGTTACATTTGTTAACTATTTTCTTTCTCCACTGGCAATTTTTTTGAGTTATTGTTGTTTATATAAATAAGTGGAGTGAAAATAGTGTATTCAGTAGGTGTAAATTCTCGACAATATAATTATAACACAACAGAGCGTGTTAAGACTTCAGCGGTGAAAAAAACTTCCGCTCAGCCGGAGGGTGCTTCTTGTTCTTATGTTTCAAATCCTATAATTAATACAATTCCGTTTAATCCCTCCTTTACTGCTTCTGCGCTTCGAACCAGAATGAACAGTCAGGAGGAAAAGAATAAATATAATACAATTCTTTCAAATCTTGATAAAACCTCTAAAAAACAGATGAAGGAACTTTTAAAATCTGGCATTCTGTTAAATTCGAATTCTAATGACAAATCTACCGTGCTTGATAACTTATATAAAATCGCAACAAAAGAACGCGCAAACGGACTTCCTAAAGAGATTATTCTTAAAGATACAATAACTACGCTGGTCGATCCGCATGTTATAACCCAGCAGTTTGGCGATATTCCCAAAGAAATGAAAAGCGAACTAATCGATACTTACATGTCTGCTCATAAAATGGATAAGGATAAACTTATTCCGCGAAAACTTGCACAGCTTGATATTGATGTTGAACATTCGGGAACCTGTGTTGCTTCAAGTATTGAATTTAATCTTGCAAAGAAAATGCCTTCTGAATTTGCCAGATTTGTTGAAGGCATAACTTCACCCAGAATGGCCGTTGATAAAACAATCCAGCTTAAAAACCTTACTGATAACACTCTTGACTCAATCTGGCTTTTAAATGCTTTTGAAGTTCCTTATAAAATGGATGATTTTAATCAGGCTCATTTAACCTTTGCGCCTGATAAAAATGCATATATCAGAGCAAAAATCCAGGTTGCAAACCGTGACGGAAATGAGCGGTCTGTTGTAGATGCTTTAATGCAGGGAACCTTAATGCAAATTGGGTCTCAACAGACTTATGATTCTCTGAGCGACAAGCGCAAAGGAAAATTTAACCAAAATGACAAAGGCTTGATTGAATTTGAAAAAACATTTACAGAGTCAGTAGTAGAAGATAAAAACAAGATTTCAGTAACATACCAGACCGTAGACGATAACGCAAGATTGATTGGCTATGAGACAGATTTTGATACTATGAAACGCCAGATTTCTGATGCCTTGAAGCTTGGTGAAAACGTTATTATCGGATATACACAAATTAATCCTGACAACGAAATCATTAACGGTCATGAAATAACAATAATCGGTGAAAAGTATGATAAAGACGGAAAATTAATTTATATCTGCAATGACACAGATGATGACATTCCAAATGCGGTAGAATACAGTGCAGAATATTTACTTCCTAAAATTCACCATGCCGGCCTGCCTCAGGAGGTTGTGAAAGATGATGTAAAACTTGTAGAAAATTGGGTTGAAGGTTTTAACAGCTTTAACCAGATGCGAAAAAAAGCCGCAGAGCAGCAAAATGGAAAGAATGCAGCTTAAAGCTTTGTAACAAAAACTTTAAATAAAAGCAATTTTTATTTTGACAAACGTTTAAACTATCAGAAAACAGGTTAGTGAAATGAATAATTACAACATATATCCAAAAATAAATTTCTTAAGTCAGCATTTGTCAAAGTCTCAGCAAATGCCTCAGGCAGATTCAGACAAAAAGAAGCAGGCTCCGATAAAAACAAGCATTTTTTATATGAACGATATTCATGGGCAAAATATTAGAATGGAACGTTTAGTGAATGCTGTAAATCAATTTGACAGTTTTACACCTGAGGGAACTGATAAAATGAAATTCGCATCTGGGGATATAATGCTAGGTGAAGATGAAAAACAAATTAAAGTTGCTAATAACTTTTTAAATTTGGCAGGAATCATGGCTACAGTTATGGGAAATCATGAATGTGATATGCCTACAGAACAATTTGCTAAATTGATTGCAGATAAGAAATATAAATTTTTAGGATTAAATATAAATCCGTCTAAAGACAACCCAATCAGTAAATGTATAGAAAAATCTTATATTCAAGAAATTAACGGACACAAATACGGTATTATAGGATTAGTACCACATGATTTGGCACTTCATGTGAAGTTACAGGAACATCTTCCCGATTTGCATATAGAATCTGATTTTAATAAAACAATCGGGGCTGTTCAAAATGAAGTTGACAAGTTTAAAAAACAAGGGATAAATAAAATTATTGTACTTTCTCATTCCGGATATAAGCAGGAAGTTAAACTAGCTAAACAAGTTAAAGGCATTGATATTATTCTTGGTGCCCATACACACAACTTGCTTGAAGGTATTGAAGAAAATAAAAATTTGTTCTATTCGCCTTCAGGTGAACCTGTCGTAATTACTCAGGCAGGACGTGATGGTAAGAACTTCGGTGTTTTAAATGTAGAATTTAATGATGATGGTGTTATAACAAAAGCACAAAACAACATAGGCAAAACTGAAGCTTACGGCAGAAGCATGATTGCACGAAAAGAATTTGAAAATGTTTTAGGAAAAGCTGAGGTTGTTGGAAAAATAGCCTCATGCGAAAAATTTCCTGAAGATATGTATTTACAAGAAAACGCGCATTGTGATTTTATGATAGATGCGATGCGTGATGTTTTAGGTACTGATATAGCTCTTATGAATGCCGCTAACATCCGGGGACAGTTTGAAGCTGGGCGTGTCGATACAAGAGATTTGGCTGTCATATCTCCATTTGCTAATAAAGTTTTAGTTGTAGATTTGCCTGAAGATGAAATTGTACATGCAATCAAGAGACGCGTTGAAAACAGTACAAAATCAACTTCACACAGACCGGGCATTGTACAGGTATCAGGCTTGAAATATTCTTTTAATAATAAAGGTGAACTGTTATCAATGTCATTTATAGATAAGAATAATAATGAAACTCCAATTGATATTAAAAATCCTAGAAAAGATAAATTTTATTCAGTTTCAACTGATGACTTCTGTCTTATTAGCGAAGACGGAGGCTTAGGGTTAGAACACAGATTGAAAGAAGCTAAGAAAATTTTTGACTACGATAAAGATGTTGTTGTAGCTGAATATATTAAAAAACAAACTTCTCCCATCCATATAAAATCAGATGGACGAATTATTAATGTTGATGTTAAAAATACAAAAACAAGTTAATAATCGTATTGTTCCCGTGAATTCAGGTATTCTTTGACAAAGTTAAGCGAGGACTGCACAATACGGGTTACACGCGAAGGCGAAAGTCCGATTTGTGTCGCAATATCTTTTACCTGCATGTTTCTGTAAAATCTGTATTCAACAACAGTTCTTTCTTTTGGCGGAAGCTTTGAAATTGCAGCACGAATCATTCTGCCCATTTCGGTAATTTCAGCCTGTTCGTCAGGTGTTGCATGATTGTCTTTCAAAAAGTCAAAAGGCGAATCATTATCGCTTGCGGCAGCCGCAAGTCCGTCAATAGACAAAACGGTTTCGTAAATGGTTTCACGAACCTTTGCCTTTTGCATATCCATTCCTTCAACTTCTTCTTCGGGGTCAATCTCATCGTCTGCTTTATGTTTTAATGAGTACCATTTGTAACGTATTCTTAATTCGTTCCTAATTGCCCACCTTACAGCAGTGGCAACATAAGCAGAATTATATCTTTCAAGCTGTTCTGGGGTTTTGTTTTTTATTAGAGCCTGGATTGCAATAATCCCGATTGACAAAAGCTCTTCATACTCAACCATATGAGTCGGAATTCTTCTGTGCTCAACCTTTGCCACCTTCTTTACTATATCAATATATTCTTGTAATTTATTTTTTTCCTGCATAATCATGATTATTTTTTATTATTAGGCTCTTTAGTTATTCTACTCTGATTTCTGTTATTTTTCAAGTTGTAAACAAAAAGTAAAATTTCAGCGATTGCTTTGTAAAGTTCCGGCGGAATTTGATGGTTTAAATCTACCATTTTAAACAGTGCTCTTGCGACCGGTGCGTTTTCAATAACGGGGATATTATGCTCGCGCGCAATATTTATAATCTTTTTTGCTATAAGCTCTGTGCCTTTGGCAATCAGCATCGGCGAATCCATTTCTTCAGCTTTGTATTTGAGTGCACAGGCGATATGCGTAGGGTTTGTAACAACAAAATCCGCATCCGGCACCGCGTCCATCATCCCGCGCTGAAGCATTTGCATACGGCGCTGGCGTAGTGCAGCTTTAACATTCGGGTCGCCTTCGGTGTTTTTATATTCGTCTTTAATTTCTTTAAAAGACATTTTCTGGTCTTTTAAGAACTTCCATTTTGTAACGCCGTAGTCGGCGGCTGCAATTACAAGAAAGGCAATGCAGGCTTTGAAAATAAATTCTGTAATAAGCTTCCCGAATTCAATCATGACTGCGAAGTTGTTGTCAATTGCCGCAAGCATAAGAATATTTTCTATGTGCGCCATATAAACTGTCCAGCCTATATAACCCAAAAGAACAACTTTTACAATATTTTTAAAAAGTTCAAACAGGGTTTTTATAGACATTATGTTTTTGAAATATTTTGTCGGATTAAGTTTATCTAGTTTAGGCGCCAGTGGTGCTGTTGCAACAAGCGGCCCAACCTGAATGAAATCTGCTAGAATTGCAACCAGCCAAGCCAAAAACAAGATTGGTCCTATAATTAAAACGGCAGTTTTTACAGTTACAGTAAAAATATATGTTAATCCGATTTTTTCTACATGCGCGTTTGGAATTTGTTCATACAAAAGCGTAAATAATTGTGCAATCTGATCCCATATAAAAGGCGCAAGTCCTACAATTGCAGTAAATAGAATAAGCAGCGAAACTGCAGTTGAAAAATCTTTGGATTTTACAACCTGTCCTTCTTTGCGCGCCTGTTCAAGTTTTCGGGGCGTCGCGTCAAACTGTTTATCTTCATCACCCATAGTTCTTCCTTATATTAATAAATATTATAGCATGGTCAAGATTGTTATAATTGCATATACATTAAAAATTTGGTATAATATAAATGAAAAGATATATAGGAGGATTAAATAACATGAAAAGTACGACTATGACTGAGTTTTCGGGGGGGGGGGGCTTCCAATAAAACTGTCCTCCAAGGGTTTACTCTTGCCGAAGTCCTTATAACTCTGGGTGTTATTGGTATTGTCGCTGCAATGACTTTGCCTGCACTGATTACGCGTAATCAGAATAAAGCGCTTGAGGCGTCCTTAAAGAAAAATTATGCTGTAATTCAGCACGCGCTTGATATGTATCAAGCAGAACATGGTGAAAGATTAACTCGTAAAATTTTGACGTCACGCGCCGGTGGTGTAACTTTGTACACAGAAATAAAACCCTATTTTAAAATAATTCATGACTGTGGACAAACAGGTTCACAGGCAAAAGGGTGTATTCCATACTATGGTAATCCTGGCAACGATGAGCGTAATTCTAAAACCTACATGACTTTTAATAAAACTCCATTAACACGTTTATCCTTATTTGACGATGGACAATTTATTTTAAATGATGGAAGCCTGATAATGATTGAAAACCCTAATGAAACAAGCGATTTATATATAAGCGTTGATGTAAACGGATATCGTAAAAATCCTAACCGTTGGGGGCATGATCTTTTTACATTCCAGCTAATGGATGATGGAAGACTTTTGCCTATGGGGGCGCCCTATACTAGATTCGCTGTAAAGAGCAGTACCTGTTCTGTCTCATCCGTGAACGAATTTAACGGCGTAGGGTGTACATATTATGCATTAACCGAAAAGGATTATTTCAACAATTTACCAAGGTAAAACCTTTTGTGGTGCATAATTTTTATTGCAAAACGTGTATTGCCGGTTGTAAAGAAATTTACGATGCGATAATTTTTACACCGCTGCTGGTACCGAGCCGTTCTGCGCCGGCTTCAAGCATTTTTAACGCGGTTTCTTTGTCGCGAATTCCGCCTGATGCTTTTACACACAAGCCATGAGGGGAGACAGTTTCATACATTAATTTCACATCTTCAACTTTTGCGCCAACTCCATTTTTTACAAAGCCTGTTGATGTTTTAACAAAATCGGCTTTGGCTTGCACACAAATTTCACAGGCCTTTTTAATCTCGTCTTTGTCAAGCAAATCTGTTTCCAAAATTACTTTTAACGGTTTATCTTTGCAAAAAGCTTTAACTGTTTCAATATCTTTTTTTACAAATTCGTAGTCTTTGTTTTTGAGTGCAGTAACATTTATTACCATATCAATTTCGTCAGCCCCGTCTTCTATTGCTTGTTGGGTTTCGTAAGCCTTTACCTGACTCTTATTTGCTCCAAGCGGAAATCCTACAACAGTAACGATTTTGATGTTACTTCCGGCAAGATGCTCTTTTGCAAGCTTGACATACAATGGATTTACACAAACTCCGAGAAAGTTGTATTTTTTTGCTTCGTCAAACAGTTTGATAAAATCTTCGTATTTCGCGTCTTGTTTTAAAAGGGTATGTTCTATATGTTTGTTTAAATTCTCCATAATTTCTCCTCCTGCCGTGGGTTTATAAAATATTTTCTAAAATTTTTACTGTTGAATAGGATTTGTTAAGCGTAAAAAAGTGTAATCCTTTAACTTTTTTATCTAGCAGCGCCTGGCATTGAGCTGTTGCAAATTCTATTCCTAATTCTTTCATATAAGCTTTGTTGTCGGAATGTTTTTCAAGTTTTTCTTTAAAGGTTTTTGGTATTGTAATTCTTGCGAGTTTTGTCATTTTTAAAAGCTGCTGATTGCTTATAACAGGCATTATTCCCGGAATTACAGGGACATTAATCCCTGCTTTTTGTGCGTGTTCGCAAAATTGGAAATACTTTTCATTGTCAAAAAACATTTGGGTTATAATAACTTCTGCGCCTGCGTCGACTTTTTGTTTTAAATATTTTATATCATCTTCAACAGAAGCGCTTTCTAGGTGAGTTTCCGGGTATCCTGCAACAGCTATTGAAAAATCTGTTTTCTTTTTTAAATATTCAACGAGTTCGTTTGCATGACAAAAATCAGTGCAGATTTTTTTAATTTCCTGCGGAATATCACCACGAAGAGCCAGAATGTTTTCAATGCCAGCGGATTTTAAGAATTCAAGATTTTCTTCAATAAAACTTTTGCCGCTGCACATGCAGGTAAAATGCGGCATTACATCAGCTTTTAAGTCTATTTTTAAGGCTTTTAAAACTTTTTTGTAGTTTTCGTTATTTTTGCCGCCGGCGCCGTATGTGAGTGAAATGAACTGCGGTTTGCAATTCATCATAAGCTTTATTTCAGAATAAAGCTCTTGAATTTTTTCATCATTCTCCGGTGGAAAGATTTCAAAGGAAATGACAGGTTTATCTGAATTGTAAATTTCGCATAATTTCATATTTATTAAAACTCATAGTTTGGAATTTCAAACTTTTCATTGTTTGCATCTTTCTCTACAAATTCAAGATAATATTTCATAGCTTTATCCTTGGAAGAGTTGTAGAATTCATTATCTATGAATTTTTTATGAAGTTCTGTTCTGTAGCCGCTGTAATTTCCGAGATTTGTTGCGTATAGTTCCAAAACCTGCTTGTCCAATCCGCCGCCGTATGCTTTTGTCTTAGCGTCAGTTCCGGAAGGTCTGATTTCAATGAATTTGTCCGTGAATTCCAAATAAGTTCCGTCGCCTACAAATTTAATTGATTGAAGATTGTCAAAACTTAGACTTTTGAAGGAATCGTTTAAAACTTCTTTCACATTATCAAGTGTCATTTTACCTTCTTTTACTGCAATTGCCATGGAAAGGTAAAATAAATCATTTTCGGTTCTTTTCTTTTCACCTTCTGCTTTTGCAAGCTTAAGTTTTTCAATATCTGGTTCGGATTCATTGTAATATGCAATATCAATTCTGGTGTCAAAACGGCCTTTGATATTGCATTCTTCAAAAATTTGAACAAGATATCTTGAAAGTGAAATATCTTTAAGCTGTGAAATTAATGCAGATGCAACAATAATTGCTTCGGTGGCGCTTTTTTCGCGCATTGCAATTGCAAATCTTCCGGCTTTTGATTTTATCAAATCTTCGGTTCCCATAATCATACCGCCGCTTTCTTCACCTGCAAAAATCAGGCGCGGATTTACACCGAGATTAATTGCATTTGAGAATACATCATCAATTATTACTTCTTTTTCCGGATTGTTTTTAAGCTTAAGTTCGACTTTTTTCATTATGTTTGCAATTTCTTTGAAGCCTACTGGAACATTGACGACTTTTACACCCTGATGTTTTGCCCATTCATCCCAGCTTAGAGCAGAAGCCGTGGTTTTAATCATAAACCGCGGATGGTTTTTCCACATCCCTTGTGCTTTTAATTGTTTAGCCTGGAAATCCATTAGCATTAAAAATGCCTGGTTCGCGGTGAAGATAGTCAGAATTGAGCGTTCGTCAAGTTTTATATAATCAATTCCGGCTTCTTCAAGCTTTGGAATTCTTAAAATGCTTTCTTTTTGCGCAATTGTGAGTCTGTCGTGGTCCGGGTCGGTTATCAAAACTGTTGTAAGATAAGGATAATCTTTTAATTTTTCTGCATAATGCATTGTTTCGATAACAGGGAAGTATTTTTCACCGTTTGGGCGTTTTGACAGTACTGTTGCGTCAACAGAATAATCGTAAAAAGCTTTTTCACCCTGTGGTGTATGATCGTATTTACCGATTGAATGGAAAAACGGGTCTTCTTCAGTATTAAACCAAGCATATTTTTCTGAAATATCAAGTTTTTTCAAAACGCGGCTTAAAGTTCTGTAAGCCGAACCGCCTACATTTTCAATGATAATTTTTTCATTATGTTCTTTTATCAAATTTAGATTTGACTTTTGAGCGACGCCGGATTTCAAATATTCAACATATAAATCAGTGCCGTCTTCGAGTTTTTTCATGATGGTTTCATCAATTAGAGAATTATCAGAGGCGGCAATTTTAATTTCATATTTACCGTTCTTTTCGGTTTCATCAAAAATTTCCTGAATTTTATCAACGAATTCAAGGCTTTCTTCTGGCAAATACTGGCTGCCTTGAGAATTTAAGTCTTTTGTTGCGTTTTTGACAGAAATTCCATGACTTGAAGTTATGTATTCGCCGCCAAGTAGGTCAAGTTTGAAAGCCAAAAATGACGCAAGCCAGATTGGAATGGTTTTTCTTCCTTCTGGGAGAAGAGTCTTAATGCCTTGTGCAGCCTGAATTCTTGCAATTGCTTCAAGGTACAAATCTGAATTGTATCTGACTTCACGGCCTGCAATTTTTAGGATTTTTTTATCTGAATATTTTTCTTTTGCAACAAGAGCTTTTGCCAAAGTCGCAAGAACAATTCCAACAAGATTAATTGGAAATCTTGTGTCCTGCGGATATAAAATGTTTTGAGGACCGCGAATTCCTGCGGTCGAAACTTTTGCTTCTTTGGCATAGTTTGCAAACCATTCATTTAAATTCAAACCTTCAGGATTTTTATCAGCATCATAAGGAGCAAGATGTTCTTTCTTTAATATAAAGGTAAATTCTTTTTTATTATCAAAATCCATAAGTTTAAGGTTTTTGACATAATCAGGTGTCTTTTCATAGACACTTGCAAAAAGTTCATTTTCAAGTTCATTTTTTGATTTTTTCAATCCTGACATACTCTCTCCTTATTAAATCTCTGTGTTTTTATTATATAAAAAAAATAACTGTTGTTCAATATTTATTTTGGTATATAATGTTTATAATGGAGTGTATCAAATATGAGTAAAGAAAAAAAGAACTACGCCAAAAGATCTGCTGAATCCTTCAATAAATTCAGATCATTTTTTCAAATACTTGTATGTAAATATTTTTATATGATCAGGTTCAAGCTTGTGTACCGTTTGAAGGTTGAAGGTCTTGAAAATGTTCCAAAGGATAATGAATATATTGTCTGTCCTAATCATCTTTCAACGCTTGATCCTCCGCTTATGTGCGGTGTATTGCCAAGAAGAATTGCTTTTATGGCAAAACAGGAATTGTTTGATATAAGATTTTTGAGATGGTGGATTGATTGGCTCGGCGCGATTGCTGTAAATCGCGAAAGTCTCGGCCCTTCTACTATTAAAACAGTTATGAATATCAAAAAAAGTAAATGGGTTTTTGGTATTTTTCCTCAGGGAACAAGAGGGTTACCCGGAACTATTTCCGGTGTAACTAAGGGGTTTGCAGGATTGGCAAAAATTACAAAATGTGCAATTCTACCTGTTGGGATTACTGGAACTGAAGAGGTTAAACGACTTCCGTTTTCCGGTAAAATTGTTGTTAAAGTAGGAAAACCTATTCCGTATAGCGATGATGTTGAAGGCATGGTTTCTCAGTGGATTGATTCAATTCAGAAATTAACAGGTTACAAGTATGTTCAACCTGAAATTAAGAATTAAGGAGTAATGAAAGTATGACCGCAAAACAAAGAAATTATAACAGACGTTATCCATATGAATATAATATCTTCAGAACTTTGTTTTACATGGGGTTTTTGTATGTAGTCGTAATTCCCTTTATGAAAGTATTCTATAACTATGAGATAACCGGTAAAGAAAATTTGCCGACCAAAGCAAAAAGCGGAAAATTTATTTATACGGCAAATCATGTTTCAATTTTTGACCCGCCGATGGTTTCTATGGCCGCAATGAGGCCTATTGCATATATGGCTAAAAAAGAGCTTTTTGTAGACAGTGAAAAATTAAGCTGGCTTGTAAAAAGATTAGGTGCATTCGCTGTTGACAGAACTAAGCCTGAAATCGCTACTTTTAAAACAGTTCGTGATATTCTTGCAACAAGCTGGTCGCTCGGAGTTTTTCCTCAAGGTGGCATAAGACCTTACGGGAAGCTTGATGAAGTAAAAAAAGGTTTTGTTGTAATTGCAAAAAATGCTAAAGCTGATATTGTTCCTGTTGGAATTGAAGGCTTTGATGGATACCCGAAATTAAAGCCTTTCACAAGACGCAATGTAAAACTTCACATAGGAAAACCGATTTCGTATCAACTTCCAGAGGATGAAATCATTTATCAGTGGGGTGAACAAATATCAAAACTTGCAGGTTATGAAAACTGTCTTCCTGTTCCGGCAAGCCGCCAGTCAGTAAAAGAAACTGTAAATACATAATATTGTTCAGTTGTTTTAAGTAAGATTTATTTTATTTGCAAAAAGACCTTTAAGAAATTTTCTCAAAGGTCTTTTCGCTTTTTATTTAAAGAAAGGAATTTGATTTATTATGCTGCTTGGGCAGGAGCTTGAGCATTAGGTGTCATTTCAACTTTTTTTGCTTCAGGTTTTACTTCTTCTGCCATTTTATTTAATTTGTCAAGTGCTGCTGTTGCTGCTTCCTGAACATTTTTGTCCTGATCGTTCTTTGCAATTGTGAATAATGTATTCAAATCAGCTTTGTATTCAGGCTGCTGGATGTATGATAATGCTTCAATAGCTGAAGTTCTTACCATCGGGTTCGGGTTGTTTTTCAACTGTTCAACAATTGTTACTGCACCCGGCAATTCTGTTAGAGGAACTGAAGTGTTGGTTAATTTGGCAACTTCCTCTGAGTAGAGTTTCTGCAAGATAGCTGTTGTGAACATTGCATAGCTTTTATTTCTTTCAGCTTGTTCCATCGGTGTGATTGTAGTAGCTAAAGTTTTTTCAGCGTCTGTCATTTGTTCATTTTTGATTAATTTTTGTCTTGCTGCGATTTGTTCTTGTGTCGGACCTGTGAGTTTTGAAGAGTCCGCATTAATAATATTATTTAATGTATCAATTACTTTAACATCAAGTAATTCAGTAGCTTTTTGCGGATTGTCTTTAACCATGTTTGCTATTTCTTCCATAGCTGAAGCTTGAACTTCATAATCAGGGTTTGCTAATTTTGAAATGAATGCATTTAAATCAACTTGCGGTTCTAACGGTGCCGAAGGTTCAATTTCTGGTTTTTTAGCATCGCTTACTTCAGTTTTTTCTGCAGGTTTTTCGGTGACTACAGGCTGCGGAACATTAACCGGAGCTGCTGCAACTTCAGCAGCAGGAGCTTGAGCCTGCGGAGCTTGAGGAGCTTGAGGAGTTTGTGGAAGTGCTGCCGGAGCTTGTGTTACCTGAGGCGGGATTACAACCGGCTGCTGTGCAGGCATATAATACGGTTGAATCGGAGCTTGCGGGTATTGATATACCGGAGCTTGCGGATACTGATAGTAAGGCATTGTCGGCTGTGCATATTGTGCTGTTTGAGGTGCTGCTTGTGCAACTCCAGGTGCTATAACAGATGGGTTGTGTACATCAATTTTAACAGCATTGTAACTTTGAGGCTGTTGAGGTTGTATAGCCTGCATGTAAGGGTTGGGGAGATTTGGAATTTGCATCATCTTATCATTTCCTTTCAATAAATAATTTTGTCTTATTCCTATTCTACTGTTTAAATATCCCTGAATAAAATAAATTGCTAAATCTAAAGATATTTTTAATAATTCTTAACATAATCATACCAAAAACATTAAGACGTGAGGGTTTCGGCTGGTAAAAAATTTACAATACGCTTAATATATTATACTATTTTGTATGTTGCGGATTATTTATGATATTATATTAGGTGAGTTGTATATGTTTAAGACATAAATTACGAGGCCGGCTTTTATGATACTCAATAAAAAAGAAACAAAATCAATCCGTTCAGCTTTCGGGAAAACCCTTGAAGCATTAGGGCATACAAATCCTAATATTATAGTTATGGATGCGGATTTGGCATGCTCGACACAAACCCAGTTTTTTGCAAAGTCCTTTCCTGAAAGATTTTTTGACTGTGGTATTGCTGAGCAGGATATGATTGCAACCGCGGCAGGCCTTGCTTCTGCCGGTAAAATTCCGTTTGTTGCAAGTTTTGCAATGTTTGTAACAGGCCGTACGTATGACCAGATTAGAAATTCCGTTTGCTATCCTGAATTCAATGTGAAAATTGTAGGAACTCACGGCGGAGTTACAGTTGGAGAAGACGGAGCAAGCCATCAGGCTTTGGAGGATGTTTCTTTAATGCGCGGACTTCCGCATATGTCTGTAATTGTTCCTGCTGATTGCAGAGAGTGTGAGCAGGTTATTAAATATGCTGCTGAAAATTACGGGCCAATGTATATTCGTATTCCGCGAACTAATGTGTGTGATATCTTTGATGATAACTATAAATTTGAATTCGGCAAAGCGAAAATTATTTCAGAAGGTAGTGACGCAGCTGTAATTACAAACGGTGAAACTCTGGCAGAAACAATTCTTGCAGGCGAACTTCTTAAGCAGCAAGGGTATTCTATTAGGATTGTTCATGCTCCGGTTGTCAAACCGCTGGATGATGTTACAATAATAGAAAGTGCAGAAAAAACAGGTTTTGTGATAACTGTTGAAAATCACTCAATAATCGGAGGGCTTGGAAGTGCTGTATGCGAACTTTTGAGTGAGTATGCTCCGGTAAAAGTTAAAAGAATCGGTGTGAACGACCGGTTCGGTCAAAGCGGAAAATGGGATTTTCTTCTTGATTACTACGGTTTGTCTGCTGATAAACTCGCCAAATCAATCAAGGAAGAAATTGACAGGCTCTGTAGAAGAAAATAGAGGAATTAAGGTTTAATGATACAATTCAGATCAGTTACAAAAAAATATAAAAATGATAACTACGCTTTAAAAAATATTAATCTTGATATTATGTCAGGAGAGTTTGTATTTATTGTTGGAGCGTCCGGAGCCGGAAAATCAACTTTAATGAAGCTTCTTTACAATGAAGAGCGCCCGACAAGCGGAACTGTTACTATTGGAGGAATAAATATTGCAAATCTTTCGAACGACAAAGTCCCGAATCTGCGCCGTTGTATGGGAATTGTTTTCCAGGATTACAAGCTTCTTCAAAACCAAAGTGTTTTTGATAATGTCGCCTACGTTATCAGAACGCTTGGTATAAGTTCAAGAGAAATTAACGCACGTGTAACAGGCGCTTTAAAAATTGTCGGTCTGCATGAAAAAATGCGCGCAACGCCAGCGGAGCTTTCTGGCGGTGAACAGCAAAGAGTAGGTATTGCAAGGGCTATTGTTAATGGGCCGCCGCTTCTGATTGCTGATGAACCTACAGGCAATCTTGACCCTAAAAATTCTCTTGAAATTATGCAGATTTTAGACCAGATTAATCAGAGAGGAATTACTGTTATTGTTTCAACCCATGATAACGCAATGGTTGATTATTTTAGAAAACGCGTAATTACTCTTGATAAAGGGGAAATTGTAAGGGATATACAAGCAGGTACTTATGAATGATCAAAAACTTAAAATAAAGAAAAAGGTTAAAAAACACATTCCGAAAGACTGGTTATGCGAACTTAGAATTCTATACAGACTTTCTATGGAAACTTTTAATGATATACGAAGAACCGGAATCGTAAATATTGTAATTATAACAACAATGGCTGCAATATTAACTATTTTCGGGACTTTTTTCAGAACAGCGATGTCTATTTCGTCTTTCGCTCATGAATTGGGTAATGTGCTGGAAATTTCTGTATATCTTAAGTCAGGGGCAGATACAAATACTGTAAAAAACAGAATTAAAGAATTTGAATACGTTGAAGGTGTAAAGATTATACCAAAAGACGTTTCCTGGTCAAATCTCAAAAGGGAAATGAACTTGCCGGATATTTCAAACCCGCTTCCTGACACGCTTCATGTTAAAGTTGACAAACCGGAAAACATAGATGTTGTTTTTAACAATATAAAAGGGCTGACGTCGGTTGAAGATATGAGTTACGCTCAGGATTTGGCAAAGCGCATCCAGACGCTTAACCATGTTGTAAATACGATAACTGTTTTTGTTGTCATAATCATGGCATTGCTGACGATTACAATCATCAACAACACCATTCAGCTTGTAATTCAATCCCGAAAAGACGAAATTGAAATTATGCGTCTTATGGGCGTAAGTAACTGGTACATTCGCTTTCCTCTGATTATGCAGGGTGCGGTGTATGGATTCACAGGCTCACTTTTGGCGTTGATTCCTTTGAACTTTGTTCAAAACGGACTGATAAATGTACACCAGTTCTTTATGGTGCCATCGCCTGTTTATGCCCAAAATCTTGTTATAATAATAATGTTTGCAATGGGAACTCTCTTTGGAGCAGGCGGAAGTTTCTTGTGTATTAAAAAGCACCTGCAAGTGTAAGATTTATGGAAAATAATAACATCTTATTAATAACTGAAAACGCAGCAGCATGGAAAAATCTGCAAGAGAAACTTATGCTTGTGAGAACTTCCGATAAAATAAAAACAATCGGTTTTGAGCAGGCAATTTCGGTTCTTGATACAGAAAAACCATCAATTATATTTCTATGTCTGGAAGAAAAGCCTCGCCTGCGGCAAATTACAGAATTTGTCAAAGAAAATTTGCCAAATTCAATTTTGATACTCGGCGTTGAAAATTATAATACCGATTTTATAATGTCAATGTATGATGCTGGCGCAGCGGATTATGTTTTGAAAGATTCAAAGCCTGCAGATATCTTAATAAAAACAGTTAATGCTTTAAAAGTTGTCTCAGAAAGAGAAACCTCTTCAATAAATAAAAAACTTCTTGAGGATTTAGAAGCTATTTCAGAAGAAGACGGTTTTTATACGGAAAAATTCGCTAATGAATTAATGGACAATCTTTTGAATACCGGCATGCCATCCTCGTTCTTAATTGTAACTTATGACGAATTAGACAGAGCTATGTTTGATTTTGAAAAGCTTTCCGCTTCAATCCGCAGTTCAATAAGAAACCGTGATATTGTTATAAAACTGAGAAACGGCAAGTTTTATATTCTGCTTGAAAATACCGATATCAAAGGCGCTGAAATTGTTTTTGAAAAAATAAAAAAAGCTTTAGACGGCGCTTTTAGAATAAAAGCCGGACTTTGTGAAACTTCAGGAAAATCCTTTCAGGAGCTTGAACAAAAGGCTGCGGTTGCCTTGACTGATGCAATGCTCGGCGCTAATGATTATGTTATTTATCAGGAGAAAGCTTTGCTTGAAGAAGAGGATTGGACTTTAGAGCCTGAAAATACTCAAAAAGATTTCAAATTATTTAAACAACTTTTTGTTAAGAAGATGGAGAATGTTATTACTCCGGTATTTTATAAACTCCAAAGCACTTATGACGGAACACTTCCGGAAACAAAAATTGAGCAGTATACGGATGAAAACAGATGTATCTTTCACCTGCGAAGCCCAAAACAAACAAGCCGCCTGACAATTGTTTATCCGGGATTTGCAAAAGTTGTTATATATATTACACACAGCGGACTCGACAGCCCTGAAAATAAAGAATATTCAATTCCGTTAAAAGACCTTACGGAGTTGTTGCTTAGCGCATTGACCGAAGATTTTATAAAGGATTACAAAAGCTGTATAGATAGTTAAGGAGAGAATTATGAACGTATTAACCCCGGAAAATTCATTATTGCTGATTATTGATGTGCAGGAAAAACTTGTGAATGCACTTGATAAAGATATTATTGTAAAACGTGTTTCAAACCTTGTAAAATCGGCAAGACTGTTAAATATCCCGGTAGTTGCAACAGAGCAGTATCCAAAAGGCCTTGGCGCAACTGTAGAAAATGTAAGTGCAGAATTCGCTGAAAACACACCGGTTTTTGAAAAAACTTCTTTTAATGCACTTGAGGCGGACGGTGTTCTTGAAAAAATAAAAGCCTTTAATAAAAAGCAAATTGTAATTTGCGGGATAGAAACTCATATTTGCGTTCATCAAACAGCAGCGGCACTGCTTAGAGAAGGTTATGAGGTTTACGTAATCAAAGATGCCTGTGCAAGCCGCAGTAAATATGAATTTAAACAGGGAATAGAACTAATGGCTTCAAACGGAGTAAAAGTTTCGTGTGTTGAAATTGTTTTGTTTGAATGGCTTAAAACAGCAAAAAATCCTTGTTTTAAAGAAATTCAGGCTCTGATTAAATAAAAAAATAAGCCCCTTTTTATCAAGGGGCTTATTTTTTGTAAATTTCCTCAATCATTTGTTGTGTTGTGTATCCATTATCCTCAACCGGGCTACACCCTCCTTTTGAATTTGTATAGCCAAGATATACTTGTTTATCATTACCTTTTATTAAAAAAACAAATAAATCATGACCCCATTTGTTAGGTTTTTTATGTCCGTTTATGTCAACAAGAAATATTTTTGTGTGCATATAAGATGCATTAAAGTACGTTACTATAATAGAGCCGTCGCTTAAAACATAAGCTGTATTTTTATTTAAAATGTTATTCTCCCAAAAACCGGAACAACCTGTTGTGTCAATTTCCTGTCCTCCATGTTGTTCTTTATAAATAGTATCTACTCCTTTATATTTGGGAATGCATCCTTTTTCATAGGCATTGTTTTCACATTTTTGGATGACGTTTAATGTTTTCAAAAATGATTCTGTAAATTCAACACATTGTGAGTTATGTGTATATTGATCAGGAGCATTATCCTCAGTATAATAGCAATCGAAAACAGCTCCATTTTCGGCATAAACTTTTAGGAGCGAATTTGAATATGTATTGTAAACCTTTTTAAACTGTTGTTTTAAAATATAATGATTTGCTCTGTTTATGACAGCAGGTAACATCATCGCAGCAACAATTCCGATAATGCCCAGAGTTATAAGAACTTCGGACATAGTGAAGCCTGTTAATCTTTTCATAAATACTCCTTATTAAGTTATAAAATTCTCTATAAATCATGAAAAATATTGAAATATCATGAAAATTATAACTTATTTTAGAAATTAATGCAAGCAGAATATAATTAGATAATGGATATTCGAAATGATATAAAGTATTATATGGCGCGCGAAGCTGTTACTTTTAAGCAACTAGCAGCAATGATGAGTGAGAAAACCGGCAAAAAATATACAATAAATACCCTCTCGGGAAAACTTATCCGCGAAAGCATTACACTTAAAGAAACTCTGCAAATTCTTGAAATTCTTGGATACAATATTAAAATCGAAAAAAATTAGAAGAGTTGGCGAATATCTATGGCAATTTGTTTTTTTAACTCCTGTAGCGATGAGAATTTCTTTTCCTGCCTTATCATCTTCAAAAAACTAACTTCAATTTCTTCGCCGTAAATATCTTTATCAAAGTTAAGAATATGCGTTTCAAGCGAGCGGCTTGTTGAGTCTGAAACTGTCGGTCGGACTCCAAAATTGGTAATTCCTTTGTAATTTTCATCTCCGACTTTGACCTTTGCTGCATAAACTCCGAAAGGCAAATCAATCAATTCCTTGGGATAAATCAGGTTTGCAGTTCTAAAACCAATTGTTCTGCCGAGTTTTTGACCTTCAACAACCTTGCCTTTTATTGAAAATTCATAACCGAGCATTTTGTTCGCATCTTCAATCAAGCCGTCAAAAAGGCAATCTCTGATGGCCGTGCTGCTTATTGTTTGAATTCCTGCCTTTTGAGACGGGATTTTGAAGTATTTGTAACCGAATTTTTGCGCTTGTTTTTCCAATAGCTTTACATTACCGGATTTGTTGCACCCGAAATTGTGGTTCCAGCCTGTGGTTATTGCACTTGGTGTAAAATGTTTTACTAAAATGTCTTTTAAATATTCTTCGCCGGTCAAACCTGAAATGCTTTCAAAATCTAATTCAAAAAGATAATCCACTCCAAGCTCTGCAATTTTTTCTTGTCTTCCGCTGCGTGTCAGAAGATATTTCGGGCAGATCCCGTAAAAATAACAGCACGGATGGTTTGAAAAAGTTATGACCGCAGACTGAGTATTGTTTTCTCTTGCAAAACTTACAGCCTGCTTGATTACAGCTTGATGCCCTTTATGCACGCCGTCAAAAAATCCGAGTGCCAGCGATAAATTCGATATTTTCTCTAATTCTGAAAGTATTTGCATAAGTTAATTATAATATAAATAAATGTGATTTCGCGGCTGTGTTCAGGTGAGCCGAAGAGTTTCTAAAACTTAAATTCAACATTCTCTTCTTTTTTTCGTTTGATTAAATACGCCGCAACAATTGCCGTAAACGGCACGCAAGCCAAAATTGCGATACTGCCGATTAATGCTGATAAAATTTCTGTTGAAACCTGATTTAAATTAAAGAATTTTTGTAAATCAATGTTGCTTCCTAAAAGTACGAGCGGTAATGCGCTTCCCATATAGACTAATATCAGTGTGTTTGACATAGTTCCGATTATGTCACGGCCGACATTCATGCCTGACTTGAAAAGCTCAATAACATTTAAAGATGAGTCAGTTTCGTGAATTTCGTTAATTGTGCTGGCAATTGAAACAGAAGTGTCCATTAATGCGCCTAACGCCGCAATTATCATAGATGCAGACAAAATTCCGGTGAAACTTAAATCCGGACGGACTCCGTATAAAAATACATTTTCTTCACCCGCAAAACCTGTCAGATGCGCCATATAAATCGCAAGCATTGAAAGACCTCCGGCAAAAATCAGACTGAACATAGTCCCGAGAATTGCAGAAGTGCTTTTTGCATTAAACCCGCCGACAAGATAAATTGTGATAACCGTACTCAGCACGCCGATAATTATTGCAGAAATTATCGGGCTGAAACCGTTTAAGATTAGAGGCACCATAACAGCAAGTATAAGCACAACCGTTGCGATTATTGAAATTAAGCTGAAGAAACCTTTTTTGCGTCCGATAGCTACTAAAATAGCGCAAAATATTGCTGAAAAAAACAAAATTGAATTATCTCTTTTTAAATCCGCAATAAAAAAGTTTGTACCGCCCGTTTCATCTTCTTCAAGGTGTAGAATTACTTTGTCACCTTTTTTCAGGGAAATATTGTATGCCGGATTATCTGTTAAAAAATTAACAACCTGTTTTGTCTGATTTTTATATTCGCCTGACAAAACTTTTACGTCAACAATTTGCTGTGTGTTTTGCTGGTTATTTTCTTCATCGTTGTAAATATTTTGAATTGCTTCGACGACTCCGGTTTCAGAAGGCATAACCTTGTCTTCATTTGCAAATACCGGCATAACCAATCCGGTTAAAATTATCATCAGTAAAACTAAAAATTTTTTCATAAATATCCCCTTTTGAAAATAATTTTAGCATGAAATTAATAATATGATAATTCACGATGTTGCAAAAAAAATAATATTTGCTATTATGTATAAGTTAAGTAGATAATATAAGATAAGGAGTGCTATGTATGAAAAAGCAGACTATGATTGAGTTTCAGGGGGGGGGGGTACCTAAAAAAACCCGTTTTATATGTTTATTAAACATACATTTTTTAAGGTTTAATCATTAAAAATATTTATTATTTAAATTTATATAAATTTAAA
>ENA-UOJC01000579-UOJC01000579.1-human-gut-metagenome-genome-assembly--contig:-C104-NODE-579-length-63111-cov-9.784081_pt1 | contig 63111 bp, 45 predicted proteins | sample MGYA00242339_ERZ723886 | MGnify/ENA metagenome assembly ERZ723886 | reverse complement strand
ATTGCCAGCCTTGTCGTGGCTGCGCGAACCCAATGTTGATGTGAACACGCCCTAGCTGACCCAGCAGCGCAGGCAGAAAAAGCTGCACACCGGGTGCGCGGGGAACCACAATACGGTTTCTGCCTCCAAGCTTTGCCATGCCAACTCGCCGTTTCTTTTCTTTCCGCCGTTTCCATGCACAAGCGCTGACCCTGGGTGTTGTGGCATGGCTGTTCTGTGCCGTCCTGCTGCCCATGGTTGCCCATGCCCAGCTGCGGCTGAATCTGGGCAGCGCTGCTGCCGCAGGCCCTGCAGACACCATCACCACCCCGCATGTGCAGGCACAGCTGGTAGCTCTGGCTCCGGAAGGTGTGGCAGCTGGCAAGCCTTTGACGCTGGGACTGCGTATCCAGCATCAGCCTGACTGGCATACCTACTGGCAGAACCCTGGTGATTCCGGCCTGCCCACGCAGCTGAGCTGGACACTGCCTGCGGGCATGCAGGCTGGTGATATCGACTGGCCCGTCCCCCAGCAGATTCGTGTGGGCGACATGCTCAACTACGGTTATGAAGGCACGGTACTACTGCCTGTGCCCGTCACCGTTGGCAGTGCATTTCAGCCCGGTACCGACCACAGCACCGAGCTGCGCCTGCATGCCTCCTGGCTGGTGTGCCGTGTGGAGTGCATTCCGGAAGAAGGCGAATTCCTGCTGCGCCTGCCCACCGATGTGAGCGACACCCAGTGGGCCACCGAATTTGCACAGGCGCTGGCCCAGGTGCCGCAGGCTCTACCCGAAGCGCAAGCCAGCCTCAGTGCCCAGCCTGATAGCGACCGCGTACAGCTGCGCGTGCAAGGCCTGCCTGCTCTGGCGCAAGGACAGACCCTGGCGTTTTACCCGCAAACGGCAGATACCTTTCAGCATGCAGCACCCATCGCCCAGCGCTGGGATGGCAATGTCTGGAGTGCCGAGCTGCCGCTGTCCACCATGCGTGGCGACACGCCGGCCATGCTGGACTTTGTGCTGGGTCTGCCCGGTGCCACAGGCGATGTAGCCCATGCGCCCCCCTCACAGGCCTGGCAGCTGACAGCAGCCGTACAAGGCCAGTGGAAAGCGGCAGAGCTGGCTCAGGTGTCCCCTGCACTGGCGGCTGCACTGGCGGCCAATCAGGCTGCAGCACAGCCCATCAGCGATGTCCCCAGCGCCAGCAGCTGGGCCATGGCACTGGTCGGTGGCCTGCTGGGTGGTCTGCTGCTCAACCTCATGCCCTGCGTCTTTCCGGTGCTGGCCATCAAGCTCATGGGTTTTGCACGCCATGGCGGTGACCAGCGCGCGCAGCGCCACGGTGGTCTGGCCTATGCAGCCGGGGTGATTCTGAGCTTTGTGGCGCTCGGTGCTCTGCTGCTGGCCCTGCGTGCAGCGGGTGAGCAACTGGGCTGGGGCTTTCAGCTGCAATCGCCCTTGGTGGTCGCCGCGCTGGCAGCACTGTTCACCCTGATCGGCCTGAACCTGGCCGGTGTGTTTGAGCTGGGCAATATCGTGCCCGACCGCGTAGCCAATCTGCATGCGCGTCACCCGCTGGGCGATGCCTTTGTCTCCGGTGTCGTGGCGGTGGCGATTGCCTCGCCCTGCACCGCGCCCTTCATGGGTGCTTCGCTGGGCTTTGCCGTGGGCATGCCTGCTGTGCAGGCGCTGGCCGTATTTGCCGCGCTGGGCATTGGCATGGCCCTGCCCTATGTGCTGGTGAGTTTTGTGCCTGCCCTGCTGCGTTGGCTGCCACGTCCCGGTGCATGGATGAACACCTTCCGCCGCGCCATGGCCTTCCCCATGTTTGCCACCGTCGTGTGGCTGGTCTGGGTGCTGGGCCAGCAAAGCGGGATTGACGGGGCAGCCGCCCTGCTGGCGCTGCTGCTGTGTCTGGCCGCCCTCGTGTGGGTGCTGACGCTGCAGGGCCGCACACGCGTGCTGCTGGGTGTGCTGGTACTGGCATTTTCGGCATGGCTGGTGCAGGGCATGGGCCGCTCCATCACCGAGCCTGTCGCGCAGGCCAGCCAGAGCAGCAGCAGCTGGCAGGCGTGGTCCCCCGCCGCGCAGGAGCAGCTGCTGGCACAGGGCCGCCCCGTGTTTGTGGACTACACCGCCGCATGGTGTGTGACCTGCCAGTACAACAAGCGCACTACGCTGTCGGACGCCAAGGTACTGGCCGACTTTGCGGCTCATGGCGTGGCCCTGCTGCGCGCAGACTGGACGCGGCGCGAGCCCACCATCACCGCCGCGCTGGCGGCCCTTGGCCGCAATGGTGTGCCCGTGTATGTGCTACTGGCACCAGGCAAGGCGCCCATCGTCATGACCGAGCTACTCACCCGCCAGGAAGTGCATGACGCACTGGCAACGCTCTGATAAAAATAGCTGCCAGCGCTTGAAAAACAAAGATTTCAGTATGATTTATGCCTGAAATACTTTAAAAACAAGCGCTAGCAGCTCTATTTTTTGAGGGCCAGCAGCCTTGGCTGCCGCGCCTGCAAACAGCAAAAAACCTCCCGAAGGAGGTTGCTGTGGATGCAGTTTGGCAGGCTTACACACCGCGTGCGCGGTCAGCCTTGAACTTGGCGCGGAACTCGGCAAAAGTGCCCGCTTCCAGCGCATCGCGGATTTCCTGCATCAGATTCAGGTAATAGTGCAGGTTGTGGATGGTGGTCAGCATGGGGCCCAGCATTTCGCCGCAACGGTCCAGGTGATGCAGGTAGGCGCGGCTGAAGCCATCACGGCCGCCATCGTCCCAGCTCACACCGCTCTTGCCCGCGCAGGCATGGCAGGTGCAGGTGGTGTCCAGCGGCTGGTGATCGGTCTTGTGGCGGGCATTGCGCAGCTTCAGATCGCCATAGCGGGTGAACACCGTGCCGTTGCGCGCATTGCGGGTAGGCATCACACAGTCAAACATGTCCACGCCATCGGCCACGCCCTGCACCAGATCTTCTGGTGTGCCCACCCCCATCAGGTAGCGGGGCTTGTTGGCAGGCAGCAGGTGGGGCGTGTGCGCCATGATTTCCAGCATCTCGTCCTTGGGTTCACCCACGGAGACGCCGCCAACGGCGTAGCCGGGGAAGTCCATCTCCACCAGCGCTTCCAGCGACTCCTGGCGCAGATTGGTGTACATGCCGCCCTGCACAATGCCAAACAGCGCGTTGGGATTCTCCAGACGCTCGAACTCGTCCTTGGAGCGCTTGGCCCAGCGGCGGCTCATTTCCATGGACTTGCGCGCTTCGGCTTCCGTGGTCTTCTTGCCGTTGGTCTCGTACGGGGTGCACTCGTCGAGCTGCATGACGATGTCGGAGTTGAGCACCGTCTGAATCTGCATGCTCACCTCGGGCGACATGAACAGCTTGTCGCCATTCACAGGGCTCTGGAAGTGCACACCTTCTTCCGTGATCTTGCGCATGGCGCCCAGGCTCCACACCTGAAAGCCGCCCGAGTCGGTCAGGATGGGCTTGTTCCACTTCTCAAAGCCATGCAGACCACCAAAGGTCTTCATGATGTCCAGGCCGGGGCGCATCCACAGGTGGAAGGTGTTGCCCAGAATGATTTGTGCGCCCATTTCTTCGAGGCTGCGCGGCATCACACCCTTGACGGTGCCATAGGTGCCAACGGGCATGAAGATGGGGGTCTGCACCACGCCATGGTTGAGCGTGAGCTTGCCACGGCGGGCGTGGCTGGTGGGGTCGGTTTTGAGAAGTTCGAACTGCAGCATGATGGCGCGCATTGTCCCAGAAGGCGGCTTGCGTTGCCGCAGCATGCAGGGTGCCGGGGTGCTCTATAGTGGAATCTCTTGCACACCCACAACGATGACAAGGAGCACGCCATGTATACCCACATCATGATTGCCGTCGATGGTTCCAGTGAATCCCTGCAGGCCGTACGCGAGGCGCTCAAACTGATTGCCCGGGGGCTGCGCACCGAAATCGCCCTCGTGAACGTGCAGGAGCCTGCCTCTTTGCTGGAACTGGCCACCAGAGATGCCGACGCCATTGCCGCTGCTGCCGTGCAGGCCGGCGAAAACCTCATGAGCGAAGCCGCCGCCCTGCTCGACGCCGAAGGCGTGGGCTACTCCATGGAAGTGGTGCTGGGCGAGCCCGGCAGCATGCTGCTGGAAATGGCCGAGGATCTGAATGCCGACATGGTCATCATGGGTGCACGCGGCATGGGCGCGCTCAAAAGCGCGATTGTGGGCTCAGTGTCCAAGACGGTGATCACCCACTGCCGTCGGCCGGTGCTGGTCGTACGTAGCCCTGAGGAAGAGGACCTTGCAGAGGTTGAAGCTGCCGAAGACGCAGCGTAAGTGCCAGCACCTGCGGTTTTACGCCGCTTTGCGCTGCCAGCGCTTGTCCTGACTGCGCTGGTGGCTGCTGCCATGCGTGCTGCCCTGGGTTTTCTGCGCGGTCTGCCAAGCATGCAGCTTGCCATGCGGCAAGCTAGCCAAGCGCTGCAGCAGGCGGCGGCAGTAGCCCTTGATCGACAGGCATTTGTTGATTTCTTCCACGGGGAAGGGGCCTGTGACCACCACGATGTCATCCGCCTGCTGCCACAACCCGGCAGCGCGCAGGCGGCGGCGTGTATTCAATGCCCATGACTGGATGCGCGATGGCGTGCCATGCTGGTGCACTTCGCCCGTGTAGCGGTCAAACGCAATGGCCAGCAGGTCTGTTTTAAGCTTGAAGCGGCGCTCACCTGTGACTGCGCTAGGCGATTCGCGCATGTCGTACAGGTAGTAACTGCCTGCCTTGAGCTGGTACTGCAGGTGCATGGTCATCTCGGGTGTGCAAGGTGCTTCGGTAAGGGCGACACACGGGGCTGAAAAGGTGAAGCACATTCTGCGCCAAGGCGTCAGGGGTCACAAGCACCCAGATGGCAGGTATTTGGAACAATTTGTTTTTGTTAACTTTTCAGTATAAAAAAAGCTTCCAGCGCTGATGCAGCAAGCGCTGGAAGCTATGTTTTTATAAAGCGTAAGGGTTTAGAAATCCAGCAGGCTCAGCCCCACGGACAGCGAAGTGCGCTTGTAGTTGTAATCAATCAGGCTTTCACCGTATCCGCTGAACAGCTGAACATGCAGACGCAAATTGCTGTTGTCGCCCCCCAGTGCATACATCCATTCCAGCCGGCCTGAGCCATAGCCCTTGCCAATGCTGCCGCGTGCAGTCAGACCGAAGATGTTGCGGGCATCAGGCTGCCAGAACAGCTTGGCCTCGCCTCGGCCCCAGTAGTTCTGAATGCCGGGGTTGTCATCGTTTTCCAGCTTTTCCGAAATGCGGTGCCAGGCTTTGAGTTGCAGCTGCCAGCGGTTGTTGAGCTCCGCACCCGCCATCAGATAGGCGCGATTCCAGCTGCGCGAGAGTGGGTCGCTCTGACCATTGGAGTGGTGCACCAGCCCGATGCCGCTATAGCGCAGACGCCAGCCCAGCGGCAGCTGTGCCTCGGTGGGATAGACGTAGAAGATTTCGGGCTGGTGGTCCGTCGTACGGAAGGAGCGTGACGCATCGGCATTGAAGATCTGCCAGAACGACAGCTGGGTATAGCCCACCCACAGAGAGTCGAGGCGATCAGAATCTTCAGGCGTCAGCAGCCCTGCAGCCAGCTTGGTACGCAGCGACAGCTGAATGCGCAGCTCCTTGGTCTGGTAGTCGTCCGTCTCGAACGCAGGCTGGGTCAGTGTACTGGGGCTGGTATTCATATGGTTGGCCGCCGTCACCGACACGGACTGGGGCTGAAAGCCCCGCAGCTTGAAAGTACCGCAGTCGGTAGCACGGCGCAGCTCATAGAACTGCAGCATGGTGCTGGCGCCAGAGCGGTAGCAGTCACTGCCTGGCAGCTGCATGGGTGCGCCTTCAGCCACGGCCACAGGCGCTGGCTCAGAAGGGCTCTCAGGCACTGTCAGCGCACTGGCGGCAGGCACTGCAGCCTTGGATGCAGGCACTGTACCGCCATGCTGTGCAGCGGCCCACTGGTCAAAACAGGCCAGGCGTTCCTGGCCATCTTGCACGGCACTGCAGGCCTGCCACCCGGTGGCAGGCTCACTCGGCGTGGCTGCCGAAGCTGTGGCAGTCCACAAGGCATACAGGCTGCAGCTATAGGCCAGACGACGAATCAGAGGCGTTCTCATGCCAGGCTTCCTCAGAACAAACAGGGGTTAAATAATTTTGGGAGCAGCTGCAGCCTTGCGGGCCAGCTGTTCGCGCAGCTGGCGCAGCTTTTCGCGGGGATCTTCACGGGCTGTGCTGGCATCCAGATTCATTTCCTTGATAAAGCGGCTGGGCTGGCACTGCACCATCTCGCGCCCCTTTTTGCGGCGCTTGGTCCAGCTCACGACCAGCGTGCGCTGGGCACGGGTAATACCCACATACATCAGGCGGCGCTCTTCCTGCAGGCGGGCTGCAATATCGTCGCTGACTTTTTGCTGCTTGCCGTCGTCATCATCGAGCTTGAAGGGCAGCATGCCCTCGGTCACACCCACCAGCATCACATGCGGCCACTCCAGGCCTTTGGATGCGTGCAGCGTAGACAGAATCACCATGTCCTGCTCTTTCTCACGCTCAGAGATGGTGGACAGCAGCGCAATGTTCTGCGCCACATCCAGCAGGCTTTTGACTTCGGTCTGCGTGGTCGTGCCTGCTGCATCTTCAATCTGGCCGCCTGCGCGCTGGCTCATCCAGTCGCAGAACTCCAGCACATTGGTCCAGCGTGCGGCGGCCACGGTTTCACTGTCTTCGCTGTCGTACAGATACTGCTCATAGCCAATTTCCTTGAGCCAATCGAGCATGAAGCTGCGCGAGGCTTCTGCCCCCAGCGTGTGGCGTGCGCGGTATTCCAGATCATTGATGTAGCGCCCAAATTCCAGCAGGCCTTCGTGCGCTTTCTTGGGCAGTACCGCTTCAAGCATGCTGGAGAACAAAGCACCGAACATGCTCAGCTTGTGTTGCGCTGAAAACTCGCCCAGCTTGCCCAGCGTGGTGTGGCCAATACCGCGGCGCGGTGTAGTGATGGCGCGCAAAAACGCAGGGTCATCGTCGTTGTTGATCCACAAACGGAACCACGCACACAGGTCCTTGATTTCCGCACGGTCAAAGAAGGAGGTACCACCCGAGACCTTGTACGGGATATTGAGCTTGCGCAGCGCCTTTTCAAACGGCTTGGCCTGGTGGTTCGCGCGGTACAGGATGGCAAAGTCCTTCCACGCAGGCTGCGGATTCATATTGGCACGCAAGCTGGCAATACGCATGGCAGCGCGCTCGGCTTCATGCTCTTCGGTGTCGCAATCAACAATGCGCACGGGCTCACCCTCACCCAGTTCCGAGAACAGTGTCTTGGGAAACAGCTTGGGGTTGGGGCCAATCACATTGTTGGCCGCGCGCAGGATGGCGGAGGTGGAGCGGTAGTTCTGCTCCAGCTTGATGATCTTGAGCTGTGGATAGTCCTGGGGGAGCTTTTTCAGGTTGTCCAGCGTCGCACCGCGCCAGCCGTAGATGGACTGGTCGTCATCACCCACGGCCGTGAAATGGCCGCGCTCGCCCACCAGGAGTTTGAGCAGCTCGTACTGCGTGGCATTGGTGTCCTGGTATTCGTCCACCAACACATGGCCCAGCAGGCGCTGCCATTTCTCACGCACTTCGGGGTGGTTTTTCAGCAAGCGCATGGGCATGCCGATCAGGTCGTCAAAGTCCACGCTCTGGTAGGCCGTCAGGCGTTCTTCATAGCGCTGCATGATGAGGGCAATGCTGCGCTCATGGTCGTCCTGCGCCATGGCCAGGGCCTTGCGGCTGTCCCAGCCTGCGTTCTTCCAGTTGGAAATCGTCCACTGCCACTGCCGCGCGGTGGCCGCGTCCGTGGTGCCGCCGGCACAGTCCTTGAGGATGCCCGTCACATCGTCGGCATCCAGAATGCTGAAGTTGGGCTTCAGACCCAGCACATGGCCATCTTCGCGCACCATGCGCACGCCCAGCGAGTGGAAGGTGCAGATCATGACGTCCTTGGCAGCGCGGCCAATCAGACCGGAAGCGCGCTCGCGCATTTCAGCAGCCGCCTTGTTCGTGAAGGTAATGGCCGCAATGCGCCTGGGGGCCAGGCCGTTTTCAATCAGGCGGGCAATCTTGTGCGTGATCACGCGGGTTTTGCCCGAGCCTGCGCCTGCCAGCACCAGGCAGGGGCCTTCGGTGTAGTGGACAGCTTGGAGTTGGGCGAGATTCAAACCAGCGGACATGGACGTAGTGTTCTGAGCAGACAGGGAAAAACAAGCGCCTGCAACCTCAGGCGCGGGGCAATCATACGCAAGCCCTCTGCCCCATGCTCCTGCGTGTCCACATGCCCGTGTCAATGGCAAGTGTGCCGGGCACAACAGCTGTCACCTGCGCGAAATCCCTGCACCTGCTGCAGTACAGGGCTGACACAATCGCGCCCTGTGCTATCCATTCTTGCGGTCACTTTTCCCTTTTTTGCCCTGGTGCTGTGCGGCTTTGTCGCCACGCGCCGGGGCGTACTGCCATTGGCGGCCATTCCCGGGCTCAACACCTTTGTGCTGTACTTTGCGCTGCCTTGCATGCTGTACCGCTTCGGCGCACAGACGCCGATTACGCAGCTGATCGACCCGGTGGCTGCTGGCGTGTATTTGCTGTGCGGCCTGCTGATCGTGGGGGGCACCATGGCCTTGAGCCACACACGTTGGGGCTGGAATGACGCTGCCTTTGGTGCCTTGGTGGCCGCCTTTCCTAATTCCGGCTTCATGGGCGTGCCGCTGCTGGTGACACTGCTGGGTGATGCCAGCGCAGGCCCGGTCATTCTGACCATGGCCATCGACATGGTGATCACCAGTTCGCTGTGCATTGCGCTATCGCGCCTCGGGCAAGGTGAAGCCGGCGTCCTGCAGGCGCTACGCAATGCGCTCAAGGGTGTGTTTTCCAACCCCATGCCCTGGTCCATCATCCTGGGCGCCTGTGCCTCGGCCATGGCGTGGGAGCTGCCCGCACCGCTCGAAAAAACCGTCGCCATGCTAGCAGGCGCTGCCTCACCCGTGGCACTGTTCACCATTGGAGCGGTTCTGGCGCGTTCACAGATGAATCAGCATGAATACGTTGCTGCGCGCCACTATGTACCTATCGCGCTGGCCAAGCTGCTGCTGCACCCTGCGCTGATGTGGCTGGCCTGCCAGAGCGCGGTGTGGCTGGGACTGCCGCTGAGCTCCATGACCATCACCGTACTCGTGCTGGTCGCAGCACTGCCCAGTGCCAGCAATGTGTCCTTGCTGACCGAGCGTTTTGGTGCCCATGGCGGTCGGGTGGCACGCATTATTCTGGTGAGCACAGCGCTGGCCTTTGTGACATTTTCTGCCGCTGTCAGCCTTGTCGCCTAAACAGCGAGGTACAGCACCGATCTTTACAATAGTCAATCCCTCCGCACAGGATTGACATGCAGACACCCTCCCCCACCACCAGCACATTTCCACCACCCAGTGGTCGACAGACTGCATGGCTGATTGCCATGGCCTGCCTGGTCTGGGCATGCTCGTCATGGATCTCGGGAGGCAATCTCGACAGCTACAACGACATGCTGGAGAACTATGCATGGTCGCAGCCCTTTCTCTGGGGGACTCACAAGCATCCACCGTTTTTTGCATGGGTAGTGGGCACATGGTTTACGGTCTTTCCCAATACGGACTGGGCCTACCGGCTGCTGTCCTATACCAATGTCGCCGTGGGCCTATGGGGCGTAGTCAGTCTGGGCCGCAGACTGGGTCTGGGTGGTCTGGCCCACTGGGGGGCATTGCTGCTGCTGTGGAGCTTTCCCTATACCTCGCTGGCCGGCAAATTCAATGCCAACAGCCAGCTGCTGTCACTGTGGCCCTGGGCTGCGGCCCTGCTGCTGGCCAGCTGGCAGGAAAAAGGCTGGCGTGGCGTGTGGTTCAGCACCTGGCTGGGCATCGTGGCCGCAGCCTGCATGCTGAGCAAGTACTACAGCGGTGTGTTTCTGGCAGGCTTTCTGCTGCCCATCTTTCTGCACCGTGATGGCCGCCAGTGGCTGCTGACGCCCCGCCCCTATCTGGCCCTGCTGGTATTTGCACTGGCACTCAGCCCCCATGTGGCGTGGATGGCAGGCCATGACTGGGCGCCAATTGGCTATGCCATGGATCAGGGCGGCGGTGATGTGGTCTGGCGCTATGTGCTGCGTTTTACGCTTTCTCCGCTGTTTTACTGGCTGCCTGCCTGGCTGGCAGTCTGCGCGGTGTATGCCTGCCTGTCTGCCCGCATGCAACAGCAAAGCTGCCTGCGCACCTTTGGCAGTTACCTGTGGCGTAGCTGGATGCCCCACGGCTGGGACGACGTGCTGTACTGGCTGGCGCTCACACCCTGGCTGCTGACCCTGCTGTGCGGCATGTTCGGCGTAGCGGAGCTGTCTACCCCATGGGCCATCCCTATTGGCTATGCTTTTGCGCTGCTGTGGCTGCGCAATCTGCATACGCTGGCACCCTCTGTGACGGCGCAGGTGCTTACCAAGCTGCGCAGAGCATGGTGGCCTGTCGTGGCACTGGTGGCCGTGCTGGGCCTTGTGGTGGCCATCGTCAACGCACAGAAAAGTGACAAGGGTTACTACCGCCCCACTGAAGATGCTGCCCAGCAAATTCTGAAACAGTGGCAGGAACGCAACCCCCTGCAGCAGCTGGCCTGGGTGGGAGGGGACTGGGCAGAAAACGCCATGATCGCTTTCTATGCCATGCCTGGCCTGCAAACCGTGCCCTACATGCCGGACAGCTTCCCCGCGCAGCTCGCGGTCTGGGCGACTGGCGCAGCAAAAACGGCTTGCTGCTGTGTCCGCTGGGCCCTGTAGCCAACAATCCAGACATTCCTGACACTGCCTGCATGCAGGAAGCCACACAGTGGCTGGCCGCACAGGGACTCACTGCTGGGCCCCAAGTGCTGACCGTGGAACGCAGCGGCTGGCGCTTTCCCAAGCCCGTGCCTTTCCGCTATGCCGTGTTTGACGTACCTGCTGCCTCTACTGCTTCCAAGGAAGTGCAATGACCTCCACGCCCAGCATGGATGCTGAATTTGCCCCTGCAGCCCCCTTCGCTGCAGTGCCTCGCCCTGCCCTGCAGCTGAGCTGCGTGGTCCCGGCCTACAACGAACAGGACAACCTGCGCGATTTCATCAATGCCTTGATCCCTGCCGTGCAGGCTCTGACCAGCGATTTTGAAGTCATCATCGTCAACGATGGCAGCCGTGACGCCACACACGATGTGGCCATGCAGCTCGTCACACAGGGGCTGTCCGTGCGCTATCTGGCGCTGTCACGCAACTTTGGCAAGGAAGCGGCGCTGTCTGCTGGCATCGACCACGCGCGCGGCAATGCCGTACTGCTGATCGATGCAGACTTCCAGCACCCACTGGAAATGCTCCCCGAAATGCATGCCCTGTGGCAGGGCGGCTATGAAATGATTTATGGCGTGATCGCCGACCGCGGTGCAGAAAGCGGTGCCAAACGCCTGGGAACCAACCTGTTCTACACGCTGATGAACTCCGGCAACGGCGTCAAAGTGCCGCCCAATGCCGGCGACTTCCGCTGGATGGACCGCAAGGTGGTCGATGCCCTCAGAGCCCTGCCCGAGCGCAACCGCTTCATGAAAGGCCTGTACGCCTGGGTCGGCTTCAAGACTGCAGCACTGCCGTTTGTGCCCAAGGACCGTGCAGCGGGGCAGTCCAGCTTCAATCTCAAACGCCTCGGGGCGCTCGCCCTGCTGGGGCTGACCTCCTTCACCACGCTGCCACTGCGCGTGTGGAGCGTGATTGGTGGTGCCGTGGCTTTGCTGGCGCTGGCCTATGGTCTGTGGATCACGCTGGATACCCTGCTCTTTGGCGCAGACCTGGCAGGTTGGCCCACGCTGGCTGCCGGCATCATGCTGTTCTCCGGCGTGCAGCTGATGTCCATCGGCATTCTGGGTGAATACATTGGCCGCATCTATGACGAAGTCAAGCAGCGCCCCACCTATCTGATTGCACGCGACGAAGACGCCAGTCCTCTGCGAGAGCAGCCATGAGCACCTTGCTGATGCGTCTGCGGCAGCTGCCGCAGCGGGTGCAGTTGGGCCTGCTCGGTGGATGCGCTGCCGCCACCCACCTGCTGGTGGTTGCCATCGTGGTTGCACTCACAGGCCTGCCACCGCTGTGGGCCAATGTACTGGGCTTTCTGGTGGCTTTTATCGTGAGCTACAACGGCCATGCAGCCCTGACCTTTTCACAGGCGCAGGCACGCGGCTGGGCCACGGTGGCCCGCTTTTTTGCCGTCGCCTGTGGCTCCTTTGTGGCCAATGAGCTGCTGTACGCCGCCGCGCTGCGCTGGCTGCCCTGGAACTACCTGGCCAGTCTTGCGCTGGTACTGGTGCTGGTGGCTGCAGGCACTTTTGTTCTGAGCAAGTTCTGGGCCTTCAAGGCGGCTCGCTGATGCCATGACCACCTCTATCCGCGCCTTTATTCTGTGTGCTGACGACTTTGGCCTGCACCCGGCTGTCGATGAGGCCGTAGAGCAGCTGTGCCTGGCAGGTCGCCTGTCAGCCACCAGCTGCATGACCAATGCCCCGCGCTGGCAGCAAGCAGCACCGCGCCTGAAGGACTTGCGCCCGCGCCTGTCCGTAGGGCTGCACTTCAACCTGACCGAAAGCTATGGCGGCTCTGTGCCTGCTCAGCCACTGGGCACAGTCATCCGCCAGGCCTATACGGGCCACTGGAGCGCCCCACAGATGCGCGCCATGTGGGAGCAGCAACTCGATGCCTTTGAGACAGCGCTGGGCACACCACCGGACTTCATCGATGGCCATCAGCACGTGCACCAGCTGCCCGGCATGTGCCAGGCCATGCTGGACGTCATGCTCAAACGCTACACCCCGCAGCAAATGCCCTGGGTGCGCTCTACCGCCCCAGTGGGCACGCTGTGGCTCAGCCCCAAAGCCAGCATCATTGCGCTACTGGGCGGCTGGCAGACCACGCGTGCGCTGCGCAAGGCAGGCGTGCTGGTCAACCATGGTTTTGGCGGCGTCTATGGTTTTGACGCACCCACCCCCGACGCCTATGGCGCGCAGATGGCGCAGTGGCTGGCGCAGTTGCAGCCTGGCAGCCTGCTGATGTGCCACCCCGCTACCACCGAAGTTGTGGGCGATGCCATTGGCGCACAGCGCCCTGTGGAGTTTGACTATCTGCACTCCGAAGCCTTTGGAGCGCTGCTGGAGCAGCACCAGTGCCATATCCAGCAAGGGCCGCTCAAGCCGCTTCTAAAAATCTAAAACCATAGCTTTCAGCGCTTGCTGCATAAGCCCTGGACGCATTTTCATGCTTATTCTTCGGGCTGGGCACTGAAAAGTATTTTTCACAGCGACAGCGGGTCCACATCCACCAGCCAGCGCACCAGCCGCTTGTGGGCAGGCTGGCTGCGTACCCAGTGCAGCCAGGGCTGCCAGGCATGCAAAAACCTTTGCAGCGCACGGCGGTCGCTGGCCTCGATCAGCATCTGTGCACGCTCCACATTGGCGACACGCTGCACGGCCATGGGGATGGGCGGATAGATGAACACATCTTCCAGATGCGGCAGCTGCCCCTGGTGCGCAGCCTCTGTGGCCGCGCGCAGAAAGGCCTGCGCCTCTTCCTGTGTCTTGGCATCGGCACGCACCAGCGCCTGAAAAGCAAAGGGCGGCATGCCCGCTTCCTGCCGCTCGCGCAGTTGCAGGGCGGCAAAGGCTGGATAGTCATACTTGCGCAGCGCCGCATACACGCTGTGCTGTGGCTCAAAGCTCTGCACCCACATCTCTGGCTGGCTGTCATGGGCACGCACATAGTCGGCATCGCGCCCGGCACGGCCTGCGGCCTGCATGAGCAGACAGAACAGGCGCTCCGCCGCACGAAAGTCGCTGGAAAACAGCGCGCCATCAGGCTGCACTGCGGCCACCAGCGTGATACGACGAAAGTCGTGACCCTTGGCAATCATCTGCGTACCCACTAGCACATCGACCTCACCGCTGTGCACCAGGGCAAGTTGTGCTTCGAGCGCCCCCTTGAGCTTGGTGGTGTCGGCATCAATGCGTGCCACGCGTGCCGGACGGCCATCGGGCCGCTGCACATTACGCAGCAAGCGCTCCAGCTCTTCTTCCAGCTGCTCCGTCCCCTTGCCCATGGGCAGGATGTCCGGATTGCCGCACTCAGGGCAGGCATGCGGCACACGGCGCGTATCGCCGCAGTGGTGGCAACGCAGCGTGCGGTCGCCCTTGTGAAACACCTGGTGGGCACTGCAATGCGGGCAGTCACTTTTCCAGTTGCAGTCTGCACAGAACAGCACAGGCGCAAAGCCCCTGCGGTTCAGCAGAATCAGGCTTTGCTCGCCACGCTCAATGCGCTCGGTCATAGCGGCCAGCAGTGGCTGCGAAAACACGGTTTTCCTGGGCTGCTGTGTCATATCCACCATGCGCACACGGGGCAGCTCACCCGCACCAATACGGCTGGGCATGTGCAGACGCTGGTAACGCCCGATGCCGGGCTCACTGGCATGCCAGCTCTCCAGCGAAGGGGTCGCACTGCCCAGAATCACCTTGGCCCCGCAGTGGTGCCCACGCCAGATGGCCAGATCGCGTGCGGAATAGCGTGCGCCTTCCTGCTGCTTGTAGCTGGGGTCATGCTCTTCATCGACCACAATGACCTTGAGCCCCGGCAGGCTGGCAAAGACCGACATGCGCGTGCCCAGCACAATGCGCGCCTGACCAGTATGCGCGGCCAGCCAGCTCTTGAGCCGCTGCACATCCGTCATGCCGCTGTGCATGCTGACTACGGCCTGCGGCCCAAACATGGGCACAAAGCGCTGTTCAAAGCGTTGCTGCAGCTGTGGCGTGAGGTTGATCTCCGGCACCATGACCAGCGCCTGTGCCTGCGGATCGGCCTCCAGCGCCTGCTGCACCACGCGCATATAGACCTCGGTCTTGCCACTGCCCGTGCTGCCGTACAGCAGGAAGGGGCCGCAATTTTGCTCGATTTGCCCATAGACGCTTTGCTGCTCTGCGCTGAGTGCTATCAAGTTTTGCACAGATAGCACTGCTCGATCAGAGTTATCCACAGAATTCGCATTCGCAGCTGCTGCTTTTTTCGACAACTTCCTGGGCTTGGGAGGCTGCAAGCGCTTGGCCAGCTGCTCTGCTGTCATGTCCCGCAGTGCCGATGGCAGCCCCATCATGGCAATCTCCCCAATGCTGCGCTGGTAGTAATGCGCTGCAAAGCCCACCAGACGCTGCCAGTGGGTATCCAGGGGCTGCAGCCCTTCCATCACCGCATCAATCGGCCGCAGCGTGGCGTGCTCAGGCAAAGGCTGCTGCTGACGGTCATCCCAGACCACCCCCAGCAGATGCCGTGCCCCCAGCGGTACGCGCACCAGCGTCCCTGCGGGCAAAGGCTGGCTGTGCAGATAACTCAGCAGATGTCCGACACCGCTGTGAATCGGCGTGTGGAGCGCGACACTTATCACATGGGATGCCGCCGAAATGTCAGACAGAACCTGCATCGGGAGATTGCGTGTGGGAAACCCCAGTTTCTGTGGATAACTTTGTGGGGATTGTCAATCACCCCCCACACCTTTAAGCAAGCTCAAAAACATCGCGTTTTCTTCATGACATTCTCATGAAGAAAATTTCTCAATAAAAACATATACTTATTACGAAAACAGTTCGTTCAGCGCTATCAGCTTCATTGCCGTCCAATCAGCCTCCCGCTTGCTCAAAGTTGTGCATAAGTGGCACTCCAATGCACAGAAGCAAGGCCGTCATCGATAAGTAAAATCCCGTAGATAGACGTCAATTTGCAACTTTTTGACTGCTTTTGCACGGATTTTGAAGCACCATTGCGGCCATGAAGCGTAGGTACGCACCTACGCTTCATGGCACACGCTGAACACCGTTCGTCAAGCCGACAGACGCAGTTGACGGGAGTAGTTATGCACAGTCTCAACCAGAGCAGCTACATGCTCTGGCGGTGTGTGCTGGCTGATGCCGTGACCCAGATTAAAGATATGGGAAGGGCCTGTGGTCGCCCGGTCCGTATGGGGCTTGCCAAAGCTGTCGAGCACGGCACGCGCCTGCACAGCGATCTGCTCAGGTGGGGCAAACAGCACATTGGGGTCGATATTGCCCTGCAGGGCCTTGCCGAGGCCGCCCACTTCACCACCCACGATGGCACGTGCCTTGCCCAGGTTGGCCGTCCAGTCCAGGCCCAGCACCTCGCAGTCAATGCCTTTCATGTCATCGAGCCAGATGCCACCACCTTTGGTAAACACGATGCGCGGCACGTCGGTGCCATCGACGCCGGTGCGCTTGAGTTGCGCCAGCACGCGTTCGGTATAAGCCAGGCTGAACTGCTGGAACATGCCATCGGCCAGTACGCCGCCCCAGCTGTCAAAAATCATCACGGCCTGTGCACCAGCGTCAATCTGGGCATTCAGGTAGGTAGCAACGCTGTCTGCATTGACGGACAGGATCTTGTGCATCAGATCAGGACGGCTGTACATCAGGCTCTTGACTTGGCGGTAGTCATCACTGCCCTTGCCTTCCACCATGTAGCAAGCCAGCGTCCAGGGGCTGCCGGAAAAGCCAATCAGCGGCACACGACCGCCCAGCGCCTTGCGAATGCTGGTCACTGCGTCAAACACATAGCGCAGCTTGTCCATATCCGGCACAGCCAGCTCGGCCACAGCGGCTTCATCGCGCACCACCTTGGCAAAACGCGGGCCTTCGCCTTCTGCAAACGACAGGCCCAGCCCCATGGCATCAGGCACGGTGAGGATGTCGCTGAACAGAATCGCAGCATCCAGCGGAAAGCGCTCCAGCGGCTGCAGCGTCACTTCCGTGGCGTAGTCCACATTGGTAGCCAGCCCCATGAAGCTGCCCGCCTTAGCGCGTGTGGCCTTGTACTCCGGCAGATAACGGCCAGCCTGACGCATCAGCCACAGCGGGGTGTAGTCGGTCGCCTGACGACGGCAGGCGCGCAGGAAGGTGTCGTTCAGAAGGGGGGCAAAAGACATGAAGCGCTCACACAGAGAAAAGACCTGAAGGTGCCAATCCTCACGAAAGCACCTCCTACATGTTCTTGGGTTCTTGGGAAACGGCCAGTTTAACGGATGGGCCTGCAACACCTGGCTTCTAAGGCCTCCCGCTGCGAAGAGGGTGCACGTCTACTGATACAGCACAAGCCTTGCAACTGCGCTCATGCACAATCGCGGGCTCTGCTTCCTGTTACAACTTATACCGTACGCCGTGACCTTGCCAGAGACCATCAGCATTCCTGCTTTCCAGAGCTTTACCTTGGCTATTTTGCTGTTTTTTGCAGGGCAGAAAATTGCCGAGTATTGGGGCGTTGTACGCCGCTACAGCATTCCCGAGCCCGTGGTGGGCGGCTTTGCCTGCGCCCTGGTCGTCGGCCTGATCTACTACACCACCGGCAGCAAGATCGAGTTCGATCTGAATGTGCGCGACACCCTGCTGCTGTACTTCTTTGCGGCCATTGGTCTGCGCTCTGACCTGCTCACCCTCAAGCAAGGCGGCAAGCCACTGTTGATTCTGCTGGCGCTAGCCACCGGCTTTATCCTGCTGCAGAACCTGCTGGGCATGGGCGTGGCCGAGCTGTTCGGCCTGGATAGCCGCGCTGGACTGATGACGGGCTCCATCTCACTGACCGGCGGTGTGGGCACTACCCTGGCCTGGGGACCCACCTTTGTGGAAAAACTCGGTATCCACAACGCCGTGGAACTGGGCATGGCCAGCAACATGGTCGGCATGATCGCCGCCTGTGCAATCGGCGGGCCGATTGCCAGCTACCTGATGCGACGGCACGCCATCCATGGCAGCGGCGCACGCCCGCTGGACGTGGGTGTTCCCGCACAGCAACTGACCGTGCCGCTGGACTACTTTGGCGTGCTGCGCGCTTGGCTGTGGCTGAACATGGCACTCATGATCGGCGGCATCATCACCCCACTGTTTCACAAGGTGGGCCTGCAGCTGCCCATGTTTGTGGGATGTCTGATGGGCGGCATTTTGCTGCGTAACACGCTGGGGCAATGGATGCTCTCGCGCAAGCGCCGCAAGCTGGGGCTGTTCCACTGGAACAGCATGCGCCAGGGCCTGAGCATGATTTCCGACATCAGCCTTGGCATGTTCCTGACCATGGCACTCATGGGCCTGCAGCTATGGGCACTGCAGGGCGTCATGGGCTTTGTTTTGACCGTGCTGGTGCTGCAGGTGCTCATGACCATCTGCTTCGCGCTGTTTGTGGTCTTTCGCTGCATGGGCAGAGACTATGAGGCTGCCGTCATCAGCGCTGGTTTTGGTGGCATTGCCCTGGGCTCTACCGCCACTGCGGTGGCCAACATGACCGCCGTGGCCCACCGACATGGCGCAGCGCACCGGGCATTCATCGTCGTACCACTGGTGTGTGGTTTCTTTGTGGACATTGTGAACGCCCTGATCATTCAGATGCTGCTCTGAACGTCATACGCCTGTCACAAGGCATACGCACCATACACGTCTGTGGGCCGATGAAGAAATTGGTGTGAAGCAGGGCTCAGCCGCTTCACGGATACCCAGCCTTGGTCCACGCCAATACCCAGCCGCTGTGTGCACAGTCTATGCACACAGCGGCTTTTTTCTGGCCTGCAGCAGCAGGCTGCAGAGCTGGTTTACGCCTGCCTGTCTTCGCCCGGCAGACTGTGGTTATGCGTATGCGTGCCGCAGTGAAAACAGAACTTGGAGAAAGCGCTCTTGCGCGTGCCGCAGGCATGGCAGGCCTGGAACAGGTTCAGCCCACAGTGGGGGCAGAAATCCGTCACGCCATCTTTGAGGTCCACAGGGCGCTCACAGCCCGGGCACACACTTTTGGCCAGATGCGCCAGCACGGCGTCATACGTCTTACTCACGCGGCGTTCGCTGGCAGGCAGGGCCTCGGCCTGCTTTTGCCGCTCCAGATAGCGCTGCAGCGCCACAATGGCCCAGCGCCCCACCAGTACCGTAATGGCAATGCCCACGGCATAGCGCACATAGCCACCGTAGCTGGGCAGGTAGGGCACGAGCTCCACAAAGAAGGCAAACAGCGCAAAAAAGATAAAGCCCCAGACAAAGGGCCACCAGGTGCTCTTGCGCTTTTTGACAAACAGCCAGCCCGCCAGCAGCAGCAATGGCAACGTCAAGGCCAGGCGATAGAAGAACACCCTGAGCTCCTGTGCACGCCAGGCGCTGTGCAAAGCCTCTCGTGCATCGTTCTCCAGCGCGTTCAGTGCCTGATTCGTGCGCGCTTGCTGCTGGCGCAGGTTCAGCAAGGTCTGCTCCTGTTCCTGCAGCGCCTGCTGTGCTTGACGCTCTGCCTGGCGCAACTGCTCCAGCTGCTGGTTGCGTGCTATCACTTCAGGGTCCTGCTCGCTGCGCTGCGTCGCAGAGCGTGTCGCAATCCAGGCCATGAAGTTCTCACGTGCCACCTGCGTGTCACCGCGTGCTTTTTCCCACTGCAGCTGCGCCTGCTCACGGGCATCCATCGCCTCGTCACGCGCCTTGTTCAGCGCAGCCAGTTCGTTACGCAAGGGCTGCGCCTGCTGCGCATCGACGAAGTCGTCCAGCGTCAGCCGATGCTCGACCTGAGGCAGGTCTCCCACCACCGTAGATCCCAGACCAATCAGAAAACTGGCAAAGACCACGGCGACCAGCCACAAACCTCGGCGGAACCAGACTTCCGACCATCGCAAAGACTTGCTCATGTACGCACTCCCTCGTTCAATGGAACGTAGCCATTATGTCGGCTTGGAATTTCGCCGCCTCAGGCTGCGCAGCAGCCAGTAGGTACTGCGACGAACATACAGTGGCTCCCGCCAGCACATCAGTACCAGTGCCACAGCATTGGCCAGCCCCATGCACAGAAACAGCTGCGGCACACTCAGGCCTGCAGCCAGCAGTCCGGCTGCGATCAGCGCCGATGCCACCATGAACAGCGCGTTGAGAATATTGTTGGCAGCAATGATGCGCGCGCGGTGCGTCACTGGGCTGCGCTGCTGAATCAGGGCATACAGCGGGACGCTGTAAATGCCTGCCGACAGCGCCAGGCCGAACAGGTCCAGCAGCACGCGCCAGCGCTGCGGTGCCTGCACAAAGCTCCAGAGGTCCAGCATCTGCGCTGCGCGTGGCAGATGTGCCAGCGACCACCAGAAATCCACAGCAAACAGCGTCATCCCCAAAGCACCAAGCGGCACCAGCCCAGGCTCTATGCGTCCACGCGACAGGATTTCACACAGCAGTGCGCCTGTGCCCACACCCAGTGAAAACACAACCAGCAGGCAGGCCGCCACACGCTCATTGCCCTGCAGCACCTCCTTGGTCAGTACCGGAAATTCCGCCAGAAACACAGCCCCAAAAAACCACATCCAGCTGATGCCCAGCAGCGCCCTGAACACCCGGCCATCGGTGCGCGCCAGGCGCAGATTGGCGGCCGTTTCGCGCCACGAATTCCAGCCCAGCGGCGCTGCATGGGCAGGCACGGCCTGCCGGGGAATGCCCTGTGCCGCCCAGCGCCCCAGCATGGCCAGCAGCAGACAGGTCAGCGCCACATGCCAGCGCCCCACTTCGGGCGTAGCAATCAGCAGGCCGCCGACCACATTGCCCAGCAGGATGGCCACAAAGGTGCCCATCTCCACCATGCCATTGCCCCCCGTCAGCTCTGATGGCTTGAGCACCTGGGGCAGATAGGCAAACTTGGCAGGGCCAAAAAAGGTGGAGTGCACGCCCATACCCACCAGACACAGCATCAGCACCACAGGCCACTGCTGCCAGAAACCCAGTAGCGCCACTGCCATGATGGCAATTTCGCAATCCTTGACCCGCCGCATGAGCACGGCCTTGTCCATGCGGTCTGCCAGCTGCCCTGCCGTGGCCGAAAGCAGCACAAAAGGCAGAATGAACAAGGCACCTATCACCAGACCGGCGATGGATGCTGGCAGCCATGCTACCTGCAGCTGGTAGGTGACCAGCACCGTCAGCGCGAACTTGAAGAGGTTGTCGTTGGCCGCCCCCAGCAGCTGGGTAGCAAAGAAGGGGCCAAAGCGCTGCTGGCGCAGCAGCGCGAACTGCGAAGACGGTGTGTGGTGCATGGCCGCCATGGGCAAATAGTCAGAACGCTTGCTTCGTCCTGCAGGGTATCAGCTTGACTTGCGAGCGCTGGTCTTTTTCGCCGGGCTGCTGCGCTTGCCCGCTGGCGCAGCCTTTACCGCCTTGCTGCTCTTTACCGCAGCCGGTGCAGCCTTGGGCGTGGCTGTCCGTTGTGTGGCGCGGGTTGCGTTCGCAGGCTTCGCTGCTGGCTTGGACTTGGCCGATGCAGTGGTTTTGGCACCCGTCTTGGCAGTACTGGCCGAGCTGGCAGCCGCCTGTGTCTGGGCTACGGCCTGGCGCACCATGTCGCTGGCCGTCTTGACAGCCGTGCGCGCCAAATCTGTGGACATCTGCGTGGCCTGGAATACCGCCTGCTGCTGTGCAGGATCCTGCATGGCCTGCCGGGCAATCTGCTGAAACTGCTGCGTCAGCGCACCCCACCACTGCATCGCCGCGGCCATGCCTGCGGCCTGTGTGAACTGCTCCTGCGCCGCATCTTGCTGCGCCTGCTGCGCTGCACTTTCATCAGCAGGCTGGGGGGCTGCGGCATCAGATGTGGGCGTCTTGCCCGCCGCAGACATGGGCCAGTCCGACAAGTCCGGTCCTGCTGCTGCGCTCGTGGAGGCAAAAGGAAACCCCTTGGTCATTTCCCCCAAATTCACATGCATGCCCTGCAAGGCAGAGAGCGTCATCTTCTGTACTTCCAGCGCCTGCACGGTCGCGGCCAGTGCCTTGCTGTTTTGCTCCAGCCAGAACTGCACGGCCTTGAGCTCTTCGATGCGCTTGTTGATTTCTTCAACGCTCAGCGTAGGGGCTACCCAGTTCGCAAACGGAGGCTGTGCCGCACTGCCCTGCCCGACCTTGCCCAGGCTCTGCAAAAACTCAAACCCCGGAATGAATTTGCCAAAACCGAATGCGGAGGAGTCACTCATAGCCATCACCCATTGCGTGCAATACAAAAAAAGCCCGGGCACAGCGGTGTACCCGGGCTGGCTGCCAGCTAGCTTAACGCAGCGGCCGCTGTACGCTGTCACGCGTACAGCATCTGCCAGGCTTAAAGCCGCTAACGCTACCCAGCAAACCGCAGGTTTGCGTTTGAGACGGGGCGCGAAGCCGTAGACAGTACGAGTAGTACGACAAGGCTTCGCAACGACGTATCAAGGGTTGCGTTAGCAGGTCTTACTGGCCATGGTGATGCGCACTGCCATGCCCATGCTGCATGCTGTGACCATGGCTGCCCGCCTTGGGCGCCATGCGGTGCACGGGCAGCTCCAGATGCAGGCGCGAAGCCTCACCCTTGCTGTCCTTGAAGATCAGCGTCACGGGCACTTGTGTGCCTTCCTGCAGCGGGGCCTTGAGCTGCTGGAACATCAGGTGGTAGCCACCGGGCTTGAGCTCCACGGTCTGGCCCTCAGGCAGCGGCAGGCTGTCGATGGCACGCATGCGCATCACATCGCCTTCCATCTTCATTTCATGGATTTCGCCCACCGCGGCGACAGGCGTTTCAACGCCGACCAGCTCGAGCGGCTCCTGCGCCGTCAGACGCACGAAGCCCCCTGTAGCCTGCTGCCCCGGCACGGAAGCACGCGCCCATGCGCCTTCTGCCTGTACATGGGCGGCATCAGGATGGGCCATGGCCACACCCGTGGTAAGCGCTACAGCAAGCACTGCAGCCGAGAAAATTTTGTTGTGCAAAGACATGGGAATCACTTGGTAAAAAAACTCAACACCAGGCACATGCCAGATGGCCTGTGCCACTCAGGACAGGATCCATGTCTTCGAAGGTGGTGCACGCACGGGAGGCAAAGCTACGCGGCACGGAATATGCACTGCTGGCGGCAAGGCCTGAGGCTGGGCGGCAGGCACCTGTACGCTGGCTGCTTGCACCTGCTGTGGCGGCGGTGCAAGCACCGGCAGGCACAGTGGGCAGTCCAGCGTATGGTGCAGCGCCATACCCTGCCCAGTATCGGTCAACGGGCTGGGTGCATCCAGCGGCGCCAATTCCCCTGAGCACAGATGCACCACATGCTGCTGGCTGATCTGGGCCCGTGCCATCGGCGCCCAGATACTGACCATGCACACGCACAGCCATGCTGCCAGCACCAGCAAGCTGGTGCGGCGCAGATGCGTGGTGATCAGCCGGTTCAACATGTCGGCAATTCTATCGAGCCCACTGCTGCAGACCGGAAGCCATCGGCTTAAATTTCAAGCCAAATATGCCTCTAAGGCTTATACAGCAAGCGCTGACAGCTATATTTTCAAGCTTTCAATTCACCTTCCAGAAACCGCAGCAAGCCACTGACCCGGCGTGTTGGCGCGGCAATGGCCTGGGCCAGCAAACGGACGTCTTCTGCCATCAGCGTAAAAGCACTGCGCGCCCGCGTGATGCCTGTGTAGACCAGTTCACGCCCCAGCACCGAGCCGGCCTTGGCAGAGAGCACCAGTGCCGTGTGCTCAAACTCCGAGCCCTGGCTTTTGTGTACCGTCATGGCAAACGCGGTTTCCACATGGACCAAGCGCGCCACACTTACGGCATTCAGTTGATTGCCCTGCAGAAAGTACACGCGCAAAGGGTGCCCCGGCGCTGCACTGGGCAGGGCAATGCCGATGTCACCATTGAACACGCCCAGCGCTGCATCGTTGCGTGTGACCATGACAGGTCGGCCGCGGTACCACTCACCAGGCTCCTTGGGGATCACGCCCAGCCGTGCCAGCAGCTGTTGCACGGCGGCGTTCAGGCCAGCCACGCCCCATTCGCCTTCACGCACGGCGCACAGCAGACGAAAGCGCTCAAACGCGGTGATGACTTCGCGCACCCAGACCTCATGCTGCACGGCGATGTCCGATGCTTTTTCTATCGCTGCCCAGCGCTGCAGCGTCTGTGCAAAAGGCTGGTAGCCCACGGCGGCGCCGCGCCCTTGCCAGGCCAGCTGGTGTACGCGCTGCACTGCGCCACCGGCTTGCATGAAGACCGGGTCGTGGACGCCACATTCGGCCAGTAGCGCTTGACTGCGCGCCACATCGCCCGCATTGACGGCCAGCGCCAGCTCGGCAATCGGCCCACTGAAGCGCCTGCTTTCGCGCAGCATCACGGTCTGCTGCGCCAGTGCAGGCGCCATGGCATCTGCGTGAAATGGTGCAGGAATGTGCTCACCCGCCACACGGGCCACATAGTCCACCGTTGCTGCGTCATAGCGCCCCATTTGCGCATCACGGCACAGATCGCCCAGCACAGCGCCGGCCTCGACAGATGCCAGCTGGTCCTTGTCCCCCAGCAGCACCAGGCGCGCATGGGGCGGCAGTGCATCGAGCAGGGCCGACATCATTTCCAGGTGCACCATGGATGCCTCATCGACGATGAGCACATCCACATCCAGCGGCCGCCCCGCATGAAAGCCCCAGTGCCGCGTATCAGGCCGCGCGCCCAGCAGCGAGTGCAGCGTGCGCGCAGCGCCCACGCGCTGCACCAGCGCCTCCAGATCCAGAGCATCTCCCACCACTTGCTGCAAATCCTTGAGCGCGGTTTCAATCGATTCCTTCAGCCGTGCTGCCGCCTTACCCGTGGGCGCAGACAGTGCCACACGCAGCTGCTCAGGTTGCGCCGCCGTAGCAAACAGCAGCGCCAGCAGGCGTGCTGCGGTATAGGTCTTGCCCGTGCCGGGGCCGCCGGTGATGATCGAAAAACGCCCACGCAGGGCCACCGCACAGGCCACTTTCTGCCAGTTGCAGCCAGCCCCCGAAGCCACGGGAAAAAAGCGATCCAGCCACTCGCGTGCGGCCTGCTCAGGCAGCTGCACGCCAGCGGCAGTACTGCGTTGCAGGATGTGTGCGGCCACCATGCGTTCATGGTCCCAGTAACGGCGCAGATACAGCAGGAGGTGGGCGCTATCTACTGCAGCCAGCACCAGGGGCTGGGCACGGTCTGCCTCGGTGGCTGCACGCACCAGTGGACATGCCTGCAGTGCCTGCAGCCATTGCGCACATGTACCCGGCAGGCGCTCCCACAGGGCCAGCAGATGGGGCAAGTTTTCCGCATCCCAGCCCAGCACCGCATTGGGCGTAGCCACCAGATCAGCCAGCGGCAAGCAGCTGTGACCGCGCCCTTCCATCTGGGCCAGCATGGCTGCCGCCACCAGCACGCAGGGCTGCACCTGCGGGTCCTGTTCATGCAGCCACACTGCCAGCGCCACATCCAGCCGCCGCAGCATGCCTGCATCGGCCCACAGGCGCAGCACCTCCAGCACACTATGCGCGGTCACAGGTGCTGCAGGTTCGGCGGCGAACAGTTCCAGGGTATGGATATCCAGATGACGTTTGCGGCTCATGCCTGCACCTCGTTGATCAATGCCTGCAGGGCCTCCAGCAGCTCCAGCATGGGGGGCACCACATGCACCCCCTGTGCCGGCCCATCCATGCCGCGCAAAAAGAAATACAGCGCGCCGCCCAGCTGCTGCGCTGGGTCATAGGCATCGCCCAGACGGCTTTGCAGCAGGCTATGCAGCGCCAGCAGATACAGCGCAGCCTGTACGTCATAGCGGTGCTGCAGCATGGCCTGCTGCAGCGCAGCGGCATGGTAGGCGCTGCCATCTGTGCCCAGATAGTTGGTCTTGTAGTCCAGCACCCAGTAGCGGCCTTCATGCACAAAAACCAGGTCTGCAAAGCCCATCAGCATGCCGTGCAGGCTGCGGTCTGGCAGCATGGGACGCTCCATCTCCGGCAAGATGAACTGGCGGCACAGCGCATCGACTTCACGCGCGGGCAGCTGCGCAATCGGCAGCCAGAATTCCATTTCCGGCAGACGCGTGCGAATCTGCGCCAGGCTGCAGCCCAGTGGCGGCAGCGGATGGTGCACCACATGGCGCAGCCACTGCAGCGTGTCCTGCGCCTGCTCCGTGCGGCCCGCGCGTTCGCAGCGGCGCAGCAGCTGCTCGCTCAGGCGGCCTTGCCCATCGGCTTCCAGCGCAAAGTCTTCACCCTCCAGCCACTCCAGCTGCTCGTGGATAAAGTTGCCCACCAACTCACCTCGCATAAAGCGGTGCCACACGGCGCTGCTGGCCACGGGCAGCAGCGCCTTGCGCCCTACGCTCGCATCCAGCGCACGCTCGTCATCGGCGGGCTGCATGGCCGCCACAGGCAGCACCGGCAGCTCACTGCTTTTGCCACGCACCAGGCGGGTAAAGCTGGCAATGCTCCACTGCGTGTCAAACTGGGCATCATAGGTCTGCGGAACGCACAGTGGTGGCGGTACATCGCTGCTACGGTACAGCGTGGGTGCAGAAGGCGCTGGCAAAGGCTCTACCCGTATGTCGCTGCAGCCTTCAGCCAGTGCCTGCAGTGCATCACGCCAACCCTGCACAGAGGCTTCCTGCCCGCCATTGAGCAGATAACCACAAGCACCCTTGTGGTTCACACATTTTTTTGAGCCGTGCTTGCTCAGCGCACTGATGCCCACCCAGATCGCATGGCGTGGCCGCGTCAGCGCCACATACAGCAGACGAATGTCTTCACGCAGCCGCTCCTTGTCTGCCTGCTGCTTGGCCTCCGTGCTGGGCTGCAGATCCACACTGCGGCGGCCATCAGGCTGGGGGACACGCACCAGGCTGTCGGAATACTCACGGAAATCTGCCGCAAATGGCAAAAACACCACGGGATACTCCAACCCCTTGCTTTTGTGCACAGTGACAACCTTGACCAGATCTTCATCGCTTTCCAGCCGCACGACCTGTTCTTCACTGCCCTGCCCCGGCGCTTCGATCTGCATGGCCAGCCAGCGAATCAGTGCCTGTTCACCTTCCAGCGTCGCACTCGCGTTTTGCAGCAGTTCCGCCAGATGCAGGTAATTGGTCAGCCGCCGTTCACCTCCGGTTTCAGCCAGCCACAGCGCAGGCAGCTGCATGCGGTGCAAGGTCTGACGCAACATGGCCAGCACGCCCTGCATCTGCCAGACGCTGTGCAGCTCAGCCACGATCTGGCTTTTGGCATCAAAGGCTTCGTCATCCGCCGCCAGCCAGGCCAGCTGCTCCAACGACAGCCCCATGATGCGCGTTGCCAGCCCGGCACGCACGGCCCGCGCATCGCGCGGCGCAGCCACAGCACGCAGCCATACCAGCACGTCCTGTGCCTCAGCGCTGGCAAACACGGATTCCTGGTCTGACAGATACACCGACGCCACATGGCGGCGCTGCAGTTCACGGCGTACGGCTGCAGCCTGTTTGCCGGTACGCACCAGCACAGCAATGTCGCGCGGACGCAGGCGCTGCAGCGGCTTTCCATCCTCTGCGAAACCCACCCTGACATCGTTGAGCCATCGCACGATCTGCTCGGCACAGGCACGGGACATATGCTCCAGCATCGTTTCCGTGTTGACCAGCTCTCCCTGCCCCTCATGCCACACCACAGTCATGGCTGGAACGGGCTGACCATCCATCTGAAACCGCTCTGCACGGCCCTTGGCACGCACAGCGTCAAACGGCAGCGGGTTGCGCTGCGCTTCACGAAACATGAAGGCCCCTGCCCCCACGCGGGCCTCGGCCTGTGCGAACCAGCGGTTGACGGCATGCACCACGGCTTCGGTGGAGCGGTAGTTCACATCGAGCACATAGTGGCGGCCTTCCGTAGCCTCTCGTGCGCGCAGATAGCTGTAGATGTCGGCGCCGCGAAAGCCGTAGATGGACTGTTTCGGATCGCCAATCAGCAGCAGCGCACTTTCGGGGTCGTTGTCTGCCGTGCGGTAGATCTGGTCAAACAGGCGGTACTGCAGCGGCGAGGTGTCCTGAAACTCGTCAATCAGCGCCACCGGATACTGCGCCAGAATGCGCTGGCGCAGGGCTGGGCCGTTTTCGCCAGACAGTGCCTGGTCCAGGCGTTCCAGCATGTCCGCAAAGCCAAAGGTACGCGTCTGCTGCTTGAGCCACTGCATGCGCTGGTGCACATAGGCCGCAGCATGTGCCAGCATCTGCACCCGCAAATCGGGCATCTGCGCCATCTGCTCGGCCAGCTCCTCAAAAGCATGGGCTTGCGGCGGTACCTCCAGCGGTGGTGCACTTTTCAGGCGACAGGCGGGCATCTCACTGGCACGCAGATTCTGGCGTGCAGTGGCGTACTCCTTGCGGCGCCAGAAATCCATGACTTCTGGTGCCTCTACCCATGCGCCCAGCGCCTGCACCCAGTCCTGCACCTGCTTGGCGCTGAAGCGTCTGCTATTCCAGTGCTCCGGAGCATCTTCCACCTGTTGCAGCAGCCAGTCGCGAAAGCGCGGAAATATCGTTTTCCAGGGCTGCACCAATGCCTGCTGCGCCGCCTGTGCCTGCTGGACCAGCTGTTGCAGGCTCTGTCCGTCTGGCACAAAACTGGCCATGTCTTCGGGACGAAGGCTGCGCAAAGCCTCATAGCAATCTGCAAAGCTTTTCCAGACCTGCAGCACCATGGCCAGCTCCTGCCCCTGCAGCGGATAGCACTGCTGGCGCCAGTAGTCCTGCGCAGCTTCCACCAGGCGCTGGGATTCATCACTTTCCAGCGTTTCGTCAAACAGATTGCCGCTGTCGAACGCATGCTCGCGCAGCATGCGCTGGCACCAGGCATCAATGGTAAAAATGGCCGCATCGTCCATGGACTCCGCCGCCATGGCCAGCTGCCAGGCTGCTCGCTCGCGCTGCGGCCCTTCAGGGTAACCCGCCATCAAGTCCAGCAAAAACGGATCAGGCGTCTCCTGCTCTGGCACCTGTCCACGGAAATACGCGGCGGCCTGCACCAGACGTGCGCGGATACGGTCTGAGAGCTCGCGCGTGGCCGCGCGCGTGAAAGTCATGACCAGAATGTCTGCAGGCATCAGCGGCTTGCCAAAGGCGCGTTCACCGCCGTGCCCCAGCACCAGTCGCACATAGAGCGCAGCAATCGTCCAGGTCTTGCCCGTGCCCGCACTGGCTTCAATCAAACGGCTGCCATGCAGCGGAAAGCTGCGTGCATCCAATACGTGGCGCTGCGTCATGCATGCCCTCCCTGCTCTGTGTGGTGTATCCAGCCCACGTTTTCTACACACTGCTGCAGCCAGACTTCCATCGGCCCATAGATAGCCAGCGCCAGATCGTGCAAACGCCCATCTGCGTTCAGTATCTGGAAGTCCGGATACAGGCGCTGCCAGTACATGTCTTCAGCTTCACCATTCCCCACAAAGCCGCCCTCATAGGCAGTGCGGGCTGCCGCCTCATCTTGCCAGGCCATGGCCATGCCGGTCTTCATCGGCACTGGCAAGGGCGATTGCTGGCCCTGCAGCCAGAGTTCCAGCAAATCCTGCAATGCCTGCTGTGCCACGTCCTGCGCCATGGGCTGTACATGCAAGGCCGTATCGCGCCCGATCAGCACACCCTGCACCTCCACACCACAGGCGGCAGCCACCAGACTGCGCAAATACACGCGCAGCAGCTTGTCCCTGCGCAACTCGCCGTCCTTGTCCAGCACATCGCGTGCGTCCAGCTGCAGCCACACGGGGGCCACACCTGCAACTTCGTGGTCAGCTGCCCACAGCTGATCCAGCCAGTCTTCCAGCACCACGCCCGCATGCCTGAAGTGCACACGCAGGCGTTCGACTTCGCGTGGGAAGGCCTGCCTGCGTGCCGCCCATTCCTGCAGGCAGGGCAGCACCGTGGCCTGCAACTGCTGCGCTTCGCGCTGCCCCACACCGGCCAGCGGCAGACGACCGGCGCGCTGCAAACTCTGCAGGCGTGCCTGCAGCAGCGGTGCAGCTCTGTCGCCATCCAATGCCGCATGGCGGCTTTGCTCCCAGTCCGCCACAAACTGCTGCTGCAATTGCTCGACCAGCTGGTAGGCCTGCAGACCATTGAGCTGGAACAGCTCGTCGTCTTCAACCGTGTCCTCATCCGCTTCAAAGTACACCCCCAGACGCTGCTGAAAAAACGCCTTGGCCGGGTGGCGCACAAAGCGCGTCAGTCTGTCCATGCTCAAGGGCTCCAGTGCATCCAGGTCCAGTGCTGGCATGTCCTGCACCACGGCCGCATCCTGCTGCGCATGCGCATCACGCCATTCACGGGCATAGGTCAGCAAATCCGTGTTCTGCTCAAAGTAGCGGCGGCTAAAAGGCTGCAAGGGGTGGTGCCAGGTGCGCTCCGCCAGCAAGTCTTTGCGCTCCCCTCGCCAGCCAGCGGCCAGATATTCACGCAGCTGCGACACCAGCACGGAAGGCGGCTGCTCGCTGTTGTCGCGCACATGGTGCCCGGCCCAGCTGATGTAGAGCACGCGGCGTGCAGACAGCACGGCCTCCAGCATCAGCTGGCGGTCATGGTCACGGCGCGCGCGGTCACCCGGACGGTACTGGCCGGGCTGCTGCATCAAGTCAAAGTCATTGCGTGTGGCGCGGCGCGGGTAGTCGCCATCGTTCATGCCCAGCAGGCAGACGACTTCAAACGGAATCGCCCGCATGGGCATGGGCGTGGCAAAGGTCACGCCACCGGCCCGGAAACGCTGCTCCAGCGAAGGCTGCTCCAGCGCCTGCAGCCAAGCTTCCTGCGCCACAGCCAGCGGAATCTGCTGCACAAAACCGGCCTGGTCACAGGCTTCCTGCCAGCGTGTGAGCGCTTTTTCCAGCCCATCGAGCAGGGCTCGCTCTACATCATCCTGCGGCTCAAACATGTCCTGCGCCAGCTGGCGCAGGCGCTGCGCCCAGACATCGGGCGTGGCATCCAGCAATGCTTCCTCCCACCAGCGCATCAGGCGCTCGAGCACCGCGGCCAGAATGCCCGCCAGTTCGGCACCCAGCCCGCCGACTTCGTCATAGGGCTCAATCTCGCCCCAGGCAGCGGCACTCTGCCAGCCATGCGCTCCCTGCGCACTGCGGCTGCCGCTGGCATAGCCCAACAGCATGCGGCGCAGACCAAACCAGGCGCTGTTGTGCTCACCACAGGCCTGCAAGCCCAGCGTGGCGCGCTGCTCGGCATTCAGTCCCCAGCGGATACCTGCACCCGCCATCCAATGCGTGAGCTGCGGCACATCGGTGGCCGACAGGCCAAAGCGTGCGGCCACGGCGGGGACATCCAGCAGATCACACAGCTCGCTCAGGCGGCAGCGCTGCTGGGGTAACTTGAGCAGCCATTGCAGCGCCACCACCATGGGACTGGCAGCACGCGCACTCAGGTCTGCAATATCAAAGGGGATGTAGCGCGGGTCATGCCGGCTGTACTGACCAAACACGGCGCGGATCGATGGGGCCGCAGCCTGAATATCCGGCAGCATGACGATCACATCGCGCGGCTGCAGCGGCATCTGCCCCGGGGCGGGCGGCTGGGCCAGCAGCTGCAGCAGCTGGTCGTGCAGCACTTCCAGCTCACGCACCAGACTGTGCGCACTGTGAAAGACGATGGACTGGTCCTGTGCAGCAATATAGTGCTCAGGCTGCATGGCTTTGGGGTGCTCAGCCAGCGGCAGCATGTCTCGGATGCTGCGCTGCGCCTGCTGCAGCAGACTGCCTGCATCAGCCGGCGCATCATCAAACAGATCTACGCGTGGCCAATGTGCACGGTCGGCGGTCTGCAAGGTGTTGTCGTACTCGTCGAGCAGGCGCACATAGTCGCGGCTCTGACGGCCCCATGCGGCCAGCAGTGGGTGGGCATGGGCATGCATGGCCTCCAGCGGAATGGCGGCCAGGTCCTGGCCGTTGCGCAGCGGCTGGCGGCGGCGCTGCATGCGCAGCAGCGCGCGCCCGTCAATGGCATCGGCCCAGTGATAGCGGCAGGGGTTGGGTACGGCCAGCACCACCTGAGTGTGGCGCGCCATGGCATCCAGAAAACCCAGCATGGCCAGCGGCACATGGCTCAGGCCAAACAGCACCACACGGCGCGGCACAGGCAGGCTGCCGGGCTCGGCCTCGCGCAGGCGCTGCATGACCAGCTCGCGCAAGGCCGTACGCGTCGCGGCCATTTCATGCGCCTGCAGATCCGCCAGCACCGCACGCCACAGCTGCGCCTGCCAGCGCTGGCTCTCGGGCAGCGGCTCCTCCGGTTTGCCCGGATGCGTCAGCACATCACGGCCCTCCTCCCAGGCCTTGAGCCAATCTCCACGGTAGACCTGGTACTGGTCAAACAGGTCGGCCAGACGCTCGGCCAGCTGCAGCAGGCGCTCGGGCTCGCCAGGGCGCAGAAAGCTTTCAATGGGTGCAAATGCGGGCTCGTGCAACAGGCCCGGCAACAGGCGCATGAGTCGCCAGGTCAGCGGCACTTTTTCCAGCGGCGAAGCAGGCGGCACGGCATGTTTGCCCAGAATCTGCCGGTAGGTGCGCCAGATAAAGCGCGCGGGCAGCTCCACCTTGGCTGCAGCGCATACGCCCAGCTGCTCGGCCATGCGCATCTTGAACCACTCGGCCGTGCCATTGCTTTGCACAAGCACGACTTCGGTTTCGAGTGGCTGCAGCGGGTGGGTGCGCATCCACGCCATCAGCGTATCGGCCAGTGTTTCGGTGCAATTACCGTGCAGGGCCACCAGCCCTGTGGACATGGAAGCAGCCAAGCGAGCCTCTCCGTGTAGGGGTTGTCAGAAAAGCGGCTAGCTTGCCATGCCTGCGATAGCTGCACAAGCACAGCAAGCTTCAAAAATCAGAGCTGCCAGTGCTTACCAAGAAAGGATTTCAAACTTATTGAACTTGCAAATCCTTATCTGAAAAGTGCTAAGCGCTTTCATTTTTATTGCAGCATGCATGAAGCAAAGGCGCAGAAAGCAGAAAAGCCCTTGATCATTGCTGATCAAGGGCTTTGAATTCTGGTGGCCTGGGACGCCCGCGAAAGATGGCTGCCAGACCGCATGAATACTGAAAAGGGGAGATTCCCGTTGGAGCAGTTACTGTGAAAGTTACTGCATGCCAAATTTGTACTCTCTCTCTGATACCGCCATCCGTGCTGTGAAAGCCGGAGATCCTCGCAAGCGCCTGACGGATGGGAAGGGCCTGTACCTGCTGCTGTTTGTGAAGGGTGGGGCTCATGGCTGGCGGCTGGACTACTCCATTCACGGCCGACGCAAAACCCTTTCGCTGGGCACCTACCCAGAAACCAGCCTCAAGCTGGCGCGCGAGAAAGCCGAAGAGGCGCGGCGTTTGATTGCTGCAGGTGTTGATCCGAGCGAACACCGCAAGGCCGCTAAGGCAGTGGCACAGCAGGAACGCCAGGTGGAAGCACTGGTTGCTGCAGGCCAGCCATTACCGGGCAGTTTTGAAGCATTGGCCCATGAGTGGTTTGAAGTCCGGCGCACTGAGTGGGCAGAGAGCTACAGCAGCAAAGTCTTTCGGCGGCTAGAGCTGGAAGTGTTCCCATGGCTGGGCCGCAGGCCCATAGGCAGCATCACCCCTGCAGAGATGCTCACTGTGTTGCGGCGCATTGAAATGCGGGGCGTGCTGGATACTGCCCACCGTGTGCGTGAGATCTGCAGCCAGGTGTTTCGCTATGCCGTAGCAACAGGGCAGGCCGATAGCGACCCTACGCGAGACCTCAAAGGCGCACTGCGTAAGCACATCGTCAAACACATGGCGGCTATCACCGACCCCGCAGCATTGGCCGAGCTGCTGCGTGCCATTGATGGGTACAGAGGTTCTCTGGTCGTGTGTACGGCACTGCAGTTGGCACCCATGTTGATGCTCAGGCCTGGTGAGCTGCGGTTTGCTGAGTGGGCAGAGATCGATCTGAGCACGGCTACCTGGGCGATTCCCGCAGCCAGGATGAAGCGTAAGAAAGAGGGCAAGCTCTACGGCGCTGCCCACCTGGTGCCGTTGCCACGCCAGGCCGTAGCGCTATTGCAAGGGCTCTACCCGCTGACTGGCTGCGGCCGCCATGTGTTCAGAGGTGAGCGTGACCATGATCGAGTGATGAGCGACAACACCATCAATGCCGCCTTGCGCCGTATGGGCTACAGCACCAGCCAGGAAATGACTGGCCATGGCTTCAGAGCCACGGCCCGCACGATTCTGGATGAGCGCCTGGGCTTTGACCGTGCAGCCATTGAAGCCCAGCTGGCCCACAGTGTGAAAGACCTGAACGGCCGCGCTTACAACCGCACCGAGTTTGTGGAGCAGCGCCGTGTGATGTTGCAGGCCTGGGCTGACTATCTGGACCGTTTGCGCCAAGGCAATGTGCAGCCACTGCGGGCATGCAGTGGCTAAGCACCGCCCAACTACCTAGCCCACCAGCAGCCGCCCACCGGGGCGGCTTTTTTGTGCCTGTACGTCAAAGAAGTGTCAGATTGTTGCAACGCAATCGACTTCCGGTGCTGTTCCTGCAAAACCGTGGGAACGTGGGAACAAGCAAGGTGAAAAGGCTGGAAACGCTTATCTAGCAAGCGGTGAATGCTATCAAAAGCTGTGGGAACAGATTGGGAACAAGATGGGAACAGAGTGGGAACAGAAGATATAAAAATGTATATTTAATAATATTTAAAATGGAGGAGAACGTGTTTCAAAAAATTGATATCAATAATTTTGGTAATTACTCAAATTTTGTTTGGAAAGATGAGGTTAGAGATTACCCAGGAAATAATATAGTTGAATTTAAGAAACTAAATATTATTTATGGAAGAAATTATTCAGGAAAAACTACTCTTTCTCGCATATTTAGATCGCTAGAAAAAAAGCAGTTGCCTTCAAGATTTGAAAATCCATCATTCACAATAAAAACTACTAGCTCTGGAAATATTTCTCAAAATAGTATATCTACGCATGATTACGATGTACGGGTTTACAACAAAGATTTTTTAGATGAGCATCTTTCTTTTCTTAAAGATGAAACCGGACACATAAAGCCGTTTGCAATTCTTGGTGGCGAAAATACTTTAATAGAAGCATCCATCAAAGAAATAGAAGATTTCCTTGGGGATGCTGAGCTTAAAACTGGTCTGCGGTACGAGTATAAAAAGAATGAAGATAAATATCAGGAGCTTAAAACCAAACAAGAAAACTTGAAAAAAGAGTTAGATCAACTGCTTTTTGATAAAGCGAATAACAGCAAGACAGGTATAAAATATAATACGCAATATAATCTGCCAACATATGACACGAAGAAGCTCAATCAAGATATAAAAGAAGCAAAGACTTTAGGCATTGAGATACTAGATGAAAATTCGCGACTAAATTTATTGTCAAGCATAAAAGCGGATGCTTTACTGCCTATTTTATTTCTGCCTCCTAGATTTCAGGATACGCAAGCGATTGTTAGTGCCGCCAATAAGCTTCTAGCTAAGGAAATTAAACCCACTCAAGCAATTCAAGAATTATTATCTAATGATCTTCTGCAAAACTGGGTTCGCACTGGCTATTCTCTTCATAAAGATATTCGACAGACCTGTGGATTTTGTGGGAATCTCTTGTCTGAGTCAACCCTAGACAGAATTGACAGCCATTTCAGTAAAGAATCTAAGATGCTGGAGGATGAGGTAAATAGGTTAATCTCATCTATTGATGATTATATCAAAACTATTTCAATTATTTCTCTTCCTAATCCAATTAAATTTTACACCCAATTCCAAAAAATCTTTTCCGATTTATCCGAGGAATTAATAAAGCAAAGAGATTTGCAAATTAAAAATCTGACTTTTATAAAGAATATTCTTGGGAAGAAACTTGAGAATATATTTTTAAAGGTGGATCCAGTCTATATAGATTCAAATGATGAACTCATTGAACGCTTAGTAGGAGATGTATCTAGCATTATCAATTCACACAACAAAATATGCAACGCGCCAAAACCGGATAGCACCACTATATTAAAAAATTTAAGGCTAAGTGAGGTTGCTAAATTTGTTAACGATATTGACTATGAGAAGAAAATAGATTGCATAAATTCAGCAGAAAAAGAAACAATAGATCAACGAAATTATCTTGATAAGCTGAAATCCGAGCGTGACGGCAAACTGAAAGATATTGACCGCCTTCGTACTCAACTCTTAGATGAACGAAAAGGTGCCGAAAAGGTTAATGAATATCTATGCCACTCTTTGTCAGGTGGAAAACTAAAGTTAGAAGCAGTTGAAATCGATGGGCAAAATACCTACAAGTTTAAAATTACTAGGGATAACGTTGAAGCCTTCAACCTGAGTGAAGGTGAGTGTAGCTTAATTGCATTTTGCTACTATTTGGCAAAACTGAATGAGGCTAGTTCAGTAGTTAGAAAGAAAATACTGTATATTGATGATCCAATATCTAGCCTGGATAGCAATCATATATTTTTTATTTATAGTTTAATAGAAAAGCACCTTGCGCAAAGCATGAAGGATTCAGATAATAATGATATTAATATATATGAGCAAATGTTCATATCTACCCATAATTTAGAGTTTTTGAAATATCTAAAAAAAATAAGCTCCCCAAAAACAGGGGGAAAAGAAAGTTTTGTAATAACAAGAAGGGGGCAAGGTAATAGCTATATAAAAGTGATGCCAAAATATTTAAGAAACTATATAACTGAGTTGAACTATTTGTTTGGCGAAATATTTACATGTTCTAAATCAGGGAATTTCTTAAAAGAGCATCACAGTTTTTACAATTTTGGTAATAATCTAAGAAAGTTTCTTGAGGCATATTTATTCTTCAAATATCCCAGTGATACTGACTCTAGGAATTTTGATAGAGTTTCAGAGTTTTTTAAGGATGAAACAAGCAGTGAGGTGCATGTACAAAGACTAATTAATGAATATTCTCATGTGGGTGAATTTTTAGATCGTAGTAGTCAACCAATAGATAGCGACGAAATAACAACTTTGGCAAATTTTGTACTTAAGAAAATGCGTGAAAATGATCCTGTCCAGTTTTCGCACTTTGTAAAAAGTATTGGTCAAACTGACCCATTTGCCGTGCAATAGCATTTGATCTCTGGATGTGCCACAATCCACCCCAGCCCCCTGTCCCGGGGCTGGTGCTTGAAAACACCCAATCACACAGCGGCTGAGCCTCCCCGATAGCGAGGCCTTGTCACGTCTGAACACTGGAAAGTGGGCACTGCGCCCGCACATCCATACGGTTACGGGCGGGATGGGGCTACCCGTAAGGGCGTCCGCACGTCTGTGTGCGTGTTTTCAACATCCCGTCCACCTGCTTCGTGCTTGAAAACGCGGTGCAGGTGGTTTCAAGTCTCACACAGGAGCACGGAACCATGTACGCCGTTTCTCAACCTCTGGCCAGCGCCCAGCCTTTCTCTGGTGAAGCCAGCCTGTCTCTGCCCACCACGGGCAACACCCCCGACCCCATTGCACTGCACATGCAGGCGCTCAACAGCCTGAGCCGCTGCAAAGCCATGCTGACAGCGCGTGAGCCTATGTATGGCTTTGCCCTGCAGGATCTGGCTGCTGCACAGCAGGCCATTGCTGCGCTGAGTGCCCTGGTTCAACCGCTGGAGGGCTGAGCCATGCAAGCCGCACAAAACTCCGCTGCCGCCGTGGCAGTGCAGGCACAGCCACGCCCAGAATTTGCGCCGCTGCGTACTACGCCCATTGGCCACAGTGCAGACCCGCACAGCCCACTGACCAACCGTGAGGCACGCCGCCTGGTGAACGAGGTCCGCGATTGGGCACGCCAGTTTGATGCACCTGATGCATGTGCCCTGGTTCATGCCATGAACGACATGGAGCGTTTGCTGATTCGGGTCTGGACCGAGATTGATGAAAGCATGCTGCGATTGGCCCAGATGCCCCACGCCAGTACGCCGGAGTGTGCTGAGCAGCTCCGCAAGGATGCGCTGCGTTACCTGAATCGCTGGACCCATAGCCGCCCGCAGGCGGTGAGCTGACCCCTTCTCTGCTGGAGCAGCACGCAGGAGGAAGCTCCTGCGTTGCCCTCCCGGCGGGGGATTAAACGCTCTTTTTGCTCTTATTTTGATAGTTGCATTTGTTGATGGGTAAGGCTTTGAAGCCTGCGACAAAATTTAAAGAACTAGTTCGTCTGGTTTTGTCGCAGCACTTTAGAGAGCATTACCAGCCTCTGACCGCAATGGACGTCAATGGATAGTTCTGTGATGCAGTTGCTATCAATTTGATGGTTCACATTGTTGATTGGCAATGCCTTGCAGGGTGCGACAGGATTTAGAGACCCTGTCGCAGTGACTTGTCGCAGCACTTTGCAGAGTATTGCCGCCATCTGACGGTGATGGACGTCAGTGGAATTTTGAAAAGTAGGAGTCAAGCATGAAGCGATGCAATCAATTCCGTGCAGCGACTGCGGCCACTGCCGCCTACTGGCGCATGCACATCAATTCACGCATGGGCGTTTTCTCGCGCTGCATGCATGCCTTGCCACGTGCCCGATATGGCACCGCTTGCCAAGCACGCACCAAGCAGGCCGGGGTGAAAGCAGCCCACAAGTCGTAAGCCAGAAGCAGCAAGGAGGTAAACGTGAACGTGAGTGATATCAGTGCCGCCAAAGCCAAGCGTGATGCCAAAACCTGTGCCCAACGCCGCAGCCATTCGGTTGCTGTATATGCCCATGGTGGGTTAGAGCAAGGGGACAGGCTGCTGCCAATGGCTGAGGTGGAGCGCATGACCTCTGCCAAGAAGAGCTGGATTTATGACCGCATTAACCGTGGTCAGTTTCCTCGCCCGATTCGCTTGTGTGCAGGCCGTCGTGTGGCCTGGAGTGAGAAGGCCATTCAGGCATGGATTCAGGCACAAGCGGCTGCAGCGCAAGCCACAGCACAACAGGGCACAGATGGGGTGGGTGTATGACGAATGTTCCTAATCTTTGGCACCCATGTGCTGGGGTGCAACGTGCCTTTTTGGCGGCGCGTGTTGTTGCACAGCGGCGCTTGATAGCTGCAGCGGAATACTTGGAGCGCTCATGTATTCCGGTTCATGGCGTGTTGTACCGAAGCCGTTCGTTTTTGCATTGTGGGCAAAGGCAGTATGTGCAGCTGGTGTGGCCAGGCTTTCTGCAGCTGTTTGCAGATGGAAAAGTGCAGCAAAGCGTGCATATGCCTGATGCGCACGAAGCAATGCCAATGCAGCTCAGCATGCTGCGGAGGGTGTGCCCTGCGGATAAGGTGATTTTCCAAGCAACCATGCGGGCCATGCACACGCCGCCAGTGCTAGTGCAGATGGATGCCGCATGTGTATTGCATGTGTTGCATGCCAGGATCCGCAAGCCGCTGGCGATGTCAATGCCGGGGGAGCCATTCCTGCTTTCGCCTGAATTCAAGGCGGTTTCTTTCCATGACTTGATTCCGACTCAGCGATGACCAATACACCTATTACGGCGGCATTGCTGAGCGAGGCTTTGTCGTTTATTCCTGCGAGCCTGCCACGCGATGAATGGGCGCGTGTTGGTATGGCCATCAAGAGTGAGTTTCCGAACGATACCGGCTGGAATTTGTTTCGGGATTGGAGTGCCAGTGATGCGGCAAGTTTTGATGCTCCCTCTGCATGGAGCACTTGGCGAAGCATCAAGCCCACGGGTGGTGTGAGTGTCTCAACGCTGCTGTATTTGGCGCAGCAGCACGGCTTCAAGCTGCCACGGAGATCACGCGGGCCGTTGCACGCCACAAAGCCGTTTATGAAAGACAAAACGCAATCCATTGCCGAGCTGGATGCGCACCAGAAGGCTGAGCATGCGGCCGTAGCAGAGCAGGCGGGGGCAATGTGGGATGCAGCAAGCCCAACAGGGCAAAGCCCTTATTTGCAACGCAAAGGGGTGCCGGGCTTTGGCGTGCGCTATACAGAGGATGGCTCTGTGCTGGTGCCTTTGCGTGATGCACAGGGGGTGCTTTGGAATGTGCAACGCATAGCACCACAGCGCCCAGCACGAGGCACGGACAAGCTGTTTTTAAAGGGTGGCAGAAAGTCTGGCTTGTGGCATACCCTGGGCAGTCTGGACAGTGCAGAGACTGTGCTGCTGGCTGAGGGCTATGCCACGGCCGCTAGCTTGCGGCAAGCTGTGGGCCTGCCTGTAGCGGTGGCGTTCGATGCAGGCAATTTGCTGCATGTGGCCCGTGCATTGCGTGCATTGCTGCCCCATGCGCTGCTTGTGGTGTGCGGTGACGATGATGCAAAAACTGCTGAACGAGCAGGGCGCAACACAGGACGCAGCAAGGCGGAGGCTGCTGCCCATGCAGTGGGTGGAGTTGCAGTGTTTCCATGCAATTTGCCAGAGGGTGGCAGCGACTTCAACGACATGCATAAGGCCCATGGTCTGCAGGCTGTGAAGGATGTGGTGCTGGAAGCTGTTGAGCAGTTTCGCAGGCAGCCAGAGCAAAAAACTGCCACGCAGGCACCCATGCCGCCTGCAACAGCGCACTATCAGCCATTTACGGTGAATGAGCGTGGTGTCTGGTTCCACCCACGGGACAAGGATGGCAACCCCATGCAGCCTTTGTGGCTGTGCTCTCCGCTACATGTGGAGGCGCATACACGCAACCAAGAGGGCCTGGGCTGGGGCTACTTGCTGACGTTCAAGGATCCACTTGGCAAGCCTAAGCAATGGGCCATGCCTGCACGCATGCTGAGTGGCGATGGCGGGGAATATCGGGCGATCTTGCTGAATATGGGGCTGCAGATTGCTACGGCTCCGATAGCACGTAACCGCCTGACAGAGTACATCCAGACTCGCAAGCCTGGTGTGTATGCGACTTGCACGGACCGTGTGGGGTGGCATGGCCATGCTTTTGTACTGCCCCACGAGACGATAGGTGCGGGTAATGAACGCATTGTTTTTCAGTCTGATGCTGTCATTGAAAACGCCTTTCGCATCAATGGCAGCGTGCATGACTGGGTGGAGCGTGTGGGCCGCTTCTGTGCAGGCAATAGCCGTATGGTGTTTGCCGTGTCGTGTGCTTTTGCGGGGCCGCTGTTACGTCACTTAGGGATGGAGAGTGGCGGGTTTCACATACGCGGTGGCAGTTCATCAGGCAAGACTACGGCAGCCAAGTTGGCGGCCAGTGTGTACGGTGGGCCTGACTACATGCAGCGCTGGCGAACAACGGATAACGCGCTGGAAGTCACGGCTGCCCAGCATTCAGATTGCCTGCTGATTTTGGATGAGCTGTCACAGGTGGATGGCAAGGTCGCGGGCGATTGCGCCTACATGCTGGCCAATGAGCAGAGCAAGGGGCGTTCTGCACGGACGGGCTCGTCCATGGCCAGAACAAAGCTGACTTGGCGTCTGCTGTTTTTGAGTACGGGCGAACTGAGCTTGTCTGACCATATGGCCGAGGGAGGTAAGCGGTCTCGCACGGGGCAGGACGTTCGCATGGCCGATATTCCCGCAGATGCAGGGAAGGACATGGGGGCATTCGAGCATCTGCATGGCTTCCCCGATGCGTCGAGCTTCTCCATGCATTTGACTCGCATGGCCAGGGAGAACCATGGTGCTGTGGGGCATGCTTTTCTGCAATGGGCTGCAGCCAATGCTGAAACCTTGGGCCAGCGGTTGCGTGATGCCGTGGATGTGCTGGCAGACAGCTGGATTCCGCACCAAGCAAGTGGCCAGGTGGCACGCGTTGCGGCGCGGTTTGCTCTGGTTGGTATTGCGGGGGCCATGGCGACTGAAGCAGGTTTGACAGGGTGGGAGGAAGGCGAAAGTGAGGACGCTGCCAAAGCCTGTTTTGATGCATGGTTGGCTACGCGTGGCGGGATTGGAAGCGGCGAGCAGATGTCAATGATCCGGCAGGTTCGCCGCTTTCTGGAGGCGAATGGAGAGAGCCGCTTTACATGGTGGCACCGTGCGACCGATGACCATAGTGTGAAGACCATGCAGCGGGCCGGTTTCCGCAGGTTGGTGGACCGTGATGGCAAGCCAATCAAGGCTAGTCCCAAAATGGGTGGCACGAATCTTTCTGCCAGCGATCAGCGTCTGTATGACGAGCTGATGCCTGCAATCAGCAGTGAGGAAACAGAGGTTGAGTTCTATGTGCTGACTGAGGTTTTTCGCTCGGAGGTCTGTGCTGGATTTGACTATGCGGAGGTTTGCAAAGCGCTGCTCAAAAAGGGATGTTTGCGTGCCGGCACAGGGCGGGCTTTTGATATACGGCAACGCCTGCCAGGCCTTGGGCTGACGTACTGTTATCACATCACTTCGGCGATATTTTCAGTGGAGGACGGAGCTTGAGCGCCGCACGCGAACAGACTTCAAAGCTTCCTTGCAACCCCATCCGCAGGATGCGAATAGCAGCACGTTTGTTGCGTGGCCATCATCGGGAGCTTGCCCAGTGGTTGGAAAGTGCCGTGCAAGTGCATGTGCAGCATGGCACTGATATGGATCATGCATTGGGCTTTGCTGGTTCGTTGGGCAGGACGCCGCGCTTTGATGTGTTGAGGGCGCGTCGTAATCGGCTGCTGTCACGCGCGTTGGTGCATTTGCATGATGATGTGCGAGCGCTGCACCGTGAAATAGTGCTCTACAACGAACGCACGCCAGCTTACTTGCGTAACTGCCCTGAACCTTCACCCACTTGGACAGCAGCACGCCGTTTGATTCATCGGGCCCATCATTTGGGTTTAGGCGTTCCCAACACCCTGGATGGTCTGCGTAAAGCGCTGCGCCATACGCACTGAATACGCAGGGCGGGAGTGTTGAGTTTTTCCAGAAAGCCGGAGCATGAAGGCTCGTCAAACGGCTATGGAAAAGGAGTCGGTATGCCGTCATACGACAAGGAAAAGCTGCTGCTTATGCTGGAAGAGCAGCGTGCGAGCATGAGGACGATCCAAGATTTTTCGGAGCGCATCCGGGAGCGCAGAGCGATCATGCAAAAGCAGAAACAGTATTTGCAAAGCTGTGCATTGCATGCTGGTGCTGAGAAGTTTTGGCAGTACTTGCTGCAGCTCCCGTTGGAGCAAGCGGTTGCCCTGCCACGTGAAGAGGTGGAGAGCTACCAAGGTGCTGTGCATACCTTGGGTAGCAAGCTTAATAAGCGCTACGCATCGGGCATCAGCAAAGGTAGTTGGGATGACTTCAATAAGACGCGCCTTCAATTGCACCGCTTAGAAGGGGAGTATGAGCGTTCCCAAGCTATTTATGACGAGCGTTTTGCGTGCATGCCAGTGTTGTTGCGTGCGGTCGATGAATGGGGTTTCCCAGATCCAGAAAAAGAGCTGTGAGGTGTGACATGGACTTCGTTCAAAAGGTCAATAAGCTGCGTGAGCAGATTCTGCAGACCAGGGAAGAAATTGAATGGGTGGCTACTGCACCAGTTCCGCGTGAAGACTTCAAAGCTCAGGTCCTGCGGTGGGTGGATGCCATGGCTGCAAAGGCTGTAGAAGCTGAGAGCAGCCTGGTTACATTGCGTTCATGCCAGCCAGCGCTGCTATCTGTGGCAGATCCATTCCGCATGGAAACATCAGTTTCCATCATTGGGGAGAGACCGAATGTTGTTCCTGTGAAATTTTCGCTGTCACCCATGCTGGCATGGGCATTCGGTGACTTGATCAAGGCGTCGCTGTTGGCCAAGGTCGATGCCATGGACTATGTGCCTGGTCTGCCGCTTGCAGAGCGGCCTCAACGTCTGAAGCACTTGAAAGAGCAGTTGCTCCAGTTGGAAGAGAAGGAAGAGGCGCTGATTTGTCAGGCTGAAGCCGCACGCGTGCAGATCTACCGTAGAGCGGATATCAATCCTGCGGTGGTGTTGAACTATCGTGCAGGAGCAGATGATGAACAGGTCGATCAAACGATGATGACTGGTGATCTGTACCAAGATTGATGCGATTACTTCTGGCTGGTGAGCTATTCATCAGTTGCCTCGTGAAGAGGCTTTACAGGCTCTCAATGGAGAGCCTTTTTTTATGCCTGTACGGCTGACGATGGGTGGAATACAGGCTTTTTGCTTAAAAAATATGCAAAAAAGGGACGGGCGGCAAGATTTTGTTCTCACTGTTCTCACATGAAAAAGCTTGTTCTCATGACGTTGTGAGAACAAAAATATTCTTTTTAATCAATAGGTTATGTTGATTTTTTGAGTTTGTTCTCACTGTTCTCATGAAAAAATGACAGGACCCCGAAGGAAGCGTGCTTGTGCATGTGCCTTTGCGATGTATGGGGGGCAACCGAGGGGGCGCGGTGCAGGGTGCTCAGGCCTGTTGCTGGGGGCTGCGGCCAGGCTTGTTCCTGCCTTGGTGCCATGAGATAGCTGCGTTTAGAGGTGCACGGCTGTGTGAGCTTGTCTCCCTGTGCATCTGTGATGTCAGCCGGTGCGACGGAAGGGGCGCAGTGCGGGATTTACTCTGCGCTGCATATGGCGTACCCATGGGGCTGATTGGCAGTCGTGCTTGCACCAGCACAGGGAAGGCGGCTGCCTTGCTCGTGCTGTGGCTGCTGTGCTCTGGCTGAGCAGGTGGGGTTCTGCTGCTCCGTAATGCCGTTTATGTGTCGCGGGTCCTTCCCAGCAGCCTCGGACGCGGGTAATTCGCGCCGCGCTGTCTCAGTGTTTTGTGAGTGCCCTAAGGGGGTTAAGTGAAGAGGAACAGGCCAAGAGGCGGGTGTTGCTGAGTTGCGGTCAGTTGTGCAGGCGACTCAATAGGGTGGGGGTTAAGGGTGGCTGTTGGTCCTGTACCGTTCGGCTTTGCCGGATGCAGTAACTTTTTGCCCGAAAAGCCCCTCAGAAAAAAGTTACTGTAAAAGTTACTGCATGATTTCGCGGATGCCCATGGATTTCCATGGACATTGATGGAAACAAAAAAGCCCTAAGTCGTTGAAAACTTAGGGCTTTGTGACTCCAGCGGACTTCCGTGGAATGGTATCTGGTGGCCTGGGACGGGATCGAACCGCCGACACGCGGATTTTCAATCCGCTGCTCTACCAACTGAGCTACCGGGCCGTTTGTAGAAACCGTGATTGTATATCAAACCAGAGCAGCCTGGCAAAAATATTTTTAACCGCGGCGACTGCGTCCCAGATCAACACCCAGCTGGCGCAGCTTGCGATACAGGTGGGTGCGCTCCAGTCCGGTTTTTTCTGCCACGCGTGTCATGGACCCGCCTTCGCGGGCCAGATGAAACTCGAAATAGGCCTTCTCAAAACCATCGCGTGCTTCACGCAGAGGGCGGTCCAGATCAAAGCCCTGGTGGGCACTGGGCACGCTGTCTGCAGCCTGGCAGGCATTCGCCACAGGTCGCACCACGGCAGCATCGGTGCTGTAAGTCATGCGCTCTGCCACGGGCGCTGCGCCCGCAGGGGCCGCGCCAATCATTGCGCCCGGAGCTTTTGCTGGCGGCGTGCTTGCGCTCTTGGCCAGCCCCTGCTCCACGGCCTTGAGCAGCTTTTGCATGGTGATGGGTTTTTCCAGGAAAGACAGTGCGCCAATGCGCGTAGCCTCTACCGCCGTCTCAATCGTGGCATGACCACTCATCATGATGACAGGCATGGTGAGCTGACCCGAAGTGGCCCACTCCTTGAGCAGGGACACGCCATCGGTATCAGGCATCCAGATATCGAGCAACACCAGATCAAAGTTGCCTGAATTACGAGCGACACGGGCTTCTGTGGCATTGGCCGCTAACTCAACGCTGTGACCTTCGTCGTTGAGGATCTCCGACAGAAGATCCCTGATGCCCAACTCATCATCTACTACCAGTATGTTTGCCATGAGATTCGAAAGCCTATGTACTTCAGGTATCAGGTTCACCGCCCTCACGGTGTTTCGGTGCTTACGGGGACAAATGATAGCGACACTTGTGCACCTTGTACCATGCCGTTATCCATGCGATTTGCCAGATCAATGCGTGCGCCGTGCTCGTCAGCAATCTTTTTCACCACGGCCAGACCCAGCCCGGTTCCCCGGACCTTGGTCGTGACATAAGGCTCAAAAGCACGTTGCAGAATGTGTGCCGCAAAACCTGCGCCACTGTCACTGACGGTCAGTCGCACACGCTTGCTGCTCTCTACCCACTGAATGGTGATTTCAACAGCAGGCGGCGTCACACCCAGTGATTCAGCCTGCTGCAAGGTCGCATCTTGTGCGTTTTGCACCAGGTTATGGATGACCTGGCGCAATTGCTGTGCATCTCCCGCGATGCGTGGAGCGGATGGATCGAGCTTGGCTCGCACAGGCACCTGGGCATTTTCTTCACCGTACAGCTGCATCAGCTCCATCACCAGCGCGTTCAAATCCAGCGGCTGCAATTCTGCGGCAGGCAAGCGTGCATAGTCGCGAAACTCATTCACCAAACGTAGCATTGCTGCTACTTGATCAACAATTGTTTTCACCGATCGGTTCAGCAGTGCCTGTTCTGGCGGCTCCAGCTTGTCTGCCAGCTTGATGGAAAGACGCTCGGCAGACAGCTGAATCGGTGTCAGCGGATTCTTGATTTCATGCGCCACACGGCGTGCTACCTCGGCCCACGCCTTGGAACGCTGCGCAGAAACAATCTCCGAGATATCGTCAAACACAATCAGGCGCCTCGACTGCGGCAGCTCTGCACCGCGCACCACCAGCGTGGTCTTGTTCTGGGTGACCACGCCGCTGTCAGCTTGCTGCTCTGGATGCTCCAGCGACAACTCCAGCACCTGCTGCCAGCGATCACGCCCCGCATCCGCACCCTGCTCGCCGAGGAAAATCTCGAACTGCTCCTGCACCAGCTGTGCCATACCAGCCAGACCCGGCACCTCTTCCAGCTTGCGCCCAATGTAGATCGCCATGGGCATGCGCAGAATGCGTGTGGCACCAGGGTTGATAGACAGCACATGCCAGCGGTCGTCGAGCACCAGCACGCCCGAGGTCAGATTGTCCAGAATCGTCTGCAGATTGGTGCGCGCAGCCTTCACCTCGGCCATGCTCTTGTCCACTGCCGTGCGGGCATCCAGCAGCTGCTGCGTCATCAGCGCAAAGGAGCGCGTCAACCCGCCCAGTTCGTCCTGGCTTTGCAGCGCCATCTTGGGCGTCAGGTCTCCACGCGCCACATCGCGCACGCCCTGCGCCAGCACCAGCAATGGGCGCGCAAGGTGATTGCCCAGCAAGACCGCCAGCAGGACCGCACCAAACACCGCCAGAAACAGACTCAGCGTCAGCGTACCTATGTACATGCGCTGCAGCCCCTGGCGCGCCAGAGCGCGCTCCTGGTATTCACGGTTGGCATCCTGCACGGCCAGTGCATTCGTCACCAGCGCACTGGGCAGCGGGATGATGGCCTGCAGGAAGCGGGGCTTGCTCACCAGCATCAACCGCGGGTCACTCACCAGTGCCAGGGTTTTCACATAGGCATGCTCGCCTTCTTCACCTGCACCCCAAGCCCCCACTTCATCCAGCCCTTCGATGCTGGCCAGCGGCCGCAGGCCAGTGCGCAGACTGCGCAGCTGCTGGTTGCTGGGGCGTTCAGGGTTGAGGTCGAACATGGACATGCCCACACTGGCCACGGCTACACCCGCTTCATTCCACAGGATCACATCGGTAGCGCCCAGCTGTTCTCGGATGCGCTCCAGCACCACGCCCGCGGCCGCATCCGGCACCTGGGCCAGCTGCTGGCTGGCAGCCCGCGTGTTGTTCGCCATGTCATTGGCCACAGTCTCCAGCGTGACGCTGGCCAGATTCACGCCAGCGCTCAGCGCCCCCTCGACCTTGACGTCAAACCAGCTTTCAATCGAGCGCGAGACAAACTGGTAGGACACGACATAGATCAGCAGCCCCGGCACCACACCGACCAGACCAAAAATGGCCGCCAGTTTGAGCAGCAGGCGGCTGCCAAACTGGCGCTGGCGCCAGCGCACCGCCAGGCGTATGGCCATCCACAGCAGCACCAGCAGCAGTGCAGATGCCACCAGCACATTCAGGCCAAACAACCATGCGTAGTGCTGTTCATACAGCTCCCGGTTGTTCGTGGCCTGCATGAGCAGAAAAAGCAGTACCAGGCCGATGGCACACATGACCGTGCCCAATACGCCCAGCACCCAGCGCATGGATTTACGCGAACTTGGCGCACTCATTGCAAAGCTTCCAGATCCACAGTTTCCCGGCGTGTGACCAGCAGGTTCCAGTCTGAGCGTCCCAGTGCACCAATCTGCAGGGGGCGGGGAAAATGGGATAAATCAATACGAAAGCGCAGCTGCAGCAGCGCCGTGCCATCCGATGGCAGCTCGGACATGCTGCCAATGCGCCAGCGCACAATCCGCTGCATGGCCTGCACCGCATCCGCCAGCGATTCAAACGTGCTGGACAGCGCCAGCTTCAGGCCCTGACCCTCAAAGGGCTGGCTGCCGTCATACAGGCGCCAGCGACGGATGAGCGGCTGGTAGCTCAGCCGCATGTAGCGCACTGCGCTGAGCAGCTGCTGGTCACTCCAGTACCAGCGCTCGCGCAACATTTGCGCTTCAGCGATGAAGTGCACGGGAATGCCCTTGAGCAAGGCATCCAGCACCAGATCAGGCAATGACCACTGAAAGCGCGCACTCAGCAGCAGGGACTCACCATCGCGCTGCAGACGCAGGTTCTCCCAGTCCAGGCTTTTATCCACCGAAGCAGACTCTGGAGACGGCTCTGCACCCCCCTCTTGCAGTGGCGGCAAAGACGTAGCTTCCTGCGCATGCGTACCTTGGGCTGTCCGCAACGCCGATGCCCCGATTGCCAGCACCCATGCAGCAGCTGCACGACGCTGCTGCCCATGGGGGGGCAGCGCAGCATCAGCCGTTTTTTTGCAGCAGGGCGTAGAAGAATCCGTCGTGGTCACCTGCAGCATTGTCTGTGACCGGTGCAGCTGCCGCGTCATTTCCCGGAATTAAATGTCCGGGGGACGGTAATAACTGTGCCCGGGTGTTGCGTGCAAGAAACGCTTGGATTTGCGCCTCGCCCTCTGCCTTGAACACGGAACAGGTGCAATACAGCATGCGCCCACCTGTTCGGAGCAAAGGCCACAGGGCATCCAGCAGCTGGGACTGGATCGCAGCCAGCTGGCCAATATCGCTGGCACGGCGCAGCCAGCGCACATCAGGGTGACGGCGCACAATGCCCGAAGCGGAACAGGGAGCGTCCAGCAAGATGGCATCAAACTGCGCACCACCATTGGCAGCCTGCCACCACTGCGCAGTCTGACCGGCATCAGCCACCAGCACCTTGGCGCGATCCTGCAGCTGCAGACGCTGCAAGGTATCGTGAATGCGTTCGCTGCGCTCGGCATCGACTTCCAGCGCCGTCACACGCACGGGTGAAGCCGCACCGGCGTATTCCAGCAAATGCGCCGTCTTGCCGCCCGGTGCGGCGCAGGCATCGAGCAGCTGCAAAGGCTGGCTCAGATCCATGCCCTTCAGCAACAAGGGCGCAGCCAGCTGCGCGGCACCATCCTGTACCGACACCATGCCCTGCTCAAAGCCTGGCAAAGCATGTACGGGCTGCGCCTTGTCCAGCTGCACACCGGCTTCACCAAACACAGATGCATCAATATTGATAGCTTTCAGCGCTTGCTGGTACTGTGCGGGAGTCGTTTTTTGCTTATTAACTCTCAGGCTCATGGGGGCCTGGGTGTTATTGGCCTGCAGAATGCGCTCCCAGTCCTGCGGATAGTCTTTTTGCAGGCGCTCCAGCCACCACTGCGGATGGTTCCAGCGTGCCAGCGGATCGCCGTCCGTCTGCGCCACCAGGGCATCACGTTCGCGCAGGAAGCGGCGCAGGCAGGCGTTCATAAAGCCGGACTGGCGCATCAGGCCGCCACGCTTGGCTGCCTCCACCGCCTGGTTCACCAGCGTGAATGGCTCATAGGGGGCCTGCTCAGGGTCCCAGGCCAGTGCGAGGGCCGTACACAGCAAGGCATCCACCTTGGCCGGTGGGGCCTTGGGGGCCAGTTGCTTGCGCAGGGCCTGGGCACGGCCCAGCTGGCGCAAGACCTGAAACAGCAATGCCTGCACGCCAGGGCGCAGGCGGGGCGACACGGATGCCAGCGCTGCATTGCCAGACTGGCCATCCAGAATCATCTGCAAGCCCTGGGCCACGGCAGCCAACTGCTGCCACAGGGCAATCGGTGCTGCAGTGCCCGAAGGCGCTGCAAAGGAGGGGAAAATCTTTCGCGTCATGCGGTAGGCTGCATCAGCAATGCAGCATCTTTCTGAAAACTACGACCGGGGCGATAGCCACTCAGCCGTGCAACCACACAGGTAGGAGCCTGTGCAATCGACTGGTTGTAATGGGCCATGGCGTCATTGAACTGCGCAAGGCTGTGCATCTGCAGCGTATGCAGCTGCTGCCAGCGCTGTGACCATTCCTGCACATGCTCAGTGTGCATCTCCGACTTGTCTGCACACTGCTGCACATAGGCCTGCCATGCGACCTGTGCACTTTGCCATGCAACGTCCAGCGCAGCCACAGACTCGGGGCGAATGGAGCGCTTGCCCGGCTGCTCAGCGGCAGATTCCAGCACATCAGCGCTGGACAGCAGCGCCTGCGGTGCATGGGGCACGAACACACCTGCCACCTGTTCCTTGAGCAGTTGCATGCGTGCGCAATTACGCATCATTTCCACAATCTGCACAAACTGCTCCTGCACAGGTGCAAATGCCTGTGTGCAATGGTTTTTCAGCCGCTTGATGCGCTTGAACGCACCAATGCACCAGAACACCAGCACGGCAAGCAGCAGCAACTCCAATGAAAGTATCCACATCGTTCCAGCCCGACCCAGAGGTACCAATAAAAACGCTCCCTACCCGCCGCGAGGCAAGTAGGGAGCGCAATGCGCCTAACGCGGCACAGCGTGGCGATTAAGCAGCACTGTCGTCAGCGTCATCCGTAGCGGCAGCCATTTCAGCAGCTTCGGCTTCGGCGATGGCGCGACGCTCGGCGTCGTCCATGGCTTCCTTGGCCTTGCGTGCCTGGTGGTATGCCAGACCGGTACCGGCAGGGATCAGACGACCCACGATCACGTTTTCCTTCAGGCCGCGCAGCTCGTCGCGCTTGCCCATGATCGCAGCTTCGGTCAGCACGCGGGTCGTTTCCTGGAAGGAAGCCGCAGAGATGAACGAATCGGTCGACAGCGAAGCCTTGGTAATACCCAGCAACACGTTGGAGTAGGTTGCGGGGATCTTGCCCTGGGCCTGCAGCGCTTCGTTGGTGTTGAGGATCTCGGAACGCTCCACCTGCTCGCCAGCGATGTAGGTAGAGTCGCCGGGGTTCTCGACCACCACGCGACGCAGCATCTGGCGAACGATCACCTCGATGTGCTTGTCGTTGATCTTCACGCCCTGCAGACGGTACACATCCTGCACTTCGTCCACGATGTAGCGCGACAGCTCTTCGATACCCAGCAGACGCAGGATGTCCTGAGGATCGGCAGGGCCGTCCACAATCAGCTCCCCCTTGTTCACCACCTGGCCTTCGTGGACCAGAATGTTGCGCTCCTTGGGCACCAGTTCTTCCCAGACCTTGCCTTCCAGATCAGTGATCTGCAGGCGGACCTTGCCCTTGGTTTCCTTACCAAAGGAGATCGTACCGGTCATCTCGGCCAGCGTACCCTTGTCCTTAGGCGTACGTGCTTCGAACAGTTCGGCCACACGTGGCAGACCACCGGTAATGTCTCGGGTCTTCTGGCCTTCCACAGGGATACGTGCCAGCACCTCGCCGGGGCCCACTTCCTGGCCGTCGCGCACCTGAATCAGCGCGCCGACCTGGAAGCCGATGGTCACGGAGTGGTCGGTACCAGGGATCTTGACTTCCTGGTCGTTGGCATCCACCAGCTTAACCTGAGGACGCACCACCTTGGTAGAACCACGACGCTTGGGGTCGATCACGACCAAGGTCGACAGACCGGTCACATCGTCCACCTGCTTGGCCACGGTCAGACCTTCTTCCACATTCTCGAACTTCACGCGACCAGCGTATTCGGTAATGATGGGGCGGGTCAGAGGGTCCCAGTTCGCCAGGATCTTGCCGGCCTTGATGGCTTCATCAGGCTTGATGGTCAGGATGGCGCCGTAAGGCACCTTGTGACGCTCACGCTCGCGGCCGTTTTCGCTGATGATGATCTCGCCGGAACGGGAAATCACCACCAGTTCGCCCTTGGTGTTGGTCACATAACGCATGGTGGCGTTGAAACCAATCGAACCGTTGGACTTGGCTTCCACGCTGGAGGCCACTGCTGCACGCGAAGCCGCACCACCAATGTGGAAGGTACGCATGGTCAGCTGGGTACCAGGTTCACCGATGGACTGCGCAGCGATCACACCCACAGCTTCACCCAGGTTCACCAGACCACCGCGGCCCAGGTCACGGCCGTAGCACTTGGCGCACAGACCGTAGCGGGTTTCGCAGGTCAGCGCAGTGCGGACCTTGATTTCGTCCACGCCCTGAGCTTCCAGCTCTTCGATGATGTCTTCGGTCAGCAGGGTACCTGCAGACAGCAGCACTTCACGGTTTTCGGGGTGCAGCACATCTTCCGCAGTCGTGCGGCCCAGCACGCGATCGCGCAGGGATTCGATCACTTCACCACCTTCCACGATAGCGCGCATCAGCGTGCCATTGTGGGTGCCGCAGTCGTTTTCGGTCACAACCAGATCCTGGGTCACGTCCACCAGACGACGTGTCAGGTAACCGGAGTTCGCCGTCTTCAACGCCGTGTCGGCCAGACCCTTACGGGCACCGTGGGTCGAAATAAAGTACTGCAGAACGTTCAGACCTTCGCGGAAGTTCGCGGTAATAGGTGTCTCGATAATCGAGCCATCTGGCTTGGCCATCAGACCACGCATACCGGCCAGCTGACGAATCTGAGCTGCCGAACCACGAGCACCAGAGTCCGCCATCATGTAGATCGCGTTGAAGGACTCCTGGTCCACTTCGTTGCCGTGACGGTCAATGGTCTTCTGAACCTTCAGCTGGTCCATCATCACCTTGGACACGTCGTCACCGGCCTTGCCCCAGATGTCCACCACCTTGTTGTAGCGCTCACCTGCGGTCACCAGACCGGAGACGTACTGCTGCTCGATTTCCTTCACTTCGGCTTCTGCGCGAGCCAGGATATCGGCCTTCTGTGGAGGTACCAGCATGTCGTCGATGGACACGGAGAAGCCCGCGTGTGTCGACAGACGGAAGCCGTTTTGCAGCAGCTTGTCAGCGAACACCACGGTGGCCTTCAGGCCGCACTTGCGGAAGGAAGAATTGATCAGCTTGGAGATCTCTTTCTTCTTCAGCGCCTTGTTCATGTGGCTGAAAGGCAGGCCCTTGGGCAGAATTTCGGACAGCAGCGCACGGCCCACGGTGGTTTCCACCAGGCTCACGCTCTTTTCGAATTCGCCAGTTTCCTTGTTCTTGGTCCACTCAGGCAGACGCACGCTGATCTTGGCGTGCAGTTCCACTTCACCAGCGTCCAGTGCGCGCTGCACTTCGTTGGTGTCCAGGAACACCATGCCTTCGCCCTTGCCGTTGATCTTTTCACGGGTGGCGTGATACAGACCCAGCACCACGTCCTGAGAAGGAACGATGGAAGGTTCGCCCGAAGCAGGGAACAGCACGTTGTTCGAAGCCAGCATCAGTGCGCGAGCTTCCATCTGTGCTTCCACAGACAGAGGAACGTGCACAGCCATCTGGTCACCGTCAAAGTCAGCGTTGAACGCCGCGCAGACCAGTGGGTGCAGTTGCAGTGCCTTGCCTTCGATCAGGATAGGTTCGAACGCCTGGATACCCAAACGGTGCAGCGTAGGCGCACGGTTGAGCATGATGGGGTGTTCTTTGATGACCTCTTCCAGGATGTCCCACACCACAGGTGTGCCGGATTCCACTTCCTTCTTGGCAGCCTTGATGGTCGTAGCAATGCCACGCTGCTCCAGCTGAGCAAAGATGAAGGGCTTGAACAGCTCCAGCGCCATCAGCTTGGGCAGACCGCACTGGTGCAGCTTCAGGTAAGGACCCACGGTAATCACGGAACGACCGGAGTAGTCCACGCGCTTACCCAGCAAGTTCTGACGGAAGCGACCGCTCTTACCCTTGATCATGTCGGCCAGCGACTTCAGGGCACGCTTGTTAGCGCCCGTCATGGCCTTGCCGCGACGGCCGTTATCCAGCAGCGAGTCCACAGCTTCCTGCAGCATGCGCTTTTCGTTGCGCGCAATGATTTCAGGAGCCTTCAACTCGAGCAGACGACGCAGACGCGAGTTACGGTTGATCACGCGGCGATACAGGTCGTTCAGGTCGGAAGTGGCGAAACGGCCACCGTCCAGAGGTACCAGAGGACGCAGATCGGGAGGCAGCACAGGCAGCACTTCCAGCACCATCCACTCGGGCTTGATACCGGACTTCTTGAAGGCTTCCAGCAGCTTCAGGCGCTTGGCGTTCTTCTTGACCTTGACTTCAGAGCCAGTCAGGTCGTTGCGCAGGCGCTCGATTTCGCTGTCGATGTCGATGGACTCGAGCAGCTCCTTGATCGCTTCCGCGCCCATCTTGGCGGTGAACTCGTCGTAGCCGTATTCCTGGCACTTGGCGTCGTAGTCGTCCTCGGACATGATGCTGAACTTCTTCAGCGGAGTCATGCCGGGGTCGGTCACCACGTAGGCTTCAAAGTACAGCACGCGCTCGATGTCGCGCAGTGTCATGTCCAGCACCAGGCCCAGACGCGAAGGCAGGGACTTCAGGAACCAGATGTGGGCGCAAGGGGCTGCCAGGTCGATGTGACCCATGCGCTCGCGGCGCACCTTGGTCTGCGTGACTTCAACACCGCACTTTTCGCAGATCACACCACGGTGCTTCAGGCGCTTGTACTTGCCGCACAAGCATTCGTAGTCCTTGATAGGACCAAAGATCTTGGCGCAGAACAGGCCGTCGCGCTCGGGCTTGAACGTACGGTAGTTGATGGTCTCAGGCTTCTTCACCTCACCAAAAGACCAGGAACGAATTTTCTCGGGCGAAGCCAAGCCGATCTTGATGGCATCGAAATGCTCATCCGGCGTGAATTGCTTGAACAGGTCGAGTAGCGATTTCATGTAACTCTTTCCCTTTTCACAAAATTTATAGCTGCTAGCGCTTGCAGGACAAGGGTTTCAATATGAAACCCCTTGCAAATCCTTTATGAACAAGCGCTAGGCGCTCACTTTCTTTAAGGCCTTAGGTACGTTCGAGTTCGATGTCCAGGCCCAGGGAACGAATTTCCTTGACCAGCACGTTGAACGATTCGGGCATACCGGCTTCGATCGCATGTTCGCCCTTCACAATGGATTCGTACACCTTGGTACGACCCACCACGTCGTCGGACTTCACCGTCAGCATTTCCTGCAGAACGTAGGCGGCGCCGTATGCTTCCAGCGCCCACACTTCCATCTCACCGAAACGCTGACCACCGAACTGCGCCTTACCGCCCAGAGGCTGCTGTGTCACCAGCGAGTAAGGACCGGTGGAACGAGCGTGCATCTTGTCGTCGACCAAGTGGTGCAGCTTCAGGTAGTGCATGTAGCCCACGGTAGTGGGGCGCTCGAAGCGCTCACCAGTACGGCCGTCATACAGATAAGCCTGTGTGCGTGTCTCGGTCAGACCCTTGCGCTCCTTCAAGTCATCAGGGTATGCCAGCTTCAGCATGTCCTTGATTTCCTGCTCGGAAGCACCGTCAAACACGGGCGTTGCGAAAGGCACGCCGTCCTTGAGGTTCTCCGCCATGCGCATGATTTCGTCGTCGCTCAGCTGAGACAGATCTTCCTTGCGGCCGCGGCTGTTGTAGACCTCGTCCAGGAAGGCACGCACTTCAGCCACCTTGGCTTCGTCACGCAGCATGTCGCCGATGCGCTGGCCCAGGCCCTTGGCGGCCCAGCCCAAGTGCACTTCCAGCACCTGACCGATGTTCATACGCGAAGGCACACCCAGAGGGTTCAGCACGATGTCGGCAGTGGTGCCGTCGGCCATGAAAGGCATGTCTTCCACAGGCACGATGCGCGAGACCACACCCTTGTTACCGTGGCGACCGGCCATCTTGTCACCAGGCTGCAGACGGCGCTTGACGGCCAGGTAGACCTTGACCATTTTCAGCACGCCAGCAGGCAGCTCGTCACCCTGTGTCAGCTTCTTGCGCTTTTCTTCAAAGGCCAGATCGAATTCGTGGCGCGTCTGCTCCAGCGAGTTCTTGCTGGACTCCAGCTGTGCAGCCACGTCGTCTTCGGCAGGACGGATGTCGAACCAGTGGAACTTCTCGACGCTGTCCAGATAAGCCTTGTCGATCTTTGCGCCCTTGGCCAGCTTGTTGGGGCCGCCATTGGCCACGCGACCGATCAGGAGCTTTTCGATACGGTCAAACGCGTCAGCTTCCACGATACGCAGCTGGTCGTTCAGGTCCAGACGGAAGCGCTTGAGTTCATCGTCGATGATCTGCTGAGCGCGCTTGTCACGCTGGATGCCTTCACGGGTGAAGACCTGCACGTCGATCACGGTACCGGACGAGCCCTGGTCCACACGCAGCGAAGTGTCCTTCACGTCGGAAGCCTTCTCACCGAAGATGGCACGCAGCAGCTTCTCTTCAGGGGTCAGCGTGGTTTCACCCTTAGGTGTCACCTTGCCCACCAGCACGTCGCCGGGCAGCACTTCAGCACCCACGTAAATGATGCCGGACTCGTCCAGACGGTTCAGTTGCTGCTCGGACAGGTTGGGGATATCGCGGGTAATTTCTTCCGCACCCAGCTTGGTGTCACGCGCCATCACCACCAGTTCCTCGATGTGGATCGAGGTGTAGCGGTCATCCGCCACCACGCGTTCGGAGATCAGAATCGAGTCTTCGAAGTTGTAGCCGTTCCAGGGCATGAAGGCGATCAGCATGTTCTGACCGATGGCGATTTCGCCCATGTCGGTCGATGCGCCGTCAGCAATCACGTCACCCTTGGCCAGCACGTCGCCGCGCTTGACCACAGGACGCTGGTGGATGTTGGTGTTCTGGTTCGAACGCTGATACTTGATCAGGTTGTAGATGTCCACACCGACTTCACCGGCCACGGCTTCAGCGTCGTTCACGCGGATCACGATGCGGGTTGCGTCCACATAGTCCACGATACCGCCGCGACGCGCAGTCACCACGGTGCCGGAGTCCACTGCCGCCACGCGCTCGATACCGGTACCGACCACAGGCTTTTCAGGACGCAGCACAGGCACGGCCTGACGCGACATGTTGGCACCCATCAACGCGCGGTTCGCGTCGTCGTGCTCCAGGAATGGAATCAGGGAAGCCGCCACCGACACGATCTGTGCAGGCGACACGTCCATGTACTGCACGCGCTCAGGCGACAGCAGGGTCGATTCACCCTTTTCACGGGCAGACACCAGCTCCCCCACCAGACGGCCTTCTGCGTCGAGCTCGGCGTTGGCCTGCGCGATCACATACTTGCCTTCTTCAATGGCGGACAGGTAGTCGATTTCCATGGTCACCTTGCCATCGACCACGCGACGGTAAGGGGTCTCGATGAAGCCGTACTCGTTCAGACGAGCGTACAGCGCCAGCGAGTTGATCAGACCAATGTTTGGACCTTCAGGCGTTTCGATAGGGCAGACGCGACCGTAGTGGGTCACGTGCACGTCACGCACTTCAAAGCCTGCACGTTCGCGGGTCAGACCACCTGGGCCAAGGGCCGAAACACGGCGCTTGTGGGTGATTTCGGCCAGAGGGTTGGTCTGGTCCATGAACTGCGACAGCTGCGATGCACCGAAGAACTCCTTCAGCGCTGCAGAAATAGGCTTGGAGTTGATCAGGTCGTGAGGCATCAGAGGCTCTTGCTCTGCCTGGCCCAGACGTTCCTTCACAGCCTTTTCGATACGTGCCAGACCGGTGCGGTACTGGTTTTCGGCCAGTTCGCCCACGCAACGCACGCGACGGTTGCCCAGGTGGTCGATGTCGTCTACTTCACCACGGCCATTGCGCAGATCCACCAGCAGCTTGACCACTGCCAGAATGTCTTCGTTGGACAGCACCATGGGGCCTTCGGCCGTATCGCGGCCCACACGAGCGTTGAACTTCATGCGGCCTACGCGCGACAGGTCGTAGGTGTCTGGGTTGTAGAACAGACGCTGGAACAGCGCTTGCACGGCGTCCTCGGTAGGAGGCTCACCAGGGCGCATCATGCGGTAGATAGCCACACGTGCAGCGAACTCGTCCACGGTTTCGTCAGTACGCAGGGTCTGCGAGATGTAGGCGCCCTGGTCCAGTTCGTTCGTGTAGATGCACTGGACGTCCTGGATGCCGGCGCTGCGCAGCTTCTTCAGCACGGCTTCGGTCAACTCTTCGTTGGCCTTGGCAATGATTTCGCCAGTGTCAGGATCGATGATGTTCTTGGCCAGCACGCGACCCAGCAGGAAGTCTTCAGGCACGCTGATGTACTTGGTGCCAGACTGCTCCAGTTCACGGGTGTGACGTGCAGTGATGCGCTTGTCCTTGGCGACAACGACCTTGCCGGACTTGTCGGTAATGTCAAAGCGTGCCACTTCACCCTTCAGACGATCGGCCACAAATTCCATTTGTGCGCCGCTGTCCATCAGACGGAAATTATCGTTCACAAAGAAGTGCGCCAGGATCTGCTCGGGGTTCATGCCGATGGCCTTCAGCAGGATCGACACGGGCATCTTGCGGCGACGGTCCACGCGGAAGTACAGCAGGTCCTTGGGGTCGAACTCGAAGTCCAGCCAGGAGCCGCGGTAAGGAATGATGCGTGCCGAGAACAGCAGCTTGCCAGAGCTGTGGGTCTTACCCTTGTCGTGCTCGAAGAACACACCAGGCGAGCGGTGCAGCTGCGACACGATCACGCGCTCAGTACCGTTGATGATGAACGAGCCCTTGTCAGTCATCAGGGGCACTTCGCCCATGTAGACCTCTTGCTCCTTCACTTCCTTGACTACCTTGGACTGGGCAGTGGAAGACTCGCGGTCATAAATAATGAGTTGCACCTTGGCACGCACGGCCGAAGCGTAGGTCAGACCACGGGTCTGGCACTCTCGCACGTCAAACGTGGGCTTGGCAAGGTTGTACTCAACAAACTTCATCTCCACAAAACCATTGTGGGAGACGATGGGGAAGGCGGAATTGAAGGCCGCTTGCAGGCCCTCATTGCTGCGTTTTTGGGGCGGTACGTCTGCCTGCAGGAATGCGGTGTAGGCATCTTTTTGCATCTGCAGCAGGTAAGGCACTTCGAGCACGCTATCGCGGCTGCCGAAACTCTTGCGAATTCGCTTGCGTTCGGTGTAAGAATAGGCCATGAGATCTCCGGGCAAAGACTTGAGTCCTGGGTCTGCGACGACACGGTCCAGCACGTACAGCGCACGCACGCTGCGTTACTGGCTTGGCGGTTGGCCACTACCAACCATGGCTGACGACGATGCGTTGCACATCGCCCGAACCAAGGCATCTTCTGCTGTCGAGATGTCAGAAGACACTAGAAAACCGTGACTACTCTGGCTTTCTGGTGCACTCTGGAAAAAATAGCATACCCACAAGCGCCAAAAGCTGGAGTGCCCTTTCGGACACTCCAGCCTCAGGAATTCACTGAATTACTTCAGCTCAGCCTTAGCACCAGCTTCGGTCAGCTTCTTAGCAGCTGCTTCAGCGTCGGCCTTGGGCATGCCTTCCTTCAGAACCTTAGGAGCGCCGTCGACCATGTCCTTGGCTTCCTTCAGGCCCAGACCAGTGATTTCGCGAACCACCTTAATCACGGACACCTTGTTGGAACCAGCGTCAGCCAGCACCAGGTTGAAGTCGGTCTTTTCTTCAGCAGCAGCAGCACCGCCAGCAGCGCCACCAGCAGCAGGAGCGGCCATAGCAGCAGCGCTCACGCCAAACTTCTCTTCAATAGCCTTAACCAGCTCGTTCAGTTCCAGAACAGTCATGCTGTCCAGGGCGGTCAAGAATGCGTCTTTATCGAATGCCATTTTGATTTCCTAACAATTAGTGTGTTGATGCCGCGCTCAATTAAGCAGCAGCAGTTTCTTCCGCGCCTTCGCCCTTCTTGGCCGCCAGAGCGCCCAGCACAACGGCTGTACGCGAGATAGGCGACATGAGCAAGCCGCACAGTTGTGCGAGCAATACTTCCTTAGAGGGGATGCTAGCCAGCTGCTTAACGCCGTCCACGTCCAGGGCCTTGCCTGCAAACGCGCCTGCACGAATCACCAACTTGTCGTTGGTCTTCGCGAAGTCAGCCACTACCTTGGCAGCGGCAATTGCGTCTTCAGAGAAGCCATAGATCAGAGGACCAGTCATCTGGTCAGCCACCACTTCAAACTGGCTGCCGGACACAGCACGACGGGCCAGTGTGTTCTTCAGAACACTCAGGCTCACGCCCTTGCTGCGAGCATCAGCACGCAGTTTGGTCATGTCGGCGACCGTGATGCCGCGGTATTCCGCGATCACAAGCGTTTGAGCTTTAGCGGCGAGGCTGGTCACTTCATTGATGACCGCTTCTTTCTCACTGCGATTCAGACTCAAGGTCTACTCCTTCAAATGCGCATACCCAGTTACCTCGGCATGCGCGCTCTTGTTGCAGCGACCAACTGTTAGAGGGACATTCATCCATCTGCAGCGGGATCGCCATCTGCGCTGGCGCTATCATTAAGTGGCAAGCCACACCAGCGGTCTTGGATGACCTACGCGGCTTTTTCAAGCTGCGTAGCCCACCACATCGGCTCGCCTTTTTACAGGCAAGCCAAATATTCTAGCAATTAAGCTGCGATGGATTGTGTGTCGACGCGAACACCCACACCCATGGTGGAGGAAACCGCCACCTTGCGCAGGTACAGACCCTTGCTGGTTGCAGGCTTAGCCTTGTTCAGCGCTTCGATCAGTGCAGCCAGGTTGCCCTGCAGCTTTTCGCTGTCGAACGAACGACGACCAATGGTCGAGTGAATGATACCGGCCTTGTCCACGCGGAACTGCACTTGACCAGCCTTGGCGTTCTTCACAGCCGTAGCCACGTCAGGAGTCACAGTACCAACCTTGGGGTTAGGCATCAGACCACGTGGGCCCAGAATCTGGCCCAGCTGACCCACCACGCGCATGGCGTCAGGTGCAGCGATCACGATGTCGAAAGGCATGTCACCCGCCTTGACTTGTGCAGCCAGGTCGTCCATACCCACCACGTCAGCACCAGCAGCCTTGGCTTCTTCAGCCTTGGCACCTTGTGCAAACACAGCAACACGGGTGGTCTTACCAGTACCGTGAGGCAGCACCACAGCGCCACGCACCACTTGGTCAGACTTCTTGGCATCCACGCCCAGCTGAACAGCCACGTCGATAGACTCATCGAACTTGGCAGTAGCGGCTTCCTTCACCAGAGCAATAGCTTCAGCGAACGAATACAGCTTGGTGGTGTCTACCTTACCCTGCAGGGCTTTTTGCTTCTTGGTCAACTTGGCCATTTTACAAACCCTCCACGATCACGCCCATCGAACGGGCAGAACCAGCCAGCGTACGCACAGCAGCGTCCACGTCAGCAGCGTTCATGTCCTTCAGCTTGGTCTTGGCAATTTCTTCCAGCTGTTCGCGGGTGATCTTGCCAACCTTTGCCTTCAGAGCGTTCGAAGAACCCTTGTCCAGCTTGATGGCCTTCTTGATCAGCACAGTTGCGGGAGGAGTCTTGATGACAAAAGTGAAGCTCTTGTCAGCATAGGCAGTAATCACCACGGGCAGAGGCAGACCGGGCTCAACACCTTGAGTCTGCGCATTGAATGCCTTACAGAACTCCATGATGTTCAGGCCACGCTGACCCAGCGCAGGACCGATTGGAGGGGATGGGTTGGCCTTACCAGCTGGCACTTGCAGCTTGATGAAGCCGACGATCTTTTTCGCCATGTTTAGCTCCTTACGGGTAATAACGCCAGGTCAAACGACCCGGCTCCCCGGGGTTAAAGCCCCAATATTTCAATACGCGGGGCCAAAAACGTACCTCAGGTTTTTTCGACCTGAGAGAACTCGAGTTCAACGGGTGTAGAACGTCCAAAGATTGCTACGGATACGCGCAGACGGCTCTTTTCGTAGTTCACTTCCTCGACAGTGCCGTTGAAGTCCGTGAATGGACCTTCCTTAACACGCACCAGCTCACCCACCATGAATTCAATCTTGTGGCGAGGCTTTTCAGAGCCTTCTTCCATCTGGCTCACAATCTTCTGGACTTCAGCCTCAGAAATGGGAGCGGGACGGTTCTTGGCCCCACCCACAAAGCCAGTAACCTTGCTGGTGTGCTTGACCAGGTGCCAAGTATCGTCATCCATGACCATCTCGACGAAGACATAGCCTGGAAACAGGCGACGCTCGGTGGTCTTGCGTTGACCGTTCTTCATTTCCACCACTTCTTCGGTGGGAACCAAGATACGACCAAACTTATCTTGCATACCAGCGCGATTAATGCGCTCGGTAATATTGCGCTCTACAGCCTTCTCCATGCCCGAGTAAGCATGGACGATATACCAGCGCAGATCAGGATTGACAGGAACAGACGCAGCTGCCTCACCCGACAAAGGTTCGATCGCATCAGTCATTAGCTTCTCCAGCCCAAAATGAGATCGTACAGAACCCATCCAAGCGTTTTATCCGTCAGCCACAGAAACAGTGCCATGACCACTACAAAACCAAAAACGTAGGCGGTCATCTGCAAGGCTTCCTTGCGAGTTGGCCACACTACCTTCTTGACTTCTTTCCACGAGTCTTTTCCGAAAGCGAGCAACTGCTTGCCGGACTCGGAGACAAAAAATGTCGCGGCCGCAGCGAGCAACCCGACAACCAAGACGCCCCACTGCGCAACAGGTCCATGCTGCGACAACAGATAAAAGCCAGCCACAGCAGCAATCACCAAAACCAATGCTGCGATCAGCTTGGCTTTGTCTGCACCGGTGCTAACTGTCTCAACTTGTGATGTGGCCATATCTCACTTTTCTTGCTGCAAATGATCTTGCAGCACAAGACACTGAAGCCCGCCAGTTCCTGGCGGGCTTGGTGTTACCACTACATGGTGGCAGGGGCAGTAGGAATCGAACCTACAACCTTCGGTTTTGGAGACCGACGCTCTGCCAATTGAGCTATACCCCTAAACCCGAATCAATTAGGCAATGATCTTAGCAACCACGCCGGCGCCAACAGTACGACCACCTTCGC